>Ga0164242_10004734_pt1 | contig 15235 bp, 12 predicted proteins | sample OricomgcompostMG_FD_108783 | JGI IMG/M metagenome (GOLD analysis project Ga0164242, IMG submission 108783) | Miracle-Growth compost microbial communities from Emeryville, California, USA - Original compost - Miracle growth compost (MG) ... | reverse complement strand
GGACTACAGCGCGACCGACGTCCCCGTCGACCAGGGCGGCGTCTCGGCCGCGGTGCCGATCATGATCTCGCTCGCCGTGTACGGCGCGATGGTCGCCGCCGCCATGACCGGGGTGAGCGTCGCGTCCGAGCGGGCGCAGGGCTGGAGCCGCCAGCTGCGGCTGACGCCGCTCAGCCCCGCCGTCTACATCCTCACCAAGGTCATCAGCGGGCTGGTGCTCGGTGCGATCGCGGTCGTCGCGACGATCCTCGTCGGCGAGGCGATCGGCATCGACGCCCCCCTCGGGAACCTCATCGGCGCCGGTGTGCTCGCCTGGCTCACCTCCCTCGTGATGACGAGCCTCGGCCTCGCGATCGGCTACGCGTTCCCCGCGCAGAACGCCATGCGGTACCTCGGCCCGATCCTCCCGGTGCTGAGCTTCATGGGCGGCCTCTTCGTCCCGCTGTCGATCCTCCCCGAGGGCTTGCAGACGGCGGCGAAGTTCACCCCGGTCTGGGGCATCGCCGACCTCGCGCAGTCCGCGATCATCGGTGTCGCACCGGACTTCTGGGCGGTCCCGAACCTGCTCGTCTGGTTCGCGATCTTCACCGGCCTCGCGGTGCTCATGTTCAGCCGCGACACCCGCCGCGGCTGAACGAGGAGGATGGACGCCATGTCCGCGTCGCCGTCGCCCGCCGAGGCCGGGACCGCGTCGCCGGTCCCGGCCTGGCGCGGCGACTGGCTGCCGGAGCACCGCAGCTTCCGGCACCTCACCGGCTGGGCGGCCATCCGGTCGGTGGTGACCGACCGCACCTCCCGCCGCTGGTACCTCGGCGCGGTGCTGAGCCTCTCGTTCATCGTCGGGTACATCGTGCCGCTGGTGCTCGGCGACGCCTCGCCGGCGCAGCTCGGCTTCACCGTCGCCTGGCTCGTCCTGTTCAGCCTCTGCTACGTGCTCTCGGTGCCCCTCGCGGCGGCCCTGCCGGAGCGGTGGCAATGGACGGCTCCGGCGGCGCTGCTGCTGCTCAGCCTGCCGATCCTGCTGGTGGAGGGCAGCGGGACGCTCGGGCTGTGGATCTACGTCGCCATGGTCTCGGTCGCGACGCTGCCGACGCGCGCCGGACTGCTCGCGGTCGCGCTGCTGGCCCTCGCCGCGTTCGGCATCGGCCTGCTCCAGCCGGTCCAGGGGCTCGACGCCTGGGCGATTCCCCTCATCCTCGCCGCGAGCGGCCTCATGATGGTCGCCTTCGTCCGGAACCTCCGCACGCTCCGGCTGCTGCGGGCGACGCAGCGGGAGCTCGCCCACGTCGCGGTCGAGGAGGAGCGGAATCGGGTCGGGCGGGACATGCACGACATCCTCGGCCACTCGCTCAGCGCCATCGCGGTGAAGGCCGACCTCGCCGCCGCGCTCGCCGACCGCGACCCCCATCGGGCGGGCCAGGAGATCCGGGAGGTGCAGACGCTCGCCCGCTCGACCCTCGGCGACCTGCGCGCCGTCGTCTCCGGCTACCGGCAGGTGCGGATCGCCGGCGAGCTCGCGTCGATCCGCACCCTGCTGCCGGCCGCCGGCATCACCGGGCACCTGCCGGTCACCACCGACATGGTGCCGGAGGCACAGCGGGAGCTCTTCGGCTGGACGCTGCGGGAGGCCGTCACGAATGTCATCCGCCACGCCGGCGCGACCGGGTGCTGGGTCTCGCTCGAGCCGCACCGGATCGTCGTGGAGGACGACGGCGTCGGGCCCGGCGCCTACACGGCCGGCAACGGCCTCGCCGGTCTCGCCGAGCGGGTCGCCGACGGCGACGGGGTCCTCCGCATCGGCCGCTCGCCCCAGCACGGCGGATTCCGCATCGAGGTGACCGCGTGATCCGGCTGCTGCTCGCCGACGACCAGGCGATGCTGCGCGGGGCGCTCGCCGCGCTGCTCCAGCTCGAGGACGACCTCGAGGTGGTCGCCGAGGTCGGCCGCGGCGACGAGGTCGTCCCGGCCGCCCTCCGACAGCCGGTCGACGTCGCGCTGCTCGACGTGGAGATGCCCGGCGGCGACGGGCTGACGGCGGCGGCCGAGCTGCGCCGGCGGCTCCCCGGCATCCGGATCATCATCGTCACGACCTTCGGCCGCGCCGGATTCCTCTCCCGTGCGCTCGCCGCCGGCGTCGCCGGCTACGTCGTGAAGGACACCCCCGCCACCGAGCTCGCCGGCGTCATCCGCCGGGTGATGCGCGGCGAGCGCGTCATCGACGCCGCCCTCGCCACCGACGCGCTGCTCGCCGGCATCTCCCCGCTCACCGCCCGGGAGACCGACGCGTTGCGCGCCGCGGAGGACGGCGGGACCATCGCGGACATCGCCCGGACGCTGCACCTCACGGAGGGCACGACGCGGAACCACCTGTCCTCCGCGATCCAGAAGCTCGAGGCCCGCACCCGATCCGACGCCGCCCGGATCGCCCGCGAGCGCGGCTGGCTCATCTGAGACGCCGAGCCGGCCGGGACTCAGTCGAACAGCCGCCGGAAGACGTTCGTGTCCGCGAGATCGAGCAGCTCCTCGCCGCGTCCGGACAGGATGGTGCGCAGCGCATAGAGCGTGAAGCCCTTCGCCTGCGCGGCGGTGACCGTCGGCGGGATGGAGAGCTCCTGCCGCGCGGTGACCACGTCGACGAGCGCCGGCCCGTCGTGCTCGAAGGCCTCCCGGAGCGCGCCCTCGAGGTCCTCGGGTCGCTCGACCCGGCGGCCGTGCAGGCCGACGGCGTTCGCGACGGCGGCGAAGTCCGGATTGTCCAGCGCGGTGCCGTAGTTCACGAAGCCGGCCGCCTTCATCTCGAGCTCGACGAAGTTCAGCGAGGCGTTGTTGAAGACGACGAGCTTCACCGGCAGGTGCAGCTGGCGCAGCGTGAGCAGCTCGCCGAGCAGCATCGCGAGGCCGCCGTCGCCGGCGAGGGCGACGATCTGGCGACCCGGGTACGCCGACTGGGCGCCGATCGCGTGCGGCAGGGCGTTCGCCATGGTGCCGTGGTTGAACGATCCGATGAGACGCCGCCGGCCGTTCATCCGCAGGTAGCGGGCCGCCCACACCGTCGGCGAGCCGACGTCGGGGATGAACACCGCGTCCTCGTCGGCAAGCTCGCTGATCCGTCGCGCGACGTACTGCGGGTGGATCGGGGTGCGGCCCCGATCGTCGACGGCGAGCTCGTCGAGCCCGGTGCGGGCCTTGGCGTAGTGCGCGAGGGCGGCGTCGAGATGCTTCCGGTCGGTGCGGACCTCGAGCAGCGGCAGCAGCGCCGCGATGGTGTCCCGCACGTCGCCGACGAGGCCGAGGTCGATGGCGGTGCGGCGGCCGAGCTGCTCGCCCCGGATGTCGACCTGCACCACCTTCGCGTTCGAGGGATAGAACTGCCGGTACGGGAAGTCGGTGCCGAGCATGAGCAGCGCGTCCGAGCCCTCGATGGCGCGGTAGCCGGAGGAGAAGCCGAGCAGCCCCGTCATGCCCACGTCGTAGGGGTTGTCGTACTCGAGGAACTCCTTGCCGCGCAGCGCATGCACGACCGGCGCCTGCAGCCGCTCCGCGAGCGCGAGCACCTCGGCATGCGCGCCGGCGGTGCCCGCACCGCCGAGGATCGTGACCCGCTTCGCCGCATTCAGCAGCTCGGCGGCCCGCCGCAGCTCGGCATCCGTCGGGCGCATCACCCGCGGCGCCTGTGCGATCGGGGCGGATCGGCGCCGCGCCGGGCTCTCCTGCAACAGCACCTCACCGGGGATCACGACGACGGCGACGCCGCGGCGCTCGACGGCGGTGCGCATCGCGATCTCCAGCACGTAGGGCAGCTGCTCCGGCACGCTCACCAGCTCGGTGTAGACCGAGGCCTCGCGGAACAGCTCCTGCGGATGCGTCTCCTGGAAGTAGCCGCTGCCGATCTCGGCGCCGGGGATCTGCGCCGCGATGGCGAGCACCGGGACACGGCTGCGGTTCGCGTCGTAGAGCCCGTTGATCAGGTGGGTGTTCCCCGGGCCGCAGCTGCCGGCGCACACCGCGAGCTCGCCGGTGAGCGCGGCATCCGCCGCGGCCGCGAAGGCCGCCGCCTCCTCGTGCCGGACGTGCTGCCAGGCGATCGTGCCGTCGCGTCGGAGCGCGTCGGTGAAGCCGTTGAGCGAGTCGCCGGGCAGACCGTAGATCCGCTGCACGCCCGCATCCTTGATGGTCTCGACGATGAGATCGGCGATGGTCCGCATGATGTCCTTCCGGCCCGCCCCCTTGGTGCTGCACGCCCAGGCTATGCCTCCGACCCGCTACAGTGGTCGCCCCGCGATGAGGTCCTGGTGAACGCTCGAGGAGGCCCGGCATGAGCACCATCGATCCGGTCCAGCGCCGCGCCGAGCGAGCGGCCGCGCGACAGGGGAGCCCCGGCGGCATCCTGCGCCATGTCGTGCTGCAGACGCTGCAGTTCGTCGCGGCCGTCGTCTTCGGCATGGGCCTCGTGGTCATGGCCGACCTGTCCCGGGTGACCGAGCTGAACAGCGTGTTCGGCACCTGGGACTCCCGGCTGGAGGGGATGATCTGGGCCTTCCCGGTCGGGCTGATGGGCATGATCTCGCTCGGCATCGCCGTCGCCTTCTCCGCCGGGCGCATCACCGGCCGGCCGATGTCGTTTCCCGTCGTCGGCCCCGCCACGGTGGTCCTGGTCGGCATCGCGCTCGGCTTCACGCTGCTGGCGCCGGGCATGACGCCGCCGGATCAGGTCGGCGTCCGACTCGACCCGTCGTTCGGCGATTCGGAGGCCTGGGGGCCGGCGGAATGGATCTGGTACCGCCTCGACGTATGGGGGCCGGCGCTGCTGTGGGTCCTCGCGGCCGCGGCCGCGGCGCTCGGCATCACCGCCCGGCTGCGGCGTCGCGCCCGCCGAGACCTGCTCGCCGACCTCGTCGCCACGGGAGCGCTCGTCCCCGGCGAGGTCACCGAGGCGCCGATGCCGAGCCCAGAGGCGGCGAACACGATCGCCCGCATCACGGTGCGCTACAGCGACCAGCTCGGCACGGTCCGCTGGGTCGAGCCGACCATCGCGGTGCGGACGCGGGATCTGCCCGCGGCCGGTGCGACGGTGGCCGTCGTCTACGACCGCAACGCTCCCGGTGACGTGCAGCGCATCTTCGTCGGACCGGCCGATGCCCGGACCGCCGACGACTTCCGTCGGTGGAACGTGACGGTCTGAGGGAGGACCGAGGGCGATGCAGGAGCTGGCAGCGACATGGGCTGATGTCGGCAGTGCCCACTAGCTTGGAAAGACAGAACCCCGGCCGTGTGATCTGCCAGAGGCTACAGGGACGGTCCCGGGGTGTTCCCTCAAGTGTAAGGCAGGCCCCCTGACGTGGGCAATGACCCCGATTGGTCCGTCGTCGAGACGAATCTGTCGGCCGCGCGCCTGCGTCACTATCTCATCGCGGTCGGCGGTGATCGAACGCGTGCCATCGCCCTCTATGAATGGAACATCGCGATCTCGGCGGCGTTCTGGGAGTCGTTCTCGTACTTCGAGGTCGCGCTGCGGAACACCATCGACCGTCAGCTATCAGCTCGGCACGCGCGCCTCACTCGGCCTGGCCACTGGATATTCGACGACGCGCATGAGCTCGGTCGCGACGCCCTCGCCCCTGGTAAGCACCAGCAGCCGTATCGAGACGTCGCCGAGGCGATCCGCCGCGTCCGGGTGAATCGCAAGCCGCTCGAGGCCGGGCAGATCGTCTCAGAGATCAGCTTCGGCTTCTGGCACCAGCTGCTCTCCAAGCGGCACCTCGCCCTCTGGCCTGACATCGCCAGCGGGTTCCCGCACGCTCCCTCGCGCGACCAGGCACTCATCCGAGAGCCGGTCGCGCGACTTCGCGACCTCCGCAACCGGATCGGCCATCACCACCGGATCTGGGCGCTCGACATCTCAGGGCGCTACGACGACATGCTCACTCTGGCCGGGTACCTCAACCCGGCCGTCCGTGACTGGATCGCCGTCAAGTCGCGCGTTCCGTCGCTGCTCGCCGATCGACCGTGACTGCCGCATGACTCCATCGGCTCAGCGAATGTCCTTGGCCGCGGGGACAACCCGAGCCAGGCGCGAGGATGGCGGTTTCGGGGACGAAGGCTGGGGATGGTGGCTCGGGTGGCGCCCCTGGACGCACCGATCCATAAGTGGATGGGCATCCTCTTCGGCATGCTGATGCTTGTGGTCGGCCGCGGTGGAGCCTACGGGGATCGAACCCGTTACCTCCTGCTTGCAAAGCAGGCGCTCTACCAAGTGAGCTAAGGCCCCGTGCCCATCCAGGCTAGCGGTCCGCGGCGCGGGTCATCATCCCGGACCGGTCAGTCGCGCGCCATGGCATAGGCCATCAGCGCCGCCCACAGCCGGGCACGGTCCTCGAAGGCGTCCAGCCCCATCGACAGCCGTCCGGCGAGGGTCCGCACGCGGTCCCGGACGGTGTGGGGGTGGATCCCGAGTCGCCGCGCGGCGGCGCCCCAGTTGCAGTTCTCGTCGAACCATGCCGTGGCGGCCTCGATCTCGAGCCGTCCCTCCGGCGTCACGGCGATCGGCGCGATCCGGGCCATGGCGAGGCTCGCGGCGTCGTCGACCGAGGCGGGCGGCGGTGTCGACTCCCAGGCGATCACCGCGCCGGCGGCCCCGCGCCGACCCGCTGCCGTGGCGCGCGCGATCCCGATCCCCACCTCGGCCAGCGTCGCCACGTCCGCGGTGCCGACGGCGTGACCCCATTCGGCGATTCGTGCCGAGACGGGGGCCGCGTCGTCGGCGGCGACGACGATGACGAGCCGGCTCCCCGACCTGAGCACGAGACGGTCGGGCCATCGCGCCTCGCGCTCGGCGGAGGACTCCAGCGCGGATGCCGACTGCGCCTCCGCCACGAGCACGGTCGCCGGCATCCGCGGCAGCGTCAGGCCCGCCGCCCCGGCCGTGCGCTCCGCGAGATCGACCCGTCCCTCGGAGGCCATTCGGTAGCACGCCTCATGCAGCGCCATCGTCGTGCGGGCCGCCCGATGCGAGGCCGCCTCCGCGACTTCGGTGAGCGCGACGGCCGTCGCCGACACGCTCCTCGCCGCGCGATCCAGTCGCGGACCGCTGACCGTCAGCACCCCTGCCAGTCCCCCCTTCGGGCCGACGGTCTGGAGGCTCGTGGCGGCCGCGCCGACGATGATCTCCGACGCGGCGCGATCGCCCGCGACCAGCAGCCGGCGCACCTCGGCCGCGATCGCGGGATCGCCGGCCGCCGCCGACGCGGGGTACTGGTCGACGAGCTGCCCGTCGGCGTCGAACCAGCACGCGCGGGCGTCGAGCCGGATCGCGAGCTCGCGCAGCACCGCGGCGACGCCGCCGCGCGAGACGGCCGCGGCGCTGATCGCACGGATCGCGCCCAGCGCCCACCGCTCCCGCTCCCTGGCCGCCCGCTCCAGCTCGCGCGCGACCATCCGGATGATCGCGAGGAACGGCGTCCCGTACGGGACCTCGACGAGCGTCATGTCCCATCGGCGGCAGGCCTCGACGAGTCCAGCCGGTGTCCCGGTCCGGACCACCTCCGTGCCGAAGCCGATGCCGAGGACGCCGTGATCCCGGAGGTTCTGCACGTATTCCTCGAACCGGTCGCGGGCTGGGCGGGCCCCGAACTGCTGTCCCGTCGTCAGCAGCAGCTGGTCGGGCACGAGGAACGGAGTCGGGTCGGGCAGGTCGGAGCTCGAGACCCAGGAGATGTCTCGGTCCCGCAGTCGGCCGGCATGCAGCTCGACGAGCCCCAGCTCGGCATGCCGGAGGAGATCCGCCGGGGAGAGCGCCATCTCGCCAGACTATGCCGATCACGCAGATTTGTTCCTGATTCTGCTGGATCAGCACACCGGGTCGCCCCCTGATCGACCTACCGTCGAGGTGAATCGACCGGAGGCATCCCATGACGCTCACTGCCCAGCAGACCGCCCAGCCGTTCGGAGGGCCCGCCCTGCCGCAGCAGCGCCGGCTCGTCACCGAGATCCCGGGCCCTCGATCGCGGGCCCTGCTGCAGCGGAAGCGCTCCGCCGTCCCCGACGCGGTGAACGTGACGGTGCCGGTGTTCGTGACCGCGGCCGGCGGCGGCGTGCTGGTCGACGTCGACGGCAACTCGCTCATCGACCTCGGATCCGGCATCGCCGTCACGACCGTGGGGAACGCCGATCCGGCAGTGGCCGACGCGGTCGCGGATCAGGCGCACCGGTTCACGCACACCTGCTTCATGATCACGGGATACGAGAGCTACGTCGAGGTCGCCGAAGCCCTCAATCGCCTCACGCCGGGGGACCACGACAAGCGCACCGCCCTGTTCAACTCCGGAGCGGAAGCCGTCGAGAACGCGATCAAGATCGCGCGGGAGGCCACCGGACGGCAGGCCGTCGTCGCCTTCGACCACGCCTATCACGGCCGCACGAACCTCACCATGGCGCTCACCGCCAAGGCGATGCCCTACAAGTCCGGCTACGGGCCGTTCGCCGGCGAGGTGTACCGGGCGCCGATGTCCTATCCGTTCCGCGACGGCCGCCCCGGGCCGGAGGCCGCTGCCGCCGCGATCGCCATGATGGAGAAGCAGATCGGCGCGGCGAGCCTCGCCGCGATCATCATCGAGCCGATCCAGGGCGAGGGCGGCTTCATCGTCCCCGCCGACGGCTTCCTCCCGGCGCTGCAGGCCTGGGCGAACGAGCACGGCGTGGTCTTCATCGCGGACGAGGTCCAGACCGGGTTCGCACGGACCGGGGCGATGTTCGCCAGCGAGCACGAGGGACTCGTCCCGGATCTGGTGGTCACCGCGAAGGGCATCGCCGGCGGGCTCCCGCTGTCGGCCGTGACCGGCCGAGCCGAGCTCTTCGACCGCGTCCACGCCGGCGGGCTCGGCGGCACCTACGGCGGGAATCCGCTGGCCTGCGCCGCCGCCCTCGCCGCGATCGATGCCTACGAGCACGGCGGGCTGGTCGCCCGCGCGGCCGCCATCGGCACCCTCCTCGATGCGCGTCTGCGCGAGCTGCGCGCCGCCGACGCCCGCATCGGGGACGTCCGCGGCCGCGGCGCGATGATGGCGATCGAGCTCGTGCATCCCGGCACGATCGAGCCCGACGCGGCCCTCACGGCACGGGTCGCCGCCGCCACCCACGCGCAGGGCGTCGTCCTGCTCACCTGCGGCACCTACGGCAACGTGATCCGACTGCTCCCGCCGCTCGGGATCAGCGACGAGCTGCTCGAGGAGGGGCTCGCCGTGCTCCAGGCGGCACTGCAGGCCTCCTGAGCGCCGCGCCCGCCCCCGGATGGCGGACCGACGCGGGGTGCGCGTCCGGCCGCACGCCGCCGATCTCCTCAGCCGTTGACGACCTGCGGCACCGCGACGCCCTTGAGGCCCTCGACGCCGAACTCGAGGCCGTAGCCGGAGCCCTTCACGCCGCCGAAGGGGATGCGCGGGTCGACGCCGCCGTGCGAGTTGATCCACACCGTGCCGGCCTGGATGCGGGCGGCGACCTCGCGCGCCCTGTCGCGGTCGGCGGACCACACCGAGCCGCCGAGGCCGACCTCCAGCGCGTTCGCCTGCGCGATCGCGTCCTCGACATCGTGATACCGGATGACCGGGAGCGCCGGACCGAACTGCTCCTCGACGACGAGCGGGTTCTGCGGGTCGATGTCGGCGACGATCGTGGTCGGGTAGAAGTTGCCGGGCTTCGAGGTGTCGGGGTCCCCGCCGAGCACGACCCGCGCGCCGGACGCCTTCGCCGCCTCGACGAGGCGGTCGACGACGCCATACTGCATCTTGTTCTGCAGCGGGCCGAGGACGTTCTGCTCGTCGAGACCGACACCCATCGGGACGTTCGCGGCGAACGCGGCGAGGGCGTCGACGACCTCGTCGTAGATCGAATCGTGGACGTAGAGCCGCTTCATCGCCGCGCAGGTCTGGCCGGTGTTGATGAAGGCGCCCCAGAACAGTCCCTCGGCGATCGCCTTCGGGTCGGCATCCGGCAGCACGATGCCGGCGTCGTTCCCGCCGAGCTCCAGGGTGATGCGCGGCAGGTTCGAGGCGGTGGTCTCGACGATCTTCTTCCCGGTCTTCGTCGAGCCCGTGAACATGATCTTGTCGACGTCGGCGCTCGCGGTGATCGCGGCGCCGACGTCGCCGGCGCCCGTGACCGGGACGAGCACGCCCGCCGGCAGCACCGTGTTCAGCACGTGGATGAGGGCGAGGCCGGAGAGCGTGGTGTACTCGCTCGGCTTGTTCACGACGGTGTTGCCCATCCGGAGGCTCGGCGCGATCTGCCAGACCGCGATCAGCATCGGCCAGTTCCACGGGGTGATCGCCCCGACGACGCCGATCGGACGGTAATGCAGCTCGGCATGGGTGGTGCCGTCGTCGACGAGCACCTCGGTCGGCACCGGCGTCTCGGCGGTGGCCCGGAGCCAGGCGGCGCAGCCGCCGACTTCGAAGCGGGCGTTCGGCCCGTTCAGCGGCTTGCCCTGCTCCCGCGACAGCAGCTCGGCGAGCGCTTCGGCGTTCGCCTCGATCGCGTCGGCGGCCTGGTGCAGCAGCGTGCGGCGCTCGTCGTCGCTGCGCGCGGCCCAGCTGGGCTGCGCGGCGCGCGCCGCGGCGATCGCGGCGGCGACCTCCGCGGGCGTGCTGTCGGCGACGGTGCCGATCAGCGCCTCCGTCGCCGGGTCGTGGACCTCGCGGCCGCCGGGCGTCGTGATCGCGGCGACGAGGGAATCGATGGTGAGCGTGGACATGGCGGCTCCTGGTTCTCCGCGCGGTCGCGCGACGACGCGGCTCGGTCGTTCCCGACGACGCGACTATAACCGATCGAGCGCTCAAGAAAAATGCCCGGCGCGCGAAACATGCTTGAGCATTCGCTCAACATCGGAGTAGTCTCATCGCCGCCCACACATCGGTGTGCGGGCGGGGAGCGACCAGTGCACCCGCGCGCCTCGAGAAGGAGAGTGCGATGTCATCGACCCAGCCGGAATCCGGCACCCCGAAACGCCGACGCCTGCTCGGCGTCCCGGCGATCGTCTTCATCGTCATCGCGGCGAGCGCACCGCTCACCGCGATCGCCGGCGGCTCGACCACGGCCTACTCCGTGACAGGCTCGCTCGCCGTCCCCGTCGGCTATCTCGTGCTCGCGATCGTGCTCGCGATCTTCGCGATCGGCTACGCCGCGATGAGCCGCTTCATCACCAACGCCGGCGCCTTCTACGCCTACGCCGCGCAGGGGCTCGGCCGCCCGATGGGCGTCGGCGTCTCCCTCGTCGCCCTCATCGCCTACAACATGATGCAGATCGGCATCTACGGCATGCTCGGCTTCCAGGTCTCCTCGATCCTCGCCGAGAAGCTCGGCTGGAGCGTGCCCTGGTGGGTCGGCGTCGTCGTCTGCATCGTCGTCATCGGGCTGCTCGGCGTGAATCGCGTCGACGTCTCCGCGAAGGTGCTCGCCGTGCTCGTCGCCCTCGAGTTCATCGGCGTACTCGTCGTCGACATCGTCGCCTTCGTCAGCCCGACCTCCGGATTCTCCGCCGAGCCGATCAGTCCGGCGGAGCTGTTCACACCGGGGATCGGCGCGGTGCTCGCCTTCGGCATCGCCGCGTTCATGGGCTTCGAGGGCGCCGCGATCTACGGCGAGGAGGCCCGGGACCCGAAGCGGACGGTCGCGCGCGCGACCTTCGTCGCGGTCATCGTCATCGGCGTCTTCTACGCCTTCTCCTCCTGGGCGCTGTCGCTGGCCATCGGCCCGGACAAGATCTCCTCCGGCGGCATCACCGCCGACGAGGCCGGCCCGCCGCTGTTCTTCAACTTCGTCGCCGACCGCGTCGGCACGATCCTCCTCGACGTGCTCTCGGTGCTGTTCATCACGAGCCTGTTCGCCGCGCTGCTCAGCTTCCACAACGCCGTCGCGCGCTACTTCTTCGCCCTCGGCCGCGAAGGCGTGCTGCCGAAGGCGATCTCGGCGACGCGCGCCCGGTCGAAGGCGCCGTGGGCCGGCTCCCTCGTCCAGTCGGTGCTCGCCCTCGTCGTCGTCATCGTGTTCGCGATCATCGGCAGCGGCAGCGACCTCGGCGACCTCTTCCCCGTCGTCACGCTGTTCAACTGGCTCACGAATGCGGGCGCGATGGGCCTCGTCCTGCTGATGGCACTCGTCTCGCTCGCCGTCATCGGCTTCTTCCTCCGGGATCACCGCGACGTCGGCGTCGGGTCGAGATGGGTCGCGCCGGTGATCGCGTTCCTCGGGCTCGGCACCGTGCTCGTGCTCATCGTGGTGAACTTCAACGTCCTGCTCGGCGTCACCCCGGACGACCCCTCCGCCTACGTGCTGCCGATCATCGTCGTCGTGCCGGGTGTCATCGGACTGATCTGGGGCGCGATCCTGCGCCGCCGGCGGCCCGAGGTGTACGAGGGCATCGGTCGCGGGAACCCGAACAGCTGAGCCCCGTCGTGCGGTCGGGCGCCGGCGCGATCCGGCGCCCGACCGCACGGCCACCCCAGCCGGTTGCGACAGAATCGAGATCATGCCGAGAATCGTCGACCGGGAGGCGCGCCGCGTCGAGATCGTGGAGACCTACCTCGGGATCGTCGCGGCGGAGGGCATCGAGAGCGCGACCACACGCCGCCTCGCCGAGGAGCTCGGCGTCGCCACCGGCGCGCTGTGGCACTACTTCGCGAACTTCGACGAGGTGCTGCAGATGGCGTTCCGGCTCGCCTTCGACCGGACGAACGAGCGGATCGCCGGGCAGACCACCGGGCGCCGCGGCCTCGACGCGCTGCGCATCATGATCGAGCAGATCCATCCCCTCGACAAGGTGACCCGGGACGAGGCGCTCGTCGTCGTCCGATTCTGGGGCCGCGCGGTCTCGCATCCGGCCCTCGGCGAGCTGCAGGCGGGCGTCGAGGCCGAATGGGGCGCCGCATTCCGCCGCCATCTGGACGAGGCCGTCGCCGCCGGCGAGCTGCGCGCCGACGCCCCCGTCCACGACGTAGCCGACGTGCTGCTCACGCTCGTCACCGGCCTGCAGGTCGAGTTCGCCCTGCGGTCCGAGATCGCCGAGCCGTCACGGCAGTGGCGGATCATCCGGACCGTGCTCGGACCCTGGCTGGCGGGAGCGGGCGGCTCGAGGCTGCCGGTCGGCTGATCAAGCCGGCGGCCGGGTCAGCCCGGCGGCCCATCGGCGCAGTCGACCCATCGGCCTAGTCAGCCAGTCGGCGGGATCAGCCCAGCACCATCGCGGCGATCATGGCGCCGAACATCGCCGCCATCCCGGCCGCCTCGAGCCGCATCGGCCAGGGGAACCGGCGACGCGGCCGGAGCAGGATCGCGAGCGACCACAGCACATGCAGCGCCGCCCCGACCAGCACGGCGGTCGACAGCGACGGCAGCTCCGCCGAGCCGTGCGCATGCGCGGCGAGCATCGGCGTCGCACCGTGGCCGCCGAGGAGCAGCATCCCGGCCATCAGCACCGCGCCGGCGATCCGGTGCGCGTCGGCCCCGCGCTCGGCGCCGCTGCGGTGCCGCGCGCCGATGGCCAGCGCGACGGCGGCGCCGAGCACGGCGACGGCCGCCGCCGCGCCCAGGACGAACGGCAGGCAGCACGCGACCATGAGCACTGCGAGCACGCGGGCGCGCCAGCGGCTCGGGGCGGCGCAGCAGCCGGTGGCGCCGACGACCGCCGCGGCCGCCGCGATGAAGCCGACCACGGTCAGTGCTGGTGCGCGTCGTGTCCGCGGCCGTGCTCGTGTCCGCGGCCGTGCTCGTGTCCGCGGCCGTGCTCGTGTCCGCGGCCGTGCTCGTGTCCGCGGCCGTGCTCGTGCTCGTGCTCGTGCTCGTGCTCGTGCTCGTGCTCGTGGCCATGATGGTCGTGGTGCGCGTCGTGGCCCGCGGCGGGCGCGCAGTGGTCCGACAGGTCCGGCACGTCGAGCGTCGGGTTCCGGTCGAAGAAGCCGACGGGCAGCAGCCGGAACCCGGCGTAGTCGACCGGCATGATCGGCCAGTCCTCGGTGCGCGGGAAGTGGGTGAGACCGAAGGTGTGCCAGAGCACGATGTCCTCGCCGTCGATCGAGCGATCCCCCGCGATGTAGGCGGGGAGGCCCGCACCGCCGGGGTTCTGGTTCGTGGTCCGTCCGGCGGCCCACAGCTCGTCCCGGTCGTACTGCGTCACCCAGAGGTGATGCGTCGCGAACTCGGCGCGCCTCCTCACCGGCGCCCCGTCCGCGACGAGCAGCGCGGGTCCGCCCTCCGGGACGAGGACGTACGAGGTGGGGCGGCCGAGCCGGTTCGTGCGCTCCGTGCTGACGACCTGCCAGAGCCGCTGCCGCTCGGTGTCGGTGTCGCGCACGCCGCCGGCCTCGGTGGCGAGCCGGGTCGAGGTGCGGGTGAAGGCGTTCCCCCAGGGGTTGTGCTCGCCCTGCGGCACCCGGGCGACCTCGAGCTCGTTCACCGCATTCCGCACGCCGTCGACGGTCATGTCGAGCCGGGCCGCGAAGAGGTGCTGGTGCACGGGCGCGCCGAGACCCGGCGCGATCTCCGTCGAGTACGGGTAGTCGCCGCCCGGGTAGGCGTTCGTGAACACGATGCCGGTGGCCTTGCTCTCCAGCTCGATCTTCCCGTCGAGGTAGAGGTACCAGTAGAAGCCGTAGTCGTAGTTCCCGACGGTGACGAAGAAGCTGATGACGAGGCGACGCTGCCGGCGGGTCGCGTTCGTGCCGTTGAACGGGTCGTTGTGCTTCCAGAGGATGCCGTAGTCCTCCTCGTGGATGCAGATCGCATGCTCGATGCGCTGCGGCCGTCCGAGGTCGTCGGCGACGGTCACGTCGACGTAGGCGATCTCGCCGAGGCAGTCGCAGCCGAGCGCGAGCGAGTTCGCGAGCCGGCCGAACTGGTACTCGCTGACGTCGTAGTAGTTCTGCCAGGCGTTCGTCGGCGTCACGTCGCCGTAGCTCACCACCATCTCCGAGACGGAGCCGCGGTAGAGGATCGGCCGCGCGACGCCGCCGTCCTCGAAGGACAACTGATGCAGGGTGAGCCCCTCCCGGCCGTTGAAGCCGAGCCGGACCTGCCAGTGCTCCCAGCTGAGCACGCCGTCCTCCAGCGTGAAGCTGACGCCCTCCGGCTGCGTGATCTCGATCGGCTTCAGCGAGGTGCGCGGCGGTCCGGCGACCGCGGGATCCAGGTAGTCGCCGGACTCCTCCGGCACGAAGTCCTGCGGCGTCTCGATGATCCGGATGATGCGACG
>Ga0164242_10004733_pt1 | contig 15238 bp, 16 predicted proteins | sample OricomgcompostMG_FD_108783 | JGI IMG/M metagenome (GOLD analysis project Ga0164242, IMG submission 108783) | Miracle-Growth compost microbial communities from Emeryville, California, USA - Original compost - Miracle growth compost (MG) ... | reverse complement strand
TACCGCACCGCCGCCGACTACGCCGGCGCCGATCGCGCCGAGCTGGAGGACCTGGTCCGTCCCACCGGGTTCTACCGCAACAAGACGAACTCGCTGATCAAGCTCGGTCAGGCCCTGGTCGAGCGCTTCGACGGCGAGGTGCCGCGCACCCTCGACGAGCTGGTCACCCTGCCGGGTTTCGGCCGCAAGACCGCGAACGTGGTGCTGGGCAACGCGTTCGGCATCCCGGGCATCACCGTCGACACCCACTTCGGACGGCTCGCGCGCCGCTGGCGGTGGACGGACGAGACCGACCCGGTCAAGGTCGAGCTGGTGATCAACGCGCTGATCCCGAAGAAGGACTGGACCGTCCTGTCGCACCGGGTGATCTGGCACGGCCGGCGCATGTGCCACGCGCGCAAGCCGGCCTGCGGCGTCTGCCCGATCGCGCGCTGGTGCCCGTCCTTCGGCGAGGGGCCGACGGATCCCGAGGTCGCGGCCAAGCTCGTCCGCAGCGCGTCGCAGATGATGGAATCGATGGCGTGATCCCGGACTTCCTCGCCCCGCTGGTCACGGCGGCGCGCACCGCGCGCGGCGAGGACTTCCCCCGGATCCCGCCGCCGGAGGACGGCAGCGCGCGGGCGTCCGCGGTCCTGGTCGCCTTCGCCGAGACGCATCCGGACGGCGCCGGCCGCGGCGATACCGGCCCTGGTGTGCTGGTCATCCAGCGGGCCGAGGGACTGCGCCGACACCCCGGCCAGGTCGCCTTCCCCGGCGGCGCCGTCGACCCCGACGACGCCGACGTGGTCGCTGCGGCGCTGCGCGAGGCCAACGAGGAGGTCGGGCTCGACCCTGCCTCGGTGACGCCGCTCGCGCGCCTGCCGGAGATCTACATCTCGCGTTCGGGCTTCGTCGTCACGCCGGTGCTCGCGTGGTGGCACCAGCCGCACCCGGTCGCACCGGTCGACCCGATCGAGGTCGCCCGCACCGGCGTGCTGTCCATCGACGAGCTGACCGACCCGGCCAACCGGTTCGCCGTCGTGCACCCGTCCGGCTGGCAGGGGCCCGGCTTCGAGGTGGACGGCTTCTTCATCTGGGGCTTCACCGCGATCCTGCTCGACCAGCTACTCACCCTCGGCGGCTGGAACCGGCCGTGGGACCAGGGCGTGCAGCGGCCGATCCCGGCCTGAGCCCCACCCAGCGAGGGCGCGCGCAACTCACGGGCCGCTAGCGCGTCGGTACGGCTGCCTGGATGTGCGCACAGCGGGCCGCTGTACCGTCCAAGACATGCCGGTTGCCCGATCGCTGAGCGCCCGAACGCTGCGCGCCGGGTCCGCCGGCCTCCTCGCCGCCGCGGCCGCGGTCGGGCTGGCCGCCTGCTCCAACACCCAGCCGGCCGCGAACAAGGCGCCGCACACCGGCTCGGCCACCGCGTCGACGGTCAACGGCGTGCAGCAGGTGACCATCCACGCCAGCGACTTCCGGTTCTCGCCGTCCACCATCACCGTCCACCCGGGCAAGGTGAAGGTGATCCTGATCAACGACGGCGGCGGCGCGCCGCACAACTTCCAGGTGCCGAAGTTCCCGTCCGACTGGGTGCCGCTGACCGCGAACGGCGACACGAAGGAGTCCACCTTCACCGCTCCCGCGCCCGGCCGATACCAGTTCGTGTGCACCATCCACACCCAGCAGGGCATGACCGGCACCCTCGTGGTGCTGCCGAGCTGACGCCGACGTGAACCTCCTCGACCTCGTCATCGTCGTGGCCGCAGTGGCCTACGGCATCGGCGGCTTCCGCCACGGCGCGGTCGTCGGGGCGCTGTCCATGATCGGGTTCTTCGGCGGCGCGGCGATCGGCGCGCAGCTGGCCGAGCCGCTCGGCTCGCGGCTGGCGGACGGACGGGCCCAGGTGCCGGTCGCGATCCTGTGCGTGCTGATGCTGGCGATGATCGGCCAGCTGATCGGCGCGTGGATCGCGGGCCACGTGCGCGCCAAGCTGGTCACCGGACGCGGCCGGCTGCTGGACAGCGGCGTCGGCACCGGGCTCGGCGTGGCGTCGGTGCTGATCGTGGCCTGGATGGTCGCCGTGCCGCTGGCGTCCTCGCCGTACCCGCAGCTGTCCGCGGAGGCCAGCCACTCGACGATCGTGCGCGCGGTCAACGGCGTGATGCCGGCCGGGGTGCGCGACCTCTACGGCTCGATGCGCTCGTTCCTCAACCAGAGCGGCTTCCCGCCTGTGTTCGGCGACAACCTCGGCGGCGCGGGGCCGAGCGTGTCCGTCCCGGCGCCCGACCCCAACCTGTCGCCGGCCGTGCAGGCGGTCGTGCAGCGCGCGCACCGGTCCACGTTCAAGATCTACGGCCAGGCGCCGTCGTGCAATCGCGGCATCGAGGGCAGCGGCTTCGTCATCGCGCCGCACAAGGTGATCACCAACGCGCACGTCGTGGCCGGCACGAACCAGGTGTCCGTCCAGTTGGCGAACAAGCGCATGCTGCCGGCGACCGTGGTGCTCTTCGACCCGCGCACCGACGTCGCCGTGCTGGACGTGCCGCAGCTGCAGGCGCCAGTGCTGCACTTCGCGTCCGGCACCGCGAGCCAGGGGACGCCGGCGGTCGTACTCGGCTTCCCGGAGAACGGGCCGTTCACCGTGCGGCCCGCGCGGATCCGCACGCAGGCCGCGGTCGGGGGCACCGACATCTACGGGCACGGCAGCGTCGACCGCCAGATCTACTCGCTGCGCGCGATCATCCGCAGCGGCAACTCCGGCGGGCCGCTGCTCGCCGACGACGGATCCGTCCTCGGCATGGTGTTCGCGACCGCGCTGGACTCCTCCGACACCGGCTACGCGCTCACGGCCGGTCAGCTGACGCAGGACGCGTCCAGCGGGCGCGCCGCCTCCGCGCCGGTCGGCACCGGATCCTGCACGCCGGAGTAAGTGAGGCCTGCGGTCAGCGCGCCTTCGCCCAGCGCAGCAGCTCTCCGGAGATCAGCTCGGGCACCTCGTCGTGCGGGAAGTGGCCGACACCGTCCAGCACCCGGTACTCGTACGTGCCGGTGACGTACTGGCCCGAGCCGCGGGCGGTGGACGGCAGCACGCACGTGTCGAAGTCACCGTGCAGGTGCAGCACCGGCGCGGACACCGGCCTGCGCAGGGACGCGGCGAACCGGCGCCCGTCCGCGCGAGGCAGCGAGCGCACCAGCCACCGGAAGTGCTCGGACGCGCAGAACGCGACCTGCGGGATGCGGACCGCCTCGGCGTACCGCTCGACGTCGGCGCGGTAGCCGGGCGTGCCGCGCCAGCGTGGCCCCGTCCAGGTGTCGAACAGGTGCCGCACCCAGCGCGAGTCGCGGGTCAGCAGCGACTCCGGGCGGCGCGGAAGCTGGAACGTGCGCAGCGCGTACCCGGACGCGCGCCGCTGCTCCGGGTCGCGGGCGATCGCGGCGCGCAGCCGCAGCGGGTGCGCCGCGCCGAGCAGGACCATGCTGCGCACGACCTCGCGATGGTTCGCGGCCATCGCCCAGGCGAGCAGCCCGCCGAGGTCGTTGCCGACCACCATCGCGTCCTGCTCGCCGAGCGAGGTCACCAGCGCGGCGAGGTCGGCGGCCAGGTTCGGCGCGTCGTAGCCGCGCGGCGGCTTGTCGGTGGCGCCGAAGCCGCGCAGGTCGACGGCGACCGCGCGGAAACCCGCGTCGGCCAGATCGACCAGCTGCCGCCGCCACGCCCACCAGAACTGCGGGAAGCCGTGCAGCAGCAGCACCAGCGGCCCGCTGCCCAGCTCGGCCACGTGCATCGCGATGCCGTTGGCCCGCACCGTGCGATGCGCCCACGGACCGTCCACCAGGACGATCGAGCTGTCGGGCCGGCGGGGCATGCGCGCGCTCAGCTCCGCCGCGTGTTCGCCTTGAGGTACGCGACGGTGTCCCGGCCCGTGTCGATCGTGCGCTGCGGCGCCTTCACGCGCTTGACCTTCCGCACGCCGAGCCACACGAACAGCGCGATCACGACGAGCAGGAAGCCGAAGACGGCCAGGTACGACAGCCAGCGCCACAGCCCGAGCGCGTGCAGCCCCTCGGCGAGCGCAATGAGCCCGAACGTCAGCGAGAACACCAGCAGCACCGCCGCGGCGGCGAAGAACCCGACCCCGGTGCCGGCGTTCTTGACGGTCGACTTCAGCTCCAGCTTCGCGAGCGCGATCTCGCCCTGGATGATCGTCGACAAGTTCGCCGACGCCTCCGCGACCAGCTGGCCGAGAGAGAGCTCGTCCTCACCCGCGGCGTGCCGTCCGCCGGTGGACGCACCGTTCGGGCTCGTACCGTTCGGCTGCGGTGACACCGTCACGAGATGATTCCTCCTGGACGTCGCTGGCGGCGCTGACGGGTGGAATCATTCCAGGCCGTGGTCCTCGGGAGTAGCCGGTTGTCCGCCGGCCGCGCGCAGCCGGGCCAGCAGCGCCGTCCCGTCGGGCACACCAAGGCCGGTGCAGGCGTCCCAGCCGACGGCCGCCGCGTACGCGCCGTTGTCCCCGGAGACGATGTCGCGCAGCCCCGCCGCGCCGCCGCCCGCGGCCAGCCCCGCGTACAGCGCCGTGTTCAGCAGGCCGAGCGGGTGGCCGGTGCCCTGAGCCAGCCGCGCGACCAGCGCGGCCCACAGCGGAGCCACTGCGCTCGTCCCGCCGATCACCAGCTGGCTGCCATCGACGCGCACCTGGTAGCCGGTGGCCGGGTCGGCGTCCGCCGCGACGTCCGGCACGCCGCGGCCACCGGCCGGCCCGCCCGCCGGCGCCTGCCAGTCCGGGCGGGCGAACACGTCGCTTACCCCGCCGCCCGTCGCGCCGCCGCCGGCGCCGTCGTTCCAGACTGTCTCGGCCTGGACGGTTCCGGTCGCCGCGTCGGCCTGCAGGCTGGTGCCGCCGCAGGCCAGCACGTGCGGGCTGGACGCGGGGAAGTCGGCGTGGCTGGAGCCGTCGCTCGCGCCGTCCGAGCTGCCGTTGTCGCCCGCGGCCGCCGTGACGGTCACGCCGAGCGTCACCGCGTCGGCGAACACGCCGTCCAGCGCGGTGCGCGCCTGGTCCGTCCAGTCGTCCTCGCTCTGGCCCCAGCTGATGCTGACGGCGGTGGGGGTCGGGTCGGCGTGGATCGCGTCGCTGACCGCGTCCAGGAAGCCGGCGTCGGTGTTGGGCGCGAAGTAGACGACGAGATCCGCCTTGGGCGCGAGGGCGCCGGCCACCTCGATGTCGAGCAGCACCTCGCCGTCGGCGCCCTGCGGATCGCGGCCGGGCTGGTTCTGCGCGCCGTCCACGCTCTGCGCGGTCACGTGCGGCGCCGGCAGCCCCAGGTCGGCGAAGTAGGCGTCCAGGTCGGACTGCGCGAACCCGCCGCCGAGCTCGAGTATCGCGATCGTCTGGCCGGTGCCGTCGGTGTCCGGCGGGAACCGGTAGATCTCGCCGAGCTGCAGCGGCGTGTAGCTGGTGCGGACGCGTGCGCCGCTCGCGATGCGGAACTGGGTGCGGGCCTGCGGGCGGTCGTCCAGCCCGAGGACGGCCACCACGACGCCGTCCAGCGGACGCGGCACGTGCAGCGCCCCGCTGCGGTGCCGGTGCGTGACCGCGCGCCCGTCCGGAGCCGTGCTGGTGACCTGCTCGAGGCTGGTGCCGAACACCCGGCCGAACTCGGCGGCGGTTCCGGCGACCCGGACGCGGCGCGAGCGCAGGTCGGCCGAGACGATGCGCAGCCCGAGCCCGGCGAGAGTGGCCGTGACCAGGTCGACGTCCTCGCGCGAGGCGCCGAGCTCGCCGGGCGTCGCGTGCCGGACCAGCACCACGGCCTCGAACTCGTGCTCCGGGTCCACCGGCCCCGCGTCGCGGCGATCGGTCGCGGGCGCCCGCTCGCTGCCGGGGAGCGGAACCAGGTCTGGCTGGGTGGGGTCCGGTTGGGCCCGGTTTGCGTTCATGTGGACGGTGTACCTGTTGTGCCCGCTCGCAGGCAAGGTCACGACGCGGCTACCGGCCGGTACGCCCCTGGGTCGTAGCGGCGGCTGCACCGGCGGCTGCACCGGGCACGGGCTGCGCTGGCGGGCTCCGTAGCCTGGTGCGGTGACCGCCGCATGAGCGCCGACCCGCTCGCCCCGCTGCTCGACCTGCCCGGTGTGGCCGACGGCGTCGCCGCGACGCGCTCGGCCGTCGACACGCTGCTGAACAACCGGGTGCTGCGGCGCAGCTCGCCGGACGTCTCGGCCGAGTCGTCGCTGCGCGGCGCCTGGATCTCGGCCGTGCTCAGCGGCGCGACCGCCTCGCTGGAGGACGTCCGGTCCGGCGCGGCCGCGTCCGACCCGCTCGTGCAGGGCGCGCTGCGGGCCCAGGCCGCGATCGGTGCGCTGGCCGACACGTGGACGCACGCCCCCCGCCAGGCGCTGGCCCGGCTGCACGCGCTGGCCGCCGCGGACCTTGTCGCGGACCGCGAGGCGCTGGGCCGTCCCGCCGCCGGATCCGCGCAGCGGCTGGACGCCCTGGCCGCCGTGCTCGACGCGACGCAGGCGCCGGCCACCGTCGTGGCGGCGATCGTGCACGGCGAGCTCCTGTCGCTGGACGCCTTCGCCCCGGCGACCGGCGTCGTCGCCCGCGCAGCGGTCCGGCTCACCCTCATCGACCGCGGCCTGGACCCGAAGTCGCTGGTCGTCGTCGAGGCCGGGCACCGCGATCTCGGCGCGCAGTACGAGGCCGCGCTCGCCGCGTACCGGGAGGGCACGCCGGACGGGATCGCGCGCTGGATCAACCACTGCTCGGAGGCGATCGTCACCGGGGTGCGCGAGACGACGGCCATCTGCGAGGCGATCTCGCGCCGCTGAGGCGTTCGCGCGCGGATTCTGCCGGACACGGCGACGGCGCCGGGATCGTCGCGACCTCGACGCCGTCACACACGCGGACGAAGCGGGTTACCAGTCGTGCCCGAAGGAAAATCGTCCGGCGCGGGCCGCAGTCAGTCGTGGTCCGCGTCGACGCACCTGTTGCGTGGTGGGTTCGCCGCGTGGGTGCCCGATCGTCCGTGCGGGACGGGGAACGCTGGGGGCTGGACCGCCAGGGCGTGCACCCCGTCCGTACTTGTATTGGACGCCGCACCCGGCGGGTGCGCAACCCCTCGTCGGAGTGTCGCTCGGCGGCGTTCCCGGCTCAGGCCTGCTCGCGCCGCTTGCGGGCCGCGTACCAGAGCGCGCCACCCACGGCGAGGCTGATGCCGACCGCGCCGGCGGTGATGCTCGGGTGTTCCGGGCGCAGCCCCGAGATCCGCTCGCGCAGCGGCACCGCGTTGGAGAACGTCAGCATCGGCCAGTCCCGCTCGGTGGCGATCTTGCGCAGCGCGCGGTCGGCGTTCACCGCGAACGGGTGCCCGACCACTTCGAGCATCGGCAGGTCCGTCGCCGAGTCCGAGTACGCGTAGCAGGCGGACAGGTCGTAGCCGCGCTCGGCGGCCAATTCCCTTATCGCCTCGGCCTTTCCGGGCCCGTACGCGTACAGGCTGATCTCGCCGGTGTACTTGCCGTCCTCGACGACCATGCGCGTGCCGATGGCGTGGTCGGCACCGAGCATCGCGCCGATCGGTGCGACGACCTCCTCGCCGGACGAGCTCACGATCACCACGTCGCGTCCGGCCGCCTTGTGCATGCCGATCAGGTCGACGGCCTCGTTGTAGACGATCGGGTCGATGATCTCGTGCAGCGTCTCGGAGACGATCTCGCGGACCTGGCTGACCTCCCACCCGGTGCACATGGCGGTGAGGTACTGGCGCATCCGCTCCATCTGGTCGGCGTCGGCGCCGGCGAGCGCGAACACGAACTGCGCGTAGGCGCTGCGCAGCACGGCCCGGCGGTTGAGCAGGCCGCCCTGGTAGAACGGCTTGCCGAACGCCAGGACGCTGGACTTGGCGATGATCGTCTTGTCCAGGTCGAAGAACGCGGCGGTGCGCGTGCCTGCGCCGCCCGGATGCGAAACCACGCCGCGAGGATACGGACCGGCTCCGACTCGTTTCGCGCGGCACGCGGCAGTTGTCCACAGGACGGCGTGTCGTCCACAGATCGCCGAACGGCCTTGGCCGAGCCGCTGCGCGGGCGCAGCCTTCGCCGGGTGGGAGTTCGCATCGCGGTGCTCGGGGGCAGCGGCGGCGTCGGCGCGTCGACGTTCGCCGCCGTCCTCGCCTGGGCGGCGCGGGCATCCGGCGCGGTGCTGCTCGACCTGGACGCGTCGGGCGGCGGGATCGACGTGCTGCTCGGGATCGAGCGGGTGCCCGGTCCGCGCTGGTCGGACCTGCGGCTGGACGGCGGCCGGCTCGAGTCCGGGTTGCTGCTCGGGGCGCTGCCGCGCTGGTACGGCGTGCCGGTGCTGGCCGCGGACCGCTCGCCGCCGGAGCGTGGCGTGCCAGGAGTGCTCGCGGCGGCGGCGCAGTCCGGACCCGTCGTGCTGAACCTGCCGCGCGCGCCGGACCCGGTGCGGACCGCCGTGCTCGACGGGTGCCGTCTCGTCGTGCTGCTCGCCCATGCGCGCGTGCCGGCCCTGGCCGCGGCCCGTGCCGTGCTGGCGGGGCTGCCGGATCCATCCGCGCCGGCGGTCGGCGTGCTGCTGCGTCCGGGCGACGTGCCGCCGGCCGACGCGGCGGCGCTACTGGGTCGGCCGCTGCTCGGCTGCCTGCCGGCGGGCGAGCGGCCGGTGGAGCTCGCGCTGCGCCGTCCGCCCCGCTCGCTGGCCCGCGTCGCGTCCGGCCTGCTGGACGGCGTGCTCGACGGCGTGCCGGCCGCGTCCAGTCCGGCTTCGGGAAACGGAGGACCGAGCGATGAGCGAGCTCGCACTGGTCGAACGGGTGCGTGAACGGCTGGCCCGCACCGCGTCCGGCGACGCGATCGCACCGTTCGCGGTGGACACCGCCGTGCGCTCCGAGACCGGCGCGGTGGTCGACGACGTCGTGTTCGCCGCGTTGCGCGCGCAGGTGAGCGCGGAGCTGACCGGTGCCGGCCCGCTGGAGCAGCTGCTGGCGATGCCCGGCGTGACGGACGTGCTGGTCACCGCGCCGGACTCGGTCTGGATCGATCGCGGGCACGGTGTCGAGCGTGTCGACGTGCGCTTCCCCGACGACGCGGCGGTGCGCCGGCTGGCCCAGCGCCTGGTCGCCGCGTCAGGGCGCCGGCTCGACGACGCCTGCCCCTACGCCGACGCGACGCTTCCCGACGGCACCCGCTTGCACGCCGTGCTGCCGCCGCTGGTGCCGGCCACGACGCTGTCGCTGCGGGTGCTCGCGCGGCGCCGGTTCAGCCTGGACGAGCTGGCCCGGCAGGGGACGGTTCCGGCCGTCGCGGCCGGGCTCCTGCGTGCCGCCGTGGACGCCCGGCTCGCGTTCGTGCTCAGCGGCGGTACCGGCACCGGCAAGACGACCCTGCTCGGCGCGCTGCTGGCCGAGGTGCGTCCCGCCGAACGGCTGGTGGTGATCGAGGACGCCGCCGAACTCGTCATCGCGCACCCGCACGTCGTCCGGCTGGTCACGCGCGCCGCGAACCTGGAGGGTGCCGGGGCCGTCGGGCTGCGCGAGCTGGTGCGCCAGGCGCTGCGGATGCGCCCGGACCGGCTGGTGGTCGGCGAGTTCCGCGGCGCCGAGATGGTCGAGCTGCTGGTCGCGCTGAACACCGGCCACGAAGGGGGCGCGGCGACGGTGCACGCGAACTCCGCGGCGGACGTCCCGGCCCGGCTCACCGCGCTCGGCGCCCTCGGCGGAATCGCGCCCGCGGCCGTCGCGCCGCTGGTCGCGAGCGCGCTGGACCTCGTGGTGCACCTGCGCCGCGGCCCGGACGGGCGGCGTGCGGTCGACGAGATCGCGCTGCTGCGCCGGCGCGCGGACGAACTGCAGGTGGCGACGGTGTGGTCCGCTTCGGGCGGGGCGGGTCCGGCGGTGGACGAGTTCGGCGAGCGGTTGGCGCGGCGCGGCGTCCCGCTGCCCGAGCTGGCCGCTTCGGTGTCTGCGGCGGGCAACGCCGTGGCCGGGCCGGAGGAGTTCGGATGGCCGCGCTGACCTGGCTCGCGCTCGCGGCGGCGCTGGCACTGCTGCCCGTGCCGCCGGCGGCGGTGCTGCGGGCGCGCGCCCTCGCCGGCGGCGGCATCGGGGACCGTGACAACCGGGACGGTGTCGAACGGATCAGTGGCGGCCGCCGGGACGGCGCTGGGCGTGGCCGAACCAGCCCGGACAGTGGTGGCGGCGCGCGGCGGCAGCGTCCGTCCGGGCGGATCCGGTCCACGCTCGGCGCGGCAGCGGGGACCGGGCTGGCGCTGGCTGCGGGGCTGCGGTGGGGCGCCGGCCTGGGCTTCGCGGTGGCAGTCGCGCTGGCAACCGGAATCAGCGTGGCGCGCGCATCCCTCGCCCGGCGGCGCGCGGCGATCACGCGGCGTGAGCGGGCGATCGCGGTGCGGCAATTGCGCGCCGAGATCGAGGCCGGCACGCGCCCGGACGACGCCCTGCGCACCATCGCGCCACCAGCGGCGGCAGCACACGCCTTCCGCATCGCCGAGTCGGCCGGTGTGCCGCTCGCCGCCGCGCTCGCCGGCGTCGACCGCGACCTGCGGGCCCGGGCCGACCTGGCGCATGCGGTGACTGGCGCCGTCGCGGGTGCTCGTGCCAGCGCCGCCCTGCTCGCCGGGCTGCCGGTGCTCGGTCTGCTGCTCGGGGCGGCGATGGGAGCACGTCCGCTCGACTTCCTGACGGGATCGGGTGCCGGCCGGCTGGTCTGCTGCCTCGGCGTGCTGCTCGACTCCGCAGGCGTGATCTGGACGCAGCGACTGGTCGCCCGCGCGGAGCGTGCGTGCTGACCGCGCCGCTGCCCTGGTTGTTGATCGCGGCCGCGCTCGCGCTCGCGGGCGGTCGGCCACGCTTCGACGTCCGCGGTGAGCATCGGCGCCACCGGGACGGCGGCGCACGCGTCGATCGCCGGATCTCGCGCCGCGGGCTGGGCCTGGCTGCGGCCGCCGCCGGCGCCGCGTCGAGCATCGCGGTCGCCGGACCGGTCACCGGCACGCTGGCCGCCGGGATCCTCGCCCCGATGGCGGCGATACTCGCGGGAAAGCTGGCCGACCGGCCGCCGCCGAGCCGTCCCGATGCCGCCGTCGCGCTTGCGCTCGATCTCGCCGCGGCCGCACTGAGCAGCGGGCAGCACGTGCCGTCCGCGCTGAACCTGACCGCCCCGGTGCTCCCCGGCGCGCTCGCTGCTCAGTGGCGGCGGACGGCGGCGCTGCTCGCGCTCGGCGCCGATCCGCAGCGTGCGTGGGCCGCGCTCGGCGAGCACCCGGCCCTCGCACCCGTCGCGGCGGCCGCCCGCCGCAGCGCCGACAGCGGCGCCCGGCTGGCGCGCACGTTCACCCAGCTGGCCGAGGACACCCGGGCCGAGGTTCAGGCCGACGCCCTGGCGCGGGCGAACCGGGCCGGTGTCCTCGCGATGGCTCCGCTGGGGCTGTGCTTCCTGCCGGCGTTTCTCTGCCTGGGCATCGTGCCCACCGTCGTCGGCATCGCGCAGGGCGTGCTGCGCTGACCACCCCTTCCGCGAATGGGCACTTTCGCGTCCAGTGGGCAGCTATAAGTGCCCACCCGACGCATAGGTGCCCATTCGACGCAGGTCACTCGCCGGACGCGTCCGTCAGTTCGCGTCGCTTCTCGGACGCGCGAGCAGGCCGCGGACGGTTGCGGCCACGAGCTCGCGCACCCGCTGCTGGTCCGGGGAGCCGAGCGCGCCGTCCAGGTGTGCGCCGAAAACGGCCCAGCCGAGCGCCAGCGAACCGGCCACGGCCGCGGCCACCCGCACGTCCTCCGCGCCCGCGCCGCCGAGTCGTGCGAGCACCATCGCGCCCGCCGGCAGGTCCGGCAGCAGCTCCGGCGCGTCGAGCACGAAGCGGGCCAGGATCCGCCAGTAGTCCGCGTTCTCGGTGAGCAGCGCGAGCATCGAGTCGGCGTCCGCGCCGAGGTCCGCCGCTGCGCGTCCGAACGCCTCGGACCGCCGGACGAGCACCGCGCGCAACAGCTCGTCCTTGGTCCCGAAGTGGCGGTGCACCAGCGCATGGTTGACCCGCGCGTGCTCGGCGACCTCGCGCACCGTCAGTTCGCGGGGGCTGCGGTCGGCCAGCAGCTCGCCGGCCGCGTCCAGGATCGCGGTCATCACGGCGTCCCGCCCGCGGGGAGGCGACGCAACGGTGGGAGTTCGCATTGACAGCACTGTAGTCGGCCGACTACATGTAACCCATGGGTTACAGACGACGCACCGTCCGCCGCGCCGGCGCGGTCCTCGCAGCGCTGGCGCTGGCCGGTGCCCTCACCGCACCGGCCGCCGGCGCGATCCCGATCCTGCCCGGGCCGGGCGTGGTCGTGGCGCCGCACTACCTCGGTGCGCCGTCGACGGCCGCGCCGCTGCCGTCCGACGACGTGCCGCAGAACCCGTACCTCGCGCCGAACGGACGCGACAGCATGCACGACGACGCCTACGCCACCGACGCCTACGCCGGACCCGGCCCGACCGGGACGAAGCCCCGCGTGACGTCCGCGATGTACGGCGTCACCGAATGCGCGACGATCGCCTTCGACGCACAGGACCGCATCGTCGGCATGTGCCCGGACCTGATCGGCCCCACGCTCAAGATCATCGACCCGGTCACGTTGCGCGTGCTCGGTAGCTACCGGCTGCCGAACCGCAACCTGCTCTCGGGCGCGAACCCGCTGAGCGACCTGTGCGGCGGTGCCTACTTCTACCTCGACAACCAGGACCGCGCGGTCGTCGCGACGACTAACAAGCAGGTGCAGGTCGTCGCCGAGGCGGGCACGTCGTTCACGCTGCAGCGCAGCTACGACCTCGGCGCGGAGCTCGGCGCCAAGGACTGCGTGATCGCGCTGCTGCCCGACTGGTCCGGACGGATCTGGTTCGTCAGCCAGGGCGGCGTCGTCGGCACGATCACTCCGGACACCGGCGCCGTTCACGCGCTGCGCCTCGACGGCGAGCAGATCGTCAACTCGTTCGCGGCGGACGAGACCGGCGGCGTCTACATCGTCTCCGACCGCGCGATGTACCGCTTCGACGCGGACGCGTCCGGCGCGCCGGCCGTGACCTGGCGTCAGCCCTACGACCGCGGCGCCGAGCAGAAACCCGGCCAGCTCTCGCAGGGTTCGGGCACGACGCCCACCCTGGTCGGGCGAGACCTGGTCGCGATCACCGACAACGCCGACCCGCGCATGAACGTGATCTTCTACAACCGGGCGACCGGGCAGGAGCTGTGCCAGGCGCCGGTGTTCGCGGCCGGCGCCAGCAACACCGAGAACTCGGTCGTCGCGGTCGGCGACTCGGTGATCGTCGAGAACAACTACGGCTACCGCGGGCCGCAGTCGACACTCCTGGGGAAGACGACCGCGCCCGGCATCGCGCGCGTGCAGGCCGTCAGCGGCGGCACCTGCAACGTGATGTGGACCAACCAGGAGAGCGCGCCGACGTCCGTGCCGAAGGTCTCGCTGGCCTCCGGGCTGCTGTACGTCTACACGAAGCCGAAGAACAACTTCGGTCTCGACGAGTGGTACTTCACCGCGATCGACGTGCGCACCGGCGCGACCGTGTACAAGCAGCTCACCGGCACCGGGATCGCGTTCAACAACCACTACGCGGCGATCTACCTCGGGCCTGACGGCTCGGCGTACATCGCCACCCTCACCGGTCTGATCCGCATTCACGACTCGGCCTGACCGGGCCACCGTCGTACCCTCGCGCGGACGGAGGTATGCGGATGTCAGCGGTATTCGAGCACGCGGCGTTCACCACTCGCGAGGGTCACGAGCAGGCGCTGCTCGATGAGCGCCCGGCCATGATCGCGGCGCTGCGCCGCACGTTTCCCGGACTGATCGGCGCCTGGCTGACCCGACGCGACGACGACAGTTGGCTGGACGTGATCTTGTGGCGCAGCCGCGAGGACGCCGAGTACGCGGCGGAACACGTCACGGAAGTGGCCGAAGTCGCGGCCTGGTTTCGCCACATCGACCAGTCGCACGGCATCGAGCACCTCGCCGTGCTCTCCTCGGACGGCGCGTAGCCGTAGCGAAGTTTCCGTTGTCCACAGGACGGCGTGTCGTCGGCGTCGTGCGGGTTGACAAACCCAGTATGGCACTTGCGCCCGGTCACGCAGTGCGTGATCATCTTGACGTGCCGGATGGAGGACATCTCTCCGGCGATCATCCGCATCGCGGAGGCGTGCCCGAGTGGCCGAAGGGGCCGGATTGAAAATCCGGTGACGCGCAAGCGTTCGAGGGTTCGAATCCCTCCGCCTGTCTTTTTTTGATGCCAGGCGTCCGTCGTTGCAACCCTGGAGTGATCAACATTGGTCGTAGGCTCTCGCGCGTGCTGCTCGCCTATGCCGATGAGTCGGGCGACTCTGGCCCGCTGACTAAGTCGGGCGCGTCGCTGACCTACACGGTTGGCTGCCTGCTGATCGAAGCCGACGACTGGCCGGCCGCTTTCGACGCAATGCTTGCCTACCGTCGTGATCTTCGAACGCGTCACGGCGTTCCAATGCGCGCCGAACTGAAGTCGACATACCTGATCAGCGGGAGTGGCCCGCTACGCCCGCTGAAGCTGACGCCGAGCGAGCGCCAAACCATATTCCGAGAACACCTCCGCCTGCTCGGTAGCGCGAAGATGCGAGCGTTTGGCGTCGTCATCGACAAGCGGTCGGCCAATCTACCGTCAGCACCCGATCAGCTCGCATGGGAGACCATCATGGAGAGGTTGGAACGCACGACGAAGGCGGCGAAGACGCCATTCGCGCTTCTCCATGACAACGGCAATAACTTGCTGGTTCGCAAGGTCGCACGGAAGGCACGCCGACGAATCACGGCAGGGAGCTTCTACGGCAACGGTCAGATCACGCTTGCGGCACAACGATTCGTGGACGATCCTGTGCCACGGGATTCGTCCGAAAGCTACGCTATACAACTGGCTGACATGGTTGCCTACGCCGCCTTCAGGACCGTCATCGCGCCTGGAAGGTCAGTCCGCCAGGTCGCGCCGCCCGACCTGTGGGCTGAGTTGGGCGCCGCGGTCCACAGCGATGTCAACAAGCTCCGTGGTGGGACACCCGGCGTCGTCGTGCGCAAAAAGTAAACGCCCCCCGGTCTCTCCCGGGGGGCGGGGAGTACCTACCCCGCTCATTGGAGCGGATCAGCCCTCAAGTTCAAGCTAGCCGAGGATGGCCGCTAGAGGAACTATCTT
>Ga0164242_10004732_pt1 | contig 15240 bp, 14 predicted proteins | sample OricomgcompostMG_FD_108783 | JGI IMG/M metagenome (GOLD analysis project Ga0164242, IMG submission 108783) | Miracle-Growth compost microbial communities from Emeryville, California, USA - Original compost - Miracle growth compost (MG) ... | reverse complement strand
TCGGCACCGGCCTCGTAGAAGGCGTTCTGGTCGCCCTCGAAGAGGCTGACGTGCGTGTGCATGCCGGACCCGGGGAACTCGGTGAACGGCTTCGGCATGAACGATGCCCAGATGTCCTGGCTGAGCGCCACCTCGCGCACGACCGTGCGGAACGTCATGATGTTGTCGGCAGTGGAGAGCGCGTCGGCGTACCGCAGGTCGATCTCCTGCTGGCCGGGGCCTGCCTCGTGGTGGCTGAACTCCACCGAGATGCCCATCGCCTCGAGGTAGTTGATCGCCTCGCGCCGGAAGTCGGCGCCCATCGACTGGGCGGTGTGGTCGAAGTAGCCGCTGGAGTCTACCGGGACCGGCTCGACGCCATCCTCCGGACGGTCCTTGAACAGGTAGAACTCGATCTCGGGGTGGGTGTAGAAGGTGAAGCCCTTCTCCGCCGCCCTGGAGAGCGTGCGCTTGAGCACGTAGCGGGGGTCGGCGAATGACGGTGACCCGTCCGGCATCACGATGTCGCAGAACATGCGCGCGGTCGACGGACCCTGGTCGATCCGCCACGGCAGCAACTGGAAAGTGCTCGGATCGGGAAGGGCGAGCATGTCCGACTCGGTGACGCGGGCGAACCCCTCGATCGCGCTGCCGTCGAAGCCGATGCCTTCGTCGAAGGCGTTCTCCAGCTCTGCCGGCGCGATCGCCACCGACTTGAGGAAACCCAGCACGTCGGTGAACCACAACCGCACGAACCGGACGTCGCGCTCCTCGAGCGCCCTCAGGACGAAGTCCTCCTGCTTACCCATAGGCGTGAGCCTAGTGGGACGAACGGGCGTCATACGACATGGTTGCGGAAACAGCCGAGTCGGATGACGCCCCGCTCGAACACATCGAGACCGGCCTCCTCCGAGCTTGCCGGCTCATCGCAGCGAAGCCACGTGATCACGGACCTGTTCGAGCGTCGGAACGAGCCCGGTTCCGCCGCGGCCGCCGAGGACCAGCGAGGCGGCCGCGGTGCCGAGCCGGACCGCCTCGTCCAGGCTGTCGCCGAGGACGAGCCGGGCGGTCAGAGTGCCGGCCAGGCTGTCCCCGGCGCCGGTCTGGTCGACCAGTGCCGGGGCGGGTACGGCGGGCAGCTCGCGCAGGCCGTCGGCGTCCGCGACGACCGCGCCCTCAGCGCCGCGTGTCACCACCGCCGCCGCTGCGCCGAGCCCCAGCAGGATCTGGGCGGCGCGCTGGGCGTCGTCGGTACCGAGCAGCGGCACGCTCTCTCCCGGCGCCGCCGGCGTGATGACCCGGGCCCTCGGGGCGATCCTCCGCAAGATGCCGGCAGCCTCCTGCGCACTGGTCAGGCGCGGACGGAAGTTCGGGTCGTAGACCAGACAGCTCGCCCGCCGGGCGACCTCCAGCACGGCATCGCGGGCGGACTCCGAGAGCGCCGCCGTGACACCGGTGGTGAGCACCGCTCCGGCCGCCTCGAGCCCCGCCGCTGCGACGTCCTCCGGGCTCAGTGTCGATCCCGCACTCCCCCGCCGCAGATAGACGAACTGACGACCCCCGAGAGGATCGGCGTGCACGACGTAGGCGCCCTGCTGGCCCGGTACCCTCCGCACGAGACCGGTGTCGATGCCGAGTGCCGCGAGCCGGTCCTCGATCATGTCGCCGAGCTCGTCGTCGGCGATCCTGGCCAGCACGGCGGTCCTGGCACCGGCAGCCGCTGCCGCCGCGGCGGCGTTGACCACATCGCCGGACACCCCCAGGGTGAGCGGCACCCCGTCGCCCAGAGGTACGTCGGAGGCCAGCTCGACCAGGATCTCGCCGACGACCACGACGTCATGGCTGGAGTCGGGGGTGGGGTGAACGGAGCGCAAGGGCCTCTCCTCGGGACGGGGCGGACGGCGTCATTGAGCCACCCGCGGCGACCTCATGGCAAGCGGTTGCCATGAGTTGTCGCAGGCCCTAGCCTCGCATCGGGCGTGGCCTGCGACCGGCCGACGGACACGCTCACGCCGAGCTCGAGGACAGGAGCGTCATGGCAGACAAGAGCACGAAGCGCTCCGCCCCGACGATCTATGACGTCGCCGCAGCGGCTCAGGTCGCCCCGTCGACCGTGTCACGGGCTTTCTCGCGCCCCGATCGGGTCAACGCCGAGACCGCCGCGCGGATTCGGGCGGTGGCCGAGGAGCTGGGCTACCGCACCAACCCGCTGGCGCGGGCGCTGCCGACCAGGCGGACCTCGATGATCGCGCTGGCCAGCAGCGACATCACCAACCCCTACTACTCTGAGATCATCCGAGGCGGCCAGAGCGCCGCCACGGAGCGCGGCTACACCACCCTGCTGGTCGATGCCCAGGAGTCGGCCAGCATCGAACGCGAGGGCCTGGACCGAGCGCTGCCCACCGTCGACGGGCTCGTGCTGGCCAGCACCCGCATGTCCGACAACGCGATCCGGATGCTCGCCAAGCAGCGCCCCCTGATCGCGGTCAATCGCGACATCACCGACGTGCCGCACGTCGTCACCGACCACCCGATGTCGGTGCGGCAGGCGGTCGACCATCTCATCGACCTCGGCCACCGGCAGATCACCTACCTGTCCGGGCCGGAGGCCGCCTGGGTCAACGGCATGCGCTGGCGCGCGTTGCGGACCTACGCCGACGGCCTCGGCGTACATGTGCGGCGGCTGGGACCGTATCCGCCGACCGCCGCCGGTGGCGTCCGGGCTGCCGAGGACTTCCGCGACCATCGCACCAGTGCGGTCATCGCTTACAACGACCTGCTCGCGATCGGGTTCATGCGGCGACTGAGCGCTTTCGGGGCGCGGCTGCCCCAGGACGTCAGCGTGATCGGCTTCGACAACATCTTCGTCTCCGCTCTGACCTCGCCGGGGCTGACCACCGTCGCGCCGCCGTTGCGCACGCTCGGCTCGATGGCGGTGCACAACCTGCTCGCGCTGATCGGCGGCGCCGATCCGACCCACGTGCGGCCGCTGGCCCTGCCGACCCGTCTCCACGTGCGCGAATCGACGTGCCCGCCGCCGGCGCGCCGCCGTTCGTGGCGAAGAGGCGCGACAACTGATGGCAACCGATTGCAGTCCTTGCCCTGAACCTCGACGATGTCGTCATGCCGAGCACCCCGCCGCTGCGCCTCCACCCGGCTCGCCTGCTCCCCGCGGAGCCCGGCCTGCGCGACATCGCCCGGGAGCTGTACGGCGCCGTGCGCGAGCTGCCGATCCTCTCGCCGCACGGTCACGTCCCGGCGACGCTCCTGCTCGAGGATGAGCCGTTCGGGGATCCGGCCTCGCTCTTCGTGACACCGGACCACTACGTGACCCGGCTGCTGCACGCCGACGGCGTACCGTTGGCGGAGCTGGGCGTGGGCCGCACCGCCGAACAGGGGCCGCCGTCCGAGACCGAGTCGCGATCGATCTGGCGGCTGCTGTGCGAGCGTTGGGCGATCTTCCGCGGGACGCCGGTGCGCTACTGGCTCGACGCCGAGCTGGTCGAGATCTTCCAGATCACCGAGCGCCCCTCGGCGAAGACCGCCGATGCGCTCTACGACCACATCCAGGAGCGACTGGGCCGTCCGGAGTTCCGACCGCGGGCGCTCTTCGACCGGTTCGGCATCGAGTTCCTCGCCACCACCGACGATCCGGCCGACGACCTGTCGGCGCATGCGTCGCTGGCGGCCGATCCGACGTGGTCCGCGCAAGTGGCGCCGACGTTCCGGCCCGACCGCTACCTCGAGCCGGGGCGCCCAGACTGGCGTGCGGCGGTCGACCACCTGGGTGTCGTCGCCGGAGTCGAGGTCGGCGACTACGCCGGCTACATCGCCGCGCTCGAGGCCCGCCGCCGGTACTTCATCGAGCACGGCGCCGTCTCCGCCGATCACGGCCACACGGATGCCGTGGCGACCCCGCTCGAGCCGACCGAGGCTGCCCGGATCTACGCGTCGGCCCGCACCGGCGAGGCGACCGAGGCCGAGGTGGTGGCCTTCCGCCACCACATGCTCGTGGAGATGGCTCGGATGTCGTGTGACGACGGCCTGGTGATGACACTGCACCCCGGCTCCTGCCGCAACCACCACGCCGCCAGCCATCGTGCGTACGGCGCCGACATCGGCGCGGACATCCCGCAACGTACCGAGTACACCCGCGCACTGCGGCCGCTGCTGGAGCGCTACGGAACGCACCCGAACCTCCATCTGGTCCTCTTCACGCTCGACGAGTCGGTCTGGTCGCGCGAGCTCGCGCCGCTGGCAGGCTTCTACCCCTCCGTCTTCGTCGGGGCCCCGTGGTGGTTCCTCGACGCACCCGACGCGATCAGCCGCTTCCGTGACGCCGTCACCGAGACGGCCGGCTTCAGCCGGACGTCGGGGTTCATCGACGACACCCGGGCGTTCTGCTCGATCCCCGCGCGGCACGACATGGCCCGCCGGCTCGATGCCTCCTACCTCGCTCGGCTGGTCGGTGAGCACCGCCTGGACATGGACGAGGCGCTGGAGACGGCTGTGGCGTTGGTCGACGAGCAGCCCCGACGGGTCTTCAAGCTGTGAAGGACGTGGCTTCGGGCACTCGCCTTCATCGATCGGGTTCGGTGCATACGTCACCTCCTGTGAGCGCGGCGCACCTCGGGCTGGGAGCGTTCTTCCGTGCCCATCAGGCCGCCTACACGGCGCTCGCCCCTGATGCCTCGGAGTGGGGATACGCGGCATTCAGCGGCCGCTCCGCGCGGCTCGCGCAGGACCTCACGGCACAGGACGGCCTCTACTCGCTGCTCGTCCGTGGACCCGCCGGCGAAGAGGTCTCGACCGTCGGCTCCGTGGCACAGGCGCACCCCGGCGCCGACGTACGCCGGTGGCTGGCGCTGGCCGCCGCTCCGGAGACACGACTGGTCAGCCTGACGGTGACCGAGGCCGCCTATCACCGTGCTCCCGACGGCGGTCTCGCCTTCGACTCCCCCACTGTCGCCGCCGACCTGGCGGCGCTGCGACGGGGTGCGCCCGAGGAGTGCCATAGCATCCCGGGTCGCCTCGTCGCCGGGCTCGCCGCGCGCTCCCGGGCTGGCGGCGAGGCACTGACGATCGTGCCGTGCGACAACCTGCCGCAGAACGGCGAGGCCGTGCGACGGGTGGTGACCGACCTGGCGGCCGCCTGCGGCGATCCGGAGCTGACGACGTGGATCGAGCAGCAGGTGTCGTTCGTGAGCACCGAGGTCGACCGGATCACCCCCCGGACCACGCCGTCCGACGTCGAGGCGGTGCGTCGACTGACCGGACTCGACGATCGTTGTCCAGTGGTGACCGAGCCGTTCAGCGAGTGGACGCTGGCCGGCGCCTTCCCCGGCGGCCGCCCGGCCTGGGAGGAGGCGGGCGCCGCGTTCGTCGACGACGTCGCGCCCTACGAGCGCCGCAAGCTCTGGCTGCTCAACGGCGCCCACTCCCTGCTCGCATACGCCGGCGGGGCGCTCGGCCACGAGACGGTCGCGTCGGCGATGGCAGATCAGCGGTGCCGAGACTGGGTCGACGCCTGGTGGGACGACGCCTGCCGCCACCTGTCCCTCCCAGCCGACGCGCTGAGCGACTACCGAGCTGCGCTGCTGGAGCGGTTCGCCAACCCCGCAATCCGGCACCTGCTCGCCCAGATCGCGATGGACGGCTCGCAGAAGCTGCCGGTCCGGATCGTCCCGGTCGTGCTCGCCGAGAGGGACGCCGGCCGCACGTCTACCGCCGCAGCCCGCACGCTCGGCGCCTGGATCGCTCACCTGCGTGGCGGTCGCGGTGGACGTGGCATGCCGGTCAGCGACCCGCGCTCGGACGAGCTGATGGCGCTGGCGACCGGGCCGGCGGCCGACGCCGTACGTCGAGTGCTGGAGGCGCTCGACGCCCGACTTCTCGACGACCCGCAGCTGGTCGCCGCCACCCTCGACAGCACCATTGAGATCACCAGGGAGATGGACCGATGAGGATCACCGACATCGACGTCATCGTCACGTGCCCGGGACGCAACTTCGTCACCGTGCGGATCACCACCGACGAGGGCGTGACAGGCGTCGGAGACGCCACCCTCAACGGTCGCGAGCTGGCGGTGGCGTCCTATCTGCGCGACCACCTCGCGCCGCAGCTGATCGGCCGGGATCCGCTGCGCACCGACGACACGTGGCACTACCTCTACCGCGGCGCCTACTGGCGGCGCGGTCCGGTCACGATGACGGCGATCGCCGGCATCGACACCGCGCTGTGGGACATCAAGGGCAAGGTCGCCGGTCTGCCCGTCTATCAGCTGCTCGGCGGCCGTGCCCGCGACGGCGTCACCGTCTACGGACACGCCTCCGGCGGCACCGTCGAGGAGGCCGTCGAGGATGCCGCCGGCTATCTCGAGCGGGGCTACCGCGCGGTCCGGCTGCAGTCCTCGATCCCGGGGCTGGACTCGACGTACGGCATCGGCGGGGTCTCGACCGCGGGCGCGCATTCCTACGAGCCGGCCGACTCCGCGATCCCGACCGAGAACGTCTGGGACACCGAGGCCTACCTCGCCCACGTACCCGCGCTCTTCGAGGCCGCACGTCGAGAGCTCGGTCCGACGCCGCGGCTGCTGCACGACGTACATCACCGGCTCAGCCCGAACGAGGCGGCACGGCTGGGCAAGGAGCTGGAGCCGTTCCATCTCACCTGGATGGAGGACCCGGTGCCCGCCGAGCTGCAGGACGGCTATCGCCACCTGCGCGCGCACACGACGACGCCGATCGCCACCGGCGAGGTGTTCAGCTCGATCTACGACTGTGAACTGCTGATCCGCGAGCGGCTGATCGACTACATCCGCACCACGGTGGTCCATGCCGGCGGCATCACGCACCTGCGCCGGATCTTCGATCTGGCCGCGTTGTACGACGTCCGGTCCGGTTCCCATGGGGCGACCGACCTGTCGCCGGTCTGCCTGGCCGCGGCCCTCCATGTCGACACCGCGATCCCCAACTTCGGGTTGCAGGAGTACATGCCGCACACTCCCGAGACCGACGAGGTCTTCCCCCACTCGTACCACTTCTCCGAGGGGCTGATGTACGTCTCCGAGGAGCCGGGCCTCGGCGTCGACATCGACCTCGATGCGGCTGCCCGCTACCCCTACAAGCCCGCCTCGCTGCCGATCAACCGGCTGCGCGACGGCACGATGTTCCACTGGTGAGCGAGACACGCACGCCGAGCTTGTCGAGGCGCCTCGACAAGCTCGGCGAACGGACCAGATCTCGGCGAACGGACCAGATCTCGGCGAACGGACCAGATCTCGGCAACCGTCGTCACGCCTTCGGCACCCGAGCCTCGAGCTCGGCCAACCAGATCGCGGCTGATGCGTCCGAGGGCATCCGCCAGTCGCCCCGCGGCGACATCGAACCGCCGTGGCTGACCTTGGGGCCGTTCGGCAGCGCGGACCGCTTGAACTGGTTGGCGAAGAAGCGCCGGACGAACACCTCGAGCCAGTGCCGGATCTCGCCGAGGTCATACGCCGTGCGCCGCTCCTCGGGGTAGCCCGACGGCCAGTCGCCGAGCTGCGCGTCGTGCCAGGCCTGCCAGGCGAGGTAGGCGATCTTGGACGGGTTGTAGCCGTTGCGGATCACGTGGAAGAGCGTGAAGTCCTGCAGGGCATAGGGGCCGACCATCGCCTCGGTGGACTGTGGCGCATCGCCTGGCACCAGCTCGGGGCTGATCTCCTGGGCCACGATCGTGCGCAGGACGGCGTTGGTCCGCTCGTCGAAGCGGTCGGTTGAGATCACCCAGCGGATCAGGTGCTGGATGAGCGTCTTGGGCACGCCGGCGTTGACGTTGTAGTGCGACATCTGGTCGCCGACGCCGTACGTGCACCAGCCCAGCGCCAGCTCGGACAGGTCACCGGTGCCGACCACGATCCCGCCACGCTGGTTGGCCAGCCGGAAGAGATAGTCGTAACGCAAGCCGGCCTGGACGTTCTCGAACGTCACGTCGTACACCGGCTCGCCGGCCCCGAACGGGTGGCCCATCTCCTTGAGCATCTGGGTGGCGGCGGGCTTGATGTCGATCGTCTCGTACGTCGTCCCGAGTGCCGCCATGAGCGCATCGGCACTGTTCTTGGTGCTGTCGCTGGTGGCGAAGCCCGGCATGGTGAAGGCAAGGATGTCGCTGCGCGGACGGCCGAGCCGGTCCATCGCGTCGGCCGCGACGATCAGCGCGTGGGTCGAGTCGAGGCCGCCGCTGACGCCGATCACGACCTTGGTGTCCGGGCCGATGGCGCGCAGCCGCTGCTCCAGACCGCTGACCTGGATGTGGTAGGCCTCGAAGCAGTCCTGGGCCAGCTGCGCCGGGTCGTCGGGAACGAACGGGAAGCGGTCCACCTTGCGTTGCAGCCGGCTTGCCTCCAACGGAGGCTCGAGCTCGAACTCGACCACCTCGAACGACTCCTCGTCGAGGTCCGGGCTGAAGGTGCGGCGGTTGTCGTCGAAGGTGCCCATCCGGATCCGCTCCGCACGGATCCGGTCGAGGTCCACGTCCACGACGGTACGGCGCGGGCCGTCCGGGAACCGCTCGCTCTCGCCCAGCAGCTCGCCGAGCTCGTAGACCATCGTCTGCCCGTCCCACGACAGGTCGGTCGTGGACTCGCCGGCGCCGGCCGCGGTGTAGACGTAGGCGGCCAGGCAGCGCGCACTGCCGCTCTGCACCAGCTCGCGGCGCGCGCGGGAACGACCCACGGTGATCGGACTGGCACTGAGGTTGATCAGGACGGTCGCACCGGCGAGGGCTGCCCGCGCGCTCGGTGGCACCGGCACCCACATGTCCTCACAGACCTCGACGTGGAACGTAAGGCCGGGCACATCGCTTGCGCGGAAGAGCAGCTGCGGCGACACCGGGACCTCGGCGCCACCGATCGACAGGGTCGAGTCGATGTCGTCGCCAGGCCCGAACCAGCGCCGCTCGTAGAACTCGCGATAGGTCGGCAGGTAGGACTTGGGAGCGACGCCGAGGATTTCGCCGCGGTGGATCACGACCGCCGCGTTGAGGACCCGGCTGCCGTGCAGCAGCGGCGCTCCCACCACGATGACCGGCAACAACTCTTCGCTGGCCACGGCGATCGCCTGGATCGCCGCGACGACTGCCTCCAGCAGCGGCTGCTGCAAGAACAGGTCGTCGATCGCGTAACCGCTCAAGCACAGCTCGGGGAACACCACCACCGCCACCCCGTCCTCATGGCAGGCCCGGGCCTGCTCGATGACGGCGCGCGCGTTGGTCACCGGGTCGGCGATGGCCGTCGGGATCGTGCACGCTGCGACCCGGGCGAATCCGTGGGCGTAGGGCGAGTAGAAGTCCACGAGTCGGAGTCTAGGGAGTGGCAAGGGACACCAGAGTGACGGCGGCTCTGGAACTCCGCCGCACCTGCGCGAGATTCGCGCCCCCACGTCGCGCAACGGTGTCGCTTCCCACGCATGTTCTGAGATGACAGCGCGTCCGGGACCGTCGGACGGCGTGACCAGCGCCACAGCGCCCGGCCAGTGCTTCCAGACCTAGGCTGAAACCGGTCCGTGGACTCCATTCGGGAGCCGCGAGATGACAAGAGAGGCAGCTCCATGTCGAGCACCAGCGCAGAAGAACCTGCCCCGTACGGCGGTGGCAAGCCGGCGGCTCCGGCGGTGAAGAAAGTCCGCACGCATCATCTCCGGGAGATGAAGCAGCGCGGCGAGAAGGTCACCATGCTGACCTCCTATGACATGTACACCGCACGCATCTTCGACGAGGCCGGCATCGACGTACTCCTCGTCGGGGACAGCGCATCGAACAACGTCTTCGCCAACGACACGTCGTTGCCGGTGACAGTCGATGAGCTGATCCCCCTCACTCGGGCGGTCGCACGATCGACGAGCCGCGCACTCGTACTGGGCGACCTTCCGTTCGGCTCCTATCAGGCCTCGCCCGAGCAGGCCTATCTCACCGCTGTCCGCTTCATGAAGGAAGGCCTTGCACACGCGGTCAAGCTCGAGGGCGGCGCCGAAATGGCGCCCACCATCAAGAAGCTGGTCGAGGGCGGGATCCCCGTCTGCGCCCACATCGGCTTCACCCCGCAGTCCGAGCACGCGCTCGGCGGCTACCGCGTCCAGGGGCGGGGCGACACCTCCGAGCGCGTGATCGCCGATGCCCGTGCGGTTGCTGAGGCGGGCGCGTTCGCGGTGGTGATGGAGATGGTGCCCGGTGACGTCGCCGCGAAGATCAGCGCTGAGCTGGACATCGTCACCATCGGCATCGGCGCCGGCAACGGGTGCGACGGCCAGGTCCTCGTCTGGACCGACGCGATGGGCATCCGCGGGCCGAACGACGGGCGGCTGCCGCGCTTCGTGAAGAAGTTCGCCGACGTGCGCGGCCAGCTGCTGAGCGGCGCCCAGGCCTACGCCGCCGAGGTGAAGTCAGGCTCCTTCCCGGCCGACGAGCACACCTTCTGATCACTGTCGCTGGGCCGATCACGGTCCTGACAGATGTCACTTCGACCTCGTGAGTGTCAGCAGACACTCACGAGGTCGGAGGCGGCCAGACTGGAGCCATGACAGTTCCAGCGGTGCGCCTCGACGGCGTGACCAAGAGCTTCGGGCAGGTCGAGGCCGTCAAGGGGATCGACCTCCAACTCGAGCAGGGTGAGGTCGTGGCATTCCTCGGCCCCAACGGCGCCGGCAAGACCACGACGATCGACATGATCCTGGGCCTCTCCCACCCCACCCAGGGGACTGCAGAGGTGCTCGGCATGCGGCCGCGCGACGCCATCGCCCGCGGCCTGGTCAGCGCGGTGATGCAGACCGGCGGCCTGCTCAAGGACCTCACCGTCCGCGAGACGGTGGCCTACACCGCCAGCCTGTTCGCCGACACGATGCCGGTCGACGAGGCCCTGCAGACCGCCGGCATCAGCCACATCGCCGACCGCCGGGTGCAGAAGTCCTCCGGCGGAGAGCAGCAGCGGCTCCGCTTCGCGATGGCGCTCCTCCCCGACCCGGCGCTGCTGCTGCTCGACGAGCCCACCACCGGCATGGATGTCGAGGGGCGCCGTGCGTTCTGGAACGCGATCCGTGCCGACGCCGAGCGCGGCCGGACGGTGCTGTTCGCGACGCACTACCTCGAGGAGGCAGACCAGTACGCCGACCGGATCGTGCTGATCAGCAAGGGCAAGATCGTCGCGGACGGCAGCGGCTCGGAGATCCGCGCCCTCGCCGCCGGGCGGACGGTCAGGGCCACCGTGCCGGGCCTCGACGGCGCCATCGAACAGCGGCTGCGCGGCCTAGGGGGCGTCGATCAGATCGACGTCCGCGGCGACCAGATCGTGGTCCACACCAAGGACTCCGACGCCGCGGCGCGCTACCTCCTCACCGAGACCGGCGCGCACGACGTCGAGATCACCAGCAAGAATCTCGAGGATGCCTTCCTCAGCCTGACGGGAGCAGATCAGTGAGCACCTCCAGCATCGACGTAGCAAGCCGTCGCGTCCCGCCGCTGGGCGGCTTCAACACCACGTTGCTCGGCATCGAGATCCGCCGCATGCTCCGCAACCGACGCACGGTCGTGATCGGCCTGGTCGTCCCGGTCGTGATGGCGCTGATCTTCGTCGGTCAGAGCGGCTGGCAGGAGAAGGCCGGCTCCGGCAACGTCGGGGCCTACATCCTGATCTCGATCGCCCTGTACGCCGCGGCCCTGACCTCGGCTGCCAACGGCGCCATGGTCGCGCTGGAGCGCGCCACCGGCTGGTCACGACAGCTGCGACTGACCCCGCTCAACCCGGTCGCCTACATCCTGACCAAGGCCGTCATCGCCCTGATCATGGGCGCCGTGGCGATCGCGGTGGTCAACGTCGTGGGCGTACTCGAGGGCAAGGCCTCGATGCCGACCGGCGTGTGGATCGCCAGCGCCGTACTCGCCCTCGTCTGCACGCTGACCTTCGCTGCGCTGGGCGTCTTCGTCGGCTACATCGTCCCCGGTGAGAACGCCATGCAGCTCCTCGGCCCCGGCTTGGCGGCGCTGTCGTTCCTGGGCGGCGTCTTCATCCCGCTGAGCCAGTACAACCACATCGTGCGCGACATCGCCTACTGGACCCCGATGTACGGCGTGGCCGAGGTCGCCCGCGCGCCGCTCACGCACGAGCTGCCCTGGTATGCGGTGGTCAACGCGATCGCGTGGTTCGGACTGTTCGTAGCCGGCGCCGCCTGGCGGATGAGCAAGGACACCGCCCGGGTATGACGGTCCCCGACGCGGCCACCGGCCCGTGCCCGCCGCAGCTCCAGCCCTGGGGGACCCGTCGTGGTCCCCTGGGGCCGTGGCTCGCCACGCTGTGGCTGTTCTTCCTGGCGCCCACCTTCATCGACGGCTTCCAGCACCGGGACCAGCTGACCGGCGTCATCGGGATGGTCGCGACGCTCGCGTTCGCGGCGCTCTACGCGTCCCATTGGATCCGCGGGCGACGCAACCGCGCCGAGCTGATCATCCAGCCAGTGCTGCGACGCGGGCTGTTGTTCGTCGGGCTCCTCGCTGCGCTCGGCGTGGTGATCGTGCTGTGCAACGGCGAGTCCGGCACCGCGGCGGCGGTCTTCATCGCTGTCACGGCGGTCATGCTGTTGCCGCTGCGGGTCGCGATCCCGGCCGTCGTCGTACTCGCGGCTGCGGTCCTCATCGCCGGCGAGATGCGCGGCTGGCCGTCACAGGGCGGCACCGTCGTCGGCATCGTCGCCGGCTCGCTCGCCGTACTCGGCATGCGCGGAGTCATCTCGCGCAACATCGAGCTCTACCGCGCCCATGAGGAGAACACCCGGCTCGCGGTCGACAACGAGCGCAACCGGTTCGCTCGCGACCTGCACGACATCCTCGGCCACTCGCTGACCGTCATCACTGTCAAGGCCGAGCTCGCCCAGCGGCTGATCGATGTCGACCCGTCCCGCACCCGCGACGAGCTCGCCGACCTGGAGCGACTCTCCCGCGACGCGCTCGCCGACATCCGGCGGGCCGTCGAGGGCTACCGCGAGCTCACCCTCCCGGGCGAGCTCGCCCGGGCACGGGCCGCGCTGACGACCGCCGAGATCGCGCCGCGGGTCCCGCTGACGACCGACGAGGTGCCGACGGAGCTGCGTGAGCTGTTCGCTTGGTCGGTGCGCGAGGGGGTCACCAACGTCATCCGGCACTCCGGCGCACGGCGTTGCGAGATCCTGATCTCCGAGACCAGTGTCATGATCCGCGACGACGGCACCGGCAGCCCTGTCGTAGCCCCGGAGGGCTCCGGCCTCACCGGCCTGCGCGAGCGGGCCGCGGCCGTCGGGGCCGTCGTCACCACCCGCACCCTCTCCCCCGGCTTCTCCCTGGAGGTCGCCCGCCCATGAACCCATCCCCGAGTACGCCGATCAGGCTGCTTCTCGCCGACGACCAGGCGCTGGTGCGCGGAGCTCTCTCCGCGCTGCTCAGCCTCGAGACCGACCTGGAGGTGGTCGCCGAGGTCGGGACCGGCTCCGACGTGGTGCCGGCGGTGCTGGAGCATCGGCCGGACGTCGCGCTGCTCGACGTCGAGATGCCGGGGCTGGACGGCATCAGCGCGACCGCCGAGGTGCGCAAGGCCGCTCCGGAGGTGAAGGTGCTGATCGTGACCACCTTCGGACGGCCGGGCTATCTGCGGCGTGCGCTGCAGGCGGGTGCGAGCGGGTTCGTCGTGAAGGACACGCCGGCGGCGCAGCTGGCCGACGCCGTACGCCGGGTGCACTCGGGGCTGCGTGTGGTCGACCCTGCCCTGGCCACCGACTCCCTGCTTGCCGGTGAGTCCCCGCTCACGCAGCGCGAGACCGAGGTGCTCCAAGCGGCCCGCGATGGCTCGAGCGTGGCCGCGATCGCGGGCAAGCTCTTCCTCTCCGAGGGCACGGTGCGCAACCACCTCTCGGCCGCGATCGGGAAGACCAACGCGACCAACCGGACCGAGGCCGTGTTGATCGCCGACGGGAACGGCTGGCTCTGACGGTGGGTGAGGTGTGATCGCAGCGCGCCTCGAGACTCAGCCGCCCCAGGGGTTGATCCGGTCGGGGTCCTTGCCCTCGGCCCGGTCCTGCTCCTCCCAGGCGGCGTTGCGCTCGGCGACCTTCTCCAGCGCGCGCTCGGCCTCCTCCCGGGACGGGTAGGGACCGAGTCGGTCTATCGGCGGGCAACCGTCCGCTCCCTCGACCGCGTGATGCTTCACGCAGTACCAGAACTTGTCCATGACCCGAACCTACCCGTCGTGCGGCTCACCAGAGCCACAGACCGCCGACGACCTGGACGATTCCCCAGAGCACGAAGCCACCCGCTGCCGCCCAGGCGACCTTAGTCGGCTCCGGTTCGAACCAGCGGCAGCTGCGGGCGAACAGCACCAACCAGACCAGCACCAGGATCAGGGCCACCCACCATGGCGAGATCAGCAGGCCGGCGAGATTGAGGAAGAGCAGGCACGCGAGGGCGCCCATGCCGACGAAGCCCCACGGCGACACCTTCTCCATGCGGGCAACCTACTGGGCCGTGCGCTAGCCGGCGGTGGCTGCCATTCGCTGCTGGACGCGGAACGCGGCCGCCTCGTGGTCGTAGTCGCCGCTCATCACCGCGGCGAGACGCAGGTGCGGAAGGGCCTCGGCGTACTTGCTCTGGCGCTCGAGCGCCCGCCCCAGCGCGTGCTGCGCCCAGACGTCGGTGGGGTCGTCGTCGACAAGGCCGCGCAGGACACCCTCGGCCCTCTCGAGCTGAGCACGCAGGAGGTAGGCCCAAGCCTGCAACGTGCGCAGGCCCGCGTTGCGGGGGTCGTCGACGAGGGCCGGCTCAATCAGCTCGAGCGCCTCGCGCGGAAACCGTCGGCTCAGGAGGTCGTGAGCTGTCCTGTACGCCGACTCCAGGCCCTGCCCGGGGAACATCACTGCGGGTGCGATCAGGTCACTCATGTGGGCCTCAACGCCGATCGCCGCCTTGGGATTCCGAGGCGGTAGGGTGAGCGCGCGGATGGGCTGGCCGGGCGACCGCGTCGGTGTCTTCGGACACCGCCGAGGAAAGTCCGGGCTCCACAGGGCAGGGTGGTGGCCAACGGCCACCCGGGGTGACTCGCGGGACAGTGCCACAGAAAGCAGACCGCCGCTACGCAGGTTGAGCTTGTCGAGACCCGCGCAGCGGTAAGGGTGAAACGGTGAGGTAAGAGCTCACCAGCGGCCCAGGTGACTGGGCCGGCTAGGTAAACCCCACCCGGAGCAAGACCAGACAGTGTGCGGGGCAAGGGCC
>Ga0164242_10004731_pt1 | contig 15241 bp, 17 predicted proteins | sample OricomgcompostMG_FD_108783 | JGI IMG/M metagenome (GOLD analysis project Ga0164242, IMG submission 108783) | Miracle-Growth compost microbial communities from Emeryville, California, USA - Original compost - Miracle growth compost (MG) ... | reverse complement strand
GGCGCGAGCGGAAGGAACCTAGCGCGGAAGCAAGGGTTTCTCCTTCCACCAACCGTCCTGAAGACCGGAGAGAAGGACCGAACCATGCTACGCAAGACCATTCTCGCTCTCGCATTGGGCACGTTTGTGCTCAGCGTCACTGCCTGCAACACCGTCCGCGGTGCCGGCAAGGATGTCGAATCGGCGGCAAACGCCGGCTCCGACGCGATCCACTGACAATCGCCGCGCTTCGCGGCTATGAAACGGCTCACCGAACAAGACGAGGTGAGTCGATGAAGAAGATGCTTCTTGCGCTGGTGGCCGTGGGCCTGTGCCTCGGCGCCAGCGCTTGCAATACCGTCAAAGGCGTCGGGCGGGATATCGAGTCCGTCGGACAGGCCGGGTCCGACGCGATCAATCGCTAGACCGAGCGGCCGTCGAGCCGCCGTTCGATCCGCGCGATGGCATCGTTGTCGTGCACGAAGGTGCCACGCGCTTTTTCCTTCGCCCCCTGCAACGCGGCGCGCGCCACCAGTCGCGCATCGATCGCCCGCAGGCCGCGCCGGCTGCCGTGAAGGAACAGGTTGGCGAGCGGACTGACCAGGATCGCCAACCGCTCTCCCAGGCGCCTGTCGCTCCCACGAGGGCCTCTGAGAAGCCCCGGGCGCAATATGTCGAGGCGGGCAAACTTGAGCTTGCGGAGCGCCGCCTCCACCTCGCCCTTGACGCGCAGATAGAAGGCGCGGCTCGCCCTATCGGCCCCTACGGACGATATGAGCACGAAATTGCTCACTGCCGCCGCCTTGGCAGCCTTCGCCACCCGCAGCACCAGTTCCTCATCCACCGCGCGAAAAGCCGCCTCGTCCTGCCCGGCCTTGCGCCAGGTCGTGCCGAGGGCGCAGATCACCGCATCGGGCGCCACCGCGGCGACCGACTGCGCCCATTCGGCCGGATCGGCGACGAGCATCTCCATCCGCGCGCCCGGCGGCATCGGCGCCTCGCGCCGCGTGAGGGCGATCAGCCGCACGTCCGAGCGGCCGACGCATTCCTGCATCACCCGCGTGCCGACGAGCCCCGTCGCGCCGATCAGCAGCACGCGGCGAGCGTCAGACATTGGTCAGCCCACCCGGCACTTCACCGAAGATCTCGCGGTAGCGGGCGATGGCGTAATGATCGGTCATTCCGGCGACGAAATCGGCGATATGGCGGCTGCGCCCGGGCTCGCCTCGAGGCAATGCGACGCGCCACGGTTCGGGCAGAAACGCCGGGTCCTGGTGGTAAGCCGCGAAGAGTTTGGCGATCACGCCGCGGGCGCGCTCCGCGGTCTGCTTCTGGCGTTCGTGATGATAGAGGTTGGCGTACATGAAGCGTTTCAGCGCGCGCTCCTGCCCGGCCATTGCGGGCGAGAAGGCGGCAAAGGCTTCAGGGGCGGCGCGGACCTCGTCCGCCGAGCCGATTCCGGCGAGTTGTGCCCGAGCGGTCTCGATCACGTCGTTGACCATCAGGCCGATCTGGCCGCGCACCAGTTCGCGCAGCAAGGCCTCCCGCGTGGCGCCGTGGAAGCGCCCCTCGACCGCGCGCCACTGCGCGGCGAGAAAATCGAGTTCGAGCAGTTGCTCCAGGTCGAGGAAACCCGCGCGCAGCCCGTCGTCGATATCGTGGTTGTCGTAGGCGATATCGTCCGCCAGCGCGGCGACCTGCGCTTCCAGTGACGGCCGGCAGGTAAGGTCGAGCGGAAAGGCCGCGTCGAGTTCCGCGAGCGCCCAGCCCGGCTGCGTAATCGGGCCGTTATGCTTGGCGAGACCCTCCAGCACTTCCCAGCTCAGATTCAGGCCCGGATGGCCGCAATAGGGGCTGTCCAGACGCATCAAGGTTCGCAGGCAATGCTCGTTGTGGTCGAACCCGCCGCGCGTCTCCATCGCCGCCGCCAGCGCGTCCTCGCCGGGATGGCCGAACGGCGGATGGCCGATATCGTGCGCCAGGCACAGCGCTTCGGTCAGGTCCTCGTCGAGGCCGAGCGCGCGGGCGATGACCCGGCCGATCTGGGCCACTTCGAGACTATGCGTGAGCCGGACGCGATAGTGATCGCCATCGGGGGCGATGAACACCTGTGTCTTGCCGGCGAGGCGGCGGAACGCGATCGAATGCAGTATCCGGTCGCGATCGCGCTGGAATTCGCTGCGCGGGCCGCGCGGCCCCAGACGGTCCTCGACGAATTCACGTCCGCGCGAACAGGCCGGATCAGAAGCGTAAGGAGCCCTCGTCATCGACGGGCGGGTTAAGGGGCGAAGAGAGGCTTTACAACCCGAACGGAAAGCAAATCCCGCTCAGTCGGCGCCGAGAATCCACTCCGCCGCCTTTTCCGCGTGGATGCGCGTGCTGTCGTAAATCGGCAGCACGTTGGCATCGACATCGACCACCAGTTCGAGTTCGGTGCAGGCCAGCACGATTGCTTCAGCGCCTTCCTGTTCCTGTACGGTGATCATGGTCTTGAGCTCGCGTTCCGCGTGGCGGCTGACCTTGCCGACCATCAACTCGTCGTAAATGATCCTGTCGAGCGTCTCGACATTGGTCATGTCGGGCGGCAGCAGATCGATGCCATGCGCGACCAGACGGCGGCGGTAGAAGTTCTCGGTCATCACGTTGCTGGTGCCGAACAGGGCCGCGGTGGTCACGCCGTCGGCCTTCATCTTCTCGCCGACGCATTCGGCGATGTGGAGGATCGGCACCGAGACCGCCGCGGCGACGGTGTCGTAAACCTTGTGCATCGAATTGGCCGCGATGATGATCGCCCCGGCGCCGGCGCTTTCGAGCCGCCTGGCCGCATCCGAAAGGATTTGCGCCGTCCGCTCCCAGTCGCCCTGATCGTGGATCGCGTAAACCTGCGAGAAATCGAGGCTCTCGATCAGCAAGGGCGCGCTCGATCGCCGATCGAGGCGCGCCTGCACAATGGTGTTGATGTGGCTGTAGTAAGTGCGGGTCGAAACCCAGCTCATGCCCCCGATCAGGCCCAGCTTGCGCACGCGTTCATTCCCTCATGTCCGCCCGAATCCTGGACGGACAATGGTGAATTTCGGATTACCGCGCCAGTTCAGTCGGCCAGTGCCTTGTTGATTTCCTCGACCATCTTCTTGGCATCGGACAACAGCATCATCGTCTGATCGAGATAGAAAACGTCGTTGTCGACGCCGGAGTAGCCGACCCCGCTCATCGAGCGCTTGATGAACATGATAGTCTTGGCCTTCTCCACGTCGAACACCGGCATGCCGTAGATCGGCGAGGACTTGTCGGTCTTGGCCGCTGGATTGACCACATCGTTGGCGCCGATGATGAACGCGACGTCGCACTGCGCGAACTCGTGGTTGATGTCCTCGAGCTCGAACACTTCGTCGTAAGGCACGTTGGCTTCGGCGAGGAGCACGTTCATGTGCCCCGGCATGCGCCCCGCGACCGGGTGGATCGCATACTTCACGTTGACACCGTGCGCCTTGAGCTGGTCGGCCATCTCACGCAGCACGTGCTGCGCCTGAGCGACGGCCATGCCGTAGCCGGGGATGATGATGACGTTCTCGGCTTCCTTGAGCAGGAACGCTGCGTCCTCAGCGCTGCCGCGCTTATACGGCCGCTGCTCCTTCGCTTCGCCGCCGGCGCTGGAAGCGGCGCCGAAGCCGCCGGCGATCACGCTGACGAAGCTGCGGTTCATCGCCCGGCACATGATATAGCTGAGGATCGCGCCCGAGCTGCCGACCAGCGCGCCGGTGATGATCATGGCCGTATTGTGCAGCGTGAACCCCATCGCCGCCGCGGCCCAGCCCGAATAAGAGTTGAGCATCGAGACGACGACCGGCATGTCCGCCCCGCCGATCGGGATGATCAGCAGGAAGCCGATCGCGAAGCTGAGCGCGCAGGCGACCCAGAACAGGTTGTTCTCGCCCGGCCCGGCGTGTTGCGAGGCAGCGAACAGGCCCGTCAGCACCAGAATCGCCGCCAGCGTGCCGAGGTTGATGACATGCCGCGCCGGCAGGATGATCGGCGCGCCGGACATGTTGCCGTTGAGCTTGGCGAAGGCGATCACCGAGCCGGAAAAGGTAATCGCGCCAATGGCCGCGCCGAGCGACATCTCGATGCGGCTGACGGTGAGGATGTTGCCGTCGCCGCCGAGGATGCCGAATGCGCCAGGATTGAGGAACGCGGCGATGGCCACCAGCACCGCCGCCATGCCGACCAGCGAGTGAAACGCGGCGACGAGCTGCGGCATCGCGGTCATCTGGATCTTGCGGGCGGTGACGAAGCCGATGGTGCCGCCGATGATGATGGCGACGAAGATTTCACCTACCAACGACCAATTCGGCGAAGCGCTGCAATTGTCGAAACAAGCTTGGTCAGGGCCAAGCGCTAATTGCGTCATCGGAAAGTGCGTGACCAAGGTCGTAACCACGGCGATCAGCATGCCGATCATGCCGAAGCGGTTGCCTGTGCGGCTGGTCGCGGGTGAACTGAGGCCGCGCAGCGCAAGGATGAACAGTACGCCCGAAGCGAGGTAGGCGACGGCAACCCACGGGTTCACGGCGACGGCGGGCTCCATCACTTAGCCCCCCCGCTCTCTGGCGTCTTGGGAGCCGGCCGCTCCTTCTTCTTGTACATGGCCAGCATCCGCGCGGTGACCGCGAAGCCGCCGAAGATGTTCACGCTGGCGAGCGCCACCGCGACGAGCCCGAACCACTTCGAGCTCGAAGAACCCGCCGCAGCGCTAGCGATCAGCGCGCCGACGACGATCACCGAGCTGATCGCGTTGGTCACGCTCATCAGCGGCGTGTGCAGCGCCGGCGTGACCGACCACACGACGTAATAGCCGACGAAGCAGGCGAGGACGAAGATCGACAGGATGCTGATGAAGTCCATCAAATAGCCTCCCCGGCACGGGGAGGGGGACCAGCCGAAGGCTGGTGGTGGGGATTCGCCGCACGCGCGACGATCGCCTCGGCGGTGCCGACCGCATCCGCCAGCACGCGTTGCGCCGAAATCCTCAACATCCTGAACCCGTTTTCCTTCAGAAACCGTGCGCGCGTGCCGTCCCGCTGCGGCCGATCGCCCATGTCGTGGGCGATCCCGTCGACCTCAACGATCAGTCTTTCCGCAAGACAGCAGAAGTCGACGATGTAAGGACCGATCGGGTGCTGACGCCGAAACTTCAAACCTTGCGGCCGGAGTCGGAGTTGCTGCCACAGAAGCCGCTCCGGCACCGAAAGATTCCTGCGCAACGCGCGGGCGCGCTTAACCGTCGGCCTGGCTGTAAACCGCGAATCCCCACCACCGCGCTTCGCGCGGTCCCCCTCCCCGTGCCGGGGAGGCAAAGGGACGTCGTCCTCCCTCACCCCTTGAGCTTCTGTGCGATCTCGATCGCGTTGCCTTCGGGGTCCTGGTAATACATCACCTTGACGCCGAGCGGAGCGACTTCGGTGATGTCGAGTGCCGGGGTGAGGCCTTGCGCGGCCAGTGCGGCCTTGGTGGCTTCGAGGTTCGTGGTCGACAGCGTGACTTGCGAGAAGCCCTGCACCGCGGCGTGGCCGGGCGGCTTGGCGCGTGGATCGGCCGGCGGCTTGGAATTGGGGATCTGCAGCAGCTCGATCCGCTCGTTGCCGCTCGTCAGCCAGCGCGCGGGGATGCCGGGGCCGAACTTGGTATCGACCTCAACCTTGAAGCCGAGCTTCTTGAAGAACTCGGTCTCGACGTCGAGATTGGCGACGGAGATCGCCACCATCCAGTGGCCGAGCACGGGCGCGGACGGCGCCTTCTGCGCGTTGGCGGCGGTGCATCCGGCCAGCGCGACGCCGGCGGCGAACGGTAGAAAAAGCGACTTCATCCCTTGAGCCTTTCGTTGACCACCTCGCCGCCCCGGGTGAGCCGCACTGCGTCGCCGATCTCGTCGTCGAGCACCGGACGGCCCTGCTCCTTGTCCCAGAAGGCCGAGAGGAAGTTGTAGAGATTGCGCGCGAACAGCGCTGAGGCGTCGGCGGCCAGATGGTTCGCGGTGTTGGTGAAGCCCATGATCGTCACGCCGTGGCGCTCGACTGCCTGATCGGGCGCCGAGCCCTCGACGTTGCCGCCTTGCGCCACCGCGAGATCGAAGATGACGCTGCCGGGCTTCATCGTCGCGATCTGCGCGTCCGTAATCAGCCGCGGGGCCGCCCGGCCGGGGATCAGAGCCGTGGTGATGACGATGTCCTGCTTGGCGATGTGGCTACTGACCAGTTCGGCCTGAGCCTTCTGGTATTCCTCGCTCATCTCGGTGGCGTAGCCGCCGCTGCCCTCGCCTTCGATCCCGGCGACGTTTTCGACGAAGATCGGCTTGGCGCCGAGCGACTGGATCTGCTCCTTCGTCGCCGAGCGAACGTCGGTCGCGGAGACCTGCGCGCCGAGCCGCTTGGCTGTGGCGATCGCCTGCAGCCCTGCGACGCCGACGCCCATGACGAACACGCGCGCAGCCGTGATCGTGCCGGCGGCGGTCATCATCATCGGAAACGCACGGCCGTAAGTATCGGCGGCGGCGATCACCGCCTTGTAGCCGGCGAGGTTGGACTGGCTGGAAAGCACATCCATCGACTGCGCGCGGGTGATGCGCGGCATGAACTCCATCGCCAGTGCCTCGATCCCGGCCTTGGCATAGGCATCGATGAGCGAACGGTTCCCGAACGGATCGAAAGTGGCGGCGACCCAGGCGCCCTTGGCTGCGCCCTTGAGAGCGACCGGGTCCGGCGCCTGCACGCCGAGCACGATGTCGGCGCCTTTCAGCACGGCATCCGCGGAGGCAACCTCGGCCCCCGCCTCGCGATAGGCTTCGTCGGAGATGCGCGCGCCCTCGCCGGCACTCGATTCCACGGCAACGGTCGCACCCAAGGCGCTGAACTTCTTGACGGTTTCCGGCGTCGCGGCGACGCGGCTTTCGCCCGCGGCCCTTTCCTTCAGAACCGCGATCCGCATCCCTGCCCCTCCCCGCTCGCCTGAATCAACTGATCAGGAAGATCACGATGAGGGCGCAGATGGCGATGATCGGCACGACCCACTTCAGCAAGCCGACGAAGCTGCCATAGGTCCTTTGCGCCGCATCCATGTTGTCCGCCGAAGCCATGCCGTCTCATTCCTCTCGCTTGGATAGTGGGATAGCTCTATCGCTCCGCGTTCGGCTTCTCAAGCCCTGTCCTGAGCTTGTCGAAGGGCCTGTCCTGGGCCCGCTTAATCGCCTCTTTACCCCTGCCCGCTATCGCCAGCGCCGTTCGGGCACACATGCACCGGCGGACGGAGAGCGAATGGCCGACCAGGAACAGCGTCTGCTGATGCTGATCGACGACGAACCGGCGCAAAGCCGGCTGATCACCGCGCTTGCATCGCGCGAGGGCTGGCGCACGCTCGTGGTCGCCGATTCCGAGACCGCCATCGCCACGCTCGGCACCCGCCAGGGCATGCAGCTTTCGGCAATCATCCTCGACCAATGGGTACCGGGAGACGACGCCTGCGGGCTGATCGCCGAGCTGAAGGCGCGCCGCCCGGCGCTGCCGATCCTGATGCTCACTACCAGCGCCTCACCGCTGCTGGCGGTCGAGGCGATGCGCGCGGGGGCGACCGATTACCTCGTCAAGCCGGTCGCGCCCGACCGGCTGATGCAGGCGCTGCGCAACGCCACGACGCGCGAGGCGCCGAAGGACGAACTGACCCCGTTATCCGAAAAGATGCCCTCCAACCTCGATTTCGATTCGATGATCGGCACCGCCCCGCCGTTCCGGGATGCGCTGGCCAAGGCGGCCAAGGCGGCCCGCGGCCACGGTGCGGTGTTGATCGAAGGCGAAAGCGGCTCCGGCAAGGAAATCCTCATCCGCGCGATGGTCGCCGCCAGCCCGCGGGCCAAGGCGCCGATGCGTATAGTCAACATCCGCAGCATCCCACCGCATTCGCTTGAATCGGTGCTGTTCGGACACGAGAAGGATGCGTTCCCGGGCGCTTTCGATCGCCAGGTGGGCATGCTGCAGCACTGCGATGGCGGCACGCTGGTGCTCGACGAGGTCAACCGCCTGCCGCCCGAACTGCAGGAGCGGCTGGCCGAAGCGTTGGCGACCAACCGCGTCCGCCCGATCGGCGCGAGTCACAGCTTCAAGATCGATGTGCGCACGATCGCGGCGAGCAACTTGCCGCTGACCGATCTCGCCGCCACCGGCAATTTCCACGAGGAGTTGCTGACGACGCTCGCCGGCACGCGCATCGTCGTGCCGCCGTTGCGCGAGCGGGCAAGCGACATCCCTTCGCTCACCCGCCATTTCCTCGCCCGCATCGGCGAGCAGCCGGGCTTGCGTGAACTCGGCGTGACCGACGCCGCGCTCAAACTGCTTGCCGCGTTCGACTGGCCGGGCAACGTGCGCCAGTTGCAGGCGGTGCTGTTCCGCGCGGCGGTGTTCTGCGACGGTGACGCGCTGACCGCCGGCGACTTCCCGCAGCTCTCCGAGATCGTCGGCGAGTTCGAGGCGGTTTCCGGAGTATCCTCGCACGACGGCATGGGCGTGCAGCTCTACACCGCCGACGGCAACCTGCGCCCGCTGGAGGACATCGAGGCCGACGTGATCCGCCTCGCCATCGGCCATTACCGCGGGCGGATGACGGAAGTCGCCCGCCGCCTCGGCATCGGCCGCTCGACGCTCTACCGCAAGCTCGGCGACCTCGGCATCGAGAACGCCGCCTAGGCAAGGCCTCGCTTCGCGGGTAGCGAGGCGGCATGGGCGAATTTTCCGGCAAGACCGCGCTCGTCACCGGCGCTGCTTCGGGGATCGGCGCCGCCTGCGCGCGCTGGCTGGCGGAGCGCGGCGCGCGGCTGGTGCTGGTCGATCGCGACGGCGACGGCTTGGCGGCGCTCGAACTCGACGCCGCGCGCCACGCCGGCGACGTCACCGACGAAGGCCTGTGGCAGCGGATCGAGAGCGAGGTTGCGGGGCTCGACTATGCGGTCCTCAATGCCGGCATCGCTGCCGGCAGCCCGATCGGCGCAACCGCGTTCGAGGAATGGCGCAAGGTCATCGGTATCAATCTCGACGGCATGTTCCTTTCGCTGCGCACCGCGATGCGGCGGATGACGAACGGCGGCGCGATCGTGCTCACCGCCTCCGTCAGCGGGCTCAAGGCCGAGCCGGGAACGGCGGCTTACGGCGCTTCCAAGGCGGGCGTGATCCAGCTCGCCAAGGTCGCCGCGAAGGAAGGCGCGGCGCAAAGCATCCGCGTCAACACCATCGCGCCGGGCGGAGTTGACACGCCGATCTGGGACACCCTGCCGTTCTTCCAGAGCCTGATCGAACAACACGGCGGCGACCGCGCCGCGGCGATGCGGGCGATGGCCGGGATGGCGACGCCGCTGGGTCGCTACTCGACGCCGGACGAAATCGCTGAGCAGATCGGCTTCCTGTTGTCCGACGCGGCGGCGACGATCACCGGCACGGTGCTGGTGAGCGATGGGGGGTATACGCTTTAGGTGCGGTCGCTTTCGACGCGTCGCCGACGACGAACTTCGATCAATAGCCCGTGGATGGCTCGTTTAGCGCCAGCGCGAAAAGAACCGTGCAGAACGTTACAGCTATAACGAGTCCAAAGATCATATGCATGCGCATGGCGCGCTGGTGCGTATCAGCTACGTGGTATGAAGCTATCCGAGCTATCAAGAGGACGATCGCGTCCGGTAATGCGAACAGCATGAGCTCTCCGCGCGAACTGGGTCGATGGAACAGCGGCGTGAAAAAGAGGCTGACGTTCACGAAGAGAGCGATCCAAAGACCAACTCGAGGCCACCCTTCCCCTGGGTAGTATGATCTAAGGTTCCAAATGAAGATGAGACAAGCGGCAGCGCACATGACGCGATAGGTCGTGTCAAAAGGTACACCGACCTCCTGTTGTAGTGCGCTGGCAATGAGAACGAACGCTCCAATGCCAAGCAGCGCCGAGCCCAAGCGCACGAGCTTCGATGTCAACTCCCGTCTCCCTTCCCTACTCCTTTCCTCAGCCGTTGCCGTCGTTCAAACGATGTGTCTGCCTTCCACCCAAAGCGGTCCTCACTCCTCCAGCCCCGAAAAATCCGTCAGCGCCGCGTCCCTCATTCCCCGCCACACATTCCTCGCCTGCACTGTGTCGTACACGTCGTGCACCCGCAGCAGGTGCATCCCGGCGTTCATTCCGGCGAGCGCGAAGGCCAGGCTGCCGCCGAGGCGCTTGTGCGCGGGGGCTTCGTTGCTGAGGGCGCCGATCGAGCGCTTGCGGCTGGCGCCGAGGAGCAGCGGCTGGCCGAGGGCGTGGAACAGCGGCAGGGCGTTCATCAGGGCGAGGTTGTCGGCGAGCGACTTGCCGAAGCCGATGCCGGGATCGAGGACGATCTTCGCGCCCTCGATGCCCGCGGCAAGCGCCCGGTCGCGCGCGGCGGCAAGCCAGTCGAACACGTCGAAGACGACATTGCCGTAGCGCGCGTCGGCGTGGAGATCGTCGGCGCTTTTGTCCACCAGCCCCGGCGCGTGCATCAGGATCACCGGCTTGCCGCTAGCGGCGGCGAACCGGACACTGCGCGGATCGTGGCGCAGGGCCGAGACGTCGTTGATGATCTGCGCGCCCGCCGCGAGCGCGGCTTCCATCACCGCCGGGCGGCGGGTGTCGACGCTGACCGCCGCGCCCATCGCCACGCAGCGCTCGATCACGGGCACGACGCGCTTGAGCTCGTCGCCTTCCCACACCGCGGTCGCTCCCGGGCGGGTGCTCTCGCCGCCGACGTCGATGATCGCCGCCCCCGCCTCGAGCATTGCGGCCGCGTGAGCCGAGGCCGCGTCGGGATCGTCGAGGAACTGCCCGCCGTCGGACATGCTGTCGGGCGTCACGTTGAGCACGCCCATGACTTGCGGCTGGTCGAGACGGATCGTCCGCTCCCCCAGCGAGAGCGGCGGGTGGGCCAGGCGCAGGTTCGCCCATTGCGCTTCGGCTTCGGGGCCGAGTTCGTCCGGCAAAGCGGCGAGAACGGCGTCGATCGTCCCGGCCGTGGCCAACGTGCGCTCGGCCACCTGGCCTTCGCGGCGGATGACGACCGCGAACTCGCGCGCATAGACCATCCCGCCGGCCAGCCGCACCGCATCGCCGGCGAAGGCCTGCGGCGAAGGGGCGAAGGTCAGCGGCTGGATGTAAAGGCGGTCAGGCACGGAAGCTTCTCGATTCGCGGCCGGTTGCGGCGAACCGCGCGGCGCGAAGTTCACACGCGGTTGGCAAGGTTGACGGTGTCATGGGAGAAAAGTCCCTGCCGCGAAAACGTCAACTTGATCGCAAAAGCGTCGCCTTGCGTCGGTGCCGTCACCTGTGCGGTTTCGCCGGATTGCGTTCTTTCCCATGCCCGGACGGTGGCACAAAACCCGCGCTGTAGGACAGCGAAATCGGTCCTCCGCCGGGCCGATGGAGCGACTGCGGCGCATCGAGACGCGACCTCGTTTCCCTCATTCGTCACCCTGAACTCGTTTCAGGGTCCATCGTGCCCCATAGCCAGCCCTCGCGAGGACGCCAAATGGATGCTGAAACAAGTTCAGCATGACGAATGGGATAAGGATAAGGCTCGGCCTCAATCCTCCACCGCCAGCAGATAGAGCTGCCGCAGCGCGTCGAGCGGCTTGACCTCGCCGCCATGCTCGAGATGCCAGAACGTCCAGCCGTTGCAGCTCGGCGCGCCTTGCAGGGTCTTGCCGACATGGTGGATCGAACCGGCCTCGCCCCCGCTCATGATCGAGCCGTCGGCGCGCACCGTGGCGCTCCAGCGGCGGCGCTTGTCGAACAGCTCGGTGCCCGGCGGCAGCAGCCCTGCTTCGACCACCGCGCCGAAGGCGACGCGCGGCGCGTCCTTGCGGCTCTGCATGGTCGAGAGCGCGCTTTCGTCGAGCGGCAGTTCCTTCTCGATGCGCTTGAGCGCCACGCGGCGGTAGCTTTCCTCGCGCTCGCAGCCGATCCATTCGCGCCCCAACCGCTTGGCGACCGCGCCCGTGGTGCCCGTGCCGAAGAACGGATCGAGCACCACGTCGCCGCGCTCGGTCGTTGCCAGCAGCACCCGGTAGAGCAGCGCCTCGGGCTTCTGCGTCGGGTGCGCCTTGTGCCCGTCTTCCTTGAGCCGTTCCTGCCCGCCGCAGATCGGGATGACCCAATCGCTGCGCATCTGCAGTTCGTCGTTGAGCGTCTTCATCGCGCGGTAGTTGAAGTGGTAACGCGCCTTCTCGCCCATGCTCGCCCACAGCAGCGTTTCGTGGGCGTTGGTGAAGCGGGTGCCGCGGAAGTTCGGCATCGGGTTGGTCTTGCGCCAGACGATGTCGTTCAGCAGCCAGAAGCCGAGATCCTGCACGATCGCGCCGACGCGGTAGATGTTGTGATAGCTGCCGATCACCCACAGCGCGCCGTCGGGCTTGAGCACGCGGCGCGCTTCCGACAGCCATTCGCGTGTGAACTTGTCATAGGCGGCGAAGCTGTCGAAGCGATCCCAGTGATCGGTCACCGCATCGACGTGGCTGCCGTCGGGCCGGTTGAGATCGCCGCCAAGCTGGAGGTTGTACGGCGGATCGGCGAAGACGAGATCGACGCTGGCGGTGGGCAGCCCGCGCATCGCGGCCACGCAATCGCCGGGCAGAATCCGGCCCAAGGGCAGTTCGCGCGGGAGCTCGGCCGCGGGCGCCGCCGCGGCGCGAATCTTCGTGATCTGTCCCATAACCCTCTGTGTGACCCCCTGAGTTATCCACAGGGTGAGTCCGGCCGAGTCCGCCGTCAAGCGGCAAGTTGCCGAAAGGCCCGGTTCGAGCGGCAAGATTGATGTGGAACGAAAAGAGTCCCGCACAAAATGTTGAGTCCGCGTCGCTTTCCCGGACTCAACATCTTGCGGTGTGGCACGGAAGACTCGACGGGCCGCTTTTTCAGGCGCAGACCTCCGAACGTCTGACCGGACAACCGGAGGATTGGGGGAAATGACGCTCAAGGTCATCGGCGCCGGGCTGGGGCGCACCGGCACGTTGTCACTCAAGCTGGCGCTGGAGCACATCGGCTTCGCAAGGTGCTACCACATGTCGGAAGTGCTAGCGCAGTTCCGCACGCATCTGCCGCTGTGGATCGAGAGCGCCAAGGGCAATCCGCAATGGGACACGATCTTCGCCGGCTACCAGTCGAGCACCGACTATCCGGGGTGCATGTTCTGGCGGCAACTGGTGGCGAAATATCCCGACGCCCGGATCATCCTTACCACCCGCGATCCCGACAAGTGGTTCGATTCGGTGAGCGCGACGGTCTTTTCGGAGCAGCACCGCGCGCGGCTGGAAGGCGATCCGCTGATGGCGGAATTCTTCGACCTGATGATCTTCGACGATCTCGGCGACCGGCTGGGCGACCGCGCGCGGATGATCGCCTATTTCAACGCCTGGAATCAGGCGGTGATCGACGAAGTTCCGGCCGAGAAGCTGCTCGTCTTCCAGGCGAGCGACGGGTGGGAACCGCTGTGCAGGTTCCTCGATGTGCCGGTGCCGCCCGAGCCCTACCCCCGCGTCAACAGTCGCGAGGAGATGACGCAGCGTACCGGGCGGATCGATATGAGCGCGGGCCCGCCGCCGCCCGAAGTGCTTGAGGGAATGATGCGCCATCACCTCGACGATTTGCGGGAAAAAGCGTTCGGCTCAGCCTGATCTGCTAGCCCGTTTGCAGGATCTGCAACGGCAGCTCCGCCTGCGCCACCGGGGCGAAGCTCCGGCGATGGAGCGGGCACGGTCCATGCTCGCGCAGGGCCCTGAGGTGATCAGGGGTCGAATAGCCCTTGTTGCTCGCCCAGTTGTAGTGCGGATGCGCGAGGTGATGCTCGCGCATGATCCGGTCGCGGTGCTCCTTGGCGACGATCGAGGCGGCGGAGATCGCCGGCTCCAGCGCGTCGCCGCCGACGATCGGGCGCGCCTTCCAGCGCCAGCCCTCCGTGCGGCCGTGCGGGGTGAGGTTGCCGTCGACCAGCGCTTCGGCGCAATCGGCGCCGAGCGCCGCGCACAGCCGCTCCATCGCCAGGGTCATCGCCAGCATCGTCGCGCCGAAGATGTTGAGCCGGTCGATATCCGCGACCTCGACCACGCCGATGCCCCAGGCGCAGCGGCGCCGGATGCGCTCGTCCGCCACGGCGCGCCTGTCGGCCGTCAGCTTCTTCGAATCGTCGATCCCGGCCGGTCGCGGCTTGCACAGCACGACCGCGGCTGCGACAACGGGGCCAGCCAGCGGCCCGCGCCCCGCTTCGTCCACACCGGCGATCAGGGCATGCGGCGGCCAGCCGGCACAGAAGTCAGACGATGGCGTTCCGGAGAGCATGTCCATGAGAATCCCGATTTTCGCCCTATCGCTTCCCCTCCTCGTCATCGCAAGTTGCGGCAGCGCGCAATCGGGGGATAGCGCGGCCAAGGCCGCGCCGGCGGCGACCGCCGCTCCGTTCAAGGTCGCGGCGATGGGAACTTTCGCCGAACCCTGGGCGATCGCGCTCGAGCCAGGCACCGGGCGCATCTTCATCACCGAGAGGGCCGGAACGATGAAGGTCGTCGATCCGAAGAGCGGACAGAGCGGCAACGTCACCGGCACGCCCAAGGTCTCTTATGGCGGCCAGGGCGGGTTCGCCGATGTCACGTTCGCGCCCGGCTACGCCCGGAGCCACACGATCTACCTGAGCTGGGTCAAGGATGACGGTTCGGGCAAGCGCTACGGCGTCGTCGGCCGCGGCAAGCTGAACTGCCCGCAACTGACAAATTGCGCCGTCGACGGGCTTACCGAAATCTGGCGGCAGCAGCCCGCGCTCGACACCTTCGGCCAGTTCGCGCTGCGAATGGTCTTCTCGCCCGATGGCAAGTATCTGTTCGTTTCCTCGGGCGACATGGCGAAGGGCGATCCGGCCCAGGATAATTCCAACAACCTCGGCACCATCGTCCGGCTCAATCCCGATGGAACCGCCGCCGCGGGCAATCCCTTCGCCGGCAAGCCCAGCCCCACGAATCAGATATGGACCTTCGGACACCGCAATCCGCTCGGCCTGAAGTTCGATTCCAAGGGGCAGTTGTGGGACCTCGAGCATGGGCCGATGGGCGGCGACGAGATCAACAAGCTGGTGCCCGGCGACAACTACGGCTGGCCGGTCGTTTCCAACGGCGACAACTACAACGGCACGCCGATCCCGCGCCATTCGACCCATCCCGCGATCCACGCTCCGGCGATCAGC
>Ga0164242_10004730_pt1 | contig 15241 bp, 13 predicted proteins | sample OricomgcompostMG_FD_108783 | JGI IMG/M metagenome (GOLD analysis project Ga0164242, IMG submission 108783) | Miracle-Growth compost microbial communities from Emeryville, California, USA - Original compost - Miracle growth compost (MG) ... | reverse complement strand
TGATCTTGCTGCACGCACATATCCACCCTGTCAAGAATGATATAAAACGTTTCTGTCTCCTCCCGCGACGAGATTATCTGCAACGCGACGTCCCTAATTGCGTCGCTCTTTCTGTTATCGATATCTTCGCCGTCTTTCGGCGGTGGCGTTTGGACATAGGTATGCAGAGCAGCCATTAGAGCGACGTGCCTGTCGCTTCCGCCACTGCAGGATCGCGATTGTCGCGATGAGCTGAGAAGCTGAAGTAATACTATTGACAGGCATGTGTACATAGAGGATGGCGCCAAATCACCGGCTGGCCTAGGGCTGCGGGATTGGACACAGGGACTAAATGAGTAGATGGCGTGCGGTGGCACATCGCTGGCACCGTTGGCGATATGATCCAGAAGATCAAGTGCGAGCGGTGACAGCCAGTTATGCCGTTTGCCGTGGTCAATGTTAATGTTGTTCCGGCCGACTAGTATGAGCAAGCGCGAGCTGCCCTGGGTCTGCCAATCAACAAACTCGGCGTTTTGCATAAATCGCTCGATGCGATCGGCGCTCATCTGCTCGTAGTTGGTTTCGTCATCCCGTTCATACTCCAGTCGCTTCCTGTATTCATCATGTAGTTCCCTGCGGTTCGCCTCGAGGGTCCAGGATTTGAGGCCGAGAAGGTTCTTCACATCAAGGAGTTCCTCTTTGTCTCGGCTAGATTGGAGGTCTGGAAATACCTCATTAGTGATACTGAATCCTGATTATTTTGGAGGCATATTGATTCCGACCATCTATTTGTAAGCGGAGTGCTAAACTATTTTTTAGTACTGGCACTTAATGTGTTCTGCCACTTGACTGCGAGGTACTGACCTTCAATCTGGTGCTTCATCTGCTCATTAGTCGCTATTATCTTGCTAACGCCGAGGCTTAGCAGTTCGTTACGGCGTTGATCGATGTTTGATAGAGAGCTGAAGACCTCATCCGTCAAATCCCTGAACGTGGCTGAGCTGAACAAGGCCGTTCTCATGCGCTCTTGCGTTTAGTTAGTGGAGTGAACCGCGACGCTGCCAGGAGGAACCACTCGGACCACTGGCGAATGACCACTTACGGAGGCCTGGTTGAATATAATAGTTGATGATCTCCATGGACAGATTTATGAAAGCAAGATAAGCAAAGAGTATCTGCTTCTGCAAATCAGCCTCGATCTGGTTCTCGTAACCATAAATCTCCTGGAACATCCTCAACGCTGGAAGTCTGTCTTTTACCCCTTCTAGTGCCGATGAGGTTTCTTCTTCTATATCCACCTTCCTTGCGACAATCTCCCAAGGTTAGTTAGCCTCGAATCTGTCCAACTGGGCTATTTGGAGACTGGAGTCGTTACCGTGAAAAGCGTGGTGATGGTTCCCACCGCCAAACCGCTGAATGGCACTCCCATCCCTTGGATGATATCCGTCAACGGCTCTATGTCTTCCATGAACGAAACAATCCCTCTGGAAAAGCTCTGAAACTTTCTGCGCCATAGTCGCCATCCCTTCTGGTTCTTGCTCCAAACCCCCTTCCGGACTTCACCGTCGGCTTGAGACCAAAACGTAGCAGCCTCTGCGTATGTCTTGCAGTTTATTGCATTTTCCTCCTCTGCAGACAAGATTTTCTGGGATTTCAGCCGTGCATGAAGCTTGACCTGCTTCGCCTCGACTTCCGCAAACCTTGACCTGTCCGTCTGTCAATGAGGTAGGTAGCCAGGTGTTGTGCCAGTAGCGAGTATTTGGGATACCTACCAATCATCCGCGGTCAACTCCGTCGATATAGAGTTACCTACGACAAGGCCGTGGAGTTGAGACATACCCTCAGATTAACAAGGGGGTTTACTGCGCTCTTTATCTTGGAGTCTTCGTACGGTCGCTGAGGTTCTCGCATTGGGGTGTTTCTTACTCTTATTTTTTGACCGGGATAATTCGAGTAGATGTGCTGCTCCTTGGTTACCTTTCCGAGTAGCGAAGAACCCTATCTACGTTTGTGGTGCTGCGTCGAGGCAGTCTCGAAGTGGTGTGGGTCGGTGTTGATTCGGTAGGTGAATGCTGTGCACATCTGTGTAACCACTTGCCTCTCAGGCCGCAGCAGGGCACAGGTTGTCACGGGAAGGCCAAGGGTGGGCACAGCCCCCATGGCCGGCCAAGACATAAGTATCAGAAGGCCCTAGACGGGGCTTTGGTGTGTACGGAGTGAACATATCGATGTTAACCGGGAGCCATCAAGGCATTGCGATTGGACGTTGTATAGTAGTCTAATTTGGTAGGCGCAAGGCTTGGCCCAAACCCCAGAGGCACAGAGACTCGAGGGTAGTCCGCAGGGCCCGACTTCACTTTACGGAGCTGACCGATAATGCGCGCGACGACAGCTCCTCTGCCGATTTACCCGCTCTTCTGTCTCTATGGGCACTGCCAACGAGCTTCGTGTTCTTCGGCAATACTGCATATTGAAACCCCCCAGCCTTGACCCAACGTAACCATTTCTTGCGTTACAGAACACCTCTCCCCGATCCAACTACCTTTTACCCCGCATTGTTGGAACCATGTGTCCGTCTCGAGACCGAGGTTAATGATGCTGCACTTTACTTAGGTGCGCAGATACTTACTGATGGTTGTGGTTCGGAAACTCCCAACCGCATACCCCAACGATAGTATCGGGAAGTATGGCAACCATCGAAGGCGGGGGCTAGCCAGTCATAACTTACTAATCAAATTGACGTGGTAGTAAATGCATTCGTGCCAATCTAACCGTGCCAAAAAAATCACAACGCGTCGTTTTCTGCATCTTGAGAAGATTGCCAAAACTGACAGCCTGATTTTTCCTCAGCAAGATGCAGCATATCGAATCTAGACAGGTGCATATTCTAAACGTGGACAAATCGATACCCCTTCCGACCCCCCATCTGCACTTCGGCTTGTTGGTGGTTCATATCTGCCAATCACTCACCAGCCTGCTTTGGTCTTGAGGCCGAGTGACAAACTATAAGGCCCAGCCGACCTCGTAGCTGCATCCGAACTGGGGCATTACCCCGATGAAAGGAGGAAACATTCCAGCCTGGCCTTTTTAAATCCATGAAGCACTGAACGGCCGTCGCGATACTTCGGTCCTTTGCCACAAAGGCTTTGTACTCAAGCGACCGTGCGAGCAGGCACTGTCAACCCCAGCCGCGCGTATTTTGGGTTTCCAAAAGAGAGCCTACCTTGACAGACGGCTTGGCGCTCGACGTCGCTCTTATTAAAGTGCACTTATTCATTTGGATACCCAGTTATCTGCGTCTTCACGCCCATATATTCTAATTATTGAGCCTTGGTATCATACATCCGAATCTCCATCTCATCAACCGCCCAAGACGCGAAACATCATCCCAGTTAATCATGGACACGCAGCCGACCCAGCCCACTGTATTTGTCCTTTGCTTCCTCCATTTCTATAATTGAACTACCATGCATACTAAACATACTTTCTAGGTTACAACGGAAGAGAGGCTTGCGCAGCTCGAGGCTACAGTTCAAGGGCTGGTGGCTAAACTTGACAAATTCTCAACCGCCAACAGCTCTCCAGTAGTCGCGCAACAGGAGGAACAGAAGGATGAAAACTCTAAAGAGAATGAGGCGTGTGACGTACGTGGCATAGCAACCTCTCCAGAATCCACTCATAGTAAAACCAACGGTGTTAGGTGAGGTCCCGTGTCAAAATCGTCATCAACAAGGTCGACCCGGATTCAAATTCCAACAATAGAAAAGACTTCGAGGTCTCTGATGGAGTGGATATTAATAACGGAAAATCGAAGGACGAGAATCAGCATGCGATTCTACTTCGCATGTTTTCCACCTCCAACGTTTCGGATGGAAGCGAGGTCGAAATTCTGGGTTGGGAGTTGCGCCGTCTCCTCAAACGCCTTCTTCGCCACATACCTGATCACACGTTCCTTGGAGATACCGTCTCCTTTGTATCTCCTTTCGAGCACCTCGTCTTCAACTGGGACCTACTCGATGCCGAATCAAGGGTGGAAGTCGGTGATAAAGACGATCAGCGTGGCCATGATGATCTTCGACTCTTGCTAGACACTCTCCGTGCGAATTCAGGCGACGAAAAGTTAGACAACTATTTCAAGTTGCGAGAATCGCTTAAATCTTCACAGAGTATCACCTTCGACAACTTGTGGACAATATTCCCGCCCGGAACCCTTGTATACAGTCGAGTGTTCCTGAAGCAAGACCAGATTTTCCTTGTTGACGACAACTTATGTTGCTGGCCTGAATACAACGAGCGGCGCAAGCATACGCGATGGGATCTGAGGTGTTGGACATACGACTGGGACGGAAAATTCTTTCAAAGACGGCGTATTGGACTTGAAATAGAGTACTTCGAGGGGGCGCGACCCATCTCGTCTCTATCCGTACACCCGTTAAAATTCAATGACAGCCAGGAGAAAGTGGAACAGAACCTGCTCCGGCGAGGGGCAATATTCCGGAAATATTGCGCTACTCTAAATGGGAACAAAATGTTTCGCTATCGTGGAAGGTGTATCGTCGATAAGACAGGCTTTCACGAACCTCCGAAGGTATTACGAGGAGGAGTCTAGAAGGTCTCCGCCCCCCCAATGCTGACGACTCTATTAGGGCCTTCTTAGTCTGTTCGGTGAAAACCAGCCAGATAGAAACACTGGGACGGATGATGATGTATGCCTATAGACCATAAATCTATGGATGCTCAAAGTGGTAGAGAGGCTGACTTTTTATTCGTAGGTGACCGGTGACGTGATGGTGGATTTCGAGTCGTACTACCAGTACTGTTCTTCAAAGGCAAAGATCGCCGATAAATTCATCTCTGAAGATGCCGACGAGTGGTGTGAGTGTTCTGCCTGTATGGGGAACGAGGAGGTGAGAAAACTGGTCCGATCGGCGTACGACAGAATGAACGGCAGCCCCCACGAGCGGTGGGACGAGGTGCAGACTATGTTGTGCCCACCACGACTCTTGGGTTATGTGTTTCGCAAGAAACAGTGGGTGCAACTTGAGGTGGATGGAATCGATGACCGCGAGGTAAATGAGACAGGCGCTTTCTGGAACACGCTGAAATTAGCCGGTGAAAATGATGGGAGGGAGACAAAGAACCTTTTGTTTGGCCTAGTGAAGACACACGGAACTAGCGAGGTTGGCCAGCGCAGATACCAAGTCGACGATATCGTACCAGAGAAAGGCCAGGGCTTGGTAATTCTGCTTTACGGTATGTGTATGGCCAGCAAGCGCTAACACATCACCATGGAACCGGCAGACACAGTCAACCTCTACTGACAGCATGACCAACAATAGGACCACCCGGCGTCGGAAAGACGTCTACTGGTAAGTAGCGTCCAAATAGGTTACAATCAAAAGTCTAGCTAATATCTACTACTAGCCGAAACCATTGCACTCGCCGCGAGAAAACCTCTGTTTTCTATTGGGGTTTCCGACGTAGGCACGACGGCGGAACTAGTGGAGATGAATTTGAGGAAAATCTTTAATCTAGCAACCGCCTGGAAAGCAATCCTTCTAATGTAAGCATTCTATCTTCGTCGTTGAGCTTGTGTCGGGATGTGTGGCGGAAACTAATGAAGCGTACAGCGACGAAGCCGACGTATTCTTACAGAGCCGCTCGCTGGGACAGCTGGGACCTACGACTGAGAGGAACGCTTTGGTGTCGGGTAGGTTTCCATTCATAATTAAACCGGACATCCATAATTCTCCCAGTTGACTTTGGCTAGTCTTCCTCCAGGTGCTTGAGTACTACAAGGGCATCCTCATCCTCACGACCAACCAGCTCTCGCAGTTCGACATCGCAGTCCAGTCTCGAATTCATACTCCTGTGAAGTATGAACGCCTAGATAAAAAACAGACTGTAGGAATCTTTTGTGGCTTCCTGGCTCAGTATCGAGCCAGGGATCTCGTCACTCCAAGAACCTGCGATGAGATTACGAAGTATGTCGAAAGGGAGCTATGGAAAAACAAGTTTGATGGCAGGCAAATTAGGAATATCATGATGTCCTCTATGGGACTCGCTCACGCTGAAGAACGGAAATTGGAGGTAAGCGATGTGCAAGACGTCGTCAACATGACGACAGCCTTCAAGGGTGATTTGGAGTACCAGATGAGGAAGTACGAAGGTGAGTTTGCTTCCGGCATCGGCCCAACAACCCCATCAGTGGCATTTTCTATGACTGACCACCTAGATATAGAGGCTCAGGCCAGTAATCGCGTTTAGCAAATCCCACGGTGATAATTGACCTGCCAACTTCGCAAGAGTTCTTGCGCGAAAAGTCAGGCCTTGGAGATGATATTGTCTGTCATTCCCTTCGCATGCAAGAGACGCCAGAACTCATAGCAGCAGCCGGAAATACTTGCAAAGGAGTGACTGAGAGAAGGGGAGAACTGGGTGTTGGTCGATGAGGTTGGGGACTGTCTTAATTTTTTTGTTGGGTTTCTTACCTCCCCTTTGCCTTCTCTACTAATGATAAGGATCACATGCCTCATAGGGCAGATATTACAACAATATATCTAACCTTAACCTAGTCCCCAATTATCAGTGAAAACGTTTCTCTCGGACAAAAGGCTAGCTTTAAAGCGCTGGAGGCGCCAACACCAGTGACACAAGAAAACCATTACGCCACTTCACTCACCACTACCGCTAGGCTAGAAATCCACAGTTTCCTCTGCTTGCCACTACGTAGCGGGATGTGCAATCCTTTTTGCTAAGCGTTGTCGGCGGCTGATAAGTTTCCCAATCCGGACATCGCAGACCCGAGGAGCAAGGCACAATAGGGGCTCGCTATTCCCGGGCCTACCTAGTCTGAGCGCCCCGGCCGCCACGAAGTCCCTCTCGGCATAATGGGCTCCATGGAAAAGTCTTAGAACTAAGCGGTCAAATAGGCAAACGCAAGATTTCACCACTGTCTCAAATGACATTGCACGCTTATGATATTAGTGTTGTGCGACAAGGGCAATATATTCAGGCTTACTAGGGAACGGTATAACTATGGCCAGGAGAAGGGGTACTTCAACCAAGTTATTTTATTTCAAAGCTCATTCACTCTTGTTAAGATTCAGTCGGGCCAAAAGGCCAGATAGTTGCTCCCGCTCTTCTAGCTGCAGAGAATCATGATGCCGCCCTGGCCTGTGCTGCTTATCCAACCGGCGCGTCCTCTCTTGTTCCTCCTCGAGTCTCATGCACTTCAAGTGCTCGAACCGGCGGACGATTCCTAAGAACGAGTGCCACCTTGAGATGTTCGGATCCATGTACGGGGGCAGGCCGACGAAGGGGTTCCCTTTCTCTTCCGTCTCGAGTATGTCCATGGCATCGGCGAACTCGGGCACGGCGCCAACGTTCATGCCCAGCCAGGCATGTAGGCCGTGAACGACGCTCTCGAGGGCACCCACCACCCACGCGTGGTGAGGACTTGCTGCCTCTCCGGCGATGACAACGTCACTCGACGGCCGGATCATGCGACCCCACATGCTGCTGAACTGCTGCGGCCGGAAGAAGGCAAACGCGCCTGCCGAGTTTGGGTCCTTGTCCCAGTCCCAAGCATGGTGGTCGATGTAGCTGTCGGAGATCAGGGCGTGCAGTTGGTCCTCCGTGACATCATCGTTGGCGTGGAGCCGAGCCAGGTCACGGATGAGGAGAGCCTTGAGCACCGCCTCGTCTTTGACCTTCTGGGCGTGGTCTTCGTTGGTCGACATGAGGGAGGAAAGGCGTTCCGAGTCCTGTTGCCATGTGTACGAACACAGTAGCACGGCCGTCTTGGACTTGTCATCGTAAATATTATAGGACGGGTACACGCAGATGCGCGAGTTAAGGTCGGAGTGACCGAGGCCACCCATCTTGATGTTGTACTTGCCGAGGTCGTGAATCCACCACGCCCGCTTGAACTTGATGGCGACTTTGGCCGCCGGGCCGTATCCCAAGCTGCGAGTGGCTTGTTTGACACCGTAGCTAATCCCGGCGTCGCGCAAATCCATCCGCTTGAGACAGCCAAGGGTCGTTGTGTTGATGATGCCGTGATAAGATTTTGTTGACGCTGGGGCAGACGGGGGCGTTATGTCAACTTGTACGTTCATGAAACCCGCGGCCCTGATAGCTGTGACCGGAGAGGAGTAGTGGATTGTGTCCTTCTGCAGGAGCCTTGCTTCCATTCTCTGGGCGAGCTGCTGAGCGCCTCCGAGGATACAATACCACTTGGTATTGTCGTCAAACTCAAAGTCTAGCGACTCTAGAACGGTCTCGCTGAATGCCTGGTCGTACCAGTTGGTCCCCCTAATGAATACGATAAGTCTGTGCATCGTCAATATCAATGTGTAATTTCAACCCACCCGTTGAAAGTCTCCATCCACTCTATAGTGTCATAGTTGTACGGTGGTTGGGGTATTGGCCCCGAGGCCAGCGGTTCAGGAGGCCCACTTTTTCGAGAAAATGGTGTAAGTCATTACGCCATGTAATTATTTCATGTGGGGTGGCACTTACGTCGCTAGATATTCACGGGTACTGAAAGTATCATATGTCATGAGTAGGTCCCAGCCTGACCTCCCCGGCGGGTCCTGCGTAGCATCTTTCTTCAATGCCTCCCTGAAAGGCTCGATCGCGGCTTTCATGACATCGTCGGGTGAGTATTTGAGAATTCTAAAGGAACCCGTTAGTTACCTTTGCGTCTAATCGAGACTTTTAGAAGGAAACTTAGCTGTGATTCATACTCAGCAGGGATGCATTTATCAGTTGACACCTCAAAGGGGTCGTTGTCGGTAGACTGAGTTCGGATCTCGTTGTAAGTACCCCATTTGGTGATATCGTTGTAACTCCACGGCTCGACTGTGCTAGACGCGGTGTCGCCATTCTTCATATAGTAAGGAATGATGGATCCATCTACTGCACTAGGGTTTGAATTCAAGTCGGTCTTGTTCATGCCCAGCTTGGAGAAGAGATTGAATGTCCTACTTCCCGTAAGCCCATGGCCCCATCTCCAGGCAGGTTGCAACTTAGCTCACCTTGCCATGACTGGGTTGTCTGGGAATCTCATTGCCCCCACATCGTAATAGTCGTGGGTATCCCTAGGACCACCGAAATCGTGAGTGTAGAGACGGCCTCCGAGCCTTGCTGGCTTTCCGGCTTCGAGAATCTCATACTTAAACCTCACCCCTCGAGGGCATTCTGGTGGAGGAAAATCCACGGGCGGCTTGCGGCACGGTTCATGGCATGGGTCGTGATATGGATCGTAACATTGGTCGTGGCACTGGTCGTAATCTCGACCGTGGCAAGCCCTATGGCCGGGCTTGTCACATGGTTTGCGGCAGGACTCGTCGCATGGCTTTATCACAATGCACGGCGGGTCTGCTATTATAGCTCGCTTGGCTAATTCAATGTTGAGGAAGTCAAGGACAAGTGCCGTGAAGAGGCCTCCGGCGCCGGCGCCTATGATACCGACGTTGATAATCTTCACCTTCCTAGGGAATGGGAGCTTGATTGTGGGGGGAGTCGGAGCAGGTGGAAGCTCATCACCGTCGAGAAGCAAGGGGTTCTGCCTCGGGAGAGGAAGATAATCTCGAACCAGGTGGTTCCAATCGTCTTGGACACCCTGAATGGCAAGCTGGCGAGCCCACTGATCCCTGATGGACAGTGGCGAGTTCGTGTCCAAGGTCATAGCGAGGATTTGACAGTTATTGGGGCTTCACAGTTTAGCTAGTTCAACAGTCCTCGATGTTCTATATTCTATCTATATGACGGCAATCACCTTTCATTTGTACGTCAATCATCTTCCCTTTGTACGCGCGAGCGCAATTGTCCAGCTAAGTCTAGTTGGCTCACCTCTCAGTCGATGAGCCCGACATAGGATGATTGTGCCCGACGACACCCTCAAATTCGTTCGACCGGCTTGGACGGCACGCTAAAGAGACGAAGATAACAAACCGATCTTCAGACCAAAATATGAAGAGGCCTCACTCGTTCCGGGGTGCAACCTTAGCGAGGCTCTTCTGGGTGAAATCCCCAATCAGCCCAACGGGCCGGGCGAGAATGCACTTGTGCCCGAGCAGACTGCGCAATCTTTGCCCGTCACACCAATTAGCTCCCTGCCCGGAATTATCGTTGCTGGCTCCATACTGCAGACCTGGCCACCCCCACGTGGCCGCGACGCCTGCAAAGCCCGATCCCCAAACCCCAAAATATTGCTCCGCCACCGTAGCCTGCTTCTCACTTCAGCTGGGGTGTCGGGATTTTGCGCAGCTAGGAGGAGGGGTAGATGAAAGACAGAGGCGGGTAACGGACGGGGAGGAAGGGATTGCAGTCAACAACCATTGCATTTCTCTTTTCGTGCGCGCCCTCCTTCTGTTTTGAGAGCCTGAACTGCAGCTCAAGCCATCGCCCCGCAATGAAGTACGAATATTCGCGGCTTTCTATCCAGCCTGGAGACCCAAGGGGAGTATTCTCCATACGACTTCTTCACTTGTTGCCCTCCGCGGATCCCGAGGCAAGGCTGCGGTGTCGGCTTGTCGAGACCCAGATTGCGGACCGCCAACGCGGAAAGCCGGCGGCACATGCAGTCAGTGCTCCGCATGCTCAGTATCAAGCCCTCTCTTACACATGGGGCGAGCCTGTCTTTCCGAAGACTTTGCACGTCGTCCACGATGCCGGTGAGGAGTCAGCCGGCGACATAGCCATCACCGAGAACCTCCACTCGGCTCTGCAGAACCTGAGGCGCCCCGATAGCACACTCGTCCTCTGGGTCGACGCCGTCTGTATAAACCAGAGCGATATCCCTGAGCGGAATAGCCAGGTGAACAACATCCCCCAGACATACACCGAGGCCGCGAGTGTTCTCGTCTGGCTGGGGACCGACTCTCTCGAGCAAGACGGCCAGCTATGCCTTGATTTCTTCACCGAGCTCGGCGCCCTCATCGCCGCAGATCCGGCCCATGGGCCCGAAGGCTCTTGGCGGAAGCGATTCAAGATCAACCAGATGGTCTCCACTTTCCTGGACAGGATACAGCCCCGCCCTATTGCATCCTTCCTCACACGACCTTGGTTCCGGCGGCGGTGGATTGTCCAGGAGGTCGTCTTGGCAAAGGATGTGCTCATTCACTGCGGCGGCGCGAGCATCCCTTGGGCCTCGTTTGAGCTGTCCCTACTGGAACTGTTCGAAAATGATAAGGGAGGCTTTACAGAAGAGCACCGAACCACGATGCGAGCCATGTCACGAATCAGGCATCCGGATTCGGCGGCCAAGAGGCAGGACCCGCTCGACACGCTCGTCGAGTTTTCAAGCTTCGTCTGCGCAAATCCCAGAGATCGTCTCTTTGCCTTGTACGGCGCTATCGAGCATTGGTTCCCGAGCGCTGCACCGTCGGACGCAGCTCGGGTCGGCAAGGTCGACTACGCGCTCTCAACCGGGGAGGTCTTCACAGAGTTCGCTATCCTCATGATGGATCTCGATCACATACCATCCACAGGCGCATCTGGGAGCAAGTCTACAACCCATGTCATCCAACTCGCGGCGGCAATCAAGCATCCATCTAGGCCCGCCGATCACCATGAACCGGGCGAGTTCTGTGGTAAGATCCCGTCGTGGGTCCCCGACTGGACCGGCATACTATCTTTCGAGCCCCTATACCATTCACCGCCCGACCGAGACGCCTCAGCGGGAATACCGACGCGACGCATGGAAGTGTTACAGCCTAATAAGGACGTCCGGCTCCTCATTTCCACGGGGATAGTGTATGATACCATCACCGCCATCATCCCAATCGACATCATTCCCCTCCTTGGAGCCGTGCACGAGGCCAAGGGGAGTCTCAACGCCTTCTTGTGCGCCGTGGCGGAGGCTTTCGACGCGACAGGTTTCTTCCCCCTCGATGATGATGACAGCAACGATAACAGGTATTCACCGACGGGACAGCACATTGTGACTGCGCTAGCAGCCGCCATTGTCGCCAAGTGGGAGCACACACCCAGTAACTCGTACTTTGCTCAGCACCCTCGCTTCCCCAACGACTTCCTCGAGCAGCTTGGGGGTGCAAGTCACCACCTACCAGAGATCATGCACAAGTGGCCCGCCTATGTAGAGCTAGTTACAATCACGATGCGCGGCCGCAGTCTATTCCTGACTGCGGGAGGTTATGTCGGCGTAGGTGCCGCCGACATTGAGCCCGGTGATACAGTCTGTCTGCTGAGTGGCGTCCGTATCCCATTCGTGCTGAGGCCGCAGAGCGGGAAAGTAGTCCCGGCGGTGGCAACGGGGACGGATGAAAAGGCACCTTGTGTACCCGGTGCTCCCGACTGCTACAGGTTCCAAGACGAGGAGCAGTGTAAAGCGGATATCTCCAAAGTGTGGGAGGATCCGGCAGCGCACTGTACCTTCCGGCTCATGGGCGACGCTTATGTACACGGGTTGATGGAAGGAGAGGCCGCGAAGATATTAGGGCCGCGCCTTGGCGATTGCCTCAGGATTTTGCCAATAACGTAGTTTACGCCAACAGGCGCCACCACTTCTTGATTGGCGTTGTATTGTTGTTGGCCTTGTGCAGGAGTTGTTCGGCGCAGGAGTAAGGGGCAGCGGCGAAGTGATTGCTTCCTTGATATCTAGGCGAGAAATTTCGTAGATTTTGTCTTCTTGCATATACCAGTATTTATTTCATCTCGACTACCGTATCTTTGCTTTCCGGCATTCAACACGCCTCACTTCGGTGGCTGAGATGTGACATTCGAGTAGTGCCATCCTGCCCCTTGAATATCTGCCCGGATCTTGTAATACTGCTCCGAGAACCGGACCGTCTCGAAGTCCACCTCGCTTACGACAGTGCCCTCCTTCTCCGTTCCAAGCTTCCCCAGGCTCCCCAACACGGGCATCGCGACCTGGCTCCCGCCCCAGGAGTTGCAAAACGCAATAGCGCAGGTATTCTCGTACGCCCTGGCGACGGTTACAGAGTCGATCAACGTCTCCTCGGACCGAGGATTGATCGCTAGCACCTCCGCTTCAATCTTGTTAATGTGCCAGTAGGCCGGGACGACGATCAGCTCGGCCCCATCAGCGATAATCTCACGGAAGGGCTCCGGGAATACAAGATCCCAGCAGATGAGCATCCCGACTCGCACAGAGGCCCCGTTACCTCCGGGTAGCGGTACGTCGAACGCGCGGTGCGGCGCCTGCTTACCGGGCGTCAGGACACCGCGCTCCGGGTGCCACAGGTTCTTCTTCTGGTAGCTGGAGAGAATGTCGCCCGTCGATGCAGCGATGAAGTAGGCCATGTTGTGCAACTCTACGACCGGCTCCGAGGCGACCCCCGCTCCCGATGAACCCGGCACGGTGGAAACCGATTGCCCAGCGGGTTTCACGATAGTCCCCGGAACGATGTGGATATTAAACTGCCGCGCGAGGTCCTGGTAGCGTTCAAGGTAAGGAAATGACTCCTTGCAGGATGCGGCGAAGTCCGGGTGCTCTGGGATCCATGATGTGAGATAATATTCGGGAAGCACCGCGAGGTGGCACCCCTCCGAGGCGGCGTCCTGGATCTTCTGCTGTGCTCTGGTGAAGTTGTACTCCGGGTCGAGAGGCTGGCCGAAAAAGGGTCAGCGCGGGCAAGCATGGGAAGAAGGCGCATTCCAGTGTTCCTGTGGATGGAATTCAAGGCGGCAAGCGGAGAGCAAACATGTCACCGACCTTTGATTGTAGCTGGATAAGTACTATTTTGAGCTTGGGCGTGGAGGCCATGGTGTGAGTAGCAAAAGTGTCGCGTGCTTGAAGATCAATCCAGATTGCTGCGCGTCGTCGGAGCGAAAATACGTCGTCGTTTTAAAGAAAAATCAATCACTGTCGCGACTGTCATTTTGGTACCTCCGTGGAGGGGCGACAGGAGGCGAAGTTCATGCGGCAGAAGAAATTATTGGGTCACACGAAGGCGATCAGGAAACCAGTCGCGAATCAAGCAGCGGAAAAGTGGTGAGGTCATGCACCTCGGCGCTCCTCCGAACCAGTCAAACTTGCGTCCTGCGGTAATAATGGGCTTTAATGTAGTACGGAAGCTGTGGCGCTCCCGCTCGTTGGCGCATATAATAAGGTACCGCCCACGCCAGGCTCGACGCCTAGTAGGTTTCTTTACAGCGGCGTCTGCCGAGGGGGCTATGAAATGCAGTAGTGTCTAGCTGCCTAAGACATTGCATGACCGACGACGACATCGCCTCGACGGCCTCCAACGCAAGACTGCACCGACAGTTAGCTCGACATGCATGAAAGGTATCGTTACAACCATACGAAGAAGGCCCTATTACGCAATCCAACGCTCAAGGGGGAGGTATGTCTGATACACGCAGTTGGGTTTTTATTCATCTGCGCCAATAGGCAGGTTTAGGAGGTAGCTGGCATTCACAATAACTCAAGGTTTGCTCTGCCGACACTTACAACCGAAACATCATCTTTGCGTTCCTGATCTTCGAACGCCTACCTCTCTACTAATTTACCGATTCGACAAAACCCAAGCTCTTCCGTCCTATGTTCCTCTATATACCCGCAGCCGACGATAGTCATTAGTTTCCTCCTCAACCGCATAGTTTCCCTCAGTAGCTTAGTACTAGTAAATATTCGCTGACTAGCGCCATCTTGCCACTTCTAGATGTGCTGCTTGGTGGCACGTCCCGTGTCAAATAGATCTGGCACGGTGTTGGGCGAAGGGCCGACGACTAATGGTAAAATTTAGCCCTGAAACCTAGAACTAACGACCTAAGTCGTGCAGAAGTTCGGTTCTAAGAGGGAGGTGTAGTAATTTGTGTCTGGCATCATTTCCCGCCTTCGTACTTGATTTCTAGTCCGCCTATGAAAAGGAGATGCCGGGCTCGGTATGAACAAAGCCCTAGACAGGAGTTCGCTTCCACTTCAAGCGGATTTACGTAGCCCGGATTGTTCTCTCCAGTTATTCCCCCGTCTCTAGTCCCTACCACTCAAGTGAAAATGCGGACGGAGGTGGTTATTGCACCTCCACTTGTGGTAATTCAAAATAGCGGGCAACTGACTCCCTTGCCAGCTTAGCCAAGCAGTCGCGAAGTACCCGCAGTACTTTTCTCGGTGCGCCAACACATCATTGGGGAGGGGCTTCCTCGTCTGTCTTGGGGTTGCCAATCCTACTAAGTTGGCCTGTTCATACCCAAAAGCATGGCCACTTCTCAGACTGTCGGATAAGGAACCCATTCTAGGTGCTTCTTTCCGCGAGCAAATCATTGGTTA
>Ga0164242_10004729_pt1 | contig 15243 bp, 8 predicted proteins | sample OricomgcompostMG_FD_108783 | JGI IMG/M metagenome (GOLD analysis project Ga0164242, IMG submission 108783) | Miracle-Growth compost microbial communities from Emeryville, California, USA - Original compost - Miracle growth compost (MG) ... | reverse complement strand
CCCATCCGTAATGCAGTGTGTGTAGCTTGTAGAATTGATTGCAAATGAGCGAGCGGCTATTAATTTGTGAGATATCTTCTTGTCTCGCCAAAGTCAACTCTGCACAAATAAAGAAAAAAACCCAGAACCGTAACCATGGCCATAACCCCCATCTTAACCCGAGCATAAAAAGGGCAGATCGACACCTTGCTATTTGGTCATTCCAGACTTCCTAGCGTCCTAACACCACCGCCGGCGAAATCGCGTAGATCCGGCTCGACCGGGCAGGCTTTCGTCTCCAAGAATAAGCCACGCCAATCTGTTGTCATCCCAAAAAGGATACCCGACGCGATATAAATGTGGAGTGCTGAATGGCTGGGGCGAACTCTTCTCATCCTTCACGTTAGAGTATTCGATGAATTCCCGTCCAAAGTTATTCACAGCTCTACCGGGTTTCAAGTCTTGATCCCAGGCGGAATCCAGGTTGGCTTCGTTGGGAACCGGCGTTCTGCCGTCCAAAGGGATCGTCCGGTTGTGATGGGGCCAGAATCTCGAGAAGGATGCTTGCACTTGGGCTCTGCGCGCCTCGCCGGAATACGTCGCGAAAAACTCCGAGGGCGAGCAGTCCAGAAATGACTGCACCGCCAATGATGCGCACTCCATCCGGCAGACGATCTCAAGTCGGCTCTCCCCGGTTCGTGGCCATACCGCTGAGCTAACGCACTTCTCGACGTGATCGTACTGGGCTCGTCGCGGGATGTCTGGTTCGGCTTCTTTGGCTGATCGAAAGCTCCAGTTGACCATCAGCTTCCAGAGTGTCTCTTGAAGGCGATATTTCTCGCCTTGTGACGGGGGCCACCCTGCGCGCCGGCAGGAGGGAAGACCGATAACGCGCCCCTTCGTTGCTGAACCGGCACCGGGTTCCATCTCTTGGGCCTCGGGACCGAGATATGGCGTCGCATGGGCATTTTGGAGAAGGATGGAAAGACAGATACGCCGCAAGCATCGGATCCGGTAGGCCGACAGGAGAAGATACCGGGGTCCAGACGTCTCAGCCAAGGATGGCCACAGCGGAGGGGCCTGGTTAGGGTTGCCTCCCTGCAGCTGTGTGTAGGTGGCAACAAGCTCGTTGACGTTGATCGTCCGCGAGGACGATCTGAAGCACGAGCTAGGGTTGCTGTTGAGAGAGCCGAAAAGGGCCACGATGCGAGCGGCCGAGGCAAAACCTGGAATGGTGCGCCGAATAACCTCATTCACGATGCGGACAGAATCGCCTTCGAACACCCAACTAGCCCATTTGGATGTACATACAAATTGGTAGAGGGATTCTAGGTCTGGAGCGTTTCGGAGGATGACGAACACTAATTCCGGAGGAAGATCATAGATTCCGCACGCCATCTCTCCTGTTCTTTTCGTTTGGGTTACTGAAGACTGTTTTAGCTAGATTATTATTGACAGGATATCGTTTGGCTACTCTGAACACGGGGGGAGACAAGACCTTTATACATGTAGGGAATAGCTGGGGCACTATACGAACTTTAACTACCCCAACCGAACATAGGGTTCTCTAAAACTCTCTCTACTCGAAAGCTCTATCTTACAAAGTTTATCCTAGGCATGCACGAGCCAATCCTAAATCAGAAGTTGTAGGCATGGTGACAGTAAGGCAAGTTGCTGCGATCGCACTCTTTCAATCTCTTCTTCTCTTCTTCTCTTAAGTTTGAGAATAAATAGTGACTAGACACCATGAATCTAAATGGATCTATTATAAGCGCTTAGTATATACAAGGTATAAAAGTAAGTGTGCTGTTATCATTAGCTACCATATGTTTGTTATGTTCAAGTGTTTCTAGTATGCTCGTCCTAGTTCGACGGGTGCTACTGGAAAATATACGTTTATTAATTGTAAGATTTGCGCTGGTATGTGTGTATAAGTACATTCCCTGTTATGATAACATGGACATATCGGGAACATGATAAAATGTGATACTTTTCTTGCCAGACTCTTCGGAGATAGGTTAGCCAAGAACATGCTCAGTTGCCCAACAATACCGTCTTTGGAGGGCCCTTCGCAAATGCCTACATGAGGAAGCATCCTTGGCCCCCAAGCCTAATAATAGGGTAATCGGGCAATGATTAGCAGAATCGGGCACCCCATAGCTCATCCTACTCATCTGGCCGCCTAACCTGGCCGCATATTCTCATTTTGGGTTGTAACAAGGAAAAAAACCGCCTTGATCCGCATATTTGTCATTGAAGCTTTTCCTGCGACCTAGTAAAGTCACTCGCCGAAATTGATGTCTTCATATTGGCCTGGTGTAATCTGTGTATCGATCTGAGACGGTGGCCCGAGGGTCCTGTTGGTTCCACAAAGCCCCGAGTTATGCAGGAGGTCCTGGACATGTATGAGAGAACCAAAATGAAGATGGTGGGGGGACAGTACCGGGTAGATCTCATCTCTGGCATAGGCGCAGACAGAAGAGGTCAAGGAAGAATGGATGAGATGAAGCTCAAAGCTTGTGAGAGATGGTAGCCGGATTCCCGCAACTTTGCAGCATTGGGCGGTCAAGTGTGCACCTGCTGGGCAAGCTGAGCTGCAAGAGACAGCTCGTAACCTATTTGCGGCACTTGCTAAAAACAACCCGCGGGGAGCAATGGAGAGCACTGACAGGTTGAAGAGGGAACGGCATAGCCCCGTTGCCCCGCCGTCCCGAGCAGTTGGTACCGATCCGTCCGCAAATGGAATGACAGGCCAGCCAACCAACACACCAAACTAATGCGACCAACAACTAACTGGCCCATCAACCGAGAGAAGTAAACTGGGTGCAACTCGACCAACGGGCACACCCGCCTGCGACACAAGTCCGAGCCACCTCGTCGGCCGTCTCAAGACAAGATGCACTGCCCGTCCACTCTCTCGTCGTTGCCCCTTATGAGTCTATTTCTTAGAGAACATCATATCTGGTTTCATGGCGGTGAGAATGAACGACATGGATAACGCTCGCTCTTACTCACCGGGGAGGATTGCCATGAATTCGCAGTCACCGCAGTTCGGAACCGACGAACGCGTCCACATCGGCCTATCCTACCAGGCTGTGGCACCGAAGATGGCTCGAAAGGACTCAAAGGTGGACTTCTCCCCTAGCACTCCTGGATCGTCGCAGTTTTTGCACTCCCCATCATTTGACCGTCTCTTAATGACCGACGGCGAGTACACGACACGGCCGCGGGGAGCCGCGTTCGCCTCTTCCCCTTTGCGATGGCGCTCTTCTTGGAATATGTACGTCTTCTTCGTCTTCGGCGTGGCATGTGCGATCGGCCACCATCTCTTCTACAATGCCCTCGACGGCAAGCCCGCCGATAATCAGATCTTGATGCTGCGATACGGAACCATACTGGCCTTCGGAACTAAGGCAGGACTGTGTGCCGCCGTCGTCACAGCGTTTCGACAGCGGATATGGACCACGGTTCGCACAAGATTCCTCGGCATCGGGATGCTGGACTCGTTATTTGCCGCACCCGAGGACCTTACCACACTGTGGAACTGGAAACTTTTCAAAAGTGCCAGAACGGCGATGGCGATGGCTGCCTTTGTCTGGTAAGTGAGACCTAACTGAGTAGTGCCGAGAGCGTACGGAGAGTATTAGGGGGTGGTGTACATAACTGACGGAAAGGACACTTCAGGGTCGCGCCGTTTGTCGTTATCCTAAGCTCAAACACGTTACTCGTAGAGCCGAGGACCCTGGTGGAAGCAACAACTTGTCCGGGTGTCCGGACGCTGAACTTTACATTCGAAGAAATCAACGAGTGGCGGATCCCCACGAAAATCGGAGGTGTGTATGAGTTAGCCGTGTCCATGTGGAATACCACCAAGCCCCCGAACCAAGACCCTCCGGGCTGGTTCGACTACTACACCGCGCCGGGCTTCAACCTCCAGCAGACTGCAACCCATAGTGCTTTCATGGGAAGTGTGGTCTCAAGGAAGAACGCTTCGGTGGAGGTATGTGGGAGTGGGTGGAACTGCTCGTTCGATATCCATTTCGTCGGACCAGGGTACAAATGCACGGAGCTCGCGAGCGGCTTAGACACAGAGGTCGCCAACCTGACACAGGAATCCGGAAGTATTGCACCTCCTTTCAGCAAGGATCTCCTGCTGCCTAGAGGCCTGTATGCATACTACGCCTTCACTAACGGAGGCGAGTACTCGGCAACGCAGCTGGAGGATGTCGACATTGGGGGAATCCCCAAAACGAAACCACCGTACCCGTTGCACCTTGGCGCCTTTCGCACTGAACCGGTCGTCTGGGTCGGTTATTCCGTTATCGCAAATCCCGACGAGCCGTTGCCGACGAATGCTTCTGATCCGAAGTGGAACAGCGCTTTCATCCCCAAAATCTTCGCCTGCGAAAACTACGAGACGGCGTACACGGTGCGCTTCAACTACACGGACACGACGGAGGTCACGACCATCACCAACCGCACCTTCCTCGCGCCAGTAGTCAACACGACCTACCTGCCAGACGTCCTCGCCGTCAATGACCGAACCGCTGATAACACCACGGCGACGCCACAGGCAAATTACGTCTACCCGCTGAAGGACCTCCGGCGGTACCGGAAGGTGGCGGCGTACCATAGCCTAAGTTCGATTGTCCGGTCTTTCGTCAACGGCACGGTGGAGATGGACGCACAGCTCGTCAGCGCGATCGCCAACACGGCGGCGACGCAGACGAAGCTGCTCGACCAGCAGCGCAATTTCTTCGCGCACCCGAACCTGCAGGAGCTGGTGCGGAGCTTCTACGAGGACGTCATCCTATCCCTCTTCTCGAAACCGCAATTCGTCGACGTCGTCTGGGCGGCGCGGCCGTCTGAGCAGAGCGGAACACTGACAGAGGGCGGCGTCGACGAGGGCGCGGGCGCGGGCGCGGACAACGCGGAGGCGTACCGGTACCCCTGCGTCAAGTCGCGGACGGCCATCATGTACAGCTACCACGCGCGTGACCTGTGGATCGTGTACGGCATCGCCGTCGTGTTGGCGCTGAGCGGCGTGGCCGCCGGCGCGTACGCTGCGAGCGGGAACGGCGTGCTGAGGGACACGCGGTTCTCGAGCATCGTCGCGGCGACTAGGGGCCCGGCGCTGGATGGAGTTGCGTGGGAGGACCGTGGGGAGCTGTCGCGGGGTGTGAAGAACTTGAGGATCGGCTTTGGGTTGATACCCAGGGGAAGCTCGGAGGTGGTAGGGCTTGGTGTGAATGATGGCAGTGAAGCATTCCGAGGCAAGTTGAGGTACGGGTTTGGGCTGGAGGGTGAGGTTCAACAGGTTGGATATAGGGGTAGCCTATATCAGATGTGACGCGGTATGAGAAGGTTTCTGAATCATCAAAGTCTTTGAACCCTGAATTGGGCTTTTCCTTGGCACATATTCCCAATCACTCGATTGTATGGATGGCGGCATGTTGGGAAGATATTGCGGTTCGTGATTACTTGATCATCGAGGCAAAGTTTCTCCAGTGGTGTAACCGACTCCCACTGACAAATTCGGCATCTCAGAAAAGGAAGAAACGAGTGACTCAAACAAACGTGACAAAAAGCCTGAAATCTTTCCAGCTCGGAGGTCAATCTTTGGCATCGCTCGTGTAATCCCGAGATGTTTCCAGAAAGAAATACGAAATGATAAAGTTGATTGGCTTGAGGGTGGTTTTAGTTATGATGTCCTGCCACCGGCAACCAATGTCAACTGCAGGGCGGGCTTTGAGAAGATCCCGAGAAAGGCCCACCCGAGCCGGGAGGTTTCCAAACGAACGCCGTCTTCCTCAACAGCTCGGTCGATCACGTCATCGAGCTGTGACAAATCAGGGGACAGCCGAGCCTATGGACGCGGCTTACGTCATTCACTTCCACCACTGTTTCCGCATCGCACCGGCTTGTCCGTACTACATAGCCTTCGGCTTATTAAACCTCCAGCCGCATTTCTACCGACCCTATAAAACCACCGAGTCCGTCCCGTGGCCGACGCCCAAGTCCCATCTGAATCTTCCAATGCCATTCAATCCAATCCGGGTCCTTAACCCTGCTCTACGTTCAACAATCTCTGCACCGCGCGTCCTATCCTCTCGGCACTTCCACACAACGATTCCCAGGATGACTGTCCACGCCATTACCAGGTGAGTTGTTTCGCTTCAAACCCCCACCAATGCGCGCGGAACCCCGCTATCGAACTTGACGCGCCATTTGTCCCCTGCTGCTTCGCCCTGCTAACCTATCCCACTACAGCCTCGAGCAGTTCAAGGAGACCATCGGCCAGAACCCGATCGTGGTGCTAGACGCCACCGCGTCCTGGTGCGGTCCCTGCAAGGCCATCTCGCCCTTGTTCGTCAAGTATGTGAACCCAGCCTTGCCCCGGCCCGGATCGCCGCGGCCCTCTTACGAAGAAAACAAAGATGCTAACGGCGTGGGTGTTACAGGTGGTCTGAGGCCGATAACTTCAAGGATGCGGCTCTCTTCGCCAAGTTCGACATCGACGATGTCCCCGACCTGACCCAGGAGCTCGGCGTCCGCGCCATGCCCACAATTATGGTCTTCAAGGATGGCGAGAAGGTCGACGAGTTCACCGGCGCCAACCCCACCGCAATCCAGAATCTCATCACGAAGTACACTGCTTGAGTCGTTGATATACGGGGTCGGGAGGGGAATGGCGGGTATCTGCTACCCGCCCGAGTGCGTAATCGATATGGCGGGCCACAGTCTTGTTTAGGGAGAGGGCGCCTCTGGTTTGGGACGGCGCTGGCCGATCATGGTAGCCACAGCAGCCAAACGAAGCAATTGATGTAATTATCGGGATGTGGCAATAGCACTTCGCAACGCCAGAATATACCATGTTTGCTTTCTCACAGCGTCCGTTTAGATCCACGTTTGAGCATGCCCGTTTTGCTTGATAGTGGTGCGTGCACCGTGGCCTGTGGGGGTGTTGCGGGGCGGGGCATTGACCACCAGTTTTAACTCTCCACGACTCAAATCGCCAAGATTTGGGCCAGTAGCCCATCTGATTATTTTATTGACATCTGAGGTTGCGATGGGCTACGGGGAACTGAACACGCGTCTTGATACCTAGGTAGGCACTTAAGGCTGTAGCAATCCGTTAACTTCGGGAGAGTACCGAACACGTAACTACGGAGGTACGTTACGTAGCCCGGAGACGTGGCTGGCACAAAACGTACAAGTGAGCAGGCCCCCCTGATGACGCCTTAACTAAGGCAGATCTCGCGGCAGACTGCCCCTAAACAAAACATAAACCCCTCCCCACCTCCATTGCTGTGGGCAATCACCTATAAAAGCCCCCGAACTGAGGCTTTTTCTTTGCTATAATATACTCGCACGACATGCCGTAGCATAGACGACTTACAAGCGCATCCTAATGGTTCTACAGACGATCTACTTAACCCGCCACGGGGTGAGGATCCACGCACTCTTCTCCAACACTATTTCTTCTCCATATTTGCTCCCAGTAGCTAATAATGATTGCTCATAGTTCCGTGCAAATTGGACGAGCGACGAGCCTAAGCTCCACTCGTCTGGTCGTCTGCCGCCTGATACACCTCTCTCGGCGCACGGAGAGCTTCAGGCAAAGGAGCTGGCGACATATCTTGAGCTTGTGGAGCCGCCGATCGATGCGATTTACTCCAGCCCCTTTTACCGTTGCCTGCAGACCGTTGAACCGGCGGCCGAGCATATCAAGCTTCGCTGGGGCCACGAGGTGAAGATCCGGGCCGAACTTGGTGTTGGGTATGGCGCTTCCCTGTGATGGGCTTTTCCCATGAACACCAAGATTATCCCGCATCTCTGACACCCGGTAGGGAATGGTACGGATCCGATAGAGTAGACGACCCTAAACCCGCTTCGCTGACGGTCCTTCAACAATTTATTCCCGCCCTTGACACTAGCTACGAGTCGATCTGGACACCATGCCCTACCGGTGAGACCATCGAGGAGCTTCACACTCGGTGTGCCTACGTCCTTGCGAAAATGATTAAGGACATTGACGATGATCCTAATGGGCCAACCGCAATACTCATTTGCACTCACGCAGCTTCTTTCATAGCTATCTGTCGAGTGCTGGCGGGCGCGAGACCTTCCACGCCGATTGAAGCGGACTTCATACCGTGGACCTCATGTATCACTCAGTTCCAACGTAAGAAGCAGACGTCTGTGGAACCACTACCCGAACCGGGCGTACCCGGACAGGCTTCACCACCGACCTGGCCTGACGACGGCGTCGGTGGGGGTTGGAACTGCACCATGAATGGCTACTGTGGCTTCTTGAGCCACGGTGAAGAGAGAGGCTGGCAAGTATATCTAAAGTTGCTGATAGGTAGTCACGGGGGCTAACACGATCAGGCGCTTCTCCGGTCAAGAGTCCTTCGCCCACAAAATCCAAGCCCATGGGCTAGACGCTGGCACCGGCTTGGGGGTAGTCATCGAGAAGGACAGGTGAGTAATTTGCGCCGGGCAGGAGAAATACCGCAACTAGGTTGCTGGCCCCAGGGTCAATCAAGGAAACGTCACAGGCTAGGTGCACCGTGCTCAAGCCATGGTTAGACGGTAATACGCCTGCTCCTCAAGCTGCCCCTTGCCCTAGCTTTGTCAATCCAATCGATGCTCGTCGAGTCGATACCAAGCTTCCTTCTGTTTCTGCATTGCTCTCTCCCCTCTGCAACAGCTGGCTGGCTGGCTGGCTGCGGGGTAATTCCCTCGCTGCCTGACGACCCTGGTGAAGGCTGAGGCTGAGGCCCTTGAGCCCCGGTCAGTGGCTGGGCATCCGCATTCATCACCGTGCCTCACCTTTCAGGGTTGGAGGTCTTCCTTCAGTGGAAACAGTCAAGCATCCGTATGCATGGCGGAAGCGATTGCGATCCTCGGCGTTGCCGGGAATGCTATCTCGTTTCTTGACGTTGCAGTGCGCCTCAGCCAACGATTAAAGGAATACTGCTCCGAGGCGCAAGGCGCGCCAACCGTTTTCAAGACTCTCTCGATACAACTAGACGCTCTCAATGATCTCTGCAAACAGTGCCAGACAACTGCAGTGCCGGAAGACTCGTCGAAGCTGACCGACGTGCTGCAGAATTGTGGTGAACAAGTCCAGTCCCTCGAGGCTCTCGTTATAAGGCTTCTCCCGAAAGAGAACGAATCCGCCGGCTCAAAGGCTTGGAAAGCAGTGAAGAGTATTCGCTACGATAAGAAGATCGAGGACTACGTCTCAATTCTAGAAACCTACAAAACATTGTTGATATTTCACCTTACGACGAAGACCTACACGACCATCCTCTCCCATAAACCGACAAAAGCGGCAAGAGATACCTGCTATCACTTTCCATCGGTCCAGAGCTCCAAATTCATTGCTAGACGCCAACTTCTCGACGAACTCGATGAGCAGCTCAAGTCATCACAGCGAGACCCTCGCGTGGTAGTTCTGCTTGGCATGGGAGGCCAAGGGAAGACCTCACTCGCACTCGAATATTGCCGGAGGGAGAGAGCTGTTGGGTATTTTAAAGCGATCATATGGATCGATGCAACGTCCTTGGCAACTCTGCAGCGAGGTTTTGCCAGCGTCGCAGACCATCTTACTCAGCATCGTCAGCAGTTTGCAAATCTTGAAGCATGTACCGGTTTTGTCAACGATACCCTAGAGTCATGGTCTACGCCCTGGCTGATGGTATTCGACAACTACGACCAGGTCGACAGGATACGGAAGATCATGTCTTTTACGCCGAAAACCAGCCAAGGATCAGTCTTGTTCACCTCCAGGCATGAGGACTGCGAAAGCCTCGGGTCGGTCGTACACGTCAGGGGCATGAATGACATCGAAGGTTTGGCGTTGTTACTAGAGAGGACTCGGACAATTCCCGCGCTCGAGACGGTCAAGCAGGGTTTACTTGTTGTGCACACTCTCGGATCTTTACCGCTTGCCATTGATCAGTGCGCGGCATATATCAGATCCAGGAAGATTACCATGAAAGGCTTCATCGACCACTACCACAAGAGAAAGGAGAAAGTGTTGAAACATAAACCAGCGATATGGGACTACCAACACGTTCTGGGCGAGAGTGACAGCGAGAGTGAGACCCCCATCAGTGTCTTCACGACATGGGAAATGTCTTTTCAACAGATACACGTCGACGAGGGGTTTGACAATAGCGCCGTGGAGCACTTCTTGACTATATTAGGCTTCTTCAGCAATCTTGATATACGCATGGAGATGTTCCAGGCCTATCACAACGGCGCTGGCGACGCGCCACAATGGATGCGGATATTCGCGGACGACGACGGGCAATGGGACCAATTTTCCTACCAAGATGTGGTCTCGAACCTTGCCAAACTGTCTCTTCTTCAACTACACGAGCCGTCCGATGATACCTGCGAGGATCTAGAGGTGGATGACAATTTTTGCTGCGTTTCTATTCACCCTCTTGTAAGAGACTGGATCCAGCTGCGACTTCCCCCAGAAAAACGGCGGGAATACATCATCGAGTCCCTCGCAACTTTAAAGAGCTACATCCAGTCTGGAGGGCCCGATTCAGAGAAATGGCCCCTGAAAGTCAAGCGAGAAGTACTTTCGCACCTAGACGCATGTATCAACGATTGGTCAACGAACCTTGGGGATTGGGGGTCGACTTGTTATGGAGAACTACGAGATGGATTATTGGAGATTTGCCAGTTTTATATTAGCCAAGGCAGATACACCGAGGCCGAATCACTCTGCAAAAACATCACTGGTGCGGATCTCCAAGCGACCGGAGCTGACTCTGAAGCTACGTGGACAACGTCCATCCTCCTGACGGACATCTATCTTGCCCAGGGGCGATACCAAGAAGTAGAGCTGAGTTTACGAGAGATAGTCAACAACCCGGAGGCTCTCGAGTGGCCGAGAAAGGCCCATTACCTGAAGAACCTCGCGCGATCGCATTTCTGTCTCGGACGATACCCCGAAGCCGAGGCTCTCTACCGACGCGTGCTGTGCGAGCAATCCGCCTTGCTCACGCCAGGAGATCCGAAAAGACTCGACACGCTATGGAATCTCGCTCAGGTCTGTCGAAACCAGGGCCAGTTCCAAGAAGCCACCGCACTCTACACCGAAGTGCTGCGCGGTTACAAGGATTCACAGAGGCCGGACCACCCAGCGGCGCTCCGGTGCATGGTCGACCTCGCCAACAACTACCGCGCTCAAGCACTATACGAAGAAGCATCTCGCCTGTATCTGAGCGCCCTCAGAGGAAACGAGAGGCTCGTGGGCGCAGACCACCCATCCACCATTACCACGAGGCTCTTCATCGCCATCAACTACCGCGACATGTTCCAGTATGAGGAGGCTGGAGCGCACCTCGTCGATGTCATAGCCCAGTCAGAGAAGATCCTTGGCGCGATGCACCCCGACACCCTCAAGGCAGTGATGAACCAAGCCATCAACTATGACCGGCAGGGTCGTTTCCTAGAGGCTGAAAAGCTTTACAACCGCGCACTCGAGGGACGGCTGCGGAAGCTAGGCGCCAATAGCCCCTATACCATGCGCTCTACGGAGCGCCTAGCGAACCTGTTTCTCTCGCAGGGCCGGGCCGCCGAGGCGGGCGCTCTATCGCGGAGGATACTGTACGCCCAGAAGCAGCAGCGAGACTCGAGTCCCGATAGCGACAATAACGACGGCAACAAGGACTACGGCGATGACGACGGTAGTGCGTTAGAAACCCTCTTCGGGCGGGCCCTGGAGCGGGACAACAAGTTCCTAGGCCCGGCGCACAGCGACCGGATCGAGACGCAGAGGTCTCTTGCGCGGGTTTATATTATTCAGGGACGGCACGAGGAGGCAAGGTCCCTGCTTACGAAGGTTAAGGGGGCGATGAACGAGAGGTTTGGACCGGACCACGAAGCGGTGATGGAGGTCGCGCGGGATCTACAGAGGCTCAGAGTTTGATGGGCCCGATAGCGCCGCGGCTGTGGGATATACGAGTCAAAGCGAACTCGCAGGATGGGGAATAGGAGTCCTGGTTGGCGTTACAAAGACAGGGTTATCAAGTGGGAAAGGGGTTCAACGTCCACCTATTAGTGTGTCGCAAGATAGGAATGACGACTAATCCGAAGTTGGACTCGTGATTTTACGAACGGAGAGCAACCATGAAAGAACCAGATCTTCCTAACGGTAGACGACTACTTCACTTTTGGGTTTGGTGATCGGATAGAAGCTGCCATGAGAAGCGGCGACAGTGACGGTTCCGTAGAGGGTGGAGAACTGATGCCCGAACTAGCCACACTTACAAACCCACGATGCTGACATGTTATCAAGAGCACAGAGGACCGGGTTTAGTGGCGGTGAAGGGGAGGCAGCAACTACGTCGTGTGTGTCATTTCAGCTACTTCTGAGATTCCGGTGACGGCCCACGGGACCTTGGATTTCAGGCGAAAAGTAACACAGCTCAGCTCATGCGGCACATGCATGCATGTCACTCGAGGACAACCTAGCATTTCCGACTGTAATAAACTACCTCTACCTACGCTATTATGATCCCAGAATGACGCGCTGGCACGAGAGCCTCTGTTTGAATCCGGATGTTATCGTCGTCGACGGCACACCGTGCTGCATCGCTTGCAAGGCTGCCGCCCCGACGCAAAAGCTGATGTCGGCGCAGCCCGGGGCCATCTCGTTTCCGGCTGTCCCTCTAGACGAACCTTCAGACCAGATGAATCTACGATGGCCCCCGTCTGTCCCCTATTCGGGCAAAAACGAGCAGTTTATTGTAACAGAGGTCACGGCAAAGGAAGGATCGGTAACTCAGCCCAATGAGGCGAGTGTTGACTCTGCAGCGCCGACTCCTTCCGCAGCACCGGAGATCTACCTTAAACCACTCGGAACGGACGAATTTCGATTGATATTTCTGCCTGCTGCGAACGTTGACGACAACCCAGTGCATCTCTCCTTGGAAACTTACACGTGCGGGAACTGCCCTGAATATGAGGCAGTTTCATATACTTGGGGTGGTGAGAATGACGACTCCTCGCCCTGCCGGCCCATCTTTGTTGGCCCCTATTGGGACGTCCTAATGCAGACCGAGAACTGTTGGGAGATGCTCAGATATGTACGCCCCTGGAGAGGTCACCGGATGATATGGGTCGACGCTATTTGCATTGACCAGGGTGACATCGTCGAGAGGGCTAGACAAGTCGAGAACATGCGGCGCATATATGCGGACTGTTTGAGAGTCATTATATATCTTGGGAGCGATATTGTGCTTCGTACCCCTGGTTCTCATCCCCGTCGCCACCGGCTACACGAACTTGAGGCTGGTACAGTCAAGCTCCAGTTTCCAAACGACTACAGCGGGCCTGCCGACCTGTCCCTACGCGAACTTCTCAAGCGCCGATATTTTAGTCGCTTATGGGTGATACAGGAACTGGTCTTATCACAAAGATCAGTTATGCCTGTCGGGGATGTGGAGTTCTGGACTGACCCAGCGACGTCAGACTACTTGGTCTCTGCTTTGCCCGCCGGTAAGCACTGGGACTGGGAGGAGACTGCTGCCCCATGGCTCCAACACATGTCAAAACGGACATTCAAGAGCCGCGACGTTACTTCCATGATGCGACTCACTTCCAAAGCCTCAGCTGGAGACCCACGGGACCGACTATTCGGCTTGCTGGGGCTGTTACAGGACGACGACATGTGCGACATCCGCCCGGACTACTCTTTATCATGCCAGCATGTGTTCGTTGGCCTCTTTTCTTACTTACTTACTAGCTTCAAGCGATGGGGCTTCCTTTACAACGTCTCCCGCCATTCCCAATCACCAGGTCCGTCCTGGGTTCCGGACTGGACATCGGCGTCGGCTTGGAGAGAAATATTCACGATTCCACGTTTGGACCAAAAGGAAATATCATCGGCGGTATGGGCCAGCTATCTTGGCCGGCCGGCGAAGCCTTCTGACACACACCCGCAACTCTCTGGCCTCCGCAATATTACGCAGGATCGGAGCGGAGAAACCCACCCTTCCTTGGTTGTCCAACAGGAGCGTCGCTGGGATCGCGACATCGAGGTCGACTCGGGCACTGGGGCGCTCTCGGTGTATCTCACTCATTTTGTCACCATCCAGTCGACCCCGAAGCGTATAGCTTCTCTCAGAGAATACGGGATATTCGAGATACGAGGAAGGGAATGCGCTCTGTTCCTAGCTAGTCGAGACCCGCTGCCGTCTATTGTCTCTAGAGATGTGGATTGTATCTTCCTCTTGGGTCCCGATTCGCGACGTGATGCCCCTGTCTATCTCATTCTGCGCCCTACAAGTGACGCAAGGGTGTATAGATTTATCTGCGCGGTACCGTCTGTGACATATTCCATCCCGCATATTGACGACTTCACCAGCCCCCTGGATCTAGACAACATTCAGCAAAGCCTCCATTTCGAGCTCGGACGAATCCCAGGGACAATTTCGACAACTGGGTATGATGACCGACCCGATGAGATAGCCCTCAGGCAGATGTTCCCTGGATGCAAGACGGACCGCGCCCATCTCAGGGCATACCTGCGTATTCATTGCGAGGGCGATATCGCTGCACCACAATTCGAGGAGTTGTATCTCGGCTTTCTGGGAAACAGGTTCACCCCTAAGATCGACGGTGGCTTCGTCGAGTTTGCCTTCCAATCAGAGGATTGGGAGCTGGTCAAAGAATACTACGTGCCTCCAGACGAAGCCAAGTCGTACCTTAAGCTGTGGCCTGATTACCTGTCATGCTGGCACATATTGCCGTGGGAATGGCGGACGATAGACACGACTTGGCGACGGATGGACGCAAGTCTTCCGGTCTGGGATGAATGGCGCACGCTGGCTGCTAGCGGACACCAGCAGGCCCGCCATCTGAGGTGTTCCATGGAAGCTATCAGGGGGTGGTTCGCGGGACAGTACGGATCCCGTCTAGGGATGCTGTATGGAGTCGCCACTCGGCTGAGGAGGGCAGAGAGTTTCGCGGGCGAGTCTGCTGTTAGCATGATTAGTCGGGAGCCAAGGTGGGAGGATCACTTTATAGCATGTCCGGTCGTACCGGCTGGAGTTGACGATGCGATTGATCAGCTGGGCATCAACGGAAACACTTATAAGGTGCGAATCGTGTAATTTTGGCTGGGTTTCTAGTCATTGGTCCATTCGAGGCAACCTGAGAGGACATTGCACCAAACCACAGCGCAGCTGGACTGCATTCAGATAAGGATACCTGTGGAAAATGAGCTGGTAT
>Ga0164242_10004728_pt1 | contig 15243 bp, 13 predicted proteins | sample OricomgcompostMG_FD_108783 | JGI IMG/M metagenome (GOLD analysis project Ga0164242, IMG submission 108783) | Miracle-Growth compost microbial communities from Emeryville, California, USA - Original compost - Miracle growth compost (MG) ... | reverse complement strand
CGCGCCTGCGGATCGGTGTCCACATTGGCGACGAAGGACCGATCGATCTTCACCGATGACAGTGGCAGCCGCCGCAGATGCGCGAGCGAGGAGTAGCCCGTCCCGAAGTCGTCGAGCGACATGCGAATGCCCGTCTCGGAAAGCGCGCGCGTGGTGCGGATGGCCTGCGCCGAGTCGCTGAGCAGCGCGGCCTCGGTGATCTCGAGCACGATCCGTGACGGCGGCAGGCCGTGCCGGCTCAGCGCCGCCGCGATCCGGTCGGGAAGCCCTGGGTCGAGGATCTGGCTCGGCGACAGGTTGACGCCCACCAGAACGCCCTCTCGCTGCCCCTGCCACGCGGCGGCTTGCGCGAACGCCTGGTCGAGGATGCGGTCACCGAGTTGGCAGCCCAACCCGATCCGCTCGGCCGCCGAGATGAACTCCGCCGGTGAGACAGGCTGGCCGTCGTGAGTCCACCGGGCGAGCGCCTCGAATCCGTGGAGCTGCCCGTCCGCGGCGTGGATCAACGGCTGATAGCACAGCGTGATGGCGTCGTGGCGCACAGCGCGACGCAACGGGTCGCGCAACAACGCGTCGTCGGCGCCGGGAACCGTCATGCCGACCCGGTAGAGGGCGACTTGGTCCTTACCGCTGTTCTTTGCGTGGTACATCGCGATGTCGGCACGGTTCAGCAGGTCGGCGGGCTCGATCGCCGGCTCCTCCGGTGCCAGCACCGCCACGCCGACGCTGGCACTCACCGGCCGAGGGACCCCGTCGATGAGGAACGGACGGTGCAACGCGTCGCGGATGCGATCCGCCAGTACCGCGACGTCGCTGCCGTCCTCGATGAGTACGGCGAACTCGTCACCACCGAGCCGGGCGACCGTGTCCCCCATGCGGACGGCCCCCCGCAACCGCTCGGAGACTTTGATCAGCAGCAGGTCGCCCGCCCCGTGACCCGCCGTGTCGTTGACGAACTTGAAGTCGTCCAGGTCGATCCAGATCAACGACACCTGGCGCATGTCCCGAGCGTGGAGCTGAGTCGCGTGCGAGACGCGATCGGTGAACACGGCACGATTCGCCAGCCCGGTGAGTGAATCGGTCATCGCAGAGTGGCGTAGCTCTTCGTGCTGGGCCCTGACCGTCGCCAACAACCGGCTGTTCTGCGAGAGAACCAGCGTTTGGCGGGCCAGAATCGCCGCGACGGCGGTCAGGCCGAGGGCGACATCGACGTTGTCGAGCTGAGCGCCGGTGCACTGACGCGCCAACGCCACCACCACCGCGATGATGAACGGGACGTACGGCAGCGCCATCCGCATGGTGTCGGAGACGGTGACGCCGGTCCCCTCCCGCGGGCTGCCCGGTCCGACGAACGTCGCTGCTGCGAGGAAGGCAAAGGCACCGACGTCGCAGACGGCTCCCGGCTCATAGCCGCCATGAACGCTCAGGTAGTTGAACAACACGTCCGCGGCGGCGAGCCACGCGAGCGACACGGCAACGAACATCATCCGCACCCGGCCGACCTTCAGGTGCAGCGCGGCCAGCACCGTCGCGGTCAGCAACAAGACGTCGAGCAGCGGGTAGCTGACCGTGACGATCGTGGCGCCAAGAGCAGTGGACGCCAGGCCGCTCGGCTCGATCACCGTCGACCAGAGCATGAGCAGGACCGAGCTCGCGACCAGGGTTCCGTCGAGGCCCCACCGCATCATGGTGCGCTCACTCGCCGCGGTGGGTAACCGGACCAGCGCCATCGAGGCGAGGACGGGAAAGGCGAGGAAGCCGATGTCGTCGTAGTAGGGATACGGCGTCGGGCCACCCATCGCCAGGTCGTGGACGGTCCAGATCACCTGTCCGATCGTCCAGGCGCCGGCCCCGGCGGCGAGGAGCCGCCAAGACGCACGCTCAGTCGAGGTGTGACGGGAGGCCCGCCAGCAGCAGACGGTTGCGACGGCGGCGGCCAATGCGCAGGCGATGTCGTCGCCCCACTGCAGCACCGTCGCGCCGCCCCAGCCAAAGCCGAACCAGAGCGCAGTCGCCACGACGACCGAGGCCGCAGCGAAGGTGGCGCGGCCACCCGGGTTATGAAGGCGCGATACCCGAATGTCCGACTTGGGAGGCATTCATCGAGCATCCGGCGAATTGCGACTGCGCGGGAGAGCCATAGTGCTTATTTCGGATAGCTCAGGATAACTAGGACACCCGCCGCCGCTTTCCGACCGCGTCAGCTGCAGCCAGATGTCGACCCGCAGGACTCGCAGACGTAGCAGCTCCCCGCCCGCTTCATCTTCACGCCGCAGGACATGCACAGCGGAGCGTCCGCCGACAGGCCCAGCTTCGACTCGAGCAGCTCGGTCGAGGAGCGAACCTCGACCGGGACCGACTCACGCATCGACTCCAGCTCGGCCTCGATCTCCTCGTTGTCCTCGACCGCAGGAGCGGCCGGAGCGCCGTACGCCGTCGCTGCCACCGTCGCGGCGCGCTCCTCGGCGGTGAAGATGCCGAGCTCCTCGCGCTTCTCGTAGGGCAGGTAGTCCAGCGCGAGGCGGCGGAAGATGTAGTCCATCACCGACTGCGCCATCCGGATGTCCGGGTCATCGGTCATGCCAGCCGGCTCGAAGCGCATGTTGGTGAACTTCTGGACGTAGGTCTCCAGCGGTACGCCGTACTGCAGCGCGATCGAGATCGCGATCGAGAAGGCGTCCATCACCCCGGCGAGCGTCGAACCCTGCTTGCCGAGCTTGAGGAAGACCTCGCCGAGGCCGTCGTCGGGGTAGGAGCCGGCTGTCATGTAGCCCTCAGCGCCACCTACGGAGAACGACACGGTCTGGCTCGGCCGCGCCCGCGGCAGCCGCTTGCGGACCAACTGCGCCTCTGCCGCTGCTTCTGCGGGCGACTCGGCCTTCTTGCCCTTGGCGTCGGACAGCGGCTGGCCGACCTTGCAGTTGTCGCGGTAGATCGCGAGCGCCTTGAGGCCGAGCTTCCAGCCCTGGTAGTAGATGTCGGCGACCTCGTCGACCGTCGCCGACTCCGGCATGTTCACGGTCTTGGAGATAGCGCCCGAGATGAACGGCTGCGTCGCCGCCATCATCCGCACGTGGCCCATCGCGGAGATGGACCGCTCGCCCATCGCACAGTCGAACACCTCGTAGTGCTCGGGCTTGAGACCCGGCGCGTCCACGACGTTGCCGTGCTCGGAGATGTGCTCGATGATCGCCTCGGCCTGCTCCGGCTGGTAGCCGAGCTTGACCAGGGCGCGCGGGACGGTCTGGTTGACGATCTGCATCGACCCGCCGCCGACCAGCTTCTTGAACTTGACGAGCGCCAGGTCCGGCTCGATCCCGGTGGTGTCGCAGTCCATCATCAGACCGATCGTGCCGGTCGGCGCGAGGACGGAGGCCTGCGCGTTGCGCCAGCCGTTCTTCTCACCGATGGCGAGGCAGTCCTGCCACGCCTTGCTCGCCGCGTGCAGCACCCTGGCCGCGTCGGCGTCGACGGGACGCACCGCGTCGTTGGCCGCAGCGTGCTTGCGCATCACGCGCTTGTGACCGTCGGCGTTGCGGGCGTAGCCGTCGTACGGCCCGACGACGCCGGCGAGCTCCGCCGAGCGCTTGTAGGCCATGCCAGTCATCAGCGACGTGATGGCAGCTGCAAGCGAGCGGCCGCCCTCGGAGTCATAGGCGTGCCCAGTGGCCATCAGCAGCGCGCCGAGGTTGGCGTAGCCGATGCCGAGCTGGCGGTAGGCGCGCGTCGTGTCGCCGATCGCCGCCGTCGGGAAGTCCGCGAAGCAGATGGAGATGTCCATCGCGGTGATGATCAGCTCGACGGCCTTCGCGAACTTCTCGGAGTCGAACGTGTCGTCGTCGCCGAGGAACTTCAGCAGGTTCAGGCTCGCCAGGTTGCAGCTGGAGTTGTCCAGGTGCATGTACTCGCTGCACGGGTTCGACGCGGTGATCCGGCCGGTCTCCGGGGTGGTGTGCCAGTCGTTGATCGTGTCGTCGTACTGGATGCCTGGGTCGGCGCACGCCCACGCTGCCTCGGCGATCCGGGTGAACAGACCCTTCGCGTCGACGGTCTCGATGACCTCGCCGGTCGCCCGCGCTCGCAGCCCGAACTCGCGCTCCTCCTCGACCGCCCGCATGAACTCGTCGTTGACCCGCACCGAGTTGTTCGCGTTCTGGTACTGCACGGACACGATGTCCTTGCCGCCGAGGTCCATGTCGTAGCCGGCGTCGCGCAGCGCGCGGATCTTGTCCTCCTCGCGCGCCTTGGTCTCGATGAACTCCTCGATGTCGGGGTGGTCGACGTCGAGGATCACCATCTTCGCCGCGCGCCGCGTCGCGCCACCGGACTTGATGGTTCCGGCGGAGGCGTCGGCACCGCGCATGAAGCTGACCGGGCCACTCGCGGTGCCACCGGAGGACAGCAGCTCCTTGCTGGAGCGGATCCGGGAGAGGTTGAGACCGGCGCCGGAGCCGCCCTTGAAGATCAGGCCCTCTTCCCGGTACCAGTTGAGGATCGAGTCCATCGTGTCGTCGACGGCGAGGATGAAACAGGCGCTGACCTGCTGCGGCGCGGACGTTCCGACGTTGAACCAGACCGGTGAGTTGAAGCTGAAGATCTGGTGGACGAGCATGTAGGTCAGCTCGTGCTCGAAGATCTCCGCATCGTCGGCGGAGCCGAAGTAGCCGAAGTCCTCACCGGCGCGCCGGTACGTCGACACGACGCGGTCGATGAGCTGGCGCAGACTCGACTCACGGTCCGGTGAGCCCACCGCGCCGCGGAAGTACTTGGTCGTGACGATGTTGGCCGCGTTGACCGACCAGGCCTCGGGGAACTCGACTCCGCGCTGCTCGAAGTTGACGGTGCCGTCGCGCCAGTTGGTCATCACGACGTCGCGGCGTTCCCAGACGACCTCGTCGTAGGGGTGGACGCCGGGACGCGTGTAGACGCGCTCGAACCGCAGGTTGCGCCCCCGCTGGCCGGTCGCTCGCTGAGCCGCTCGCTGGCCCTCGACCCGGCCACTCGCCGTCTCGGTCATGAATGTCCTTCCCGTTCCCCTAGTTCAACGCTTCTGCCGCCGGGATTGCTCCCGGATCGGCGCTTTGTGCTGCCCTCATCGAGGCGACCTCGATCACGAAGTCGTCGAGTGAGGTGAAGTTGCGGTAGACGCTCGCGAACCGGATGTAGGCGACCTCGTCGAGGTCGGAGAGCGGCTCGAGGATCGCCATGCCGATCTCGTGGGCGGGCACCTCGGCACCGAGCGCGCGGACCGTCTCCTCGACCCGCTGCGCCAGGCGCGCCAGCGCGTCCTCGTCGACCGGCCGCCCGGAGCAGGCCTTCCGGACGCCGTCGATCACCTTCTGACGGGAGAACGGCTCGGTGGTGCCGGAGCGCTTGACCACCAGCAAGGTGGCCGTCTCGACGGTCGAGAAGCGGCGGCCGCACTCCGGGCAGGAGCGGCGGCGGCGGATCGCGGCGCCGTCATCGGCCTCGCGGGAGTCGACGACGCGGGAATCGGGATGACGGCAGAACGGGCAGTGCATTCCGCGCCTCCTGTTATCCCCAGCTACGACGACCCTGTGGAAGGGCTGTTCCACAATTTGTGGGTAAATCACATCCGTGTAACACAAGATGTAGGGGCAGACCGTACGGCGCGGAATCGCACGGCGCAAGCATCTGCGGTGCCTTTTTCGGCGGGCGTGTCGCAGCCCTCAACCAGCGGTCGGGACAACCAGACGCTCGCCGGGCACGACGTAAGCCCCGGAAAGCCTGTTGAGAGACTGGATTTCGGCTACGACATCGCGGGTGTCCGCGTGTGGCGCCACGCGCGCCGCCACGGACCACAAGGTGTCCCCGGCTTGGACCGTCACGGCGTGTCGCGCCGGGTGCCCGTGGGTGGCGGCCTGGCTGGAGCCACGCCCGAGGGTGAATCCGGCCACCACGAGGCCGATCATCAGAGTGAGCGTGAGCACGATCCGGCCGCGCCTGGTGAGCCGAACGTGTGAGCTGGGGGCGGGGGAAGTCATCGAACGAGTCCCTTCAGTCTCGAATGGCCGATCGCCATCGAAAGCCTGTTCGATCGAACGCATGTACGAGTTGTAACACGGGCCTGTGACAAAATCCACGACACGTTCGAACAAATGTTTGAAGTCTTCGCCGCTGACCGCTAACGTCCCCCGCATGGCCAAGTCAGCGAAGCCGAACGTCCACGAGATCCCGGACGGCCCCCCCGACGCCACGGGCCTGACCCCCCGTCAGCACCGGGTGCTGGCGGTGATTCGCGACTCGGTCGAGCGACGCGGCTACCCGCCGTCGATGCGCGAGATCGGTGAGGCGGTGGGCCTCACGAGCACCTCGAGCGTCGCCCACCAGCTCGCCACGCTCGAGCGCAAGGGCTTCCTGCGCCGCGACGCCAACCGTCCCCGGGCCGTCGAGGTGAAGGTGCCCGCGGTCCCCGACGACGTCACCGGCGAGGGCGACGCCCGTCCGACCCCGGCCTACGTCCCTGTGGTCGGCCGAATCGCGGCCGGTGGTCCGATCCTCGCGGAGGAGATCGTCGACGACGTCTTCCCGCTCCCCCGCCAACTGGTCGGCGACGGGGCGCTGTTCCTGCTGCAGGTCAAGGGCGACTCGATGATCGACGCGGCGATCTGCGACGGTGACTGGGTCGTCGTACGCCGCGAGCAGACCGCCGAGCCGGGCGACATCGTGGCGGCGCTGCTCGACGACGAGGCCACCGTCAAGACGTTCTCGCGCAAGAACGGACACGTGTGGCTGCTGCCGCACAACCCCGACTACTCACCCATCGACGGTGAGCACGCGACCATTCTCGGAAGGGTGACCGCGGTCCTGAGACGGATCTAGCGAGTCACGCGGACCTTCACCGCGCCGCTGCTCGCCTGGACCCCGCCATCGACGCCGATCACCTCGAGACGGTACTTCGCCGACCTGGCCGGGTGCAGTCGGTAGGTCACCTTGCCGCGCCCACCGGTCGTCGCGGAGTCGATCGCGTGCCACGACCCGCCGCCGGACTTGGTCTGCAGGACGACGTGGCGATGCGACAGCGCCGCGTCCGTCGGGCTGGCGGTCACCACGCCGTGAATCACGAGCTTGTGGCCGCGCGTGACGCGGCCGGCATTCACCCTCAGCTCGACCTGGGGCGTGAAGCCGATCCCCGCGAGCGCGACCGTCTTCACGATCGTGCCGTCGGTGAAGGTGAGCACGCCCGGATAGCGGCCGGCCGCGGCCGGAGCGAACGTCACGACGACCTGACAGCTCCCGCTCGCCACCAGGTCGCACGAGTTCGGCGAGACGCTCCAGGTCGGCGCGCCGGACTGGAAGCCGACGTCCAGATGTCCAGAGCCGCCTGACGACGTCGCGGTCACAGTCGCGCGCTTCGACGTCGCGACGTCGGTGGCGAACGTGACGTTCACCGGAGAGACGCCGTAGGTCAGCGTGCCGGAGATCTCCGCCCAGGCCGGTGCCACGTCGACCGGGTCGGCGGTGTCGCCGCCAACGACCTCCGCGGCGAGGGAGCCCGGCGCGACACCGGCACCCATGACGATCGGTGACGCGTAGTCGGTCAGGATCGTGTGCCGATGGCCCCAGCACAGCTCGTCATCCGGGCTCTGACACGCCGAGTTGCCCGAGCCAGGCCCGTCCCAGTACATCCACATGAAGGCGCCCAGCAGCGCGGAGTCGGTACCCGCCCAGTTGACCTCTGCCTCGGCCCGGCCCGGGCCGAACGGGCTCGGGAACGGCGGATGGCCGTGCGCGTCCGCTCCCTGCTGCGCCAACCCGTCGAGGTAGCCAGACAGGCCGAGCACCGGCGGCAGCCCGCGGTCGACGCGCTCGACGTCGGTGATCGCGAGCACCTGCGCCGGCACGGTGAGAGTGTCGAAGTCATCCGGCAGAACGATCGGGCCGAGACCCTCCTTCGCCCGCGCACTGTTGAACTCCGGGATGGCGACCCCGTCGCATGCCTGGCTCGCGGCGGGACTCGCCGGCATTCCGTCGCAGGCGGCGATGAACGACTGACTCGGGGCGGTGTTGGACGAGGGATCGGCGATCGTCACGGTGTGCGGGACCGCTGCGCTGAGCGGGATCGCCGGCCCGAACGTCGCGATGAGGGGGGCGCCGGCTGCCGCCACGAGGGCCAGCCGCAGGGAGCGACGCATCAGACGGCGTACGGCGCGAGCTCGCCGGCCAACCAAGCAGGAAGTCGTACCGACATGCGCGTCCCCTCCGCCGTGTGTGACACGGTCTCGACCTCGCCGTAGCGATGCACGCGCGAGACGACACCCCCGGCGGTGAACGGTACCAACAGCGTGACCGGGATCTCAGGGTGCGGAATCGCCTCGGCCATCCGGGCGACAAGCGCCTCCATGCCCGCTCCGGTGCGTACCGAGACGAGGCACGCGCCCGGCTCGTCGCGGAGCAGCCGGTCGACGACCGCCGGGTCGGCCGCGTCGGCCTTGTTCACCACGACGAGCTCGGGGACGTCGAGCGCACCCACCTCGCCGAACACCTCCCGCACGGCCTGCAGCTGCGACGAGGGGTCGGCTTCCGAACCGTCGACCACATGCAGGATCAGGTCCGCGTCGGCCACTTCCTCGAGCGTGGAACGGAACGCCTCGACGAGCTGGTGCGGCAGATGCCGAACGAAACCGACCGTGTCGGCCAGCGTGAACTCGCGGCCGTCGGGCGTCCGTGACCGTCGTACGGTCGGGTCGAGCGTGGCGAACAGCGCGTTGTCGACCAGGACGCCCGCCCCGGTGAGCCGGTTGAGCAGCGAGGACTTGCCGGCGTTGGTGTAGCCGGCGATCACCACGGACGGCACCGCCCGGCGACGACGCTCCTGCGACTTCAGCATCCGCGCTGTCTTCATCTCTGCGATCTCGCGACGCAGCTTCGCCGTGCGCGAGCGGATCCGACGACGGTCGGTCTCGATCTTCGTCTCACCCGGACCACGGGTGCCGATGCCGCCACCACCCGCGACACGACCACCGGCCTGCCGGGACAGCGACTCACCCCAGCCGCGGAGTCTCGGCAGCATGTATTCGAGCTGAGCGAGCTCGACCTGGGCCTTTCCCTCTTTGCTGCGGGCGTGCTGGGCGAAGATGTCGAGGATCAGCGCGGTGCGGTCGATGACCTTCACCTTGACGAGATCCTCGAGCTTGCGAAGCTGGCCTGGGGTGAGCTCACCGTCGCAGATCACCGTGTCGGCGCCGGTCGCCACGACGATCTCGCGGAGCTCCTTCGCCTTGCCCGAGCCGACGAACGTCGCCGCATCCGGCGTGGGTCTGCGCTGGATCAAGCCTTCGAGCACCTCGGAGCCCGCGGTCTCGGCGAGCGCGGCGAGCTCCTTGAGCGAGTCCTCGGCGGACTCGAGAGTGCCCGACGTCCACACTCCGATCAGGACGACCCGCTCGAGACGAAGCTGGCGGTACTCGACCTCGGTGATGTCGGTGAGCTCGGTGGAGATGTTCGCGACACGACGAAGTGCCCGGCGCTCTTCGAGCTCCAGGTCCGTCACGTCGGAGACGGCTTCAGTCATCCGTTCCACGTTGACGGGTCGACCTCGCCGAACGCAACCAGTATTGCGGGCCCGGTCAGGGTCACGACGTCGTCGTCGCGCCAAGTGACCGTAAGCCGACCACCGGCTACGTCGACGACGTACGTCGACCGCTCACCTGCCGCATCCATCGCGGCGACCGCCGCCATGCAGGCTCCGCTGCCGCACGAGCGGGTCTCCCCCACGCCGCGCTCGTACACGCGCATCCGCAGCTGGCGCGGCCCGACCGGCTGCAGCAGCTCGACGTTGACCCCGGTCGGGAACGGCGGTTCGACGGTGGGGGCCGAGGACAGGTCGAGCGCGTCGATGTCGCCGGCATCCAGCACGACCAGATGCGGGTTGCCGATCGCGTAGCCGTAGCCCGGCCAGGTCGCCGTACCGACCGTGACCTTGGCATCGGTCAGCCGCTCAGGCACGCCCATCTCGACGGTGATGTCGCCACCGTCGGCAGGCACCTCGACGCGGCAGCGCCCCGCGCGGGTGTCGACCTCGAAGCAGCCCGCCGCCTGCCGGCCGGCCTCGACGAGGTAACGGGCGAACACCCGGATCCCGTTGCCGCAGATCTCGGCGATCGAGCCGTCGGCGTTGCGGTAGTCCATGAAGTAGGTGTCGGCGTCGCGCGAAGCCGCGCCATCAGCACTGCGCCGTACGGCGAGCACGCCGTCACCGCCGATCCCGGCGCGCCGGTCGCAGAGACGGCGCACCAATGCCTCGGACAGGTCGTCGGGAGGTTCCGGGAGCAGCACGAAGTCGTTCTCGGTGCCGTGCCCCTTCACAAACTGGAGCGAGCCGAACCTCACAACGCCCAGGGTAGGCCGCTACCGGGCGGTGATCCGCTCACTTTCGGGCGAGGTCCGCGGGGCGGGGGGGCACCAGCCGCGGCCGTGGGAGAGCATCAGGCGGGCGTCGTCGGAGCTCTGCGGGCCGCTGAACAGGTAGCCATGGCCGCGGTCGCAGCCGAGCTCACACAGGCGTGCCCCCTCGCTCCAGCTCTCGACGGAGTCGGCGACCACGCGCAACCCCTGTGCGTGCGCGAAGGTGATCATCGCGCCGACGATGCCGTCGTCCTCGAGATCCGCGCCGACTCCGCGCACAAAGGCTCGGTCGAGCATGACCGCCTCGAACGGCAGGTGTGCCATCACGCCGAAGCTGCCATACCAGCTGCGGAAGTCGTCGATCGCGAGCGCGACACCGGCCGTGTGCAGCTCGGCGAGCAGAGCAGGCGCGTGCTGGCTACCCATCGCGAGGGCGGCGTCGGGCAGCAGCAGCCCGAGGCTGCCAGGCATCAAGCCGTTGAGGGTCACGAGAGAGGCGACGCGATCGGCGAAGTCGACCTCGAGCAGCTGCGAGGCGGTGATCGACACCCACATCTGTCGCGTGCCGTCCTGGCCACCCGGCAGGGTCCGCCAGGCCGAGAGCTCGATGGCGGCGTGGGTCAGCAGGTCCCACCCGAGTGCCGGACCCAGACCGGACCGCTCGGCCTCCGCCATGAAGTCGCTCGGCCACAACACACCGCGCTGCGGATGCTCCCAGCGCATCAGGGCCTGCATTCCTGTCACGGCGCCGGTGGACAGGTCCACGTCGGGCAAGTAGTGCACGACCCGCGTACCCTCAGCTAGCGAGAGCATGGCCCCTCCCGAATGTCCGAAATGCGGTTATCTCTCGGACTCACTATCTGGCGGTTGCCGCCGTCGCGGTATGGCCTGTTGTGATCATCTTCAGCGCCACTGTGAGGGGGTCCGTGGCCGCGTCCAGCCAGGTGATGCGCGGGTCGCGACGGAACCAGGAACGCTGCCGTCTGACGAACCGGCGGGTGGCACGGATCGTGTCGGCCCGCGCGGCCGCGAGCCCGATCCCCCCGTCGATCACCGCCAGCAGCTGGGCGTAGCCGAGCGCCCGCGACGCAGTGACGCCTTGTCGTAGCCCCTGGGCGTCGAGCCGGCGTACCTCGTCCTCGAAGCCCGCTTCGATCATCACGTCGACCCGTCGTTCGAGCCGATCGTCGAGGACTGCAGTGTCGAGGTCGAGGCCGATCTGCACCGTGTCGTAGGCGGCCTCGTCGTAGGACGGCAGCGCGGCGGTGAACGGCCGCCCCGTGATGGCGATCACCTCGAGCGCCCGCACGATCTTGCGGCCGTTGAGCGGCGAGAGCGCCGCCGCGGTCACCGGGTCGGCGGCAGCGAGCTTGCGATGCAACGCCTCCGGGCCGCCGGCGACGAGCTCGGCCTCCAACGCGCCACGAATCGCCTCGTCCGTCCCCGGGAAGTCGATCGGGTCGATGACGGCACGGACATACAGACCGCTGCCACCGACGAGGACAGGGGTGATGCCCCGGCCGATCAGCTCGTCGATCTTGGCGCGCGCCTGCTGCTGGTAGTCGGCCACGCTCGCAGTCCGGGTGACGTCCCAGATGTCGAGCAGATGGTGACGGACACCGTCGCGCTCCGACTCGCCCAGCTTGGCGGTGCCGATGTCCATCCCGCGATACAGCTGCATCGAGTCGGCATTGACGACCTCCCCGCCGAGCTGTCGCGCGAGCGCGACCCCGAGCGCGGACTTGCCGGTCGCCGTCGGCCCGACCACCGCAACCAACTGAGTCATGAGTCGAGGACCGCGGTCAGCGACCGATGGTCGGCATGCCGAGCATCACGCCCGGCGCCTCACGCGGCGATCGTCCGCGTCGTACCGCGATGACGTTGTCAGCGACGAGGTGATGCGGTGCGGCGTAGGTCACCTCCGCGGTCACGAAGTCGCCGGGCTCGGCGTCGCACGCCGCGAGGTGGACGAGCCGGTTGTCGCGCGACCGGCCGGACAGCCGTCGCGTCTCGGTGTCCTTGCGGCCTTCCCCGACCGCGACCAGGACCTCGACCTCGGTGCCGACGAGCGCCTTGTTCTCGGTCCACGCTGTCTCCTCGACCGCGGCGACCAGCCGCTCGTAGCGCTCCGCCACGACCTCGGGTGGCACCTGGTCGGGCATCGTCGCGGCCGGCGTACCGGGTCGAATCGAGTACTGGAAGGTGAAGGCGCTGGCGAAGCGGGCGGCACGTACGACGTCGAGGGTCTCGGCGAAGTCGGCGTCGGTCTCGCCCGGGAACCCCACGATGATGTCAGTGGTGATCGCCGCCTCGGGAATCGCGGCGCGGACCCGGTCGATGATGCCGAGATAGCGATCGGCGCGATACGAGCGGCGCATGGCGGCGAGCACCCGGTCGCTGCCCGACTGCAGCGGCATGTGCAGGCTGGGCATCACGTTGTCCGTCTCGGCCATCGCGGCGATGACGTCGTCGGTGAAGTCCCGCGGGTGCGGCGAGGTGAAGCGCACCCGCTCCAAGCCGTCGATCCCGCCGCAGGCGCGCAGCAGCTTGCCGAACGCCTCGCGGTCGCCGAACTCCACGCCGTAGGAGTTGACGTTCTGACCGAGCAGCGTGATCTCGACCACACCGTCCGCGACCAGCGCTTCGACCTCGGCGAGAACATCGCCCGGCCGGCGGTCGCGCTCCTTGCCGCGCAGCGACGGCACGATGCAGAACGTGCAGGTGTTGTTGCACCCGACGCTGATCGACACCCACGCGCGGTACGCCGACTCGCGTCGCGTCGGGAGGGTCGATGGGAAGGTCTCGAGCGCCTCGAGCAGCTCGACCTGCGACTCCTGCTCGATGCGCGCTCGCTCGAGCAACGTGGGCAGCGCGCCCACGTTGTGCGTACCGAACACGACATCCACCCAGGGCGCGCGCTCGACGATGGTGCCGCGGTCCTTCTGCGCGAGGCAGCCGCCGACGGCGATCTGCATGCCGGGCTTCCCGGCCTTCACCGGCGCCAGATGGCCGAGGTTGCCGTAAAGCCGGTTGTCGGCGTTCTCCCGTACCGCGCAGGTGTTGAACACGACGACGTCAGGGGTGTCGCCGTCGGCGGCACGCTCGTAGCCGGCGTTCTCGAGCAGTCCGGAGATCCGCTCGGAGTCGTGGACGTTCATCTGGCAGCCGTACGTGCGCACCTCGTACGTCCGCGCTGTCATACCTAAAGGTTACGGTCGAGGAATGGCCAATCACCCGCGGCTGCACGGAGTCGTGATCGACGTCCCGCGGGCCGACCACACCCGTGCTGTCGAGTTCTGGAGCGCCGCGTTGGGCCGCGAGCCGGTCGTGAGCGACAAGTACCCGGACTACGCGCAGTTCGAGGACGCAACCCCCGGCTGCTACCTGCTCGTCCAGGCCACCGGCGACACCACCAGCCGGGTGCACGTCGACTTCGCCACCGAGGACCGTGACGCCGAGCTCGTCCGGCTGGGCCGGATTGGCGCGACAGAGGTCACGCGCGAACCTCGCTGGGGTGTGATGCGCGACCCGGCCGGCCATCCGTTCTGCCTGTGTCCGGTAGACGGGTGCGTGGGATGAGCCACCGCAGCCGCCTCTACAGCGCCTACGTCGACGTCCCGCAGCCCGTGTTCGAGAACTCGGTCCGCTTCTACGGCGAGCTGCTCGGCCGGGCGCCGAAGATCGATCCGGAAGAGCCGGAGTACGCGTCGTACGACGGTCCGCCGAAGGCCGGCATCGATCTCTACGTCCAGGCGATCGGCGAAGACCGGCCGCGTGTCCACCTCGACATCGAGACCGACGACGTCGAGGCGGAAGTCGCCCGCCTCGTCGCGCTCGGCGCGACCGAGATCGAGCGGATCCACACCTGGGTGGTGATGAACGACCCGGTCGGCACGGTGTTCTGCGTGATCCGGGTCCAGGACCCGGAGCGGTTCGACGCCGACGCCAAGCGCTGGGACTAGTTGTTGGGCGTCGGGATCCAGGACACGTGACCGGCGAGCACGGCGTACCCGACGAAGGCGACCCCGTCGATCAGCGCGTGGGCGACCAGCAACGGCAGGACGCGTCCCCACCGCTGGTAGAGCCGGCCGAAGATCAGTCCCATCACGAAGTTGCCGGCGAAGCCGCCCAGGCCTTGGTAGAGGTGGTAGCTGCCGCGCAGCGTGGCGCTCGTCAGCAGCGCCTTGTTGTCCGACCAGCCGAGCTGGCGTAGCCGATGCAGCAGATAGCCGACGACCAAGACCTCTTCCAGGGTCGCGTTCTGCAACGCCGAGAGGATCAGGACCGGGATCCGCCACCACACCTGCGGCAGCGCCTCGGGAACCACCGTGAGGTTGAGACCCAGGGCGCGACTACCCAGATACAGCCCCAGCCCGGCGCCGCCGATGACCGCGGCGATCACCGCGCCGCGCGCGAAGTCCTCGCCGGATCGATCAGGATCGATGCCGATGTCCCTGACCTGCTCGCCGGAGCGCGTCAGGAAGTGGACGACCAGCAGGACCGGCATCACGCCGACGATCAGCGAGTCGAGCTGGAGGAACAGGTCCAGCCATGGCCGGCCGACCGCCTGGCTGCCGTTGAGCAGCGCGACCTGAGAGGTGAGCGAGCGCCCGCTCGCGAGATCAGCCAGCAGGTCGATCGCGGCGCGGACCCCCGCGGCGCCGAGTGACAGCGCGAAGACCAGCCAGACCTCGGTGACCAGCCAGCGCCGCGGCGCCCGAGGTGCTTCGACCGTCACTCGTTGACGTCGGTGTCGCCCAGCGGGCCGAACGGGCTGAGCAGCGGGAGGTACGGCGACGGGTCACCGAGCCAGTCCATCGCCATGACCTGACGCTTGCTGCGCCGGCCCGACATCACCCGGATCAGGTCGAGCTT
>Ga0164242_10004727_pt1 | contig 15246 bp, 15 predicted proteins | sample OricomgcompostMG_FD_108783 | JGI IMG/M metagenome (GOLD analysis project Ga0164242, IMG submission 108783) | Miracle-Growth compost microbial communities from Emeryville, California, USA - Original compost - Miracle growth compost (MG) ... | reverse complement strand
GGATTGGCGGCGCGATCACAGTAACCATCGCATTGGCCTGTTATGCCCGGGTTGGCTAGGTCTTGAGCCGCGCTTGTAGTCGAAGATTTCCACAAGGCGTGCGGGATCCCCGGCTATCTACACTCAACTCTGCAGCCAGCCTTTCCATCGCCAAAAAGGGCGCAAGTACCCGGCTATTGCTCCTTGACCGTTTCCATCGCGACGAAGGTGGAGGTGCTGGCAACGAATGGCAAGTTTGATATTTTTTCAGCAAGGACAGCGCGATAGCTTGCAATGTCGGCGGTGCGCACCTTGAGCAAATAGTCGAAGTGGCCCGCGATCATGTGGCACTCCTCTATTTCGGGAATTGCACGCACAGCCGCATTGAACGCTGCCAGCGCCGCCTCGCGCGTGTCGGACAGCTTGGCCTCGATGAAGGCGACATGATCGAGCCCAAGCCGGGCGGGGTCGATCACCGCGCGGAAGCCGCGAATATAGCCGGCCGCGATCAGCCGGCGGAGGCGGACCTGGCAAGGCGTCTTGGAAAGACCGACCCGACCGGCAAGGTCAGTCACCGTCATCCGCCCGTCGTCGAGTAGCGCGCCAATGATCTTTCGATCGAAGGCATCCAAATCGTCTGGCAATCTTGCGTTCACGGATCACATTCACCAAATTTTAGATCATCGTTGGGGTAATCACCCTTCGTACCACGATCAATAAGTCAGATCGACCAAAGCAGATACGATAGGGACAGGTCAGCATTCATAGAGTTGTGCTCGTGCAAGACCAGGCGCCGCGAGCCGCAGGAATACCGCTCGTTACCCTGGGCTCACGCCTCGGCAAGAGTGGCACTCCTTCGCCGCCCTGCAGGCGGATCTGGTTACCGGAGGTCCAATACCGTGTCAGTCGCCCCACCCTTTTCCGCCTTTGCCCCGTCGCTTCGCTCACCGTCGCCGCTGCGTGACGCCATCATTGCTGCTTGCCGGCGGTCCGAGGGCGAATGCCTCGCCTCGCTGCTGCCCGCGGCGACCTTTGATGCTGACACCCGCCGGGCGATCGCCTCCACGGCGCGGTGGCTGGCCGTCGCCCTGCGCGAGCGGCCGACGACGGGAATCGTTGCCGCGCTTGTCCAGGAATATGCTCTCTCGAGCCGCGAGGGCGTCGCCCTGATGTGCCTGGCGGAAGCCTTGCTGCGCATCCCCGACGCAGCGACGCGCGACGCGTTGATCCGCGACAAGCTCGGCGGCGGGGACTGGCGGTCGCATCTCGGCGACGGGCGCTCGCTGTTCGTCAATGCCGCCACCTGGAACCTGCTGGTTACCGGCAAGCTGGTCGCGCCGGCCACTGATCGCGGGCTCGACACTACACTGCGTCGCCTCGTCGCGCGCAGTGGCGCGCCGTTGATCCGCCGCGCGGTTGCCGCCGCGATGCGCGCGATGGGCGGGCAGTTCATCATCGGCGAGACGATCGACGCGGCGCTAAAACGCGCTGCCACGCTGCAGGCGAAGGGGTTTCGCTATTCCTATGACATGCTCGGCGAGGCGGCGATGACCGCGCGAGACGCCGAGCGCTATTTCGACAGCTATGTCCAGGCGATCCACGCGATCGGCGGCTCCGGCGGCGGGCGCGGAGTGGTCACCGGACCGGGCATCTCGATCAAGCTGTCGGCGCTCCACCCCCGCTACGTCCGTGCGCAGGCCGATCGCGTATTCGGCGAGCTGCTGCCGCGCGTCCGCGACCTCGCGCTGCTGGCAAAGCACTACGAAATCGGTCTCAACATCGACGCGGAGGAGGCCGATCGGCTCGATTTGTCGCTCGACATTCTGGAGCGACTCGCCGCCGATCCGGCGCTCGCCGGCTGGAACGGGCTCGGATTCGTCGTCCAAGCCTATGGCAAAAGATGTCCGTACGTCATCGACTTCATCGTCGACCTCGCGCGGCGCACCGGCCGCAGGATCATGGTGCGGCTGGTCAAGGGCGCCTATTGGGACAGCGAAATCAAGCGCGCGCAAATCGATGGTCTTGCCGATTTCCCGGTCTATACCCGCAAGGCGCACACCGACGTTTCCTACATCGCCTGCGCGCGCAAGCTGCTTGCTGCTCCCGAGGCGGTCTATCCACAGTTCGCCACGCACAACGCGCAGACGCTGGCGACGATCTACCATCTTGCCGGCCCGGACTTCACCGAAGGGCAGTACGAGTTCCAGTGCCTCCACGGCATGGGCGAGGGATTGTACCGCGAGGTGGTCGGCCCCGAGAGGCTCGGCCGCCCCTGCCGCATCTACGCGCCGGTGGGCAGCCACGACCATCTGCTCGCCTACCTCGTGCGCCGACTGCTCGAAAACGGCGCCAATTCTTCGTTCGTCAACCAGCTTGGCGACCAGGAGGTGGCGATTGACGCGCTGATCGCCGACCCCACGAGCCTTGCTACTGCCAAACGAAGCGACCTGGTCGCGTTACCGGGCGATCTCTACGGCACGCGCCGCAATTCCGAGGGGCTCGACCTCAGCGACGAGGGCGTGCTGACTCGGCTCGGCCAGCAACTGCGCGAGAGCGCCGCCGCCGATTGGTTCGCCGCGCCCCCGGAAGGTACCGACGGCCTGGGCCGGCCCGTGCTCAATCCGGCGGACCACCGCGATCGAGTTGGCACGGTGATCGAGGCTGATCCTGCGGTGGTTTCACGAATCGTGGCGGCGGCCGCGAAGAGTGAGTGGTTCGCAATGCCACTCGCCGAACGTGCCGCTTGCCTGGAACGCGCCGCCGACCTGCTCCAGCAAGCGATGCCGCGGCTGATCGGCCTACTGATCCGCGAGGCGGGTAAGTCCGCCGCCAATGCCGTCTCCGAGGTCCGCGAGGCGATCGATTTTTTGCGCTATTACGCTGACCAGGCGCGTCGCACGCTCGCGCATGGCAGCCGGCCGCTCGGCGTTGTCGCCTGCATCAGCCCGTGGAACTTCCCTCTCGCGATCTTCACCGGCCAAGTCGCCGCAGCGCTGGTCGCCGGCAATGCAGTAATCGCCAAGCCCGCAGAGGAAACCCCGCTGATCGCCGCCAAGGCCGTTCGCCTCCTCCACGAAGCCGGCATCCCAGCTGACGCGGTGCAGCTGCTGCCGGGCGACGGCGAAGTCGGGGCCGCGCTCGTGGCTGACACCAGAATCGCCGGGGTGATGTTCACCGGCTCGACCGAGGTCGCCCGGCTGATCCAGCGGCAGCTCGCCGGCAGACTCTCGGCCAATTGCCGCCCGATCCCGCTGGTTGCCGAGACCGGTGGCCAGAACGCGATGATCGTCGACTCGACGGCGCTCGCCGAGCAGGTCGTCGCCGACGTGCTACAATCGGCGTTCGACAGCGCGGGCCAGCGCTGTTCCGCGCTGCGGCTGCTCTGCCTCCAGGAGGACATCGCCGCGCCGCTCCTCGAGATGCTCAGGGGCGCGATGGCCGAGCTGTCGATCGGCGCGCCCGATCGGCTAAGCGTTGACGTCGGGCCAGTCATCACCGCCGAGGCGCGCGAGAGGATCGAGAGCCACGTGGCGGCGATGCGCGATCGCAGCCATGCTGTCTCGCGGATGCCGCTCCCCGACGCCGCGCGCCATGGTACTTTCGTCGCGCCAACGCTGATCGAGATCGACCGCGTCAGCGACATGAAACACGAGGTGTTCGGCCCGATCCTGCACGTGCTGCGCTATCGCCGTGGCGAACTCGACCAAGTGATCGATGCCGTCAACGCGACCGGCTACGGCCTGACCTTCGGCCTGCACAGCCGGATCGAGGCATTGACGACGCGCGTCGCCGAGCGCGTGCGGGCGGGAAATATCTACATAAATCGTAACATGATCGGCGCGGTGGTCGGCGTGCAGCCATTCGGCGGCCGCGGGCTGTCCGGCACCGGTCCTAAGGCCGGTGGGCCGCTCTATCTCAAGCGGCTGGTCGAAGATGTGGCGCAACCGGCCCGGCTCGGCGGCGGTGCCACAGATCCGGCACTCGCCGCCTTCGTGGACTGGCTGGAGGCGAGCGGCGAGATGGAAGCCGCCGCAACAGCGCGCGCGATCGCCGGTGCTTCGCCGCTGGGCACCACGATCGACTTGCCCGGCCCGGTCGGCGAGCGAAACCGCTACGTGGTGCGCGCAAAGGGAGTGGTGCTGATCCGGCCCGCGACCCGACAGGGATTGTTCAACCAGCTCGCGGCCATCCTTGCGGCCGGCAATCGCGCGCTCATCGAGGCGCCGGCAGAGCTGATGGCGGCGCTCGACGGCGCTCCCAAGGCGGTGAAGGCGAGGCTGGTCCGAAACAGCGACGACATCGCTGCCGCGCTAATCGAGGGCGAGCCAGGGAAGTTGCGGGAAGCGCTAGGCGAACTGGCGCAGCGAGATGGCCCAATCGTCCTCGCGCAAGGCTGCGCCCAAAACACCTCGCTGCCCTACGATCCGCACTGGTTGGTAGAGGAAGTCGCGATCTCGACCAACGTCGCAGCAGTCGGCGGCGATGCCGCGCTGATGGCGATCGCCTGACGCTGGTCAGCCGGCCCAAGTTGCGCGAAGCGTCGGCCAAGCGCGCGCACCGCTGTTGATGTTGACGCCGCGGTCTAGCGTCAGGCCTTCGTTCGTCCGGGTGACCACGAACGTGTCGTGGAACGCCGATTCAACGAAGTGGCAGGTGAGCTCGATTTGATCCGGCGAGAGCCATCGCCAGCCGACCACCGTCGAGGCGTGTTCCATGGCATAGCCGTGGTGAAGCGAGGCTCCGGCGAGCGAGGTGCGCGTCTCTCGCCAGCAGTCACGCGGGGCGGAAAGCTCGTGCCGCCCGGTCTCATCGTCGAACGACAGGAGGAGATCGTCAGCGTCGAACGTGATCTCGATGGCCGTCACGCCAACGTCATTAGGTGTGACCGCCCAGCGACCCGCGAGAGCTTGGCGCTCGCCGGTCGCCGCGGAGGCGGGGACGGGCGGCCGCGCCCATGACGCCAGCCGCGCCGCGAGCTGTTCGTCCGCCGCACTGCTACCCGTGCGCTCGAACGCGGTCGGAAAATGCCGCTTGAGATGCGGCAGCAGCACTTTGCTTTCCTTCATCGCGCCATGGACGCCAAGCACGGCATTCTGTTCGGGATAGACGAGGACCATCTGCACGAACACGCCGAGCGCGGCGTAATAAGTATCGCCGATTACCCAGTGATAGCCGTAATCAGGCACTCCGTGGGCTCGCGTCGCGGCATCGACCCACCATTCGGGAAGGACTTGCCTGCCCTCCCAGCGTCCACGCTGCGCGTGAAGGATGCCAAGCTTCATTCCATCCGCCATGGTGAAGCTGATGCCGTTGCCGCCCGGGTTGATGCCGTCCGGACCGATGTCCCATCGCACATCCTTCATCTCGAGCGGCGCGAACAGTCGCGGCTGCAAGAAGGCGTGGATCGTCTCACCGGTAACTCGAGAGACGATTGCGGAAAGCATGTAACTCGCGGCGCTCGAATAGACGTGCCTCGTGCCAGGTTCGTGGACAACCGGGATCCGAAAGAATTCCTGCACCCAGCTGGTTTCGATGCCGCGCCAGATCGAACCGGAGACCTCCACATCGTGGCCGGTGCGCATGGTCAGCAGGTGCTCGACGGTGATCCGCCGCGCCCGCGCGTCTTCGGATAGCGATACCTCGGGAAAGAAAGTAACGATGCGGTCGTCGAGCGAAAGCCGGCCTGCGTCGATCAGCAAACCGATTGCACAAGCAGTGACACTCTTTGTCATGCTGTGCGCCATCCTGGGGCGCGTCGCTGCATAGGGCCAATGGAAGCCCTCCGCCACCACCGCGCCGTTGCGCCAAAGCATGAGGTTGTGCAGCTCGAGCCCCGCACGTTTGGCGTCGTCGAGAAACGCCAGCACGGCGCTGGCATTCACGCCCTGGACGGATGGCGCGGCGCGGCGCAGCCCGTCTGCTGCGCCGCCAACAACATGATCAGGCAAACCGATGCCCCTTTTGCGATTGCGACCGCCACGACCCCGGCGATCGGTTATCGACCGGATTAGGTGTCACAATGTGCCACGTCAATACTTTTGTACTGTTGAATGTAGAAGAACAACTTCGTATGCGGATAGCGCGAAATCGCTTCGCGATTGCAATTGGAAGGCAGCCGGGATGACACTGGAAATCGCCCGCATCGATATTCTCGAAGGACGAGGCGATGCTTTCGAAGCAGCGGCAAGAGAGGCCGTGGCTTTGTTCGCCAGCGCCGAGGGTTGCAGCGGCATGAAGATCCTGCGCTCGCACGAGGTTGACAATCGCTATTGGCTGTTGGTCGACTGGCGCGACGTCGCGGCGCATGAAGCGTTCCGCTCGACGGGCGGTTTTGCACAGTGGCGCGAGCTGGTCGGCAGCTATTTCGCGGGGCCGCCCATGGTCGAGCACGGTCAACCGGTCGGCATCGGCCTTTGAAATAGCTGCGCCTTTATCCGCGTAACGCTGCCGAAATCCCCGCGAGGCCACCTTCGAGATCTTCCGCACCTGGCCAAGCGAAGCCCAGGCGAAAGTAGCGATCGGGCATTTCAAACCAGTGCCCGGGCCCGACATAGGTGCCGTGCTTGGCCAGCAGCCGGCGGTAGAATGCGTTGGTGCCACCAGTCGGATCGGCCTTCATCCGTGGAAAGCAGACGACGCCCCCGGACGGCCGGACCCACTCGAGCAACTCTTCCCCTGCAATCCACTCGGCAATTCGGTCGAGCCGGCGGCGCCACTCAGCCAAGGTCGACGCTAGAAAGTCATCGCGTCGCTCGAGGATTTGCACCGCCACCCATTCATTGAGGACGCTGCCGCAGATACTGATTTGCTCTTTGGCAGCAAGGAACGTCTCCATCAGCGCTGGATCGGTGTTGATGATCCAGCCGACACGCAGGCCTGGGACGCCATAAGCCTTCGACAGCGAGGAGACCCCGATCACATGCGGCCCAAGCGTCGCCGCCAGCGGCCGTTTTTGGGTGATCGCGAGATCACGATAGGTCTCGTCAACCAGCATGCGGCAGCCGCGCATTGCGGTAAGTTCTGCGAGTTGCCGCAGGTTGGCCTCGCTCGTCATCGCGCCGGTGGGATTGTGCGGGCAGGTGACGCTGACGAGCCGCGTGCGCGGCGTTATCTCGGCGGCGACGCGCGCCGGATCAACTGCAAAACCCGCGTCGAACTCGAGATCGACGAAGCTGATCGCGCAGCCTATGGCGCGCGGCGTTTCGAGGTTGGTCGCATAATTGGGGCGAACGACGACCAGATGATCGTCGGGCCCGAGCAGACTGGTTGCAACGATGAACAGCGCCCCCGCGGCGCCGCCACAAATAAGCACGTCGTCTGCCGCGAGCGAAGGCGCTTCTGCCACTATGAGCTCGCGCAGGCGCTGGCTGCCACGATGCTCGCCGTAGAGCAATGTGAGGTCGGGCACCGACAGGCCGAAGCTGCCTAGCGACTGGTCGGCGATCGAGCTTTCCGAGAGATTATAGCGGATATTGCCATAGCCATATTCCTCGGGCGATTCGACCTCGATCGGCATTCGTACGTAGCGCATGGCCAGCCATCTCCTTCGACCCTGCGCATGACGCCAGTTGCGCCTTCATGCCATCCCCCCAGGGAGGGATCACTCGGCCAGTGCGAAGAGCTCGGCGAGCGAGGAAATGCCGAGTCCCGCAAAGATGTGCTTGCGGTGATCCTTGACGGTGTGGCGGCTGATCGACAGGCGCATTGCGACAGCATCGGTCGAGCAGCCGCGAAGCAGCAGTTCGGCGACTTCGCGCTCCCTCGGCGTTAGTCGCGAGGCGTGTTGAGCCGGGATGATCCGCTCTCTGCGGCCAGCAGCAGGTCTTGTCAGTGCCGCGTGACGACGGAATGCCGCAGTCACCGGCCGGCGTAGCGCATCGAGCATTCGCAATGTGCGCGGCGAGGCGGCCTTTGCACTTCGCTCACGATAGAAGCCGATCTCGATCACCTCGTTGCCGTCGTGGGCAAGCAGCCCGATTTCCTCGTGCCACGCCGGCCAGCCGATCGTGCGATAGCCGAGTTCCTCGTCGGGGGCCGCAATCACATCTTCAATCTCGGGATCGGGCGTCAAGGTTCTCGTGAAGTCGCTTGCACGCCAAACGCGCGAGCGGCGTGCCCCGGCATTTTCCGCCAGCACCGGATTGATCCGATGGGTCGATCGCGCATAGCGCTCGATCCCGCTACGGCAGCCTATGCGATCGAAATTGTCGAACAGGACCGACGAGGCACTGCGGCACCGATGGGCCAGTACCGCAACGAGGTCGAAGCCGGTCAACGCCGCCAGGGCGTGACCGACGCACGCCGGAAAGGCGGGATCGCCTATTGCCGAAATGATTTCGTCGAGCGCGTCTTGGGTGGTCACCAAACGATGTCTCTGCGCCCATAAATTGCACTTTAAATTCTAGCAGAACATTCTGCACCGTTCAAGGTGGGTAAAAGTCAGTCCCTCAATAGCAGCACCGAGACACGGTGTTCGCAGCTTTGCCGCTGCGGCGCTTCGGTGGGCGTATCGGGATCGGCGACAGCACTGTGGAAGCAGGCCGCGAGCGGCGCGCCGGGATCGTCGTGCAGCAATTGGAACTGCTTGAATGCGAGCACTTCATCGGGTGCCATGCGCGGGTAATAATACCATCGCTGGTCGGGGTTGTAGCGTAGCGACAGGTGATGGGTGGTCTTGCCGGAGGGCGCGATGCCGTCGAGCGCCGTCTCGACTATATCGGCCGGATCGACGCTTTCGGGGTCGCACAACGCCAAAGGCATGTGCTCGAGCGGCAACGCCATGCCGGCGGTGCGCCAGAAGTCGATCATCATGAATCCGGCGACTTCGGGCCGCTCGAACCGCGCGCGCCACTGGTTGCCGATCTCGGGCGTGGTGAAAGCGGCGACGCTGTGCTGGAAATCGTCGGCGGTGAGACCATAATCCTGATGGACGCCGGCACCGTAAGCCGGGTTGCCGGTACCGGGCCCGCGCCGCAACACGCGGGGCGGCTGCCGTATTTCGATCGCGCGCCCGGGCAGCAAACGCGTACGAATCAGCCCCTCTATCTCGGGCAAATAGTGCGTCGCGATCGGATTGGCGGGGTCGTCCTGATTGCAATCCCAATCGCCCACGGCGGACGGCGCGCGGAGCAGGACGAATCCATAGCGGTCGAAGAAGGCTGCTTCGGATTCCGCATTCTCCTGTAAGGCTCGCGCATCGCGGATCGCGACAACCGGAGGCCTTGGCATTGCCGGCCGCGGGCCGGCAGACGCGAGCAACTGGCTGATATTGATCCGGCCCGAGGCTTTATAGGCGGCAGGGAAGAAGCCGTTCATTTCAGTCGTCAACATCTCCGGTCCTCTTCCAGGATTAGAGTCGAGCCGTTTTCCCCGTTCGTGCTTCGTTTATCCAAGCACCCTTTTTGCCTTCAGTGTCGAACGACTTAACGGAACCTCTACAAGCCCAGGCCAACGGATTCCCATTGCATTGGCGCTTTAGCCGAATATCCAATGCGGCGATAGCGCCGGCACGCGGGTGCGCCTACATCAAGACGGATGACCGAACCGTCGCCCGAACCGATCCCAGCTGCGACGTTAGTCGTTTTTCGCGAACGCGCCGGCGATGAAACGCCGGACCTGCTGATCGTCGAGCGGGCCGCAACTCTCGTCTTTGCCGGCGGTGCGCTCGTCTTTCCGGGCGGCCGGATCGACCCCGGCGACCGCCTTCTCGCCACGACAAGTCCGCTAGAGGACTCGGCCGACCGTATCGCGGCGATCCGCGAAACGATCGAGGAGACCGGCGTGCCGATCGCGCTCGACCCGCAACCCGATGGCGACGCCCTGGCCCGCATCCGCGCGGCCCTCCATGGCGGGGTTCCATTTGGTGAAGTGCTGGCGGCGGAAGGCGTGACGCTCGATCTCGCGGCGCTCGTTCCTTTTGCACGGTGGCGACCGGCGCATATTCACAAACGCATTTTCGACACGCGATTCTTTCTCGCCCGCCTTCCCGCGGGGGCGGCGCCGCCGATTGTCGATGGGACCGAGACGGTCCGCGCCTTCTGGGCAAGTGCTCAAGAGGTTCTGGATGCGGCGGATCGAGGTCGGGCCCAAATCATTTTCCCCACACGCCGAAACCTTGAGCGGCTCGCTCGCTTTGCCAGCTTTGAGGAAGCTGCGGCGGATGCACGCGAGCATCCGGTTCGCACCATTACGCCCTGGACGGAGCATCGCGAGGGTCGACCCCATCTGTGCATCGACACGGACCTCGGCTATCCAATCACCGCGGAAGTATTGACGGCAACGCTGCGCGGCTAAGATCGCTCAGCTCGGCATGGCGGCGGTGTCGACTTTTTCCACCCATGCCGGGAAGAAGGCCGGCTGACGGGTCGACCACCCCGACGCGGTGGCCGCCGCCTCGCTGATCGACTGCAGCAGTTTGCGGCGCAGCTCGGGATGCAGGTGAGGCAGCGCCGCCGCGGCGCAAAAGGCCGCCGGAAGCCACGGCCGCACCTCGGCGCCGATCAGGCGCTCGTAGAGGAAGCGATAGTTCGAAAAGGTCGTGAGCCGCCCCTGCCCCAGATCGAACGCGGTAATCGTGACCAGCGGCATCATGAACGGCTCAATCGAGTCGAGCCCGCTATCGTCTGGCACCATCGCCCGAAGTTCAGGCAGGCGATCGTAGAGCCGCGCCTGGGCCCTGATGCTCGCTGCTTCGACAACATCGCGCGACCACATCGCCATCGCATCCTCGCGGTCGAGTCCAATATCGAGCGACCGTCGGATGTAGCGCTGCGTGGCCGCGCTGAAACCGGCAAACTCCTTCATCTCGGCGAGAACCATCGCACCTTTCGCCTGCTTCATCCGAGAGCCCATGACCATCACCCCGCCCACATTCGTCGGACGACATCGTCCAACCGTGCCGAACATGCGCCAAGATGGTTAACGCCAGCCTTAACGCTGCGTTCGTCCCGCGTTCAGCAGGGAATCACGGATCCTGCTGCAGGGCAACAAAGCATGCGACGAACCGTGCCTGCCAGCCCGAAAAGGCTGCCGGGTGCGGCACTTTGGCAACAATCACTATCCGATCAGCGGGGCTTCGCTTCTTCCTCGGCATTGTATCCGCTGGACGGCGCGGGATCGTTCCGATGCGCTGGCTGGACCGAAGCGGGGGGATCGGAGGCATCCATTGACTCATCGAGACCCGTGTCGAGCTTGGCATCACGGCTTGCCGGATTGCGCTCGAGACGCCGTTTAATGCTCTCGTCCTGGCCGGCATCGCCGTGACCGGCCTCGCTGCGCGGCTTCGTATTGCTCATCATCGATCTCCTGTCCGCCGATATCAACGAGCGGCCATCGACGACGTTCCTACTGGGTCGGGTGCAACGAAAGGGCCCGGCGAGTCTCCCCGCCGGGCCTCCATTTCGATCGGTTCCGGTCCGCTCAGTTGCGGCTGCCGCCGCCCTGCAACCGCAGGATGAACAGGAACATGTTGATGAAGTTGAGATAGAGGTTGAGCGCGGACATGATCACCACGCGGCCCATCAGCGGCGTGCCGGCGACGTGCGCGTAGAGGCTCTTGGTGCGCTGCGTGTCATAGGCCGTCAGCCCAGCGAACAGCAGCACGCCAACCAGCGAGATAACCAACGACAGCCCGCTCGAATGAACGAACAGGTTGATCAGCATCGCCACGAACAGCCCGATCAGCCCCATCAGGAAGAAGGTGCCCATCGCGGACAAGTTGCGCTGCGTGGTGTAACCGTAGAGGCTAAGACCCGCAAAAGCCGCGGCGGTGCCGAAGAAGGAAGTGGCAATCGCCGTTGAGCTGTAGGCGAGGAAGATCGTCGACAGCGACAATCCCATCACGACCGCAAAGCCCCAGAACATCATCTGCAGAGTGCTGGTTTGCATCCGGCCCTGGCCAAAGCTCATGGCAAAGACGAAGCCCAGCGGCGCGAACATGATAATCCAGGCAAGTGCGCCCCCGCCAAGCAGCACATGTGCCGCCGGCGAGTTGACGCCGCCCCATGCAAACAGCATCGCAACGATGCCGGTCAGCAGCACGCCCGATGCCATGTAATTGTAGACCGACAGCATGTAGGACCGCAGCCCCGCATCATACGCCTCGCCGCGCGCAGCAGCGGCTGTCGCAAAGGGCGCGGCGTTCTGCCGGGGGTCAGACCAGTTTGCCATTACCGAATAACTCCTTTTCCCGGCATTGTGCCGGATACGCCGAATATCGTCGGTCACGGGCCGTTTTTCAAGCAAAACCGGTTGCCGGCACCTTGCGATCGGTTAACCAGTCGCCTCATGCACCGTCTTTTCGTCGCCCTTCGTCCACCACCGCCAATCCGCCGCCAGCTTGCGGCCGTGATGGCCGGCGTTCCCGGCGCGCGCTGGCAAAACGACGACCAGCTCCACCTGACCCTGCGTTTCATCGGCGCGGTCGACCGGCCGGTTGCAGAGGATGCCGTCGCGGCCTTGGCGCAAATTCATGGCACCGCTGCCGAGGTGACGCTGGCGGGAGTCGGCGCCTTCGACCGCAAGGGCCGAACCGATACGATTTGGGCAAGGGTGACGCCGCATGACATGCTCGCGGCGCTCCACCGCAAAGTCGATCGCGCTCTCGTCCGCGCCGGTCTCGAACCGGAGCGACGTGCCTACCTGCCGCACATTACCCTGGCTCGCTTATCGCGCAACACCACCGCAGAACCGCAAGTGACGCGCTTCCTCGCCGACCACGCCGGGCTGACGAGCGCGCCCTTTGCGCTCGATCACCTCATCCTGTTCGAAAGCCACCTCGGTCACGAAGCAGCTCGCTACGAACCAGTGGCGCGCTGGCCGCTCGCAAGAGCCTAGTCGGACACGAACACGCCGCAGGCAATCCGCGCCCCGCTGTTGCCCGCGGGATCGGTCATCATGTCGTCGCGGCCGGCGTGGACGATGATCGCGGCGCCGTCGCTATCGAGCAGGCCGGCCATCGTTCCGCCGGGTAGATTGACGGCCAAGGTCGCGCGTCCATCGGTGCCGACGTCGAGATTGGGAAGGTCGCCCATGTGCACGCCCGCTGGATTGAGCGTGCCGTGCCGCGTCCCGAAAGGGTTCCAATGTCCGCCAGCACTTGCGAAGCCGGGCGGATCGCAACGACCGACGCTATGGATGTGCACGCCATGTACCCCTGGCGGCAAACCGTGCACGTCAACCGTCACGCGCAGGGCCTCTCGGACATCCTGCGCGGTAGCTCGCCCAACCTCGACGCCGCGGGCGTCATGCAAAACAGCAACTGCCATCGGCCCCGGTTCGGGCAACGGCCGCCCGATCCGGCGATCGCCGTGATCGCAGCCCGCCAGCATTAACAGCAGCGCCGCGCCGCCCAGCCATTTCTTGCCCATCGCAACACCTCTCGTCGGAGGCGTCAGGCTAACGCGGCACTACGCAGAGCGCCAGCACGCGATCAGGTCTCAGCCATTTCGCGGGTCAAGACCTTGATCACTGCCCGGTTGAAGGCAGGGATATCACCAGGCTTGCGGCTGGTGATGAACTGGCCCTCGACCACCACCTCTTCGTCCACAACATCGGCGCCGGCATTACGCAGGTCGGTGCGTACCGAAGGCCAACTCGTCATCCGCTTTCCGTCGACAACATCTGCCTCGACCAACAGCCAAGGCCCATGGCAGATCGCCGCAATCGGCTTTCCGGCCTCGACGAACTGGCGAACGATGTCGACCGCCCTTGGCTGCATCCGCATCTTGTCGGGATTGGCCACGCCGCCGGGCAGTAGCAGCATTTGGTACCTCCCGGGTTCGACCGCCTCGAGCGTCATGTCGGGGGTGATCGTCTCGCCCTTTTCATCGTGCTGCATCCCTTGGATCGGCTGCGTGTCAATCGAGGCGAGCGTCACGGTCGCGCCGGCTTCGAGCAACGCTTCACGCGGCTTGAACAGCTCCGACTGCTCGAAGCCGTCGGTCGCCAGGATCAGTACGTTCTTGTCGGAAAGGTCTACCACGAGATCCTCCATTTGCTTGGCCCTATTGTGGCGCCCAACGGCTGCCGCGTGAGGCCGTTCCGGAACGAAGCGGTGGACCGCGCATTGGAGCGGACGTTGCGCGGAAGGAAGGAACCGAGTGCCGAAAATCGTCTATTGTGATGACAGCGAGCCCGGCATCACGCGCAGGAAAGTCCGCCACGGCTGGGGCTATTGGGACGCAAACGGCAAGCGGATCACGGATCGCAACGAGATCGACCGGCTAAACGGCATCGGCTTGCCGCCGGCCTACACAGGTGCTTGGTTCTCGCCCAACCCCAACGGTCATATTCAGGCCATCGGCTGGGACGAAAAGGGCCGAAAGCAATATCGCTATCACCCCGACTTTCGCGAGGCCCGCGAGGTGGAAAAATATGGAATGTGCGCCGAATTCGGTCGCCGCCTGCCGAGGTTGCGCAAGCGAGTTGAGAAGGATCTGCGTGGCCGCAAGATGGACAAGGATCGCGCTGTCGCCGCGGTTGTTCGGCTGCTCGACCTTGGTTTCGTTCGCGTCGGCAACGAATGCTATACGAAGGCCAACAAGAGCTTCGGCGCGACGACGCTCAGGAAGCGCCACGCCGACCTCGAAGGCCGCGTGCTGAGACTCCAATACAAGGCGAAGTCAGGCAAGATGCGCACGCTGGCGATTGCTGATGGCTCGCTGATCCGCTTCGTCAGGAACTGCCAGGACCTGCCCGGCCAGCACCTCTTCAGTTGGCTCGACGATGCGGGCGAAACCCACCCTGTTTCGTCGACCGACGTCAACGAATATATCCGCGACGCGATGGGGGAAACATTCACTGCGAAGGATTTTCGCACCTGGGGCGCCAGCAAGCTGGCCTTCGAGGCGCTCGCCACGGCAAAGCGCGACATCAGTCTCAAGACGATGCTCGAGCCGGTCACGGCAGCGCTGGGCAACACGCCGGCGATCGCACGCAAGGCCTATGTCCACCCGCGGCTGATCGAACTTGTAAAGGATGGTCAATCAGCGTTCCGAGCCGGCCTTACCCTGCCGCGCACCTCGAAATATCTGTCACGTGCCGAACGCGGTTTGCTCGCCTTCCTGGAAAGCGATTCCGCGCCCTCGCGCCAGGCCGCCTGAAGAGAGAATGATGATCGTCACCAACACCGCCGCCCCGGCGACGCCGCACACCGCGATCCACCACGCGGTCAACTTTCGAATTCAGTTTCATAATTTTATTATCGCGTTCGCCGACTGGTTTCAAAACAACTGGCTGCAAATCATCATCGCGGCCGCGATCGGCGTC
>Ga0164242_10004726_pt1 | contig 15246 bp, 10 predicted proteins | sample OricomgcompostMG_FD_108783 | JGI IMG/M metagenome (GOLD analysis project Ga0164242, IMG submission 108783) | Miracle-Growth compost microbial communities from Emeryville, California, USA - Original compost - Miracle growth compost (MG) ... | reverse complement strand
GTATCTGTCCACGCATATCGCCGGACAGCCGGAACACCGAGAGACTGCGTGCCAGCCGCTCCGCCTGTTCCTTCAGTGAAGCGGCCGCGGCCGACGCCTGCTCGACCATCGCCGCATTCTGCTGGGTGGTCTGGTCCATCTGCGTGACTGCGCGACTGATTTCCTCGATGCCGCTGCTCTGCTCGCGGCTCGCATTGGTGATGTCGTTCACGATCCCGGCAACGCTGCCGATCGCCGCCACCACTTCGTGCATGGTGAGGCCGGTCTGGTTGACGATGCCGGACCCTGCTTTGACCCGGCTCACCGAATCGTTGATCAGCGCGGCGATCTCCTTGGCCGCCGCCGCGCTGCGTTGGGCCAGGCTGCGCACTTCTGTCGCCACCACTGCGAAGCCGCGTCCCTGCTCGCCGGCGCGCGCCGCTTCCACTGCGGCGTTGAGCGCGAGGATATTGGTCTGGAATGCAATGCCGTCGATCACGCCGATGATGTCGGCGATGCGCTGCGCGGATTCGTTGATTTCCGCCATCGTGCGTATCGTCCGTTCGACCGCCTCGCCGCCGCGCCCCGCGACCCGGGCCGCATCGGCCGACATGCGGTTGGCGTTCAGCGCATTGTCCATGTTGGCCTTCACCGTGGAGGTCATCTGTTCCATCGCCGATTCCACTTCTTCCAGGCTGCCGGCCTGCGCTTCGGTGCGGGCCGAGAGGTCGGCATTGCCGGCGGCGATTTCGGCGCTCGCGGTATTGATGGTGCCGCCCGATGCCTTGATGTCGGCGATCATCGTTTCCAGCATCAGTTTCATCCGCTGCATCGCTGCCAGGAGGCTGCCGGTATCGCCGTCATTGACCGCGATCTGCATCGAGAGGTCGCCTTCGGCGATCGCGGTGGCGATCGCATGTGCGTACTCGGGTTCGCCGCCGAGGCGACGCCAGACAGCGCGTACCACCAGCCACGACAGGCCGATCAGCGTCAGTGTCACGATCAGTGCCGAGATCAGCGTGCTGCTGAGTACGCGGTGCACGTTGGCCTTGCTGCTTTCGGTGCCGGCGGCAAACTGGTGACGTGCCGCCTCGTTGGTAATTTGCAGGTCCTGCTGCAACTCATGCAGCGCGGCGGCCGCGCGCTGCGTCGCGGCCTTCTCGTCGCTGTGGGAAATGCCCATCATCCATTCCGTTCCGGCCTTCGCGGGCAGGTAGTACGCATCGAATTCCTTCGCGATGCGCGCCGCCAGCGCAGCCTGGGCAGGCACTGCGCGCAATTCGGCGATGCGCTGCCGCGCACTTGCTGCCAGCTTGTCGGCCGCGGCTATTTTTTCCCGTTCGCCCGCGGCGATCGCACCCTGCAGTGCAGCATCCACCGCCTTTACCTCGTTGATCAATGCGCTGGTCTTGTCCAGCACCGGATAGTCGATGTTGGCGGTGGCCTCGATCGCCGCGATCGCGCGTGTCGTGAAATAGGTGCTGGTGGAAAGGCCGACCGCAAAAATCGCGGTCGATACCAGCGGCAAGGTCCAGAGTGTGCGTCGAATGCTCATGCTTCACCTCAACTGTCGGAGTGGTTGGACCCGCCGCTTGCTGCCCGCGCAGCGGACTAGCTCTCTACTTCGTGATATCGACAAATTTCTCGACAAATTAACGGCAAGGTTAAATTTATTTGCGTGTCCCCAAAATCGTGCATGGGCCGCCCGTTTGCCTGTCTACTCCGGCGTGAAGCGTCACGCCGAAAAAAATGCCCCCGCCGGGCGCGGGGGCAAACTTCCCGCGCTTCGGGGAAGGAGGAGACAAACGCTACGTGTGGCCCAGGCGTCAGTTTCCGGCCGGCTGTCCCGGCCCGAAGCCGCCGCCGCCCGGTGTTTCGACCACGAACACGTCGCCGGCCTGCATCTGGGTGCTGGCGACGAAACCCAATTCCTCGATCCGGCCGTCGCTGCGTATCACGTAGTTGCGGCCGCATTTGCCCGGTTCGCCGCCGGCGGCGCCGAACGGCGGCACGATGCGGTTGTTCGACAGGATCGACGCCACCATCGGCTGCAGGAAGCGGATCTTGCGGATCGCGCCGTTCCCGCCGTGCCATTGGCCACGGCCGCCAGAGCCGGCATTGATCTCGTAGCTGTCGAGCCGTACCGGGTAGCGCCATTCGAGCACTTCCGGATCGGTCAGGCGCGAGTTGGTCATGTGCGTCTGCACGACATCGGTGCCGTCGAAGCCGTTGCCGGCGCCGGAACCGCCGGAAATCGTCTCGTAGTACTGGTAATCGTCGTTGCCGAACGTGAAGTTGTTCATCGTGCCCGGCGCCGATGCCAGCACGCCGAGCGCGCCGTACAGCGCGTTGGTCACGCAGCTCGAGGTTTCGACATTGCCCGACACCACGGCGGCCGGATAACGCGGGTTCAGCATCGAGCCTTCCGGGATGATCACGTTGAGCGGCTTCAGGCAGCCGGCGTTGAGCGGAATCTCGTCGTCGACCAGCGTGCGGAACACGTACAGCACGGCAGCCATGCAGATCGCGCTGGGCGCATTGAAGTTGTTGTCGAGCTGCGGCGAGGTGCCGGTGAAGTCGATATCGGCGGTACGCTTCTCGTGGTCGACGCGGATCGCCACCCTGATCACCGCGCCGTTGTCGAGCCGGTATTCGTAGCTGCTGTCCTTGAGCGCGGTGATCACGCGCCGCACCGCTTCCTCCGCGTTGTCCTGCACGTGCCGCATGTAGGCCTGCACCACGTCGAGGCCGAAATGCCCGACCATCTTCAGCAGTTCCTCGACGCCTTTCTGGTTGGCGGCGATCTGCGCCTGCAGGTCGGCCAGGTTCTGCTTGATGTTGCGGCACGGGTAGCGGCCGGACGACAGCAGGGCAACCGTTTCGGCTTCCAGGAAGCGGCCGCCGCGTACCAGCTGGAAATTGTTGATCAGCACGCCTTCCTCTTCCACCACCTTGCTGTCGGCCGGCATCGAGCCGGGCGTGATGCCGCCGATGTCCGCGTGGTGGCCGCGCGAGCCGACGTAGAACAGCACCTTGCTGCCGGCCGCATCGAAGGCCGGCGTGATCACCGTGACGTCCGGCAGGTGGGTGCCGCCGTGGTACGGATCGTTCAGCATGTAGACGTCGCCCGGCTGCATCTTGCCGGCGTTTTCGCGGATGATGGTCTTGATGCTCTCGCCCATCGAGCCGAGATGCACCGGGATATGCGGCGCATTCGCGATCAGGTTGCCTTCGGCGTCGAACAGCGCGCACGAGAAGTCGAGGCGTTCCTTGATGTTGACCGAGAACGCGGTGTTCTGCAGCCGCAGCCCCATCTGCTCGGCGATGCTCATGAACAGGTTGTTGAACACTTCCAGCATCACCGGATCGGCATCGGTGCCGATCGCCTTGCGCTGGCGGCGCGCCTCGACCCGGTTCATCACCAGGTGGTTGAGGCGCGTGACTTCGGCGCGCCAGCCCGGCTCGACGATGTTGGTCGCGTTCTGTTCGGCGATGATCGCCGGGCCGGCCACGATGTCGCCGGGGCGCATGTCCTCGCGCCGGTACAGCGCGGTGTCGTGCCACTCGCCGCCGGAGAACAGGCGCACCGATTCGGTCGGGCGCAATGCGCCGTCGCGTGCCGGCAGCGTATCCGCCGTCGTCGTGCTTTCGTCCGACAGGCCGATCGCTTCCACCGAAATCGCTTCGATCACCAGTTGCTTGTCCGGCATCAGGAACGAATAGCGCTGCCTGTACGCGCTTTCGAACTGCGCGATCATGTCCGCCATTGCCCCGTAGTTGACGACGATTACCGAGTCGGTACCGTCGTAGCGCAAGTGCGCGCGCTCGATCAGCGTGATGCGATCGGCGGCGACCCCCTGGGCCACCAGGTCGGCCATCGCTTCCTCGGCCAGCGCCTGCAGGCCCGCTTCCAGCGGCGCCATCGCTTCCCGGGCGAGCGCGAGTTCCAGCGCCCGTTCGCGCATCGCGGTCTGGTCGGCCAGTCCCATGCCATAGGCGGACAGCACGCCGGCGAATGGATGCGCGAACACGCGCGTCATGCCGAGCGCGTCGGCCACCAGGCACGCATGCTGGCCGCCGGCGCCGCCGAACGTGGTGAGCGTGTAATCGGTGACGTCGTGGCCGCGCTGCACCGAAATGAACTTGATCGCATTCGCCATGTTGCCGACGGCGATCTCGATGAAGCCCTCGGCCACTTCTTCCGGCGTACGGCGGTTGCCGGTGGCGCGCTGGATGTCGTCGGCGAGAGCGCTGAATTTCTCGACCACGACCGCACGGTCGAGCGGCTGGTCGGCATGCGGACCGAACACGGCCGGGAAGTAGGCCGGCTGGATCTTGCCCAGCATGACGTTGCAGTCGGTGACGGCCAGCGCGCCGCCGCGCCGGTAGCTGGCCGGGCCGGGATTGGCGCCGGCGCTGTCGGGGCCGACGCGGTAGCGGCTGCCGTCGAAATGCAGGATCGAGCCGCCGCCCGCGGCGACCGTATGGATGCTCATCATCGGAGCGCGCATGCGCACGCCGGCGACCTGGGTCTCGAACTCGCGCTCGAACTCGCCGGCATAGTGGGAGACGTCGGTCGAGGTGCCGCCCATGTCGAAACCGATGATCTTGTCGAAGCCGGCGGTCTGCGCGGTGCGCACCATGCCGACAATGCCGCCGGCCGGGCCGGACAGGATCGAATCCTTGCCCTGGAAGCGGTGCGCATCGGTCAGGCCGCCGTTGCTCTGCATGAACAGCAGGCGCACGCCTTCCATCTGGCTCGCGACCTGGTCGACGTAACGGCGCAGGATAGGCGACAGGTAAGCGTCGACCACCGTGGTATCGCCGCGCGACACCAGCTTCATCAGCGGGCTGACCTTGTGCGATACCGAGATCTGGGTGAAGCCGATATCGCGCGCGATGCGCTCGATCGCTTCTTCATGCTGCGTGTGGCGATAACCGTGCATCAGCACCACCGCCAGCGCCCGATAGCCGCCGCGGTACAGGTCCTGCAGGATGCGCGTGACGTCGGCCTCGTCCAGCGGCGTGATCACTTCGCCGTGGGCATCGATCCGTTCGTCGACTTCGGCAACCGCGCCGTACAGCAGCTCCGGCAGCACGATGTGGCGGTCGAACAGGCGCGGCCGGTTCTGGTAGGCGATGCGCAAGGCGTCGCGGAAGCCGCGCGTGATCAGCAGGGCGGTCGGATCGCCCTTGCGCTCGAGCAGCGCATTGGTCGCTACCGTGGTGCCCATCTTGACCGCTTCGACCTGCTCGGGCGAGATTGTCTCGTTCGGTGCCAGTCCAAGCAGGCGCCGGATGCCGGCCACCGCCGCGTCCTTGTACTGCTCGGGATTTTCGGACAGCAGCTTGTGCGTCTGCAAGCTGCCGTCCGGACGACGCGCGACGATATCGGTGAAGGTGCCGCCGCGGTCGATCCAGAATTGCCAGCGTTTGTCCCGTTCTCCCAGCAGTCTATGCTGATCCGTCATGATTGACCCTCTCTCTCTCTAAATTGATGCGACTGCTTGCGCAGCCTGCTTACATCGTCCCGACCGGCCGGCGTTGCCGGGTCTTGCGCGCGGCCGCCTCCGCTTGCGTCGGCCTACGGCCGCGGCTGTCCTGGCCGACGCCGGTCTCTCGTGCCCGGGGCATTCCGTTGCCGCAGCGACAAGGATGAACAAAAGCGGGAAGTCGTCGATGCCCGCCGCAACCCCGGACGCGGGTCGAATGCCGGCTTTTTGTTATTCTAGCGTTTTCATCGACGAAATGTAAAATAATTTATTGACGTTTTGTTGATGTACTGTGTTTTTTTGCCGGGCCGGCGGCTCCGGCCTTGGAGCCCGAACGCGCTCCGGACCCGTCTCCACCCCGATTTGCCGCCGCCGTCCGGCCGGAAAACGGAAGCTCGGCATGCATTTTTGTATCGCGCCATCTCCGGGTAAGATGCTGGCTGCGGGTTTCATTTACGCGTGAACCCGGTGCCCACTCATTCCTGGAGTTTTGCATGACAAAAGAAAAGAGCAGCTCGAAGGCGACGTTTGCGCAGCCGAAGGATGCGGCTGCGCCGACCGCCGCGCCCGCTCCGGCGCCGGCCAAGGTGCCGATCGTCTCTTCCTCGCACCTGGCGGCCGGGCGCAGCGCGGAGCTGAGCGAATTCGAGTTTGGCCTGATCATCGCCAGCAATGCGTTCAACCGCTGGGCCGTGCGCTGCATGTCGGCGGCCGGCATGAAGGACATGACGATCACCGACGTGCTGGTGCTGCACCATATCAACCACCGTGCACGCGAAAAGAAGCTGGCCGATATCGCGTTCATCCTCAACATCGAAGATACGCACATCGTCAATTACTCGCTGAAGAAGCTGCAGGCACTGGGGCTGGTGAAAACCGAGCGGCGCGGCAAGGAAGTGCTGTACTCGACCAATGACGCGGGCCAGGCGCTATGCAAGCGCTACTACGAAATCCGCGAGCAGGTGCTGGTGTCCGGCCTCACCGGCGACGGCACCGAGAGTTTCGAACTGAGCGAACTGGCGCGCTTCCTGCGCATTCTGTCCGGCCTGTACGACCAGGCGGCGCGCTCGGCCACGTCGATGTGATTTCTTTTTGCCTGGCCGGAGAAGCTTGCGCCGGGCAGCCCGGCGCGGGTTTGCGGGATGTGCAGGCCTTGTCCTCGCTTCATGCCGAATGCGAAGCGGCTTTGCCTGCCGCCATGCGGCCGGCGCCATCCGGCAATCCGTGCCACCTCAGCCTCCGCCGTTCCGCAGTCCCTTGCGCACTTCGGCAACCTTGTCGGCGCTGACGCCTGCGGCACGATTTCCCCACGCATTGCGCACATAGGTGACGACTGCCGCGATTTGCGCGTCGTCCAGCTTGTCCCGGAACGAGGGCATCTGCAGGCCTGTCGGTTTGCCCTCGGTTTCGGGTTTCTTTGCGCCGGCCAGCACCACGTGGATCAGGGTGTCCGGCTGTTCCGCCTGCACCGTGGCGCTGCCCTTGAGTTCCGGGAACACGCCGGGCTGGCCGCTGCCGTCCATGTGGCAGGCGGCACAGTTGTCGAGGTAGATGCCGGCGCCGTTGTTCATCACTTGCTGGTCGGGCCGGGATTCCTGTTCATGCGCCGATGCCGGTGCCGGCATGTCCTTCAGATAGGTGGCGATGGCCTTCAGGTCGTAGTCGCTCAGATGTTGCGTGGAACGCTCGATGACTTCGGCCATCTGGCCGGCCGCCGCCGTTTTCGCATTGGAGCCGGTTTTCAGGTACTCGACGATGTCGGCCTGGCTCCAGTGACCGAGGCCGTCGCGCAGGTCGCCGGTCAGATCCGGCGCATACCAGTGCTCTCCGGCGTCACTGCCTTGCAACGATTGCTTCGCCTGGGTCGCACCGAGGAAATTCTTTGGCGTATGGCAGGCCGCGCAGTGGCCGGCGCCTTGCACCAGGTAGGCGCCACGGTTCCATTCGGCTGACTTGCCGGCCTGCGGCTGGAACGCGCCGGGCTGGAAATACAGCTTGTTCCAGACTGCCAGCGAACCGCGCCAGCTCATCGGCCATGGCAGTTGCGGCGGCCGAGTAGTGTTGCGGACCGGCTTCAGCGTATCTAGGTAAGCCTTGATCGCGCTCACGTCGTCATGGCTCAGCCTGGTAAACCACGGGTATGGAAATGCGGGGTACAAGTGTTCGCCGTCGCGGTCGATCCCGTAATGCATCGCCTTGTAGAAGTCGTCGTCGCTCCATTTGCCGATCCCGGTTTCGCTGTCCGGCGTGATGTTGGGGGCGTAGATCTTGCCGAATGGCGTCGGCACCGCACGGCCTCCTGCAAACGGCTGGCCGCCGTCCACGGTGTGGCAGGCGGCGCAGTCGCCGGCATGCACCAGGTAACGCCCGCGAGCGATCTGCGAGTACGAGGTGTCGCCAGCCGAGACCGGCGGCGCGATGAACAATGTGCTTGCTGCAGCCGCAAGCAGAAGCAGTGGTGGCAGGTGCACGATGTGCTCCTTGTACGGAAATTTCAGGCCCGGACCAGCGGCCCCCGGTTTTTCAGATACTTGTTGCGGATCGCGTCCGCGGCCCAGTAGGTGAGCGCGCCGACCGTGCCGGTCGGGTTGTAGCCGGCGTTCTGCGGGAACACGCTGGCGCCCATCACGAACAGGTTGGACACGTCCCACGACTGCAGGTAGCGGTTGACGACGCTGGTCTTCGGATCGTTTCCCATCACCGCGCCGCCGGTATTGTGCGTGGTCTGGTAGGGCACGATCGAGTAGTGGCCGCTGCGTTGATCCGGATACCAGGAGCGCGGCTTCATCGCCTGCGCAATCTGCGCCGCCTTGCCGGTGATGAAGCGCGACATCTTGTGCTCGTTGTCGTGGAAATCGAAGGTCAGCCGCAGCAGCGGATTGCCGTACACGTCGCGATAGGTCGGGTCGAGGTCGAGGTAGGAATTCCGGTAGCTCATCACGCTGCCGTGCGTCGCGATCTCGGTGCTGGTCAGGTAATTCTCGGCCATCGCCTTTTTCCAGCCGCCGCCCCATTTCGGCGTGTCTTTCGGCACCTGGGTCTGCAGGATCGGGCGCCCGCCGGTGGTCCAGAGCGCAATGTAGCCGCCGCCGATGAAGCCGTGCGGCCCGTGGTCGAAATTGTCGCCGTTGAAGTTGTCGACTCCCTGGCCGAGCGCACCGGCCCCCATGAACGGGTTCAGGATGTCGTCCAGGAACACCTTGACCGATGAGGTGATCTGGTACGCATAGTTGCGGCCCACCACGCCTTCGCCGCTGGCCGGGTCATACGGCTTGCCGATGCCCGACACCAGCAGCAGATGCACATTGTGCTGCGCGAACGCGCACAGGATGATCAGGTCGGCCGGTTGCTCGTATTCCTTGCCCTGGCGGTCGATGTAGGTGACGCTCCTGGCGAGCTTTCCCGAACCGTCGAGATTGACGCGGGTGACGTCGCAGCCGGTGCGGTACGAAAAGCTGTCCTTTTTCAGCAGCACCGGCAGGATCGTGGTCTGCGGCGATGCCTTTGAGTAATTGCCGCAGCCGAACCATTCGCAGTAGCCGCAGTACGTGCACTCGCCCATCTGCACGCCGAGCGGATTCTTGTACGGCTTCGACGTGTTCGCGGCGGGGCAGGGGAAAGGATCGAAGCCGACCTCCTTCGCCGCCTGCTCGAACTTGGCGGTCGCATAGCTGCGCTTCAGCGGCGGCAGCGGATAGTCGCGCCGGCGTGGGCCCTCGAACGGATTGCCGCCCGCCTGGATCTTGCCCTGCAGGTTGCCGGCCTGGCCGGATATGCCGCACAGGTATTCGAACTTGTCATAGTACGGTTCGAGCTCGTCATAGGTGACGCCCCAGTCCTGGATCGTCATGTCTTCCGGAATGAAGTTCTTGCCGTAGCGCTGCTCGATATGGGTGCGGATCATGAAGTCGCTTGGCAGGAAGCGCCAGGTTTGCCCGTTCCAGTGCACGCCGGCACCGCCGACGCCGGCGGCCGGCATGAACGAGCCCAGGTGCCGCATCGGCAGGGCGACCTGGTCCATCGAATTGCGGAAAGTCATGGTTTCGCGCGCCGGCTCCTCGAACAATTCATGCCGCACCGCGTAACGCAATTCGTCCTGGATATAGGTGGTGGCGAAATCGGGCACGGTATCGCGGAAGCCGCCGCGTTCCAGCGCCAGTACCTGCAGGCCGGCTTCGGTCAGTTCATGCGCGAGGATGCTCGCGGTCCAGCCGAAGCCGACCAGCACGACATCGGTTGAAGGAAGTTTCTTCGCCATCGCCTTATCCTTTCCTGATGTTGCCGTTGCGGCCGCTCAAACCGACGGTCGGCTGCCGATAGCGCTTGCCGAATTTGCCGATGTCGTCGACGTAGTTGTAGCGCGGGCCGGGGAAACCGATCAGCTTCCAGCCGGCAAAGTTGCGGTTGCCGCCATACATCGGGTCGGCGAAATAGCCTTCGTGCGTGTTTTGCCAGAGCATGTCGAAAAAGTCCTTGCCCGGCGCATCCTCGTCGAGGTTGAGCTTGCCGTCGTCCAGGTCGTGCAGTACCTGGTCCTGGTCGGCCGTGCCCAGTTGCGCGAAGGTCTTGCCGGAGAACCGGGAGCGGCAATTGGCATCGACCGCGCGGATGCCGATCCGATACAGCTGGGCCGGCGTCAGTTTCAGCTGGTAGCCCTGTTCCTTGGTGCCGTCCTTCCACGGGCCCTGCATGTACCAGCGTTCGGCGCGCCCGAACGGGCTCGCCATCTGCTGGTCGATGAAATACACGCCGCCCGATTCATGCGCGCCGGGGCCGAGGTCGTCGGTCGGGATCAGGCGTGCCAGCGCGGCGCTAAGGAAGGCGATTTCCGGCTGCGTGAAGTAAGTGTAGGTCTGCGGGTTGGGCGAGTCGGGCAGCAGCGGGTTGCTGTCCGCATTGGCCGGGCGGGCGCCCAGCAGCGAACCGAACAGCGAAGCGGAGCCGGTCAGGGCAGTGCGCAACAGCAGCTGCCTGCGAGTGATTTTTTCCATGATGGCTTTCCTGGTCAAAGCCGTACGAGGCTGCGCGACGCGGGATTTGGGCGCGGCGGGGACGGAGGGAGGGCTGCAGGAACGAGAGTTGCATAACGCGTACCAGTATGGCTGGAACGCATCAATCGGCCGGCGACCCGGCTGCCGGGCCGGTGGCCGTGCATTATCTACAAAGCATGCGTAATTGCTACGTGGCGGCAGGCAAGGATGCGGGCCGGCGCATCAGCAGGCCGCTCCGGGTCAGCACTTCCTTTGCCATCCGGACGAGCGCGCCATCCGCCAATCCCGGATCATCCCGCAGATGCGACACGAAATAAGTCAGCGGGGCAATGGACGGCTTGACCGGCAGCGCATGCAGCAGGCCGCGGTCGACCTGGGTACGGGCAACCGGGCAGGGCAGCAGCGTGGCCCCGTGGCCGGCCACCGCCAGTTCGCTCAGCAGCGACAACGAATTGCAGGTGTTGAAGCTTTTCGCTTCGCATTTGCCGCTTTGCAGCCACGCGACGGCGGCCTTGTGGAGGGTTGAGGGCGGCGGCATGACCAGTAGCGGCAGTGCCGCGATATCGGCCGCCGCCAGCTCCCGTTTCGGCAGCGCCAGCTGCGGCGCCGCCAGCCAACGCAATGCGACCTGGCCGATGCGATGGTCGACGACATGCGGAGCGGATATCGGATCGCTCAGTATTGCCATGTCCAGTTCGCGCGCATTGAGCTTCTGGCTCAGTGCGGCGCCGACGTCGATCGTCAATTCCACCCGCAGCGCCGGATAAGCGGCTTTCAGTCGGCCCAGCAGTTCGGTCAGGCCGGTCATCGCCGTCGATTCGTTGGCGCCCAGCCGCAGCAGCCCGCGCATCGGATCGGCGCGCTTTCCCGCGCCTTCGAACTCTTCGGCCAGCCGCAGCAGCTTTTCGGCCTGGGCGAAGATATCGCGCCCGAGCGGCGTCACTTGGGCCCGGTAGCCGCCGCGTTCGAACAGCTTGGTGTCGAGAATGTCCTCCAGCTCCTGGATGCGCGTCGATATCGCCGGTTGCGTCAGGTGCAGATGGCGCGCGGCGGCATGGAAGCCGCCGAGGCGAACTACCCAGTAAAAGGTCTCGATCTGCTGAAGTGAGGCTTTCATGATAAAAGCAGGTTATCAAGTTGCGGTATAAATTTCAATTAACGCCTATCAAGAGCTGGCTTTTATACTGGCTGCTCCGGCTCCAGTGTGCAGCGCGCGGCGAGACCGGTACGAGGCCGCCGGCGGTGGCGATCGCTTATTCCTGCTCGCAAAGGACCCTGCATGTCGATCGACTATTCATCTCTTTCTCCTTCGGAACTGCGCGCCGCGATCCGCCGCGGCGCCTGGCGGCAGCACACTTCCGGACTGGCGCCCGGCTATGTGCAGGCGAATCTCGTGATCCTGCCAGCCGACGAAGCGGCCGATTTCCAGCGCTTTTGCCAGCGCAATCCGAAGCCCTGTCCGCTGCTCGCGATGTCCGAGCCGGGCGATCCTCATCTGCCGGCGCTGGGCGTCGACCTCGACATCCGCACCGATGTGCCGCGCTACCGGGTATTCCGCGACGGCGAGCCGGTGGCAGAGCCGGACCAGGTCGCCGACTGCTGGCGCGACGACCTGGTGACCTTCGTCATCGGCTGTTCGTTTACGTTCGAGCATGCGCTGCTGGAATACGGGATCGGCATTCGCCATATCGAGCAGAATCGCAACGTGCCGATGTTCCGCACCAATATCGAAACGACGCCGGCCGGCAGTTTCCGCGGCCCGATGGTGGTGACGATGCGTCCCTTCAAGGCGGCCGATGCGATACGCGCGATCCAGGTTTCGTCGCGCTTTCCCGGCGTGCACGGGGCGCCGGTCCATATCGGCGACCCGCGCCTGATCGGCATCGACGACCTCGCCCGGCCGCACTATGGCGACGCGGTCGACGTGCATGAAGACGAAATCCCGGTATTCTGGGCTTGCGGCGTAACGCCGCAGGAAGCAATCCAGCGCGCCCGGCCGCGCTTCTGCATCACGCATGCGCCGGGCTGCATGCTGGTGACCGACTTGCGCAACAGCGAACTGGCTGTGCTGTGACAGCTTTGCAGGGAACAGGGAAAATGCACATGAAATCCGCCGACATCGGCCTGGCCTGCGGTGTCGCGGTGATCTGGGGCGTGAATTTCGTCGTCATGAAGTGGGGCGTGCAGGCGATGCCGCCGATCCTGCTGACCGCGGGACGCTTCCTGTTCGCCGCGCTGCCGCTGGTATTTTTCGTCAAGCGGCCGGCACTGCCGTGGCAGTCGGTGCTCGCTTACGGGATGTTCCAGTTCGCGCTGCAGTTTTCCTTGCTGCTGTCCGGGATCAAGCTCGGGCTGCCGGCCGGTCTCGCCTCGCTGGTCATGCAGTTGCAGGCCTTTTTCACCATCGGGCTCGCGGTGCTGGCGCTGGGCGAGCGGCCGACCGCCGCGCAGCTCGCCGGTGCCGCGATCGCCTTGTCCGGCATGGTGCTGGTCGCGGCCAACCTGCACCAATGGCCGACCCTGGCCGGCTTCCTGCTGGCGGTGACGGGCGCCGGTTCGTGGGCGATTGCGAACATCCTGACCAAGCGGATGGGCCCGGTCAACACGATGGCGCTGGTCGGCTGGGGCTCGCTGTTCGCGGTCCCGCCGCTGCTGCTGGTGTCGCTGCTGCTGGAAGGCCCTGCCGCCTGGGCGGCCGCGGCTGCCGCATTCGACTGGCGCCTGCTGGCCAATCTCGCCTACCAGGGCTTTCTCAGCACCGTGGTCGGCTTTGGCGCCTGGGCATGGCTGATGCGCAAATATCCGACTTCGACCATTGCTCCGTTCAGCCTGCTGGTGCCGGTGACCGGCATGCTGGCGGCGACCCTGCTGCTAGGGGAGTCGCTCGACTGGTGGAAGATCGCGGCCGCGCTGCTGGTGCTGGCCGGTTTGCTGGTGAATCAGTTGGGAATTGGCCGGCCGGGAAGACGAGGGGAGAAGTGTCCGCTTGAGCAGATCTAGTCGGCGTGTCCGCAAGAGCGGTCAATTGCCTGCATGTTCGGTCTGTACCAATCGCCGACCCTGAATCGCGTCGCGGTGACATGTCGGAGCGAACACACGAAAAACACGATGTGTCTTACACGGAGCGTCGATTTTTATTTTGACGGCTGCACCGCGCGTTTTTCTGGCTGTTGTATTTCATCTCGAATTGCGCGAACGACGACACCGTCCGAACCCAGAACTACTCGGTATTTATTCATTTGGAAAACGGCGACGCAATTGTTGCTATCCAACAGAAGCGTTCTGGCCGGAAGCCCTGTCTCGCGGAGCGTGACACCGTAATAATTCTTCAGAATCGGAGCAGTTTTGATACGCTTTATTCTGAATCCGCTATTGGGCTCGCAATGATCCCCATCAAAATCGATCGCATTCGGTGAAATGACTAAAACTTGGCCAAGCAATCTTCGTGCCGTAGGTTCGCCACCGGAAATATCGGCATAGCCGACGATTTCGTCGACCACATAGCGTCCCCTGAAATCGCCCATGAATGAAAGTGGCTGCCGAGCCACGCAGATAGCAGTTACTGTCAATGCGAGGAGGAGAAATACCATCTTGATGCGCATGATGATTTCCCTTAGGGACGCGCTGAACAAATCAGCATTTCGTTGAAAATGGGACCAGCGGACCCTCGGCGTTCAAGAGTTGTGCAATCGAGAGCGAAACGAGATCGCGTCGAGTCTGTTTTCGCCTCGTTTTCGCCGGGCTTTCCGGCGAATTTCACCTGCTCGCCCATTTCAGGACGCACCTTGGGCGTTGAGGTCAAACAGCCGTCGCTTGGCGATCAGCAGGTTGGCCAGTCCAAACAGCGCAAACAGTTGCGCAGTGTTCTTGAACAAGCCACGGTAACGCACCTTCTTCATGCCGAAGACGTTTTTGACGATGTGAAACGGATGCTCGACTTTCGCGCGCACGCTCGGCTTGAGTTTCTCGATCTGTTCCTAGATGCGGCCTACCGCCGTGTTCGGCAACACCTTGCGCTTGCCCGGGCGCATCGCGACTTCCCATCGCACCGGCAAGCCCCGATTCTCTTCCCGCTTCTCGACACCCTGGTAGCCGGCATCGCCAAAGGCCATCCGTTCTTGACCGTGCAGCAAGGCGTGCGCTTGGGTGACATCAGAGGTATTGGCCGCCGTCGTCACCAGCGTATGGGTGATGCCCGACTCTGCATCCACGCCTATATGCGTCTTCATCCCGACGTGCCACTGATTGCCCTTCTTCGTTTGATGCATCTGCGGGTCACGCTCGCCGCTTTGGTTCTTGTTGGAAGACGGTGCAGCGATGATCGTCGCATCGACAATCGTCCCTTCCTTGAGCATCAGCCCCTTCTGAACCAGGTGCGCATTGATGGCGGCAAAGATCCGTTCGGTCAGCTTGTGCTGTTCGAGCAGGCGGCGGAACTTGAGCAGGGTCGTGGCATCCGGAGCGGCTTCCCGATTCAGATCGACGCCGACAAAACCGCGAATGGCTTGACTGTCATAGATGGCGTCCTCAATGCCTTCATCGGAGAAGCCGAAGCATTGCTGGGCTACATACATGCGCAGCATGCGCTCCAGTCTGCTCGGCGGTCGTCCTCGGCCTTCGGATAGAACGGAGCAATCGCCGCCACCAGCGCCGACCACGGCGTAATGGCGTCGATCTCGCCAAGAAAGCGGTCGCGCCGTGTCTCCTTCTTCTTGGCCGCGTATTCCAGATCAGAAAAGCTCGCTTGCATCGTCAAGTGCCTATCAACTTTCGGTGCGCCAATT
>Ga0164242_10004725_pt1 | contig 15246 bp, 16 predicted proteins | sample OricomgcompostMG_FD_108783 | JGI IMG/M metagenome (GOLD analysis project Ga0164242, IMG submission 108783) | Miracle-Growth compost microbial communities from Emeryville, California, USA - Original compost - Miracle growth compost (MG) ... | reverse complement strand
TCTACAACCACGAGCGCCGGCACAGCTCGGCGGGCATGATGAGCCCGGTCAGCTACGAGAACACCGCGGCCCCCGACCAGGAAGCCGCATAGAGAAGCCCTCCACGATTCGGGGGGAACCACAGGCGGCTACTTTCGTGTCCTGTCGATGCGGTTGTTGTCCTCTCGGGGTGGTGCGAGGAGCCGGGGCAGCGGGATCGCCTGTGAGCGTCGACTGTGCGCGTCGCCTGTGAGTGTCGACCGTGAGCGTCGACCGTGGAGTGTCGACTGCGAGCAGCGACCCGGAGTCAGCGGCGTGCCTGGTAGATGCGCCGCACGACGTCCTCGATGTCCGGCTCCTCGATGCTGAGATCACGCAACTGCGCCTGCTGGCCGACCGCTGCCAGCACCGCTGCGGCCGTGGTCCTCTCGGAGTCGAAGGCCAGGCGCTGACGGGCGCCGCCGACGTCGCTGCCGAGATGGGTGGTGTGCGGTATTCCGATCAGATCCGGTGTGGCGTCGGCGAAGTCCAGCACCAGGATGCGGTCCGACCCTGCCGCGCGGGCAAGCCCGCCGAGGCTGCCGTCATACACCGTGCTGCCGTGATCGACGACCAGCACGCGCTCGCACAATCGCTCGATGTCACCCATGTCATGGGTCGTGAGCAGCAACGTCGTGCCATGTGTCTGCCGCTCGGTCAGCAGGAACTCCCGCAGCCGCTGCTTGGACAGCACGTCGAGCCCGATCGTCGGCTCGTCCAGGATCACCAGCCGCGGCCGGTGCAGCAGCGCCGCAGCCACTTCGGCGCGCATCCGCTGACCCAGTGACAGTTGCCGCACCGGGGTGGCCAGGAAGTCGGTGAGCTCGAGTTGCTCGATCACCTCCTGGGTGCGCCGGCGCGCATCCGCTCCCGGCAGGCGGTGGATCGCCGCCAGGATGTCGAACGACTCGCGGACCGGCAGGTCCCACCACAGCTGCGAGCGCTGGCCGAACACGACCCCGACCTCGGCGGCGAGCCGGCGGCGTTCGCGGTGCGGGTCCAGCCCACAGGTGCGCACCGAGCCGCTGGTCGGCACCAGGATGCCCACCAGCATCTTGATCGTCGTCGACTTCCCGGCTCCGTTCGCTCCGATGTAGCCGACTGACTCGCCGGGCGCGATGCGCAGCTGGAGGTCGTTCACCGCACGCAGCGTGCTCCGTTTCAAGGCCGCCGTGCCTTTGCCGCGGATGCGGAAATCCCTTGTCAATCGGTCGGTCTCGATGATCATGTCGGACACGTCAGCCTCCCCCTCCTTGGTAGTGCCGCACGCCCAGGCGCCACATGAACAGTGCGAAGCCCCAGATCCACAGCGCTGCCACGGGTGTGCACCATGCCAGCCAGGTCGGGAGCCCGATGGGTCCGGGCAGCCCGAGCAGCCACAGGGCCGGGACGTATGCCGACAGCGCCATCGGGAAGACGAAGCCGAAGAGCACCTTCAGCGGTGCCGACCAGACGGCGGCAGGCTGGGTGGCGGCATACCGGCCGCCGTAGACGAAGGCATTGGTGAACTCGGCGCCCTGGATCAGGAAGAACTGTGTGCCGGCTGCCCAGACGAACATCGCGGAGAAGATCGCGATCGCCGACACGATGGTCACGGCCAGCAGCCCGACGGCGGCCACCGACCAGTGGATGTCGTTGATCGACAGGCCGATCACCAATGCGGCCAGGGCAACTCCCGCACGCGTGATACGCCGCAGCGAGATGTCGCTGGTCATCAGTTGCAGCAGCAGCGGCTGTGGACGCAGGTAGAACACGTCGAGCGTGCCGGCGCGGACGTATTCGGGCAGCGTGTCGCAGTGCCCGACGAAAAGGTCGGCGAACGAATGGCACAGGTCCGCGATGCCGAAGACGAGCAACACCTGCGCGAAGGTGAGACCACCGAGCACGCTCACCTGGTGGAACAACAGCCACACCTCGACGAGCTCGATCACTCCGACGAAACCTGAGCTGGCCAGGTCGAAGGCGAAGTTGCTGCGGTAACTGCGCTGGGACCGGACCCGCGATGCCAGGACCGCACGATATCCGGCGAATCGTCCTGGAGCGTCGACGGTTTCGGAGAAATTCGTCATCTGGGACCCCCGTGAAGTGTTCGGGGGAGCGGCGCGGAGGAAGACCTTCGTGTCGTGGCCATCATCCGCCCTGGACCTCGAGTTTGCGGCGTCCGGCGATGGTCAGCAGGTGCCCGGCGAGCAGCGTCACGGCCAGCCAGCCGAGCTGGGCGCACACCAGCCCGTAGGAAGCGGGCCCGGTCACCCGGCCGGTCAGCACGTCGATCGGATACATCATCATCGACGGGAACGGCGTGGCTTCGGCGATCACCAGCAGCCAGGTCGGGAAGAGTGAGATCGGCACGTAGAGGCCGGCGAAGAACCCCGAGATCACCATGTAGAAGATCTGGATCCCTCGCGTCTCGATCAGCCAGAAGCCTATGACCGCAACGAGATAGACGGTTGCGAAGGAGACCGTGATGCCGAGGAGCAGGCTCACGGCACCCAACAGGTATGGCGCGGGCGTGGTCGGCACGGACATGCCCACGACCAGTGCGCCGACCGCGACGCTCGGCACGCCTCGGGGGATCAGCGCGAAGATGCCTTTGCCGACTTCGGTTGCGACCGTTGCCAATTGGACATTGATCGGTCGCAGGAAGTCGATGGCGACGTCGCCGGTCCGGATGCGCTCCGCCAACTCGATCCGGCCGCTCAAGTTGATCGAGCCGAGCATCCCTTGCGAGATCCAGATGTAGGCGCTCATGGTGCCCACGCTGTAGCCCTGCAGCGTGCCGCCCGCCGCGTGCACCGTTGCGAACAGCATGGCGACCTTGAGGAATCCGAACGTCACATTGGCGACGAGGCCGCCGAACATCGCCATCCGGTAGGCGGCCTGCTCGCGGAATCCCGCGGCCAACAGGCGAAGGTAGGGCCGGATCGCGTTCCCTGGGCCGGTGCCGCGAAGGAGTGGAGGAGATTCGAGACCGGCCGCGCGCACAAGCGCAAGAACTTACCAGGCGCAGCCGGCCGGGGCAACGGAACGCGTCAGGCGGGCGTCCCCGGTGTCAGACCCAGCGCGTCGAGTGCCTCGGAGATCGACGCGTCCGGGTCACCGTGCGCATGCACGACGACGCCGTCCTCGTCGGGCTGCAGCGGCTCCAGGGTCGCGAGCTGGGACGGCAGCAGGGACGACGGCATGTAGTGGCCCGTGCGGTGCGTGAGCCGGTCGCGCAGGATCCCCTCGGGGATGTCCAGATAGACGAAGCGGATGTGCTCACGTCCTTCTCGTAGCAGGTCCCGGTAGGCCCGTTTCAGCGCCGAACAGGTCACCACCGCACTGCGTCCGTCACGTTCGTGCTCATCGATCCAGGTGCCGATGGCGCGCAGCCACGGCCACCGGTCCTCGTCGGTCAGCGGCACGCCGGAGGCCATCTTGTTGACGTTGGCCTGCGAGTGGAAGTCGTCTCCCTCGGCATACAGCCAGCCCATCCGGGTGGCGATGCCTTCGGCGACGGTCGTCTTACCGGAGCCGGAAACCCCCATGACGATGAGGAACTGGGGCTGGCTCGGGGCGCTCACCGTGGGGGGCTCGGTCATTCGCTCACTCTATCCATGTGTCGCCGGCGGCCGCCGCAGGGAGCGTCCGTTCAGACCGGCAGCCGGAACAGCTCCTGCGGCAACGCCTCGACCAGACCGTCCTCGATCAGTGACGCGAGGCAGCGGTCGCGTTGACCGGCGTCGTGCCAGACCACGTCGAGGTCCGTCCTCGGCACGGGTGCGGTCGCCTCGCGCAGCACGTGCAGCAGCTTGCCGCGCACCTGCCGGTCGGTCCCGTGCCATTTCTGCGGTGTGCGGCGTGGGCCGGTGTGCTCCGGGCGACCGGCGCGGACCCAGGCGCACTGCGACCGCACCGGGCAGTCGCCGCAGGCCGGTGTGGCCGCCTTGCAGACCAGCGCGCCGAGCTCCATCACCGCGACGTTCCAGGTCGCGGCGTCCGCGTCGGCGCGGGGGAGCAGGTCGTCCGCGAGCCGGGTCTCGGCGGCGCTCAGGCTGGGCGCCGGGTGCTGGACGCCGGTGACCAGCCGCGCCTCGACCCGCCGGACGTTGACATCCACGACGGCGGCGCGGATGCCGAATGCGAAGGCGCCGACCGCCGCTGCGGTATAACTGCCGATGCCCGGAAGTGCTTGCAATCGCGCGAGATCGGCCGGTATGACGCCACCGTGCTCGCGGGTGATCGCCGTCGCCGCGGCGTGCAGCCGCAACGCCCGGCGGGGGTAGCCCAGCCGGCCCCACTCCCGGACCGAGTCGCCCGGGGTGGCCGCGGCCAGGGCGCCCGGGGTCGGCCACAGGCGCATCCAGCGGTGCCACACCGGCTCCACCCGGACCACCGGTGTCTGCTGCAGCATGACCTCGGAGACGAGCACCGCCCAGGGGCGATCGACGTGTGGCCACGGCCAATCGGCAGGCGGGAGCCGCCACGGAAGGTCGCGGGCGTTGCCGGCATACCAGGCCAGGATGCGCGCATGCAGCGTCTCGAGGTCGCTGATCGGCGCTCGGTCGGGTCTCATGCCGGGGGCCTAGACGTAGCGTTCGAGGATGCTGCTCTCGGCCAGGCGGGACAGGCCCTCGCGCACCGCACGCGCTCGGCTCTCGCCGACGCCGTCGACGGCCATCAGGTCGTCGAAGTCCGCGGCGAGCAGCTTCTGCAGGGTGCCGAAGTGGTCGACCAGCCGCTCGACGATCGTGCCGGGCAGGCGCGGCACCTTGGTCAGCAACCGGTAGCCGCGCGGGCTGACCGACAGGTCGAGCAGGTCCCCGACCACCGAGAAGCCCGCGGCACGGGCACCGGCGCCCAGGTCGAGCAAGTCCGCCGAGCTCATGCCGCCCAGCCGGGTGAGCGCTTCTTCGACCGTCATGTCCGAGCGGGCCGACCCGACGTAGTCGCGCACCACCAACTCACGGTCGTCGGTCAGGCCGCCCACCAGCTCGTCGAGCTGGAGGGAGATCAGCCGGCCGTCGGTGCCCAGCTCGACGACGTACTCGCTGATCTCCTCGCTGATCCGGCGCACCATCTCCAAACGCTGCAGCACGCTGGCGACGTCGCGCACGGTCACCAGGTCCTCGATCTCCAGCGCGGACAACGTGCCGGTCACCTCATCGAGGCGGGCCTTGTAGCGCTCCAGGGTCTGCAGTGCCTGGTTGGCGCGGGACATGATCGCGTTGGAGCCTTCGATCACGTGGCGCACGCCCTCGACATACAGCGCGATGATCTGCATCGACTGGCTGACCGAGATGACGGGGAAACCGGTCTGTTTGGCGACCCGCTCGGCCGTGCGGTGCCGGGTGCCGGACTCCTTGGTCTCGATGCTCGGGTCGGGCACCAGCTGGGTGGCGGCGCGCAGGATGCGGGTGACGTCGCTGTTGACGACGATCGCGCCGTCCATCTTGGCCAGCTCGCGCAGCCGGGTGGCGGTGAACTCGATGTCGATGGGAAAGCCGCCGGAGCACATACCCTCGACGACCGCGTCGTGGCCGATGACGATCAGCGCGCCCGTGCGCCCGCGCAGGATCCGCTCCAGGGCGTCGCGCAGGTCGGTGCCCGGTGCGACGGCTGCGAGGGTCTCGCGGAGGACTACTTCGGGGGTGCGGGTCGTCACTGGCTCAGTGTAGGTGTGGCCGGTCGTCGTGCAGCCCGCAACTCGCGGCGGCGCACCGGTGCCGACGGCAGCAGGTGCGGCCGTGCCGCTGCGGTATGACGCCCCGGCCTCACCCGGCGACCCGCATCGCGATGGCCCGGGTCGCGGCGTGCACGTCGCGGACCTCCAGCACCCGCATGCCCGCCGGTGCGGACTCGGTGCCCATCGAACCGGCCGGCACGATGGCCCGTTTGAAGCCGATCCGGGCGGCTTCGGCCAGGCGGCGTGGCACGCCGCCGACGGCGCGGACGTCACCGGCCAGGCCGACCTCGCCGACCGCGAGGGTGCCGGGCGGCAGCGGGCAGCCGTCCTTGGCCGAGGCCAGGGCGAGCGCGATCGCCAGGTCGGCGGCCGGCTCGGACAGCTTGGCCCCGCCGACGGTGGACACGTAGCAGTCGTCGTCGCGCAACCGCACGCCCGCCCGCCGGTCGAGCACGGCCAGGATCATCGCGGTGCGAGAGCTGTCGACCCCGTTGGTGGTGCGCCGCGCTGAGCCGCCATTGCCGGGCACGAGCAGCGCCTGCACCTCGGTGACCAGCGGCCGCCGACCCTCCAGGGTCACCGTCACGCAGGTGCCCGGCACCGGCTCGTCCATGCGAGACAAGAACAGCCCGCTCGGGTCGGGCAGCCCGGTGATGCCCATCTCGGTCAGGTCGAAGCAGCCGACCTCGTCGGTCGGTCCGTAGCGGTTCTTGATCGCGCGCACCAGGCGCAGTCGGGAGTGCCGCTCACCCTCGAACTGCAGCACGACGTCCACCAGGTGCTCCAGCACCCGCGGCCCGGCGATCGAGCCGTCCTTGGTGACGTGTCCGACCAGCAGCGTGCCGATGCCTTCGCGCTTGGCGACCTGGATGATGGCGGCCGCGACCTCGCGGACCTGGCTGACGTTGCCGGGCGCGCCGTCGACCTCGGCCGAGGCGATCGTCTGCACCGAGTCGACGATCAGCAGGTCGGGGCGGAGCTTGTCGATCTGGGCCAGCACGGTCCCCAGATCCGTCTCGCTGGCGAGGTAGAGGTCACGTGCGAGGGCCTCGATGCGCTCGCCGCGCAGCCGGACCTGGGCGGCCGACTCCTCACCGCTGACGTAGAGCACGGTCTGCCCGTCGCGGGCGGCCCGTGCGGCCACGTCCAGCAGCAGGGTGGACTTGCCGATGCCGGGCTCTCCCGCGACGAGCACGACCCCGCCGGTGACCAGCCCTCCGCCGAGCACCCGGTCGAACTCACCGACACCCGTGGGCCGCGCCCGGGCCCGCGTCGCGTCGACCTCGCCGATCGGCCGGGCGGGTCGCTCGATCGTCGCCGCCGGTGCGGTGCGCACCTGCTGCTGGCCGACCTCGCTGACGGTGCCCCACGCCTGACACTCGCCACACCGGCCGACCCACTTGATCGCCTGCCACCCGCACTCGGTGCAGCGGTAGGTCGCTGCGGGTGCCTTCTTGCGCGTGCTGCTCGCCATACCCCGGACGATAGATGGCGCCGCCGACACACCCACCCGTCCCTCGCCGACAGGACACGAAACGCATCGACAGGACACGAAAATCGCCCGATCCGAGGCCGATTTTCGTGTCCCCTGGAGTGCGTTCGTGTCCTCTCGGCAAGAGACGCCGGGGTGGGGGGTGGGACGTGGGAGTGGGACGTGGGACGTCGAGGTGGGACGTGGGGGAGTCAGTAGCGGCGATGTCGGACGACGACGGCGTAGTCGACGCCGGTCCCGGTGTGCTCGGCGAGGATCCGGTCCGCCTGGGTGGGTGTGAACTCGATCCGCACCACCGCCTCGAGGTCGGCGCGCTTCCCGAACTCCCACCGCATGGTCACCGGCTCGGAGGTGAAGCCGACCCGCCGCCAGAAGCGCTCCACGCCGACCGGGTCGTATGCCGGATGCGCGCGCCGGAACCAGCCGCCGAAGGTGGAGCGGGACGCGTCGTTGTCGATCACGAAGGCGACGCCGCCCGGCCGCATGACCCGCTGCAACTCGGCAAGACCGGGTTCGCAACCGGCACCGAAGAAGTACGCCCATCTGGCGTGGGCCACATCGATCGAATTCGCCTCGACCGGAAGGGCTTCGGCGCCGCCGGATCGCACGGCGACCGTGTCGGACAGGCCGCCTGCCAGCACACGCTGCCGCGCCATACCCACCAAGGGCTCGTGGGGTTCGACACCGACGACCGACCGCGCGGACCGCGCGAAGAACGGCAGGTGGAAACCGCTGCCGCAGCCGATGTCGAGCACGTCGGCACCGGCCCAGGCGCGCACCCGGCGCATCGCCGCCCAGATGGCGCCCTCCGGGTCGACGCCGCGGTTCTCGATCTCGTAGGTCTCCGGGTGCTGCCAGATGTTCGGTGACGGGATCGGATCCGCTGGTGTCACTTGGACTTCCGTGCGTTCTCCTCTGCCAGCAACGTCGCCGGATGGACGAAGAGGGGCAACAGCCGCCGTCCGGCGGGTCCGGCCTCTCGCAAGGCGGTGGCCTGCAGCAGGTGCGCCTCGCAGTGACGCGCCAGTTCGTCATACGCGGCATCGCCCATCAGGTGCCGCAGCTCGCCCTCGTTGGAGACGTAGACCGGCGAAACTCCCACGTGGGCCTCAGGATTGCCCGAGCAGTACCAGTCGAGGTCGTGACCGCCCGGCCCCCAGCCGCGGCGGTCGTACTCGCCGATGGAGATCTCCAGGTATGACGTCTCGTCCGGCAGCTCCACCGTGCGGTAGGTCCGGCGGATCGGCAGCTGCCAGCACACGTCCGGCTTCACCGTGTGCGGGGCGACGCCGGTCAGCAGTGCGTGCTGGTGCAGCGCGCAACCGGACCCGGCGGGGAACCCGGGGCGGTTGTGGAAGATGCAGGCACCGTCGACGACCCGTGTCTTCCAGTCGCCGTCCTCCTTCTCCCGCCAACCGTCTGCGGAGTGGCCCTCGTCGTAGTACTGCCACTCGTCGGGGCCGAGCTCGCGCACGACCGCCTTGACGTTCTTCAGGTCGTCCTTGTCGGAGAAGTGCGCCCCGAGCGTGCAGCAGCCGACGTCGGGCGCGTCGGCGTAGATGCCCTGGCAGCCCGCACCGAAGATGCACGTCCACGAGGACGTCAGCCACGTCAGATCGCAGCGGAAGCGCTCCTCCGGGTCGTCCGGGTTGTCGAACTCCACCCACGTGCGGGGTGTCTCCAGTGCTGTCTCGACCACGCGCCACATCGTAGGTGGCGGCGCTGCGATCGAGCCGGCGGACGACCGTCGGATAGCGTGAACCCATGCGGCTCGGTGTGATCGACGTGGGATCCAACACTGTGCACCTGCTCGTCGTGGACGCCCACCGCGGTGCCCATCCGCTGCCCGCGACGTCCCACAAGCGCGAGTTGCGGCTGTCCGAGCACACCACCGACGACGGCTCGATCTCGCCCGACGGGATCGGGCAACTGATCGGCTTCGTGCGCGAATCGCTCACCATCGCCGACGACCAGGGCTGCCAGGACCTGTTGACCTTCGCCACCAGTGCGATCCGCGAGGCGCCCAACGGTGACGAGGTGCTGGCCCAGGTGCACGACGCCACCGACGTCAAGCTGGAGGTCCTCGAGGGGCCCGACGAGTCACGCCTGACCTTCCTGGCGGTGCGGCGCTGGTTCGGCTGGTCGGCCGGCCGGCTGCTGGTCATCGACATCGGCGGGGGGTCACTGGAGCTGGCCGCCGGCATCGACGAGGAGCCCGATGTCGCCCTCAGCCTGCCGCTGGGCGCGGGCCGGCTGACCCGGGACCTGGCCGGCGACCCGCCGGGGCCGGCTGATCTGAAGCTGTTGCGCAAGCAGGTCCGCTCCGACATCGCGCGGGTGATCCGCGAGTTGCACAAGGTCGGGCGGCCGGATCGGGTGGTCGGCACCAGCAAGACCATCCGCTCGCTCGCCCGGGTGCTCGGTGCGGCGCCACGGGCCGACGGACCGCGGGTGGAGCGGGTGCTGGAGCGGGATGCGCTGGGCGAGCTGGTGCCCAGACTCGCCGGTATGACGGCCGCGCAGCGTGCCGAGCTGCCGGGGGTCTCGCCCAGCCGCGCGCGACAGTTGCTCGCCGGCGCCATGGTCGTGCACGGTGCCATGGAGTTGCTGGACGTCGACCGGCTCGACCTGTGCCCGTGGGCGTTGCGGGAGGGCGTCATACTCCGGCGCCTGGACTGGCTGGACACCTGATGGCCGCGAGACTGACCCTGCCCACCGGCCGCATCGCGCTGTCCACCTCGTCGGTCTACCCGCTGGGGATCGTCGACGGCTTCGCCATGGCCGAGAGCCTGGGTTACGACGGGGTCGAGGTCATGGTGTGGACCGATCCGGTGAGCCAGGAGGCCGGCGCGCTGCGCAAGCTGATGGACCACTACGGCATCCCGATCGTGTCCATCCACGCACCGACTCTGCTGCTCACCCAACGCATCTGGGGACCGGAGCCCTGGCCGAAGGTCGACAACTCGGTCGCGCTCGCAGAGGAGGTCGGTGCGGACACCGTGGTCGTGCACCCGCCGTTCCGCTGGCAGCGGGAGTATGCCGCCGAGTTCGCCCGCGGCATCGCCGAGCGCAACGAACGCACCGGCGTGCGCATCACGGTCGAGAACATGTTCCCCTGGCGTGCCCGGGGGCGGGAGATGCAGGCCTATCTGCCGGGCTGGGACCCCGTCGACCTCGGCTACGAGCACGTGACCCTCGACCTGTCCCACACCGCGACCGCCGGCTCGGACGCGATGGGCATGGTCGACGCCCTCGGGGCCCGGCTCACGCACCTGCACCTCGCCGACGGATCGGGCTCGTTCAAGGACGAGCACCTGGTGCCCGGACGCGGTCACCAGCCGTGCGCGCAGGTCCTGGAGACGCTCGCCGGCAGTGGCTACAGCGGCGACGTCGTGCTGGAGGTCGGCACCCGCAAGCTGTCGAGGGCGCAGCGGGAGCTCGACCTCGCCGAGGCGCTGGCCTTCGCGCGGCTGCACTTCGCGGCGCCCTTCCCGGCCGGTTGACGGGCACCGGGCCGAGTGGGGACGCGCCCCGCGGGCGCCGAGCGGCGCACGTACCACCGAGTGGCGCACCTGCAGCTGCGCCACTCGGCGCCGGCTGCGCCACTCGGCGAGGGGCCTACGCTCAGCACAGGGACCAGGCGCACACACCACAAAGGAGACGACTCCCGTGATCGACCCCAGCAGGGCGCTGCGACAAGGACTGCTCGGCCTCGGCCACAGCGATTCGGTGCGACGGGTGGTCGAACGCGTTCCGGTCGGCCGCTCGGCGCTGCGGCACCTGGTCGCGGGGGAGGACACCGCGGCCGCGGTCGAGGTGACCCGGGAGCTGCTGGCCGGCGGACGTCTCGCGACGATCAGCTTCCTCGGGGAAGAGACCGCCGACGTCGCGCACGCCAGTCGCAACCGGGACGCCCACCTGGCGATGCTGCGGGCGCTGCGCGACGAGGGCGCGACGCGAGGCGGCGCTGCCGAGCTCAGCATCAAGCTCAGCGCGCTGGGCCGGCTGCTGCCCGAGGACGGCGACAAGGTCGCCCTCGACAACGCACGGCAGATCTGCGAGGCGGCGGCTGCGGCCGGCACCACCGTCACCATCGACATGGAGGACCGCACCGCCGTCGATCCGACGCTGCAGGTGGTGCGTGACCTGCGGGCCGATTTCCCCTGGGTCGGTGCCGTGCTGCTGGCCGACCTGCGCCGCACCGAGGCCGACTGCCACGATCTGGCGACGCCCGGCAGTCGCGTCCGCCTGTGCAAGGGCGCGGCCTGGCCGCAGCCGGATGCCCAGTCCTACCAGGACATTCGCGACGTGCGCCGGTCCTACGTGCGGTGCGCCAAGGTGCTGCTGGAGGGAGCTGGTCACCCGATGCTGGCCACCCACGACGCCGATCTGATCGACATTGCCCGCTCGCTGGCCGACAAGGAGCTGCGAGCACCCGAATCCTTCGAGTTCCAAATGTTTTTCGGCATTCGACCCGAGGAGCAGCTGCGGCTGGTCCACGCCGGCGTCACCGTGCGCGTCTACGTCCCCTACGGCGATCCCCGGCGGTGGTACCGCTACGCGATGCACCGGGTGGCCGAACGACCGGCCGACACCAGGTTCCTGCTCCGCTCCGGCACGAAGAAGGGTTGACTCAATGTCTGAATCCGGCCAAGCCCCCGGCACATCCGACCACGGCCGGATAGCGTTCCTCGGGGCGGGGATGATGGGTGAGGCGCTGCTGTCCGGGCTGATCCGGGACGGTCGGCCCGCACAGGTCGTGGTGTGCGACCGTGACGAGCAGCGCGCGGCGCAGGTCGCCGAGAAGTATGGCGCCACAGCGGCATCCGCGCCGCATGCGGTGGCAGACGCCGACACGGTCCTGCTGGCGGTGAAGCCGCAGAGCATGGCCGAGCTGCTCGACGAGATCGGGCCGCACCTGCGCTCCGGCGCACTGGTGGTGTCGATCGCGGCCGGCATCAGCGCGGCATACCTCGAGCAACGGCTGCCGGAGGGCACCGCCGTCGTCCGCGCCATGCCCAACACCCCGGCGCTGGTCGGGGAGGGAATGACGGCGGTCAGCGCCGGCACCCACGCATCGACCGGCCAGGTGCAGCGGGCGCAGGACCTGCTGCGCGCCTGCGGCAAGGTCGTCGTGGTCCCGGAGAGTCAGCTGGACGCTGTGACGGCGGTCAGCGGCAGCGGTCCCGCCTATGTGTTCTACGTCGTCGACGCGATGGTCGAGGCGGGTGTGCTGCTCGGTCTGCCGCGGGCCACCGCGACCGAGCTCGCCGTCCAGACGTTGCATGGCGCCGCCACCATGCTGACCGAGACCGGCGACCATCCGGTGCTGCTCCGTGAGCGGGTCTCCAGCCCCGGAGGGACCACGGTCGCGGCGTTGCGGCAACTGGACGACCACGGCGTCCGTGCTGCTTTCCTGACCGCGATGGAGGCCGCCGCGAAGCGCTCCGCACAGCTGGCTTCCGGACAGGCGTAAGGCTGTTCGTCGAACGCTCGACGGCGTGAGTTCACCACACCTGCTGACCACGGCGCACCGATACATGCGAGAGTTGTGCTCATGACTGACATCACGGTGCGCGCCCTCGGGGATGAGGAATGGCAGGTTTACCGCGACGTTCGACTGACCGCTCTGCGTGAATCACCCGACGCCTTCGCGGCGTCGGCGGCGCAGGAGGAGGCGTTCGACGACGACTTCTGGCAGACCAGGGTCAAGCGTTCTCGCCGATTGGTGGCGCAGGACGGCGACCGGGTCGTCGGCGTCGTGTCGGTCGGCCAGGTTCCCGGCGGCGACGGCAAGGTCAGCGAGCTGTTCGGCCTGTGGGTCGCCCCCGAACTGCGCGGCAAGGGCGTCGCCTGGAAGCTCGTCGACGCCGGCGTCCGCCAGGCACGGGACGACCACTACCACTTCGTTCTCTACTGGGTCGGCACGGACAACGGCCGAGCCGTGGCGTTCGCGTCGAGCTACGGCTTCCGGCCCACCGACGGCCGCCGGCCGATGCACAACTCCACCGAGGAAGAGCCCGAGGACGAGATGGCGATGAGCTACCCGCTGCGGGACGATCCGGGCGCGGTACCGAGCTCGGTCCTCTGATCGGGCGACGCCGGTGACCGCCGACGCACCCCGCGTGCGCGTCGTGTGGGGCGATGCCCTGAACGGCTACAACTTCGGTCCCCAGCACCCGATGAACCCGATCCGGCTGGAGCTGACCGCCCGATTGTGCCGTGACCTGGGGGTTTTCGATTCTCCCGGCGTGCAGGTGGTGCCGCCGTCCAAGCCGGACGACGCCGACGACTTCCTGTCGTGGGTGCACACCGACGACTACGTCGAGGCGGTGCGCGCGGCGTCGGCCGATCCCGCGTCGGCGGATCCGGCATACGGGCTGGGGACCGAGGACGACCCGGCGTTCGCGGGGATGCACGACGTCTCGGCGCTGATCGCCGGCTCGACGGTCCGGCTCGCGCAGGACCTGTGGCGCGACGAGATCGACCACGGGGTGAACTTCTGCGGCGGCCTGCACCACGCGATGCCGGGCACCGCGTCCGGCTTCTGCATCTACAACGACATCGCCCTCGGCATCCAGTGGCTGCTGGACCACGGCGCCGAGCGGATCGTCTACGTCGACGTCGACGTGCACCACGGCGACGGCGTGGAGCGCGTCTTCTGGGACGACCCGCGGGTGATGACCATCTCCATCCACGAGACCGGCCGCGTCCTGTTCCCGGGCACCGGTTTCCCCGGTGACATCGGCGGCCCGGACGCGCGGGGGTCGGCCGTCAACATCGCCCTGCCGCCGGGCACCCGTGACGGGTCGTGGCTGCGGGCGCTGCACGCGGTGGTGCCGCCGCTGGTGCGGCAGTTCCGCCCACAGGTGCTCGTCACCCAGCAGGGTTGCGACTCGCACTACGCCGATCCGCTGGCGCACATGGCGCTGTCGGTCGACGCACAACGGGCGGCGTACGCGGCGCTGCACGGCCTGGCCCACGAGGTCGCCGGGGGCAAGTGGCTGGCGGTCGGCGGCGGCGGGTACGAGCTGATCGACGTGGTGCCGCGGGCGTGGACCCACCTCACCGCGATCGCCGCGCACCGTCCGATCGACCTGGAGACCGAGCTGCCGGCAGTATGGCGCGAGCACGTGCAGCGCACCTTCGACCGCCCGGGCCCGGCGCGGATGGGCGACGGGCAGGCCGAGAACGGTCACGTCTGGTGGCGCTCCTGGGAGTCCGGCGTCGACCCGGACGACCCCGTCGACCAGGCGGTGCTGGCGACGCGGACCGCGGTCTTCCCCCTGCACGGCCTGGACGTCTGGTTCGACTGACCGCAGTCCGCACCGGCGCGATGGCTGCGGCGGCGATGGGTGCGCGTCGCGGCAGCCTGCCGGGCGTGCGCGCGCAAGGAAAATCTGGTCCCACCCGCACCGCCGGAAACTCGTGCAACGGCCCGGCATACACAACATTTTTCTCAGCTGTATCGGCGTGTCAGGTGGACATTTCCTGCGCTTGGACTTTCCAGACACCGCCTCCACCCCCTAAAGTTGCCCAGCAGTACACCTGTGCCGACCGGTCACGACCGGCCGCAGGGGGTGAAACCGTCGTGGGAGAAGGGTTGGCACAAGCCATGACCGAAGAGCGTCAGCCGGGCGACGTCGCATTCATGACCGTCGCCGAGGTAGCCGCCATCATGCGGGTGTCCAAGATGACGGTTTACCGGCTGGTGCACTCCGGTGAGTTGCCGGCGGTGCGGGTGGGGCGGTCCTTCCGGGTCCGGGAGGACGCCGTCACCGAATACCTCAGCCAGTCCTACATGGGCACCGCCTGATCGAGGCAGCAGGCCGCTGTCGACTCGATTCGTCGGCCGCGGGGGCAATGGCGTAGCCTTGGACGTCGATCGCGTCCCGCCATACGGCGGGGCCAACGTCAAGGCTTCGCGTGCCGGTTGGGGCGCAGCCCCACCGGTTCAACATCAGCGATTTTCAGGAAGAGCGTACGCATGGGTTCAGTCGTCAAGAAGCGCCGTAAGCGGATGGCCAAGAAGAAGCACCGCAAGCTGCTTCGCAAGACGCGTCACCAG
>Ga0164242_10004724_pt1 | contig 15249 bp, 9 predicted proteins | sample OricomgcompostMG_FD_108783 | JGI IMG/M metagenome (GOLD analysis project Ga0164242, IMG submission 108783) | Miracle-Growth compost microbial communities from Emeryville, California, USA - Original compost - Miracle growth compost (MG) ... | reverse complement strand
GGCAACGATCCGGCTGCCGCGATGCGCTACTGTTTGCCCGCCCACACGCGGGTTTCGCTGCCAGATGGCAGTTCGATCAAACTCGGCGATGTTGTCCCTGACGCGGTTCCCAATAGCGACAACGACATCGACCTGAAGGTTCTCGATCGCAACGGCGAGCCCGTTCGCGCATCGAAGTTGTTCCACTCGGGCGACCACCCGACTTTGCGGGTTCGTACCCGCGAGGGCTACGAGGTCGAAGGCACGAAGAATCACCCATTGCTCTGTCTGACGTCGGTGGGTGGTGTCCCGACGCTGCTGTGGAAGCTCATGGAAGAAATCCAGCCCGGCGATGTCGTCGTCGTCTCCAGGACCCAGTCGGCGGAGTACGGGCTTGGCGACGAACCGTCATGGGAAGCCGCGCTGCTCGCGGGCGCGTTCATTTCGGAGGCCTGGACGGCCCACACACGCGTCGAGTTTTCGAATACCGACAAGGAGTACTTCGACGCCGTCGTCGAGGCCTACGACTCGCTGGTTGGAGGAAGTCGCTACATCCGGACCGAGGCAACTGTCTCGGGAAAGACGCTCTACCGATTGTCGATCCTCAACGTCCGGCGGCTGTGTGCGACTCCTTTGGCGGAGCTGCTCGGAAGAAAGAGCGCCGACAAGCGCATTCCCGAGTTCATCTGGAGCTCCGGCGACTCCGTGAGGCGTTATTTCCTCGCTTCACTCTTTACGGGAGATGGCTCGTCGTCGACGTTGCCGCGGGGGACGCACCAGGTCAGCTATTCGACTCGCAGTCAGCAGCTCGCCCGTGATGTACAGAACATGTTGCTTGGCTTCGGGGTGGTATCCAGGCTGTGTCACTACCCGTCCGGTGAGATCAAGGTCGTTCTGACCAACAAGCGTGACGTGCGACTCTTCTCTTGGAACGTCGGCTTCCTCGGCTGCAAGGACGACAAGCTCAAGTTGGCAGTCCAGACGATGCGGGACACCCGGTCGATGAGCCAGGATCACGTCCCCTTTGTCGCCGAGTTCATTCGTGAGCATGGTGCGAGCCGGTGGACCGAGCGCGACTGGTTGCGGCGTCACAACGTCGATCGAGTCGAGAGGTGGGAACGGCGGCGCGATGAAATTCGCGCGAGGATCACGAACACCGAAGTGCTCGATGTCGTGGAGCCGCTCGTAGACGGGCGGTACTACTACGCCGAGGTCGCTTCGGTTGAGGACGCTGGCGTTCAGCCGGTCTACTCCCTGCGCGTCGACACAGACGATCACTCATTCCTCACGGACGGCTTCGTCAGTCACAACACGGAGTGCCGGCTGGCTGCTGTCGCGATGGAGATGTTGCGCGACATCGACCAGGAGACGGTCGACTTCGGGCCGAACTACGACGGTCGGTCGCAAGAGCCGCTGGTTCTCCCGAGCCGGTTCCCGAACCTGTTGGTCAACGGTGCCGCCGGCATCGCGGTCGGCATGGCGACGAACATCCCGCCGCACAACCTGGGTGAGGTGTCCGCTGCTGTGCAGTGGGCGCTGGAGAACCCCAACGCTTCCGAGGAAGAGCTGCTCGAAGCGTGCGTCGAGCGGGTGCAGGGTCCCGACTTCCCGACCGGTGCGCTGATCGTCGGCCGTGATGGCATCGAATCGGCGCTGCGCACCGGCCGCGGCTCGGTTCGGATGCGGGCGGTGGTCGAGGTCGAGGAGGACTCCCGTGGTCGCCAGCAGCTCGTCATCACCGAGCTGCCCTACCAGGTGAACCCGGATGCGCTCGCCGAGAAGATCGCCGACCTCGTCCGTGACGGGAAGATCGCCGGAATCGCCGACATCAAGGACGACTCCAGTCTGCGCACCGGGCAGCGCCTGGTCATCGTGCTCAAGCGCGACGCGATCGCGAAGGTCGTGCTGAACAACCTCTACAAGCACACGCAGCTGCAGGATTCCTTCGGCGTCAACATGCTGGCGCTCGTCGATGGGGTGCCACGGACGCTGAACATCGGCCAGATGGTGGGTCACTACGTGACGCACCAGATCGAGATCATCGTCCGTCGTACCCGCTACCGCCTCCGCAAGGCGCAGGAGCGGGCACACATCTTGGTTGCGCTGCTCAAGGCGCAGGACCGGATCGACGAGGTCATCGCGCTGATCCGCAACAGCGAATCGGCAGAGGCGGCGCGCTCCGGGCTCATGGGGCTCCTCGACATCGACGAGGTGCAGGCCACCGCGATCCTCGACATGCAGCTGCGGCGCCTTGCCGCGCTGGAACGGCAGAAGCTGCAGGACGAGTACGACGAGCTGATGGCCGAGATCACCGAGTACGAGTCGATCCTCGCCAGTGAGGACCGGCAGCGCTCGATCATCTCCGAGGAGCTCGCGGAGATCGTCGGCAAGTTCGGCACCGAGCGGAAGTCGCGGCTGGTCGCCTTCGAGGGCGACATGAGCCTCGAGGACCTCATCGCGCAGGAAGACGTCGTCGTCACGATCACGCGTGGCGGCTACGCGAAGCGGACCAAGACCGACCTGTACCGCGCGCAGAAGCGTGGCGGCAAGGGTGTCATGGGCGCGCAGCTGAAGCTCGATGACATCGTCGAGCAGTTCTTCGTGACCTCGACCCACAACTGGATCCTGTTCTTCACCAACAAGGGCCGGGTCTACCGAGCGAAGGCGCACGAGCTGCCGGAGACGAACCGCGCCGCACGCGGTCAGCACGTCGCGAACCTGCTCGCCTTCCAGCCCGACGAGCGCATCGCATCCGTCATGGACATCAAGGACTACGGCGTCGCGCCGTACCTCGTCCTTGCGACGAAGCGCGGTCTGGTGAAGAAGACGAAGCTCACCGAGTTCGACTCCAACCGCTCGGGTGGCATCGTCGCGATCAACCTGCGCGAGGACGACGAGCTGATCGCCGCGCGGCTCGTCGCGCCGACCGACGACCTGCTGCTCGTCTCCCGCAATGCGCAGTCGATCCGCTTCCACGCCGACGACGAGATGCTGCGGCCGATGGGCCGTGCCACCAGCGGCGTGATCGGCATGCGCTTCTCCGAAGGTGACGAGCTGCTCGCGATGGAGGTCGCCACCGACGACGAGACCGAGATCCTCATTGCCACCGACGGCGGCTACGCGAAGCGCACCAAGGTCGGCGAGTACCCGGTGCAGGGCCGTGGCGGCAAGGGTGTCATCACCGCCAAGATCGTGGCCAAGCGCGGCGGACTCGTGGGAGCCTTGGCGGTACGCCCAGAGGAGGAGATCTTCGCGATCACGTCAGGTGGCGGCGTGATCCGGACTCGAGTTAAGGAAGTGCGTCGCGCCGGTCGACAGACCATGGGCGTACGTCTGATCAACCTGCCGAACGAGCAGACTGTGGTCGCCGTCGCGCGCAACGCGGAGGCGGAGGAAGAAGAGGAGGGCACTGAGTCGTGACCATCGGCTCGGGGGAGCCGCCGGCATTCGGTGGCGGGTCGCTCTCGGGCGGTCCGGTGTCCGCTGCCGGTGGACCGCTCCGGGCCGACCCGTCGACAGGTCGGGCGGGATCTTTGGCTCAGATGTCCGCGACAACTGTGGCCCCAGGCGGCGCCGGGACAGCTCAGCGCGCCACCGTGACCGTGGGCAGCTCCGTGCCGGCACGCAAGCGCGGCCGGCGGGCTCGCCTCACCCTGAAGCGGATCGATCCCTGGTCGACGCTGAAGTTCTCGTTGGCCTACGGCCTGGTCGGCATGATCGTCCTCGTCGTTGCGGTCGTCGTGCTGTACGGCGTCATCGACGCGATGGGCGTGATCGGGTCACTACGCAAGTTCCTCGACGACGTCAGCGACAGCAGCAGCGGTTCCGGGCTGGGTGAGTGGCTCAGCTTCAACCGGGTGCTGCTGGTGTCGTTCGTGGTCGGTCTGGTGAACGTCGTACTCTTCTCGGCCTTCGCGACGCTGACCGCCTTCATTTACAACGTGTGCACCGACATCACCGGCGGCGTCGAGGTCACCCTCTCCGAGCGCGAGTAGAGCGGATGTGCCACGCGCCCCACTATGGCAATAGCAACGGCACATCCGCTCCGGTAGGCTCGCTTGCCGCGGCGGGTGCTTCTGTGCCCGGCTCAGCGGGCCTGTAGCTCAGCTCGGTTAGAGCGCTTCCCTGATAAGGAAGAGGTCGATGGTTCAAGTCCATCCAGGCCCACACAACGCAACGCAAGCTCCCCGCCAGGGGACGTAGCTCAATTGGCAGAGCACCGCCTTTGCAAGGCGGGGGTTAGGGGTTCGATTCCCCTCGTCTCCACAAATGTGACTCGCTCACCGGCGTAGGCCGGTGGCGGTACGCGCGCCACCGGCCAACCCGCACTGTTCCCCTTCTCGAACCCCGCCTGCTCAGCGGTGATGGTGATGGTGATGCGGCCGCGGGTGAACGTGCAGCGTGTCGACCATCCCGAAGTAGGCATGCAGCGCACAGATGTAGCTGTAGACGCCAGCCTTGGTGAACGTGACGGTCAGACTCTTCGGCAGGTGGGTCAGCGATGGGGGCAGGCCCAGCACGAGGCCGGAGTTGAGTGCCTGCGCGCTGCCGGTGAAGTCCCCGTTGTGCCCTGGGTAGCGGGCACGCAGGTTGCCGTGGGTGGTGGTCGTGGTGTTCCACGACTGCTCCGGGTTGCACGGCGCGGCGCCGCACCCCGTCACCGGGTCGCCGAAGGTGATCGTGTGCGGCTCGCCCATGCTCGTGACGCGGAAGGTCACCTTGTCACCCACATTGATCTTGGTCGCCGGGCCGATGAAGCGCATCAACATGGCCCGCTCGTTCATCGCGCCGGCGATGATCACCGGGTGCCGACCGGTGCTGAGCCGGCGGTCCTGCTGCCGCGCCTGCGTGCGGAGCACCGCACCGGAGTCGAGATCGGCCTGGATCTGCGTCGCGTTCGTCGCGTCGATCTGCGCCTGGGTGGCCGGGTACGCCGTGCCGGCTGCCTGCACGACGACGGTGCCGGTCATCGCCTGGCCGTGCACCAGGCAGTAGTAGGTGTAGGTCCCCGGCGCGAGGGTGGCCGGGAAGGTGAGCGTGTAGCTGTCGGTCAGCGCGATGGTCGGTGGGAACGGCAGCTCCGGTCCGGGTGGCGACGAGGTCATCACGCCGGAGTTGTAGTACGACGTCCCGTCGTAGGAGGTCCCGCCGTGCGGCGCGGTCTGCACCGGTGAGCCGAGGTCGAACCCGGTTTGCGGTAGCGCGCACAGCGCGTCCTCGGGGCACGGGTTCGCCGTCGAGAGGAAGGTCACCGTGTGCGGTTCGGCCGAGTTGGCCTTCCAGGTGATGGAGTCACCCTGGTCGATGGTGATCTGGCTGGGGTAGAAGCCCATGGTCTGGATCGACCCTTTCGGCGTCTGCGCGCCGACCGTGACCTGCCAGCTTTGGGCTGCCGGCGAGGCTGCTGGCGCAGCAGCCGCGGATCCGGCCAGCAGGCCGAGGCCGGCCAGGACTGCACTTGACGCGACACCGATGACTCTTCGGGTGGTTGTCCCCACGATCATGAGCGATCTCCATTCCCGAGGTACGCGAGTCGCCCGGCCCGACTCACCGCCGAGTAACCCCAACCCCCTGCAACGATTGGCTAACGCAACAATCTGGCGAAGGTGGCTTATCAAGGACGAATCGCGCCTGTCAACCCTGGGGTCAGCAGTGCGGCGGCCAGCTGTTCGGCAGCGCGGGCCGGCCGCGCCCCGTCATCGCCAGTGGCAGTCCGGCGGTGACCAGGGCGTTCTCCGCGCCGATGAATGCCCGTACCTCCTGGGTCTCGGGGGAGATCGCGCGGGCGCGGGCTAGTGCGTTGCCAGTCAGCGGATGCTCGACGGCACGGAAGAGCTTGGCGACTCCGGCAACGCCGTAGGCATGGAGCGCCTTCTCGAGCGAGTAGACGCCCACCGTGCCGGTGGTAAGCGCCGCCGCGAGCCGGGTGTCGGCGACGAGCCGTTGCAAGTGCCCGGCGTACGGCCCGACTCCCGCCTCGCCGAGGGTGAACGTTGCCGCTGTGCCGTACCAGTGCCTCATCGCCTCGACGTACGACGCGTTCAGCGACGATCCGGGATCAACGCCGATCAGGCTGGCGTAGACCGAGCGCAGCGACATGAACGAGACTTCGCGGAAGGTACCGGGCTCCGGAAGCGGCATGTCGAGACCGTCGGACAGCGCGACGTCGCCGTCGGCGATGTCGTCGAACAAGAAGGCGTATGCCGCTGCGATCGCCGGATAGTGGTGCCGCTCGAGCCAGCCGGCGATCCGGGTGACGCCGCGCATCGCCGCGCACTGGTGTGCCGGGCCCACGTTGCGGTCGAGCATCGCGATGACGGGAAGCGGGTCGTGCGTCACGTTGCTCGACTTCGCGGTGTCCGGAAGCGGTGACTCGAGATCGAGCAAGACCGCTTCGGGCCGGAACTCGACTCGCTGTGCCCATGCGGCAAAGTCGCGTACCGCCCGCTTGTACTCCTCGATGTTGTCCTCGGTAAGCCAGTACCCGTCGGCGTAGGGGACGGTCAACCATGCGACGACCCCGACCTGGTGATGCGAGGCGGTGCGAAGGAACGGCAAGAGCTCCCCGAAGCGCGGCATGCCTTTGGGCACTGGCCCGAAGTCGCGCCGCCAACGCAGGTTCACCGTCAGCAGCGCCTTTCGACGGCTGAGCAGGTGCCAGACCGCAGGCGTGTATTCGCTGAAGTCACGTCGCACCGTCCAGTAGGTGCGGGGGTCGGGGACTTCGCCGGTCGTGAAGCCGTGGAGGGTGGAGTCCTCCTCGCCGGCAGCGAACACCAAGCGGGAATGAGTTGCGTCACCGGAATCCGCCGACACGGCGGGCCTCGGGTGGGCGACGGAGATGGCGGGCGCCGACACGGGCAGCAGCACTGCGGCTACTGCGGCCGCGAGCGACCCGCCTCGCACTAGGACTCCCAGTCCCGCCTCGACCGAGGGCCGAAGATCTCACGGAGGGCGTCGGTCCACACGCTGCCCGGGATCGTCGGATCGGCTGCTCGCTGCGCGGCCACGCCCATGAGCATGCCGAGCAACGCAATGGCCGTCGTTTCGCTGATCTCGGTGCCCAGGCACTCCGCCGCCAGCTCACGTGCACGTTGCCGCAGCCGCGCGTAACGCGCTGCCGTCGCGGCCAGGTAGGAGTCGTCGTTCGCGCTTGACGCCGCGATCTCGAGGTCCAGTCGCATCCACGCGGGGTTGCCCACCGAATCCTCGGCCCACCTGCTCAGTGCCTCCAGCCAGTTCGGCTCACGCAACGCGAGCCTCAGCTGTTCGTCGACCTCGTCGCACAGGCTGTCGATGACTGCGATCCCCATCGCGGTCTTGCTGGCGAAGTTGGAGTAGACCGCGCCACGCGTGAACCCGGCCGCTTCGCCGATCTGCTCGAGCGTCGTCGCGCGAAAGCCATTGCGAAGAAACAGATCCGTCGCCGCCGACACGATCCGTTGGCGGGTGCGCTCCTGGCTTTCGGCGCGGGTCAGCCGGCCAGCCGGCGCGCTCATCCCACAACCAGCGTTACGATACCGTGAGGCCTCACATACTCAGAATATCTGAGTTCGCCGTGCGAAGTGGGATCTCATGAACGCGTTGCAGCGGGGAATCGTCGGCTCCATCGAGAAGGTCAGCGGGCGCCATGACGACCCCGCCGTGTACGGCGGCCCGGCCGGCGACCCGGGCTTGTGCGGTCCGGACAGCGTCTCCTGGAAGATCAACGGTGACGTCGGCGCCGTCGGGCGGGCCGGGACGAGCGCGATCGTCATGGAGCTGCTGCACCCGTCGGTGATGGCCGGTGTCCAGCAGCTCTCCACCTACCGGGAGGACCCGTTCCGGCGGGCGCGGACGACGCTCGGCTACGTCCTGACCACGACGTTCGGCAACACCGAAGCCGCGACCGGCCTGATCGACCAGGTCAAGCGAATCCACGGCTACGTCGAGGGCAAGCGTCCCGACGGCGTACCGTTCCGAGCACTCGACCCGCAGCTGCTCGCCTGGGTCCACACGATGATTCCGTGGATGATCATCCGCAGCTACGAGCGCTACAACGCCCCGCTCACCGCCGAAGAGAAGGACCGCTATCTCGCCGAGCAAGCCGTCATCGGGCGGATGGCCGGCGGCGAAGGCGTCCCCGGGTCCATGGCCGAGCTCGAAGAGTTCGTGCAAGCGATGCGCCCGTATCTCGCCGTCACCGGCCAGCTCATGGAGTTCTTCGACTTCCTCCTGACCGCGCCGTTCCTGCCGAGCGGCACCCCGCCGGCGATCGACCGCGCCTTGCACTCCTACTTCGTGCGGGCCGGCATGAGCCTGGCGCCGGACTGGGTGCGGCGGATGACCGGGTACTACCACTCGCCGCTGCGTCAGAAGCTGGTCGTCGAGCCCTACCTGCGCTTCGACGCCAGGCTCACCCGGTGGGCTTTCGGCGAACCGGCGTACGTCGCACTGGCGAAGGCGCGAGCGTCAGGAGACGGTGCCGAGCAGCGGGCTCGTAGCATCGCCACTTAGACCGTCTCTCATCAGATCCGGGGAACCACGATGCTGCGAGCCCGATCGAACCGCCGCCCCGTCGCCGTTGCCGTGGGTGCGGTGCTTGCGGCCAGCACCGCGATACTGATCGCTCCCGCCGACCCGGCGCTGGCAGTCGGCACCCCCCACCTGAAGGTCACCGGCGTCGGGCATCACTCGTTCACGGTGGCGGTCAGCGGCACGTCCGGGCGGTTCAAGCTGTATGCCGCGCAGACCATCAAGGGTGTGGCGGTTGCGAACTTCGGCACCGCGGAGTCCTCGTCGTGGACCCACTCCCACCACGTCACCATCACGGGTCTGAAGTACTCGATCCATCCGTACTACTACCGGCTGATCGCGGAGTCGGGCGGTCATCATGCGTATTCGGTGACCGAGGGACCCGTCGGGCTGGCGCCGAGCAAGCCGACAAATCTGAACCTCACCGGCACCGGAGTGCTTTCGCTCAACTGGGACAGCGGCGCGGCGACGGGCTACCAAGTCGTCCAGGCGACGAACGCGGGCCTGACCGAGCACCGCAAGGTGTACACCTTGCACGGTCTCGACCAGCAGTTCACGCCCTACGGGCTGACCCCCGGCACGCCGTACTTCTTCGCCGTTCGAGCGCGAAACCGCACCACGAGCTCCGGTCTCACGCCTCCCGTCTCGGGCACCCCGTCGGCGTCTCAGCAAGCGGTGTCGGTGATGACCTACAACGTGCGTGAGGCGCGGCTGGACGGTCAGTCGGAGGGCGGCGGCACGGTCGCGCCGTGGGCACAGCGCAAGGTGCCCGCGGCCGAGTTGATCAAGTCCGCGCATCCCGACTTCGTGATGCTCGAGGAAGCGGCGTCGTTCGCGCCGACCTCGCCGACCCGACAAGTGGATGACCTCCGCGACCAGCTCAACAGCGACGGCGTCAAGTACGACCTCGCGGTCACCGAGATCCCGCCGCCGCAGAAGCACTACCACCGGACCGGGGTGTACATCCTCTACAACCCGGACAACTACCGACCCGTCGGACGCGGCGACCACTGGGCGCTGGGCGAGAGTCGGTGGGCGGTCTACCAGGCCTTCGGCAAGGTCGGCAGCAACTCGAAGGTGTTGATGGTTGCCTTCCACCTCCTCGTGGGAGTCCACCCCGGGTACGACGCGAAGCGGCAAGCCGAGGTCGAGAGCATGCTGCAGCAGGCCCACAGCTACAACTCATCGCACGGCAACCTGCCGATCATCTACGGCGGCGACACCAACAGCCAGGCGTTCGTCCACAAGAACGGGTCCACCCGGCACGAGTTCGACGGCGCTCGCGCTGCGTTCCGTGCGGAGGGCATCGACGGCGCCAGCGACGCAGCGCAGTCCCGCACCCACGCGAAGTTCAACAGCGGGAACGGCTACAAGCGCCGGCCGCCAAGGAACGGCATCTACCTCGACGACCTGTTCGCTCCACCGGGTGTCGCGGTCTCGAGTTGGAAGATGCTGCTCAAGCTCAGGCACGGCAAGTTCGTCGGGACGATTCCGTCGGACCACAATCCGATCGTCGCGACCATGCACTACCCGGCCTGAGCCGAGCTGCATTCAGCACAGGAGATCGCCCGCGCGGCTGCAGAACCCGCGCGGGCGACCTCCTGAACCTCCGCCCCGCGGGCCGACCTCAGGGTTGGTCGGTCCGGCGGGCGGCGGCTAGATGTGGAAGATCGTCTGCGCGATCTTGATCGCGCCTGGACCGATCGTCACGACGAACATCGCGGGGAAGATCGTCAAGATCACCGGGAAGAGGATCTTGACCGGCGTCTTCGCGGCTTGTTCGCGGGCGTGCTGACGGCGGACCAGCCGCACCTGCGCGGCTTGCACCCGCAGCACCTCTCCCACTGCCATGCCGAGCTCGTCGGCCTGCAGCAGGGCGACCACGAAGCCGGACAGCTCCCTGACGTCGGTGCGCTCGCGGAGGAACTCCAGAGCCTTGCGACGATCCACCCCGAGCTCGATCTCACGCAGCATCCGCCGGAGCTCATCACCGAGCGGACCGTCGAGCCGGTCGGTCACGATGACAAGCGCCTGCTCTAGTCCCAGACCGGCTTCGACCGTGATCGACAACAGGTCCAGCGCATCGGGCAGCGCCCGGGCGATCTCCTGCTGGCGCTCGCGCGCCTTCGAGTCGAGCAGGACGTCCGGCACGAACGATGCCAGCACACCGACGACGACCGCGGCGACGAGGCCCGGGATGCGATGCGGGTGAACGAACAGACCGAACAGCGCGCCCGCACCCAGCGCCCCGGCCTTGTAGGCCAGCATCTGCTCGACGGTGAGCTTTGCCTCGAGGCCGGCGTAGACGATCCGTCGCCGCGTGAGATCCAACCGTCGGGCCGGAGAGAACGGGCGCATCATCCGCGCGCCGATCTCTCCGAGCGGCTCGAGCAGCCGATAGGCCAAGCCGGCGTTGGGTGCTGGCACGGATTCGAGCGCGGTCATGGCGGTCTGCGCATGCGAGGCGATAGCCGCCCGGCTGGCGAACAGTCCGGCGCCGGCGAGGCCGAGGCCCGCCGCGACGAGAACGATGGCGAGAAGGACCATGGCAGTCAGACCTCCACTCGGATGACGCGGCGCATCCAGACGAAGCCGACGAGCATCAGCGCGCCCGCAGCCGAGATCATGAGGATGCCGACCGTCTCGTGGAACAGCGGCTTGATGTAGTTGGGGCTGATCACCAACATCACCGCAGTGATGAAGAAGGGAAGTGCGCCGAGGATCAGACCCGAAAGCCGGCCTTCGACAGTGAGGGCGTCGACCTCGCGCTTGACCTCGCTGCGGCTGCGCATCGTGCGCGCCACGATCCGCAGGATGTCGGCGAGCCGACCACCGGTGCGTTGCTGCACGCCGATCGCTTGCACCGTCCAGTCGACGTCGCGGGAACCCAGCCGCGCACTCATCGTCGCCAGTGCGTCGGACAGCTCGTCGCCCATCCGGGTAGCCGCGAGCACTCGGCCGAACTCGCTCGCCGTCGGCTCGTCGGCCTCCTCGACGACGAGCTCGAGGGCGCGCATGACGCTCGCGCCGGACTCGAGGCTGGCGGCGATCAGGTCGAGGATCTCCGGGAACTGCTCCTCGAAGCGCTTCTTTCGCTTGTCGACTGACCGCACGACCAGGAGGTACGGCGTGACCAGCGCGACCGGGATGAGGATCAGCGCGAGGATCGGTCCGCCGAGGAGGTAGCCGAGCAGCGCGGCGATCAGCGCCCCGACGCACGAGGTGATGGCGAACTCGCCTGCGGTCAGCGACCAGTCGCTGCGGTCGAGCAGCTGACGGACCCGGTTGAGGAAGTTGAGGTCACCGAGCACGCGCTCGGCGGCCACGCCGCTGCGTGCCAGCAGCGAACTGGTCCGCTCGGCGTTGTCGGGCCGGGCCGGCTCCAGTGTTTGGAGGTCCAGAGCGGCACGCAGGTCTTGGACCCGCCGCTGGTTGGCGGCGACCCGGGCCGCTACGGCGGCGATGACACCGCCGGCGACCATCACGGCCGCGAGCAGGGCGATCATCGCCGCGCTCCCTTGCGTGCCGGAGCGGCCGGTGAGCTCGTCGCGGCGGTGCGACGGAAGATCGACAGCGGGAGGTCCACCGACCGCTCGGCGAGTCGGTCCGTGCTGCGGGGACGAAGGCCGGTGGCGCGCAGCGGTCCGCTGCCGGCGCGGTCGAAGATCTCCTGCAACGTGATCGTGTCGCCCTCCCGGCCCTGCACCTCGGTGATGTGCGTGATCGCGCGGGTGCCATCGGGGTTGCGGCCGAGCTGAACGATCAGATCGATCGCGCTCGCGATCTGCTCGCGGATCGCGCGGAGCGGCAGGTCGACGCCACTCATCAGCACCATCGTCTCGAGGCGCAGCAGGGCATCGCGTGGGCTGTTCGCGTGGACGGTGGTCAGCGAGCCTTCGTGCCCGGTGTTCATGGCTTGCAACATGTCGATGGCCTCACCGCCGCGGACCTCACCGACGACGATGCGGTCCGGGCGCATCCGAAGTGCGTTGCGAACCAGGTCACGGATGGTGACGCGGCCGGCGCCTTCGGTGTTGGCCGGTCGGGACTCCAGCCCGACCACGTGCTGCTGCCCGAGCCGGAGCTCCGCCGCATCCTCGATCGTGATGATGCGCTCCCCGTCGGGAATGAACGCCGACAGGACGTTGAGCAGCGTCGTCTTACCGGTCGATGTACCGCCGGAGACGAGGACGTTGAGCTTGCCGCGAACCGCCGCTTCGAGGAAGACCGCAGAGTCCGTGGACAGCGACTCCTTGCTGATCAGGTCGGCAACCGTCATCGACCGCTCGGGGAAGCGACGAACCGTGAGGATCGTGCCGCCCGTCGACAGCGGAGGAATGATCACGTTGATCCGGCTGCCGTCGTGCAACCGGCCGTCGGCCATCGGGCTCGCCTCATCGACCCGTCGGCCGGCCACCGCGAGCATGCGGTCGGCGACCTGGCGTAGCGCGGCGTCGGAGCGGAACCGCACCGGGCTCATCGAGATCTTGCCGGCCCGCTCGACATACACCGTGTGCGGGCCGTTGCACATCACCTCGGTGACGTCCGGGTCGGCCATCAGCGGGGTGAGTGCGCCCCAGCCGAGCATGTCGGCGAGCGTCGCGTCGATGAACTCCTCGCGCTCAGCGGGCGAGACGCTGATCGTCGACGTGCGCAGCACCTTCTCGAGCTGCTTCGCGATCGAGGTCCGGATCCGGCCCTCGTCGACGTCGGCTTCCGACAATGCCGGACCGAAGTCGGTGACGACTGCCTGACGAACCTGCGACCGGAGGTCGTCCAGCCGGTCCGGCTCGCCACGATGGTCGGCCAGCGGGGTCACCGTCGCCATGGCGTCAGCAGCCGGTTGGGTGGTCGTTCGCCGGGGACGTTCGGCGGCAGCCGGGGTACGCGTGGTGCGGTCGGCACGGGTGCCGGGTCGCTGGCGCCGCTCTTGCAGCGCACCGGCGAGACCCGAGGTGGTGCGGTCCGCCGCCCCTTCGTCGCCGGTCCGGGATGGGAGCTTCACGGGTTACCTCCTGAGAGTGCTCGCCACAGTCGGCGGAGCGGCGGTTGTACGGCGGGGGCCACGGCGAAGCCGGGGTCGACCCGGCGAGACGTGAGCGCAAGGTTCTCGGCCATCGACGCGACGGCCGGGAGGATGGCGCGGCTGATCTTCGAGCGTGGCTCTGCTGCCGGCGCCGTGGTGCCGCGGTTCACCGCCCGGCTGACCGCGCGGTCGGCCGGCAGGATCGTGCGGAACCGGCCGCCGAACGCCTCGTTGGCCTGCGCCACCGTGACGCCGACGTCGGGCTCGACCTTGTTGAGGACCAACCGGAGCCGTTCGTCCTCGAGGCCGAGCCGGCGCAGCACGTCGGTGAAGGCGGTGAGGTTGCGCAGCGAGGGCACGTCGGGAGTTGCGAGCACCTCGACGGAGTCGGAGCGGTCGAGTGCGGCGATCACGACGTCGTTCAGCGACGGGGGCGTGTCCACGATGACCACGTCGTAATGCGGGGCGACACAGTCGAGCACCACCCCCGCGTCCCGGGCTCCGACGTAGTCGGCGAGCACCGGGTCGCGAGGCGCGGCCAGGACGTCGAACCCGAGCTCGTGGTGGCAGACGAGTTCCGGCAGGTGCTCCTCGAACTCGTCTTCTTCGAGACGCTGACCGTTTGCGCGATAGAGCCCGTCGTAGATGCTGTACGGGTGGTGGATCTGCAGTGCTGCCGCGACTTCGCCGAACTGCAGATCGAGGTCGACCAGCAGGACCCGGTGCCCCATCCGTGCGAGCACAGTCGCCGCTGACGTTGCGTAGAACGTCTTGCCGCAACCGCCGGTTGCCGACGCGATCGTGACGATGCGAGCGTCTCGCGCCTCGGCGATCGGCTCGGACTCGTCGACCTGCTCTGCCTCGGCGACGGACTCGTCGCGATCGGTGGGAATCTCGCCGCCTTCGACGGCACCTGCGTCCTGGATCTCCTCGTCGGCGTCGTCGATGTCCTCGGTGACTTCGATCTCGTCCGCGTAGTCAGTCGCCTGGTCGCCGGCGGCGTCAGGGGGCAGGTCGTCGTGGACGACTGTGGCCTGGGTCGGGACCAGGACGGGGCCGGTATCGAGGGTGACGGCTGCGTGGCGCGCCGGGTGGTCGGTGCCCGTCCCGCCCGCGACGTCGGCAACCACACCGCGGACCATCCCGGCGAACCGTCCCGCCGCCGAGGTGCCTTCGCTGATGTCGGGCACCATCGCCGCTGCCGGCACGTCGACGTCGGTGTCGGAGGACGCCGCGGTCGCCTCGTCGTCCTCGCGCGCCTCGTCGTCCTCGACGTACTCGTCGGCTCCGTAGGACACGGAGTCGTAGGCGGCGTATTCGTCCTCGGTCTCGTCGCCGTCCTCGATCCCGTACTCAGCGTCCGGCGTCGAGTAGCCGTGCCGCTCGGCGGCATCGAGCAGGTCCCACAGCGCCACGTCGGCGCGGTCGAGCGCGGCCCGGAGCTTGGTGACGGTCAGCGGGCCGCGAACGGACTGCGAGATGCCGGCGCCGGCGAGGTCGGACTTCTCGACCACGTTCCCGTTGAGGTGTGCGACTGCGATCGAGACCGGATGGTCGCGCCGCCACCGAGCGATGCGGCGCAGACCGGTCGCGGTGAGCTCCTTGGATCCGACGAGCAGGACGTCGACGTCCACCTCGCACTCGTCGAGATCACCGGGACGGACGACATCGAGCTCGTCGAACCGTTCGGCGTCGATTCGCGCGAGGGTCGTCTGGACCACACCAGTGCG
>Ga0164242_10004723_pt1 | contig 15250 bp, 14 predicted proteins | sample OricomgcompostMG_FD_108783 | JGI IMG/M metagenome (GOLD analysis project Ga0164242, IMG submission 108783) | Miracle-Growth compost microbial communities from Emeryville, California, USA - Original compost - Miracle growth compost (MG) ... | reverse complement strand
GCGTGCGATGAAGCAATTGCTCTCGGTGCCAGCCATCCGCACGTGCAAGAGGCACAACTGGTGGCCATCCACGCACTGTGCGTCGCGTTCGACGCCAACGTTCTCGGCGATAACGGGAATGGCGCGATCCAGGAAAGGAGACTGCCGTGAAGATCACTGTCGTCGGCGACACCCTGCTCGACGTTGATGTGCGAGGAACGGCTGACCGGTTGAGCCCCGATGCTCCTGTTCCGGTTGTCGACGTGGAGACGACGACCCAGCGTCCTGGCGGTGCCGGCCTGGTCGCGACGATGCTCGCGCGCGATGGTCACAGCGTGCGGCTCGTCTCTCCCATGTCGTCTGACACGGCCGCCGGCAGGCTTCGGGCGTGCCTGGCTGGAATCGAGGTGATCTCCGGTCCGTCTGGTGGACCCACCCCGGTGAAGACACGCATTCGCGTCGGCGAGCAGTCGGTCGTGCGTGTCGACAAGGGCTGCAGCTCCGGAGCCAGGCCAACGGTGACGGGGGCGATGCTCGATGCAGTGACGGAAGCCGACGTGCTCCTGGTTGCGGACTACGGCAGAGGGCTCACAGCGGATGCGACGCTGCGCGAACTGCTCGAGCGGCGAGGAGCATCCGTGCCGCTGGTCTGGGACCCGCACCCGAAGGGTGCGGCACCGGTTGCCAGCGCAACGGTTGCCACTCCGAACCTCAGCGAGGCCACGAACGCTGCCGGCCTGAAGGCGACCGGAGTGAGCGGAGCAGCTCAGGCTGCTGCAGTGCTTCACGACAGGTGGAACTGCGGCGCCGTGGTTGTCACGATGGGTTCACACGGCGCGCTGGTTCGATCGACGCCAAGAGGAGCACCCGGCGCCCCGCTGGTCGTGCCTGCGAACCAAGTGGCTTGCGCCGACCCGTGTGGCGCGGGTGACCGGTTCTCTGCGACGCTCGCAGTTCAGCTCGGCAGCGGAACGAACTTGGCTGATGCCGTGCGCTCCAGCGTCGCGGACGCAAGTGCATACCTCGCCGCAGGAGGCGTGTCCGCCCTGGAGATGCCACGGGCGGCGACCCCGCTCGGCGGACAGACCTCGGCGTTTCGCATCGCGCACGAGATCCGCGAGCGCGGAGGCACCGTCGTTGCAACAGGCGGATGCTTCGACCTGCTGCACGCCGGTCACATCCGCACACTCAGCGCGGCCAGGGCGCTCGGCGATTGTCTGATCGTCTGCATGAACTCGGACGAGTCCGTGCGACGACTGAAGGGGAACGAACGTCCGATCGTGGCCGAGCGCGACCGCGCCGACCTTCTAATGGCGCTCGAGTGCGTCGACGGCGTAGTGGTTTTCGACGAAGACACCCCCGAGGACGCGATCAGGCAGCTGCATCCCGACGTGTGGGTCAAGGGCGGAGACTACGTCGCGTCAGTCCTGCCCGAGGCGACGGCACTCGCCGCGTGGGGCGGACAAGTCGTCACGGTGCCATTCCACCCCGGGTACTCGACCACTCACCTCGCAGCGGTTCTCGCAAACGCTGGATAGTCGGCAACCACCGAAGAATAGGAGACAACGCATATGGTTTCGACGACTGTTTCGACGACTGTTTCGACCAGCCAGAAGCCCCTCGGCCGCATCATCGTGACGGGAGGAGCATCCGGGCTGGGCCTCGCCACGGCGCGGGCGATCGCCGCAGCAGGCGGCACACCAGTGATTTTCGACCGTGACACAGCAGAGCATGACGAGCTTGCGTCCCGCCACGTCGACGTGTCAGATCGGGCGATGCTCGAGGCTGCGGTGACCGAAGTCGCAGACGAGCTCGGCGGAATTGACGGGCTCGTCACCGCCGCCGGGATCGACAGATGCGGCAGGCTGCAGGACGTACCCGCCGAGGAATGGGAAAAAGTCATCGGCGTCAACCTGCTTGGAACGGTTTCAGCGGTGCGCGCCGTCCTGCCGCACCTGACCGCATCACACGGTCGCGTTGTGACGGTCGCATCGTCTCTGGCATTGAAGGCGGTGTCGGACGCGACGGCGTATTGTGCGTCGAAGTTCGGTGTTCTCGGGTTCTCCCGCGCCCTCGCAGCCGAGACAAAGGGCGAGATCGGCGTGACAACGCTCATCCCATCTGGGATGCGCACCAGATTCTTCGACGACAGGGACGAAAAGTACAAGCCGCCGGCCGATGCCAAGTTGAACGAGCCAGAAAATGTGGCAGGCGCCGTGGTCTTCGCCCTTCAGCAACCGGCCGGATGCGAGGTGCGGGAACTGGTGATCTGTCACGAGGAGGAAGAATCCTGGCCGTGACTGGCCGACCGCGACTGGGCAAGCAGGTCTGCGATGTCGGCGTACACGCCGTCCGGCTGAACGTCTGCCACGAAGGAAACATCGTGTTCGCAGCGCTCCGCCGTCCAACCGACCTGGGTGCAGTCGCGGCCGCACTCCGGACAGTTGGTCACCCAGGAGATGTGCACCCGGTGGCGTGACCGGCCGGCCGGTCCGGCGCTGATCACGTTGCCGCACCAGTAGATTCCGACGGTCCTGGTCCCAAGCGCCCCCGCCAGGTGGCGCGGGCCGCTGTCGCTGCCGAGCACGACGTCCGCGATTCCAAGCACGCCGACGAGCTGGCTGAGCGTGAGCATCCCAGCGACGGAGCGCACCAGCTGCGGCCGGCTTGTGGTGAGCGTTGCCGCCGCAACGACGGCCTCGCAGGTCAGTGCGTCAGATGCGTCACCGATCAGGATGACCTGCAGACCGTCTTCCGCACATCTGCCGACCACATCGGCGAACCGTTCGACCGGCCAGCGCCTTCGCGCGTCCGTCGCGCCCGGGTGCACGACGACGAGACCGGCCGAGTCGACCTGCAGGGTGTGCCGTGCCCACTCGGCTTCACCGTGGCGCACGGCGAGCCGAGGTTCCAACGCGACCGGCCTTGCCCCGGCGAGGGAAACGATCTCAAGGGCACGCATCATCTCGTTCTGGTAGTAAATGTACGGAATCGATCGTTCCAGTTCGGCGGCATCAGGGGTTCGTGTACCAATCGTGTGCCGAGCAGCGAGCCGCAACAAGAACGGATTCGACCATCTGCCTCCCCCGTGAGCTTGCACCGCAAGGTCGAACCGGCACGCAACCATCCGCTTGAAGAATTGGTCGAGGACCGCGACGTTCTCCCCTGGCCCCGGCCGCACTCCCCGGCTCGGTGGCACAACAACGACGCGGGTCGGCCCGCCTGGGCGCCCGGCGAGCAACTCGGCATGAGCGGGCGTACCGAGCATGGTGATTTCGGCATCCGGGTACGCAGCTGCAAGCGATTGCACGGCGGGCAGTGCGAAAAGTGCGTCGCCGATGCCGCCGCCCCTTAAGATCGCGATCCGATTGACCTGATCGAACGGTTCTGCAAGAGGCGCGACAAGAGGGTACTGGCCGGTCACGGAAGTGCGCATGCGGTTCCTTCTCCTTCGACTCTGTTCCCTCCCCATTCCCAACTGGACCCATTCCACAAACGGGAATCCCGAAAACCTGAGCGACCCGGATGCTGCTCGCTGTGTAAACGGGTTGTCAAACGGGTAAAGATGCAGTTGTGGTGCATCAGACCGCGAAACGCGCCAACACGACCCACAGGAGTGACGATGACTCGAACGATGCCAGAACTCGGTGGCCGACGATGACCCGGGCGGACCTCGCGATTCACCGCGTGCCTGCCGACGCGCCCGCGCGCGTCGTTGCTCGCGCCCCACGCGTCGTTGTCGTCGGCGACTTCGTGCTTGACGGCTGGTGGAGCGGCAAGATCGACCGGCTGACCAGAGAGGCCCCTGTGCCGATCGTGGACATCACTGACAAAGAATACGCGCCGGGCGGCGCCGCGAACACTGCCGCAAACCTTGCGTCTCTCGGGGCGGAGGTCAGTGCAGTCGGTATGGTCGGAGACGACCCGGCCGGCTCGCTCATCCGCGAAAAGCTCGACAGGGTCGGAGTGAACACACGGCGCTTGATGGCGAACCCAGAGGTGCTCACCACCACCAAGTGCCGCATCGTCGGCGGTCAGCAGTTGCTATTGCGCCTCGACGAGACCCGGCCGGACCGCCTACCGGCAGACTCGACCGGCCAGTTGTGCACCGCGGTCCAAGAAGCCGTGCGCGGCGCGGACGCCATGGTGGTGTGCGACTACGCGAGCGGCGCCATGACCGACGAGCTGATCGACATGATCGCCGCACTCGAATCGCGGCCACCACTGTGCGTTGTTGACGCACACGACCCGCAGCGTTGGCGTGCAATCGCCCCGGATATCGTCACACCGAACGCTGGGGAGGTCGCTCAGATTCTCGGCCGCGTTGGGGCAGAAGACGGCGACCGGATTCAATTCGTCGTCGACAACGCCGACGCCCTGCTTGACCGAACGGGAGCGCGAGCTGTTGTCGCGACACTCGATCGCGACGGGACCGTTCTGTTGTGCCATGACATGGCGGTGCATCGCACTCACGCGCATCCCACCTATGAGAATCAGGCTTCTGGGGCTGGTGACACGTTCACCGCAGCGCTCACTGTGGCGCGGGCGGCAGGGTTCGAACTCGAAGACGCCGTCGACTTCGCTCAGGTTGCGGCAGATGTCGCCGTTCAAAAGCCAGGCACCTGCCTGTGCACGGCGACCGAGCTCGAGAGCGCGCTGGCTTTCAGTTCCAGCGATTCCGTGTGCGACGCGCACGACCTGGTTGAGCGGCTCGATGAAGCACGCGCAGATGGGAAACGTATCGTCTTCACAAATGGATGCTTCGACGTGCTGCATCGAGGCCACACAAGCTATCTGCGTCAGGCAAAACAGCTGGGCGATCTTCTGATCGTGGCCATCAACGGCGACGACTCGGTGCGCAGGCTCAAAGGTCCGCAGCGGCCAATCAATCCGGCGAACGACCGGGCGAACGTGCTGGCCGCCCTGAGCTGCGTCGACTATGTGACGGTGTTCGACGATGACACGCCAAGCGAACTGATCCGGTTATTGCGCCCACACGTTTACGCAAAGGGCGGCGACTACACGCCGCAAATGCTCGCGGAAACGCCCGTAGTGCGGGAGGTGGGAGGAGAGATCGCCATTCTCGACTACGTTCCTGAGCACTCGACGACAGGTCTGGTCAACCGCATCCGGTCCCGTCAAGAAGCGCAAGGGTAGCCGGTGCCACGTTTGCGCCGTAGCCGTCCATACGGTCCAGGGATCCGGCGAGAGTCCCACGGAAACTCCGAACGCTTCATCAGCCAGGACGGTCGCGAGATCACCGACGAGGCCACGCTCGAGCGCATCCGTGCCCTCGTCATCCCGCCGGCATGGACCGATGTCTGGATCGCAGACGACGAGCTCGGTCATATTCAAGCCGTTGGCACAGACCAGGCCGGACGCAAGCAGTATCTGTATCACGACGTGTGGCGGCAACAACGCGATCGCGTCAAGTTTGATCGGGCCCTCGTGCTTGCCGGAGCCTTGCCGACCGCGCGCAGGAGCGTCAGTCGCGACCTGAACGGCAGCGGACTGACTCAGCGGCGGGCGCTTGCCGCAGCATTTCAGCTCGTCGACCGATCAGCACTTCGTATCGGAAGCGAGGAGTATCTGCGGCAAAACGGCAGCCACGGGCTGATCACGTTGCAAGCCAGACACGTGATCGTCGGCGACCAAGGCATCGAGCTCATTTTTCCGGCCAAGAGCGGCAAGGAATGGCATTCGATTGTCACCGACCCTGGCCTGACGGCGTTTCTCGCGGAGATGAAGGTCAAGCGGCGGGCAAGATCTCGGATGCTCGCTTGGCGCGACACGAGTTGGCACGCTCTGACATCGACCAACGTCAACGACGACATCCGCGAGCGCACCAGAGCCGAATTGACGGCGAAGGATTTCCGCACGCTGCGCGGAACGATCGTGGCGGCACAGGCTCTCGCGCGCAGCGGCATCCCAGAGTCGGAGAAGCAGGCCTCGCAGGCGATCACCGCTGCCGTGCAGGCGACAGCCGACGTGCTCGGCAACACGACAGCTGTCGCCAGAAAAAGCTACGTCGACCCGAGACTGTTTGACCAGTTTCGAGCCGGACGTGTTCTCGACCTTCGGCGCTCCCCTGAGGCGGCCCTGCGATCCCTGCTCGAGGGCTGAGGGCCGATGGCACCCTCGACGAAGAGGATCGCGTGGATCTTTTTCCATCGAGCTTCCCCGGCCTAAACGACCGGCCTCAACCACTGGCCTCAACCGCCGGCCTCAACCACGGGCTTTCGGATCGGGGGCAAGGCTTGGAGAGTGCGTGAACCCGAATTCGTCTCGCAACGCTCTCAGCGCCGCATTCCAGCCGCACTGGCCATGAACGCCTGGTCCTGGCGCAGTTGAGGCCGAGCAGAGATAGACGCCACGCAACGGCGTCGACCATTCGTTGCTTGCCACCCGAGGACGCGCGATCAGCTGAAACGTCGACACATCGCCTGCAGCGATGTCGCCACCGACGTCGTTCGGATTCTGTCGCTGCATGTCGGCAGCGGTGCGCGAGGCCGTCGCAACTATCGTGTCCCGAAACCCAGGTGCGAAGCGTTCGATCTGGCCGATGATCGTCTGCAACTGGTCTTGGGTCGAACCGGAAGGTACGTGCGTGTACGCCCACAACACATGCATGCCTTCTGGTGCCCTTGTCTCGTCAAGAACGGTCGGCTGGCAAGTCAGCACATACGGATGCTCGGCGTGCGAGCCACGTGCGACCGCTCGTTCTGCGCGCGCCATCTCTTGTCGGGTTCCACCGACGTGCACTGTGACGGCAGAACGCAGCCGACGATCGGCCCAAGGAACCGGCTCCGACAGCACGAAATCGGCCTTCGCGACGCCGTTTCCGTAGCGAAAGCGGCTCATGCTCCGCCGAAATTGGGTCGGCAACAGGTCACCCGCCATCCGAAGAAATCCCCGCGGAGTGACGTCGAGCAGGATGATGCGCGCCCGTGGAATGTCGGTCAACCGCTTCACGTCGACACCGGTTCGCACGACGCCGCCGTGCGCCTCCAGGTCAGCGACCAGTGCAGCGCTGATCGAGCCGCTGCCACCTCTGGGGATCGGCCAGCCGACCGAGTGTCCATACGCGGCGAGCGCCAGTCCGGCGGCAGCCGTGCCGATGCTTGGCAATGACTGAATCGTGTGCGCGAACACACCGGTCAGCAGTGCTGCTGCCCGTGTTGTGCTGAAGGGCAGATTCCACAGCGGCGTGCCGTGCACGAGCGCGCGCATTCCGAGCCGTGCCGTCGTGATCGGATGTTCAGGGATACGCAACAGTTCGTGACCGATGACGTTTCCCAACCCCGCCCCAGGTTTGGCGAGCGGGCGGAGCAGGCGCAACCACTTGTCACCGTCCACTCCCAGTTCCTTGGCCGTTCTGGCGATGTCGAGATATGCGATCGCTGCCGGTTGCCGGTCGAGCGGCTGTGCGTAGGAGATTTCTGGTGTCAGCATCTCAACGCGCGAGGCGAGGTCGAACCTGCTGAAGAACTCGGAGGCCAGCGCCATCGGGTGCACAGCCGAGCACACGTCGTTGTCGACGTTTGGGATCGTCAATTCGCGCGTCGACGCACCCCCACCGACATGATCGGAGCGCTCAAGAACTTCGACCGACAGTCCAGCACGCGCAAGCGTGACCGCCCCGGCCAGGCCGTTCGGCCCCGATCCGACGACGATCGCGTCAGGTGTCATTGTCATCGGCTGTCATTGTCGTCGGCTGTCATTGTCATCGAGTGTCATTGTCATCCGGTGCGCGTGTCCCAGGTCCGATTGCGCCATCACTCATCCTTCGTCGAATCCTTCGTCGAATCCGGTCGCTTTCGTCGTTTCCGGTTTAGTGCCGCGTCGTCCCACGCAGCAAGGCATTGTCGGGAATTAGCCACTGTGATATGCGACTAGGCGTGCAGAAGCCTGACATTCAGCGCTCGACCGGAATCAGGCTCAGCCGAGTGAGAGCCCCCAACTCGATGTGCGCGGTCATGTACGTGCACGTCGGTTGCCGCCGTCGGTCGGTGGGCGAGCCCGGGTTCAGTAGCCGCAAGCCCGCGGCGCTCGTGGTGTTCCAGGGAATGTGACTGTGACCGAACACAAGAAGATCGGTGTCAGGAAAAGCCGCGTCGCAGCGCTGCTCTCGGCCGCGTGACGCGCCGGTCTCGTGTACGACCGCGATTCGGACTCCGTCAACCGTCTCCCGCGCAACCTCGGGCAACCGCCGTCGCAACTCTGCATCGTCGTTGTTCCCGCGCACGCCGATCACTCGAGCGGCGCGCGCTTCGATGGCATCAAGCATCCCGACCTCCACCCAATCGCCGGCGTGCACCACGATGTCGGCGGCATCGACTGCGGTCCACACCTGCTCGGGCAGACGCCGCGCCCGAGTCGGCACATGTGTATCCGCAAGCAGAAGCAACGAGGTCACCAGCCCAGTATCCGTCAATCCGCGGCTCGATTACACGATTTGCCGCTCCCTCGCAAGCCCCCGTCCATCTGCTTGTTGCCCGCCAGGGCCGAGCGCATGCTGGAAGTGGGGGTCGACGGAGGTATACATCAGTGAGGTCAGTGAAATCACGGGTTCCCGCAGAAGCGGTGTACGGAATCGACCGCATGGTCCGCAATGTTCGAACCGGCCGATTCGAGAGAAGTCTTTCCGCTCTGACAGCGGGAGGCGCTGTTGTGACAGCGGCGGAGATCTTTTTCGAACACGACAAAGCGAGTTTCGGGAACAAGTGGATGTGGGCGCCCATCGTGCTCGGACCGGTAGGCGCCGCAGCCGGCGTCGCCGGCGCGTGCAGCCACCGGGCGGCAAAGACGTTACTGCCGGTCGCTTCGCTCACAGTCGTGGCCAACGGCTTGCAGGGTGTCTACTTGCACGCACGCGGGATCAAGCAAAAGCCTGGCGGATGGCGCAACCTTCGCTACAACATGGAGATGGGGCCGCCCCTTCTGGCACCACTGCTCGTCACGCTCGTCGGAGGGATGGGCCTTCTCGCGGCGATTTTGAGGCGCGAGAAGTGAGCGCGAGACGAGTGCGGCTTCCCCTGGAATCCGGTCACGGCGGTGAGCGCTTCCCCGGATTCGATGTCACCGCACACTCCGGCCATTGGGATGACACGACGCGAGCTGTCGTGCAGGGCAGGCTCGGTCCACTCCCAGCCATGCGCTTTTTCACACCGACGGAGGAGGCAACGGCACGCGCACTGTTCGATCAATTGCTCTACCAGCGCGGCGAGCCGCGAGTCCCTGTGGTGCAACTGGTTGACGCCAGGCTGGCCGAGTTACAGACCGATGGCTGGCATTACAGCTCGATGCCGACTGACGACGACGCGTGGCACCGGTCGCTCGCCGCCCTCGACGCGGACGCGCGCTCGCGATACGACTGCTCGTTCGCCAAGTGCGGCTGGGATCAACAACACGAGCTACTGGAAGCGATCCACCGTATCAACAAGGATCTGTGGCACGACATGACAGCGTCGCACGTCTGGAGCCTATGGACCCGCTACGGCTGCGTCGCGTTCTATTCGCACCCGTACGCGTGGAACGAAATCGGCTTTGACGGTCCTGCGTATCCGCGAGGGTACAAGAACCTCGGTGTCGACAAGCTGGAAGGGTTCGAAGTGCATGACACTAACCCGGCGGACGATCCGGTCGCCGATTCATGAGCGAGGTTAGAACGCGCAACGAATCGGCCTGGCTGCTCACCCCAGACGGTGGCGGGTACCAGCCGGGGCTCCGGGAGAAGATGCGCCGGTTCGACGACGATGACGAGCTCGACCTCGTCATCGTCGGCTGTGGCGCAGGCGGCTCAACGCTTTTGCAGCGCATGGCACGGGCCGGTTGGAAGGTCGCAGCGCTTGACGCTGGACCGTTCTGGGATCCGGAATCGGATTGGGTCAGCGATGAGGCGGGATCGCATCACCTCTATTGGACGGAACCGCGCGAGATCGGTGGCGATGACCCCGTTCCGCTCGGCTCCAATAATTCCGGCCGAGGCGTCGGCGGGTCCATGATTCACTACGCCGGCTACACACCCCGATTCCACCCGAGCGACTTCCGCACGTTGACCGACGACGGTGTTGGCGCCGATTGGCCGATCGACTACCGGGATCTGAGGCCGTACTACTCCGCCATCGAAAACGAGTTACCGGTCGCGGGCCAGGACTGGCCATGGGGTGACAAGCACACCTACCCGCACTCACCGCATCCGGTGTCAGGCAACGGCGAACTCTTTCAGCGCGGCGCCTTAGCCTGCGGCATCGAGGCGAAGGTGGGTCCGGTGGCCATCACCAACGGACGATTCGGGAATCGTCCGCACTGCATCTATCGCGGTTTCTGTCTGCAAGGGTGCAAGGTCAACGCGAAGGCGTCTCCATTGATCACGCACATTCCGGATGCGCTCGCGCACGGCGCCGAGGTGCGCTCGGACTCGATGGTCACGCGTATCGAAATCGACCAACGGTCTGGCCGGGCAACCGGTGTGCACTACGTGCGAGGAGGGCTCTCCCGGTTTCAGCGCGCAAGGATGGTGGCCGTCGCCGGATACTCGATCGAGACTCCGAGGCTCCTGCTGAATTCAACATCGGCCCGCTTCCCGGACGGGCTGTGCAACGAATTCGACCAGGTCGGCCGCTATCTGATGGTGCAGGGTGCACCGCAGACGGCTGGGCGCTTCTCTTCCGAGGTGCGGATGTGGAAGGGCCCGCCGCCGGAGGTCAGCACCGAGGCCTTCTATGAAACGGACCCAACGAAATCGTACAAGCGCGGATTTTCAATCCAGACGGTCTCGCCCCTGCCGATCACCTGGGCCGAACATGTGATGGCGCAGGGGTACTGGGGTGCTGACCTGCGGAACTATATGAGTGACTATGTGCACTGGGCTTGCCTGGGAGCGCTGTGCGAATTCCTGCCGTTAGCACACAACCGGGTGACGCTCGCGGACCAAAAGGATCGCCGCGGAATGCCGATCGCTCGATTCGACTACAGCCAGTGCGACAACGACAAAGCACTCGTGAAAGCCGCAACCGCTGTTATGGAGAACATCTTGCGGGCGGCCGGCGCCGAGGAGGTCATCACCATCGACAGGTATGCGCACTTGGTGGGCGGGGCGCGGATGGCGTCGAACGAGCGTGACGGCGTGGTCGACAACGACTGCAGAAGCTTTGCGGTGCCGAATCTGCTGATCGTCGACGGCAGCGTGCTGCCGACTCAGGGCAGCGCGAATCCGGCGCTGACCATCATGGCGCTGGCCGCCAGGGCGGCGGATCGGCTGATCGAGCACACGCACAGCGACACAGGAAAGGAATCGAGATGACAACCGTCAGCGAGTTTGTGATCCAACGGGTCAAGGAGTGGGGCGTCAGCCGAGTGTTCGGGTTCCCAGGGGACGGCATCGGCGAATTCGACGGAGCACTCGGCGACGCCGAACGCTCAGGCGACGGCCTGAAATATGTGCGACCGACGCACGAAGAGATCTGCGCCTTGATGGCGACGGCACACGCAAAGTTCACCGGCGAGGTCGGGGTGTGCATCGCGACATCCAGCCCCGGAGTTTTTCACCTGATCAATGGCCTCTACGACGCGCAGATGGACAATCAGCCCGTCGTAGCGATCGTCGGCCAGCAGGGCTTGAACGCGTTCGGAACGTTTGCACAGCAGGAGAGCAACCTCGAGCGCGTTTTGGCTGACGTCGCCGTCTACGTGAAGACGGTGGTGTCACCCGAGCAGGCGCAGGTCGTTGTCGATACCGCGTTCCGCACCGCCCGCGTGCGTCTCGGACCCGCGGTGATCATTCTGCCGCACGACGTGCAGGCGATGGAACTGAAGGAGCTCTCGCCTGCGCACTGGGTGGCGCGTTCCAGCGCCGTCGCGCCATCGAGCGCTATCGCCCCGCCGGAGAGCGAGATCATCAAGGCGGCGGGCATCATAAACGCAGGCAACAAGGTGACGTTCATGGTGGGCCATGGCGCGAACGGCGCCACCGACCAGATCATCAAAGCCGCCGAACTCACGGGCGCCGGCATCATCACGGCGCTTCGTGGAAAACAAGTCATCTCCTCTGATGTGCCGTACCACACGCAGCAACTTGGGCTGCTTGGCTCGTTGCCGAGCCTTCACCAGATGGACGGGTGCGACACTCTCGTGCTGCTGGGCACCAACTACCCGTACTCGGAGTTCATGCCGGCCTCTGGGCAAGCGCGTGCAATCCAAGTGGATCTCAAACCGGAGCAGATGGGCCTGCGCTATCCGACGGAACTTAACCTCCTCGGCGACGTCAAGGCGACCCTCGACGCGCTCATCCCGCACCTGGAGGCCAAGACAGACCTGTCATGGCAGAACACGATCGCCGAGGAGATGCGGGATTGGGAAGCCGAGATGGAAGCACAGGCGCTGCTGAACTACGACGACGGCGTCAACCCCCGGCGTGTGTATCACGAACTCAACAAGCGGCTCCCCCCACGCGCAATCGTCACGGCGGATGCTGGCTCGACAGCCGACTGGTACGGTCACCACATTCGCTTTCGCGATGGCATGACCGGCGACCTGTCCGGCCGACTCGCGACGATGCTCGCCTCGATGCCATACGCCGTCGCCGCGAAGTTCGCGCACTCCGATCGAAGCGTGATCTGCACCATCGGTGACGGAGCCTTCCAGATGCTCGGAATGAACGAACTGATCACCGTGAAGAAGTATCTTGACGAGTGGGACAACAAGCAGTTGATCATCATGGTGCTGCACAACGATGACCTGACCCAGGTGTCGTGGGAGATGCGCACCGAGGACGCAAACCCGGTGTGGACGACCTCCCAGGTCGTTGAGTCAGTCGACTACGCCGGCTGGGCCGAGTTGCTCGGCTTCACGGGCATCCGAGTCAAATCAGACGACGATGTCGGGGCGGCCTGGGATGCTGCGTTCGCCAACCAGGGTGTCACCCTCATCGACGCGTACACGAGCAAGAACGTGCCGCCGCTTCCCCCGAAGATCACCGCCGAGTTCGCGAAGAAGACCGGCCTGGCCTTGCTCCAGGGCGACCCGTACGCAGCTGACACCATTCGGGACTCTGCACAATCGTTGATCACAGAAGGCATCGAGCGTGTAAAGGGAAAGCTCAACATAGGGCAAGGCGACAAAACGAGCAATGACTAGAAAGTCGAACGCGATGAACGGGAGTGCGCGATGAAAGCTGTCACCTGGCAATCTGCACGAAAAGTAGCCACGGAAACCGTGCCGGATCCAAGCATCCTCAAGCCGACGGACGTCATCATCCGGGTGACATCCACGGCGATCTGCGGCTCCGATCTGCACCTTCTCGACACCTTCGTGCCGTTCATGAACCGCGGCGATATTCTCGGACATGAGCCGATGGGTGTCGTCGTAGAAGTCGGTGGCGACGTGCGGAACCTGCGCGCCGGGGACCGCGTCGTCATCCCGTTCGTCATCGCATGCGGCGAGTGTGCAATGTGCCAGCGCGGCCTGACCACGCAGTGCGAGACGACCCAGAACCGCGCCTCCGGGACAGGTGCGTCGCTGTACGGCTACACGAAGCTGTACGGAGCTGTCCCGGGCGGGCAGGCTGAATTCCTGAGGGTGCCTCTCGCCGATTTCAACGCGCGCACGATCGGCGGCGAATTCGACGACGAACGCTATCTCTTCCTGAGCGACATCCTGCCGACGGCGTGGCAGGGCGTCGAGTACGCCAACGTGCCGGACGGCGGAACTCTCGGCGTGCTCGGGCTTGGCCCTGTCGGTCAGTTAGTCACCCGTATCGGCCGGTACCGCGGCTACCGGGTGCTCGCCGCCGATCCAGTTCCAGAGCGGCGAGCACTCGCCGAACGTCACGGTGCCGAGACGTTCGACCTCACGGATGATCTTCTGGACAGCCTGCGGGAGTCCACGGATGGCCGTGGCCCTGACAGCGTGATCGACGCCGTCGGAATGGAGGCGCACGGCAATCCGATCGCGGCGTTCGCGCAAAATGCCGTCGGCATCCTGCCTGACCCGTTAGGCGAGAAGGTTGCGAAGAAGGCGGGCATCGACCGGCTGGCAGCACTGCTTCTTGCGTTCGATGCGGTCAGACGCGGTGGCACGGTCTCGGTCAGCGGCGTGTACGCGGGTGCGGTGGACCCCCTTCCGATGATGACTCTGTTCGACAAGGGACTGAGCGTGCGCACCGGCCAGTGCAACGTCCACAGGTGGCTCGACGACCTTCTGCCGCTGGTCGAGGACCCCGCCGACCCGCTCCGGGTCACCGACCTCGTCACTCATCGCGGCGGACTCGACGACGCAGCCGACCTCTACGATGCGTTCAAAACCAAATCGGACGGATGCATCAAGGTCGTGCTGCGACCATGACCGGATCGAATGCCCGTCCGGAAGCGCTCCTCCTTTCTAATTCCTACTAGTCGCCGGGGTCAGTGATCGTGCCGGTCGACTCGGCATCGATCACCGTGTGCGTGCTACCGAGTTGTTCCGCCAGCGCGCGCCCAGCATCGATCGCCTCCTGCTTGCTCGAGAAACTTCGGGAGCGTGCTGGGTCACCGGCCACTCGGTTCACCCACTGTCCACGATTATCGAACGTCTCAATATCGCCGTCAGCCATCCGTCGTCCTTTCTTTCAGCGGGTGAAATATCCGCGGTAGTACTGGAACACCCAGCCGACAAGGCTCACGGCGCCGAGCGCGGCTCCGATGGGCACGATCCAGATCGCGGCTGCGAGTCCGAGGAACACGATGAATGAGCTCACTCCGATCATGAACGGCCACCAGCTGTTCGGGCTGAAGTGGCCGAGCTCTGGATCGCCATCGTCGATGTCGCCGTCACGGCGATCCTCCGGCAGTTCACCGCCCTGTGAACGGTGGCTGCGGCCGAGGTAGAACGCAACGAGGGCGCTGAGCACAGCGGTCAGTCCGTATGGTGTTCCACCTGACCAGTCGATCAGACCAAGCGAGATATACCCCCACACGGTGTAGCCGATCGAGGTGAGTCCGAGGAAGATCGCCATCCCCCAGAAGACCCAGCTGGCAGTTTTCATCGCGCGTCCTCCGGCTGGTCCGCGGACGCAGGCGCATCCTTCGCTCCGACACCGATGGCTATGCCGGCTTCGGGGTGGTTGATGTCAAATGCGGGCGACTCGCTCCTGATCCGCGGGATCGAGACGAAGTTGTGCCTGGGCGGAGGACAACTCGTCGCCCATTCCAGGGAACGGCCAGAACCCCACGGGTCGTTGACAGACACCGTTGGCGCGTGACGAGCAGTCAAGTACACGTTCAAGAAGAACGGG
>Ga0164242_10004722_pt1 | contig 15250 bp, 10 predicted proteins | sample OricomgcompostMG_FD_108783 | JGI IMG/M metagenome (GOLD analysis project Ga0164242, IMG submission 108783) | Miracle-Growth compost microbial communities from Emeryville, California, USA - Original compost - Miracle growth compost (MG) ... | reverse complement strand
GCGCAGACGCTGTTCACCTGGGTTAAGGGCCATGCGTCGGATCCCGGCAATGTGGCCGCCGACCACCTCGCTGTGCAGGGCGCGAGGGGCATGTGATGGGATATGCGAGGCTTGTCGGCGCGAGTGCATTTCGTTGAGGCCGTCGTCAGCTTTTCGTAAGTATAAAACTTCGGTTGGGTTGGCAGCACATCGTGAAGTGGTTTCCGTTGGGAAGTTCCATGGGATGGCAAATGGACTTTGGACTTGATCGAACATACCCTTTCCGCTCAGCGTTTGTCGGGTTTCCGCTGCAGATATTCCCCTAGTTAATACGAGTCGATTCTCAATGAACCGCCGCGGCACTTATTGAAATACATTTGTTACCGCTCAGCGACAGTATCTCTCAACCTTCTAAGCCTGAAGATAAGAATCCCTGCCCCCGCGCCTCCCCGGTTAAGCCTGCCTGTCCCAGTTTGCGTAACCCACCAGCCCCACAATTGGATGTTCTTCGGTATACTCTTCGATCAACCCACCGGTTTTTTCCCTCAAGCCTTGGCGTCACTTCTCTTGGTCTTTCTGAGCCAGGCACTATCGCACGTGCCGTCCAGTTGCTGTTCGTGGTGACCGCTGCTACTTATTTTTCTTCAAAACTTCCTACTCGCCGGGCCATCCTTCTTCGCTCTTCGCTGCGTGCTTCGGTACTCGGATATATTGACGAAGCTTGCGTGTTACTGCGTATGTTGTCGTGTGACAGCCCTGCTAACCTCCGAGTTCACATCCATGATTCAATAACATCTCGCCCCTTTGCTCCGGCTTACCACTTTGCGCCTGCGCTTCGCTCGTGCAAAGACGATTCCGGCGTGACCTGACCCGCTCGCGCCGAGCCCCCGACGACTTTCGCCCCGTCCCGGCTACCCGGTCCCCCGGTACCTGCGCGCCGGAAACATACCCGTTGCCAGGATGCCGACCCTAGCACTTACCAACTTCAACATTGTAGTTAGCGTCTTGGGGGGTTGGATCTCCCTGTTCGGCCTTGTTTCTTACCTCTGCAAGGAGAACTTCTACCTATCGGAGGCCCGTACGTTCCCCCCTTTCAACCTTCCACGGGCCCGCCATTATTTCTTGGCCCTCTCTTGGCGAGTGGTACTGACAAGACCGTTCCCCAGTTATCTCTCTCTTGGCCGGCGTGGCGTTTTCCCCACCAGCAGCCAATCTTGTGAGGCCGCTGGAGTACGCTGGTTCGCAGGAGAACCTCAACACAGCGACCCTCTACTTCTCCCGTCTCGTCCTTGGCGTCCAACTGGTTCTTGCGGGGGTTCAGCTACCTAGTAGATATCTGAAGAAGCAATGGAAGCCCCTATCTCTCCTGCTCGGCCCCATCATGGTCCTGATGTGGCTGTCCACGAGCCTGCTGGTGTGGGCGCTCGTGCCCAAGCTGAACATCCTCCACGCCCTCGCCATCGGGTCCTGCGTCACCCCCACCGACCCCGTCCTGTCTAACGTCATCGTCAAGGGCAAGTTCGCCGACCACAACGTGCCCAAGGACCTGCAGAAGATCATCATCGCTGAATCCGGCGCCAACGACGGCCTGGGCTACCCGTTCCTGTTCCTGGCCCTGTACCTGATCAAGTACACCGGCGACGGCGGCGTGGCCGAGTCCGGGGGCGCGGCGAGGGCCATGGGGCTCTGGTTCGGCGAGACCTGGGGCTACACCATCCTGCTCAGCGTCGTATACGGCGCCGTCGTCGGCTGGGTCGCCAAGGAGCTGCTCCACTGGGCCGAGGAGCGCAAGTTCGTCGATAGGGAAAGCTTCCTCGTCTTCGCCATCTCGTTGTCCCTCTTCATCGTCGGCACCTGCGGCATGATCGGCAGCGACGACGTCCTGGCCTGCTTCATCGCCGGGAACGTGTTCACGTGGGACGACTGGTTCCGGCTGGAGACGCTGGACGACTCGCTGCAGCCGACGGTGGATATGCTGCTGAATGTGTCCATCTTCATGTGGTATGGCGCCGTCTGCCCGTGGCACAGCTTCCTGGACAACTCCGTCATTCCGCTCTATCGCCTCGTGCCGCTTGGCATCTTGGTGCTACTGCTCCGCCGCCTCCCCTGGGTGTTTGCCATCCACAAATACATCCCCCAGATCGAGGAGGTCAGACAGGCAATATTTGTCGGCTTCTTTGGCCCGATAGGAGTGTCGGCCATATTTTACTTGTACATCACTCTGGAATTTCTAGATACTATGAAGGTCGATGGGGAGCATCGCAAGGACGTGGAGAAACTCCCAGAAGCCGTATATGTCGTCGTCTGGTTTGCTTCGATTTGCAGCATCGTAAGTCCCCCTTTCTCCTTTATCGATAGCCGTGGTATTTTTTTTTTTTTGGCCACCCCCCCGCTCACAGAGATTTAGGTTGTCCATGGTTTGAGCATACCTCTCGGAAAGTTGGGCTTCTACTTACCTAGAACCTTATCTCGGGGGATCAACACACCTTCGGAAAGCGATCAAACGGCCACCCTATCAGGCCTCGGCAGCAGAGTGACCAGCCTCATTGGCGGCAGACCGATTTCCCGATCTGGCCCTGAAAACTCTTCGAATGTATACTCCTCGACCTTACCTCGGCCCCTCCATCGAACTGGGGGCTCTATAATCCCCAAGAGCGCGGAGGCCTCAGTATTTACCCCCGGTAACCAGTCCCCGAGGCTTGTGAGCGACCGTCGCGGCACGAGTACCACCTCGAACAGCGTCATGGGATCAGACATCGGCCTACAGGAACCGGAGTCGACCTCTGGCGGACCCGTTAGAACAATTCGGTTCCCAGACGAGGATCCTCCCCTGCCTGCTACCTAGGTTACGAGGTGAAAGGGGGTTCTGTCTTTCATCCAACCGGAGGCGAGTTTCCGGACACTAAGGCAATGGTGCTTTCGTATTTGAAGGCAATCGCCGTCGGCCTGGGGATCCTCCCGTTTCGAGGGAGCCGGGCTGGGTGTGTGTTTTCCTGGTCGCAGCCTCGTACGAAAAGTCTGCTTCTTCGACGCTCGAACCGTACGTCGCGAGGTGCATCTGCGGTCGGGAATACTGGGCTCCACAAGGACCTTGGTTGGTGAACTCTCTTTCACTTCGCCTCATTGACTCAGTCGTGGGCACATCGTTTTATATATTTGGATGTTTTTGGTCATGGCCACTATGACTTGCCCCCAAAGGGCCGATGCAGCCATAAAGTTAGACATATGCAGGAGAAGTCCGTCGCTACGTTCCATGGAAGGGCGAGGATTTGGTTGCCTTCGTCATGGCCACTATGGCTTGCTTAAAGGTCCGAGGCAGTCATAAAGTTAGATAGATATATGCAGGAGACGTCAGTCACTAGGATTCATGGGAGGGAGAGACTTTGAATGCCGCTTGTGAACGGTATTGATAGTGTGTCGGCTACCCTGCGCCTCTTAGAGACTGACTACTATTCTTCCCACATCGCCCAGGGCCTTGAATCTTCCACGAAACCCCTTGACCAGATTAACCCTTCGACAAGGACGCAGTCAGCGAAGGGAATGTATCGGAGAACACGGAAAAGGGAGGGGGGTCCATTTCGTGCATAACCTCCGTATTTGAAAACCCTCCGAGGCTTCTCCTTGTATCGCGAGATATGTGGATTGGATGTAATTCGTACCTGATGTATGTATGATGTACCTTGGTATGTATGTATGTGTGTGTGTGTCACTTTGCTTGTACTGCCCCTCTCAGGTCCACTCGTTGACAGAACACAACTCGGCCAATCAGTGCAATCCCCTCCTCAGGACACTCTTTTTTAGCGTCGCTCTATTTTATCGGTGCCCCCTCCCTGAGGCCACCTCCACCTCCGCCTCACCTGGATCAGTCATATCTTCCTCCATCCTATCAGTCGTTTGAGACAATATCCAACCGATCCTCGTAGCTTTTACGAACTACAGATTTTCGGCCATTCGAATCGGTGATAATACTGTCGGTTGTTTTGCCGCCCATAACCACCCGACTCCTCCCGAGTCCATCCACGGAGGGACGACTCCATCCAATAGGTACATCCTATTGCCAGAACCGGCACCGGACTTACCACCACGCCGCCCTTCGGCTCCCGTCCCGCCTGGCGGACTGGACGCGCATTCGCCTTTTTACCGCCTTTCGACACTCGATTGACCCTGCGAAATCTGGGATCTGTGATCTGCAAATCCAATTCTTCCGACCTTTGCCAGGCACCGCCAGCAACCCGACGACCGCCTCCTTTAATCCCACCCACATTATTCATCGCCGCGATAACTTTTCCTTCCCAACACCCCGTCCTGATTGACCGTCCAGCTTGAACGTGCCCGATTCATCGGTGCACGGTCAACGCCCGCAATACAACCAGCGACAGTTACGCTGCTCCTCGACGACTGCTCTTCGACGGCACACGACCCAGTCCTTTTGGACACCGCACCCTAATTCGACCGGAAACCCCTTCGCGCAACTTTCGCTAATACCATCTTCCTGTCTTCCTGGCCATGTCGAGCACCAGGGACCGCAGAACCAGCCCTATCGTCGCCGACGAGGAAATGACCAACCCCGGCTTCGCCAGCGAGTTTATGATCGAGTCTGACGAAGGGAGCCCCCTCCCCCACTTGCAGTATGACCACGGCCCGGACCATCTACAGACCCTCGATAGCATACGAACCGCAGAACCCAAATCCCTCCTTTCCTCGCCCGTAGACCTCAGAGGGCCGGCGCCATCCGCGAACACACTCTCTCCCAACACTTCCCATGATTCGTCATCCGACTCATCGTCCTCCAAGCCGGCTGCAAGTTTAGGGTCGACCTTTTCGACATTTACGGAATACGACGCGGGCATGAGGGATGATGATGACGCGAAAGGAGGTTTTGGATTCGCCGCCTTCATGGCCGGAGCCGCTGACGACGAACTGTTCGGCGACGGAACTATTGATCCATCTAGGATTGAGAAGCACCTCTCCTTCCAAACGAGCAATTCGCCTGAGCCGGCCGGTGTCGCAGACACCCCTAACCCTTTTAGCCACGCCGATGTCCGTCCCTTTCCCCTGCGGATGAGCGATATCGAGAATGGGAACAGCACCGATATCAGAGCGCCATTTTACCCCCATGAGGCACGACGCCGCAGCCAGGCCTATTCTGTGAGTTCACTCTGGCACCCCAAGGCCCGTATGACCTTTTGCTAATAATGCCATAGCATCATTCTCTTTCCCAAACGATGAACGGCCTGACAACCGAAGGCTCGAGAGAAACTACTCCGCTGCGCGGGGCCTCATCGCCATCCCCCATGCTCGACTCACCGTCTCCCAATGTGGTCTGGGATTCCTCCAAGGTACCCTGGGATAGTCAAGGGGCAGTCTCGAATTGGGCCCACGTGTTTGCCAAGCAGGCCGGTTTGGATGCGGCACCGGCTCGTATACCAACAACTATGCACGCTGGTCCTTCCGCCGCCGGCGGGTTTTCGGTCCCTCACCCATACGACTCTAACCTCTACAGGCTAGGAGTCCACAACGCACCGGCCAAATCCCGGGTCGAGACTCAACTTGGCACTAAGTTGACTTTGTTCCCAGCACCACCAGGCATCACGGGTTTGCATCTCCAGGCCCACACCATCAGCAGGGTCAAGTATCTCGCGAAACCCCCGCCACAGCCGCGCCCCAACACGCTGGAGCTTCATACCACCCTCGTCTGCACTAGCGCAATGAACAGCCCGGCTCGGCTGGAAGAGGCCTGTAGCAGGGCGAGGGCTGTGGCACAAGGACTCGCTGTCGACGAGGAAAAGGAGTCACAAAACGGCGGCGAAGTGCGCATTTGCAGTAATTGCATGAACCGTGAGCGCAAACGGGCCGGTCGGAAGAAAATCAAAAAGATAGAGGACGAACAGTTATGGTTGCAAAACGAGTCCCGGAGGGTCATTGTTTTCAACTTGCACGAGATCCAGGAGTGGCAGCAGTCGAAGGATGGCGGGCTTGAGCTCGAACTCCCGATGAGGATTGCCTGCTACTGTCGCCACCATGGCGAGAAGGCCGGATTCAGGGTCATCTTCACCGTTACGGATTGCCACGCCAACTTCGTCGCCCAGGTCATGTCAGAGTCGATTATGATTACGGACGACCACAAGACCCACGCACCCCCTCCTCACATGGCGGGAGGCTCGGTTAACGACCCCGACTCCTCCCTCATGCCTGTGGCCCCGAATTCGCTGCAAGCCTCAAGCCCCCTTGACCCTCCAGGGGCTGCTTTCCACCACTCGCAGTCGAGCTCCGACCTCCAGATGGCAAAGCGGAGTGGCTTGGCTACGTTTTCCCCCACAGGGGTTCCCGCCGGCCCATCTCAACCAGCGTCCACAACAGCCGCAACCACCCCCCGAAACTTATCCAGGTCAGCCTCGCCCACGGGAACCAGTGGACCACCCTACTCTAAAAAGAGGAAAGCAAGTGGCCCTGCGAAGGTGCCTAGCGGTCTAGCGATGACGCGCCTAGATAACCCTCACCCTCCGCTAGCCCAACAGCCTAGCCGGACAGTGGGCGCCTCCCTATCGGCAGCTACCTCACCTTTCTCCCCTAACCGGTCCTCCTTCCCACCGACCGCAGAGGGGATGTTTGGTTGCCCTCCGCTTAACACCTCCGTGTCGTCCCAACTATATCCGGTAGGGTCGCCTACGCCGAACAGCAACGATCAAGTTATGTCCGGCGGTATGGATAGTTTATTTGCGTCGCAGGCACAGCTGTACTCTGCGCCGCCCTCATCACACCCTAGCAGAGTGCCGAGTCCTAATGGATTACGAGTCAACCCTTCCATGTTGCAGCAGCAACAACAGCAGCAACAGCAGCTGCAGAATGCCCAGCTTTCTCACGCCCTTGCAAATACTGCCCAATATGCCGGCGCCATGAACAATATGTCCAGGGGTTATATGATACATAAGATCATCCCAGCCGAGGGCCCAAAGTCTGGGGGCGTTGAGGTCACAATATTGGGCAGTGGGTTCCGGCAGGGCTCGGAGGTATTCTTTGGCCCCACCAGAGCGACTACTACGACCTATTGGAGCGAGAACTCTCTAGTCTGTCTGCTGCCACCCGCAGCCCAGGCCGGCCTTGTTCTCGTAACTCTCGAGCCTCGTGACGTGGCGTCCTCAATGCAGCTCCAGGCGAAATGCCCTACCTTCAAGTACGTCGACGACGACGAGCAACAACTTATGCGTACCGCTCTCACTGTGCTCGGGAATAAGTTGAATGGGAACTTTGAAGAGGTTAGCGACATTGCCCGTCGGATCATTGGCGGTAACTCTCCATGGACGCCTTCGGCTTCCAACAACGGTCACTCGGCCGGAGGGTCATCATATACCAAGTTCGAGATGACCTTCGAGGCTAGGCTATTGAAAGTTCTCGAGTTAATCGACCTCGATGACAGCACGCACAAGCCGCGGCTGAATCTCAGGAGGTCGACTGGCCAGACAATGTTGCACCTCGCCTGCTCTCTTGGCCTCCACCGCTTTGCTGCTGGCCTCCTGGCTCGCGGTGCTAACCCTGACATGCATGATGTGGGAGGTTATACCCCGTTGCATGTAGCTTCCCTCAACAACCACCCCGAGATTGTTCGGCGGTTGATCTCTTACGGTGCCGATCCCACCCTCCGTACCTTGTCAGGCCTCACGCCGGCAGATGTAGCCGTATCCCAAGATGTCGTCGAGGCCGTCAGGCTGGTTGAGAAGCTCGCCCGGTCTTATAGTAGCGGATCGATCCACAGCCGTGCTAGCAGCATGGCGTCCCTGAAGTCGTTGTGGGGCCCGGCATCTGCTGCTCAGCCAGCGTTGGGACAAACACAAACCGGCGAATCCGAAACCTCCGAGGAAGACCCCGAGTATTCGTCTGAGGATTTATCGTCGCTGCCGGATATCGACGACGGCGCATGGCTAAATATGAGACGTAGAAGTATGGTCAGTCCTCTACCTCACGGCGACGGCTCGAACACACTTTTACAGCCTCCGCAACCCGATGTACCTGGCGGTCTGGGATCGCCCACCGCCGCCGTCTCGGTATTTAAAGAGCACTTCACTACTCAGCTCCAACAATTCCAACAAGCAATGGCCTTGCAACTCCAGAATCTACCTCAGTTCTCCCGACCGCAAATGCCCCATATGCCGCCGCTGGCCGACTACCAGGCCTTCCTCAACTCGGCCGCCGTTTTCCAACGGCTGACCGCAATGGTTCCTAACATAGGCGTTCCCAGACCGGGCTCCGCGAACGCCCCACCGGGTGGCAGAGACGTGGATGGCAAGTGGTGGGATATCTCGTCCCTCATGCCTAGCTCGGCCCCCCCGCCTGCCTACGAGGAGATCTTCCCTCAAGGCGACTTGGACAAGAAGCAGGCATCGGCGGCCCAGGCTGCTGCCGAGGCCGAGGCCGACCACAAGTGCGCAACGCTCTACGACCAGCCGAGCTCGTCAGTGCCACCTCCCGAAAAGATCAGCACGTCGGCACAAACCGTCGAACAAACAACCATCACATCGGCATCACACCCTGAATACCGCCATCACAAGCTTCCGGAGCTGCTGCAGCTCGGTCGGAAGAACTACATCACCGACGAACAAAGGGAAAATCTCCGTCGCGCGCACGCTGAGAAGCTGAAGAGGCTGAGCCGTGACCGGAATCTATTCTTCATATGGGTAAGTCCCTCCAGTCGTAATCTCCATTGCCTTTTGCAAGGAATACGCATGCTAACATGGGACCTAACAGATTCCACTCCTCACTATTACCATCTGCGCTATGCTGTACAGCCGTTTCCCTGGGCTGTTTACGATCGCCGAGGCCTGTATACCCTCATCCAACCAGGGTATTGTGGAAAATGCCGGACAGAGGGTTTTTGAAATCCCCGCGGGTTCTCCTCAGCGGCAGGACCGTTCGTTTTGAAGAAACTTTTTTTGTGTTATTCGGTTTCTCCAGCCTATTTTGAACAGGGCTAGAATATTTTGACTATTCGTCTTCGTCAGCTTATGCAAGCGTGTATCTATAACCCTATTAAAGAGGACTGGAAAAGGGCAAGGGAGGGGGCCTCTGGGTTGAGAAGAATTGGGTCTTCACAGAGTTGTCAAGTGGTCCAGCTGGAGTATGTCTTCAGGACAGCCACATTGTTTGGGATTATAACTTAGTAGCGATATCAATGGAGAATCAAGATTCTCAGGATGAAATAGGCGATGTGCAACGAAATTTCATGTAGTTGGTTGATTGTCGAGTCTGAAAAGAAATGAGTATCGTTATATACAACACCGGGAGCTACGAGTCGTAGAAGTACAAGAAGTCTGACATACAAAAACTCGGAAAGAAAGCTCTGAAAGCCAAAAACATCGCACCATTTGAAGTCCAACAAGTCAACAAGTCAACAAGGAGGAAAGGATGTCCATCCTCCCTCTCAAGCCTGAAGAAGAAAACCGTAGCTTAGACAATGTCCTTCGTTGCTTCATAACCTCGTGAGCTCGTCAGGGGTACTTGACATTACACAAAGCGCGCAGTTCGGAAGTATTTGCAGCGGGAAGGCTGCCGTTTCCTGGTCGGGAACTTGGTGAGGTTTCCTCACGCATCCCTTTCGATTTCTCCATTTTCCATCCCAAAAGCAAAAACTCGGGTCATGAGATGATCGTTCTCATATCGATTCGTAGCCCTCGTAACAGGTCGTGTCTCCATAGCCGTTCAACTCTGCTCCAAGGCATCGGTTTGGAGGGGGAATTGGAAAACCAACAACCAACACTCAGCTCTCCCAGCATGGAGTAACTCGCAGCGGCAACCGGGAACAGCAAAAACAATCTCAAACTATCGAGATTTCACCAAGACTCGCAATTCTCCACGTCCCCAACGCCCGAATCGCGAATACCCACAGAACCGCTCCCCTCAGCACCCCCGTTGCGGCGGTGCTTGAAGTGAATCGGGATGTTCGGCACGGACGGGATGCCGCGGTTAGCATCAGGCACAACGGAGAGCGGCTCCGGCGTCCCCAGCGGGCGGGCGCGGACGCGCTGCGGGTAGTGGAAGCTCGGGACGCTGAGCCCGTTGACGACCCCGTCGAACGACGGCCGGGTAGAGGTGGTGGGGGGCGAATCGATGGCCATTGGCTCCCCTGTTGCCGGCGACGGCGACGGCGGTCCCGCTTGCCTGCGTGAGGCCGAGGCGGCGGACGGAACGGAGGGCGGTGCGCGCTGGGGGGGAGGCGGGTGCGAGACCGGGCCCGGTGACCTGCTTGTGCTGCGTCTCCTACGGCGGCCGCCGCCAAGAACCTTCTTCGCCTTGGACAGCCGATTCGGAGGGCCTCCGCCGGACTTCTTCCTCTCGCCGTCGGTTCCGGCGCCGGGCTTCCAGCTCGAGCTGAAGCTTCGCATCGTGCTGACCGAGTGTCGAGGCGTCTCTTTGCCCGACAACGACGAGTTCGCCAACGCGGAGGATGACACAGCTGCACCTCCGGCGGAGGAGCAATTCCTCGTCGGCGGGCGCGACGTCGAGGCGGTCGTCTCGGCAGACCTGTTGTGCGCGGCCGCACCCAGGGACGACATGTCAACGGAGATGCGAGACGCGGACTTGCGCAGCTTCTTGACGAGCTTGCGGGCGCCCGTCTCGGCCCACTCGCGGTCGGCGGCGCCGCCGGCGATGTCGGCTACGGCGCGCTTGGTGCCGCGCTGGGGGGACTCGTCCGGGCCGGGTGGCGTAGAGGCGGTGGCGTGCTGCTGGTGGGGTGGGTGTTGGCGGCCGCTGTTGCTCCGCGACCGGGTTCCGGTGGATGGGCGCGGGTACAGAGTCTGCGGGGGGTCTCCTGAAGCGGGGGCTTTGGTGGCGGAGTAGGGGATGGATGAGAATGCGAGGGCAGCTTGATGCGGGGGTTGCTGTTGGCGCGGTTGTTGTTGCTGTTGGTTCTGAGCCAGGTGTTGCGTAAATGTCTTGGTTGGAGGAGCAGGGCTCTCTGTAACTGGTGCTAGTTGCCCACTCGCGGTCCTAGGGCGGTGTCGCCCCCCTTGGATGGCATGGGCGGTGAAGAATCCCGAGTCCATAAGACTCTTGTAGTTCTCCATTACCTCCTCCCGGGTTGGGTAAGCAAGCGGGTTCCCGGGGGCTGTCGGTGCAGCTTGGTTCTGCTGCTGCTGCTCCTCCTCCTGCCGGCCCCGCTGGTCCTGCTGGGATAGCGGTCTTTTGGACTTGTTACTCGCCATGCTGCTGGCCGACTTCGCGCGAGTCAAGTGCAGTTTCTCCCATAGCGGGGCAAAGAACCCGCCGGAAGCCTTCTTGGAAGACCGGTCGCTGCTACTGCTTGAGCGAGGGGGTGGGTTATCGATGTAAAATTGCCGCTCGTACGCCGCCAGATCTTCGGGGCCCAGGAAGTCTCGCGGAGGTACATTCGAGATTCGGTCGTTCATCGATCCCTCGACGAAGCGGCTTTGCGGCGCCTTGGAAGTAGGCTGGCAGGCCTGCTGGGCCGGGGGTCCGGGTTTCGGAAAGATTGAATATGAAGCCATCGCTATCGGTGTTGGCGTAATCGGTAGCTTGCTGGCGTGGGCGATAGGGTGGGGGGGTGTTCTGCTAATGTTATCATATAGGTCTTTGTTTACATGCCCCTTAGGTCGATGTCAACTATAGGTGCGGGGTCTCGAGGATTTCCCTAATCCTAGGTACGCTTGTGCAACAAATCTCGGAGAGGGTTTTCGGAGTGTGTGAATGCAAGTGCAGGAATCGTGTGTAAGAACACACCATGTGTTTGTTGTTGAGGTTGCGTTTGAATTGTGCTGTTGACCCTGCATATTGGTCAAGTCGCGTTGACGCGACAGCGACGGGACAGAACCTATGTATGTACCCAAGTACCCCGAAGCGGACCTGGACCCGCAGAGGGATGAGCACGTGACTCAATATTGGACTTGGCATTTGGACTTTACCATGGAATCTACCTTATGGAAATCAAAGCGACCAAAATAGCACTCAGCTTCGGGATCACTTCGAGGAGCAACTAACCGAGCGCGCGAGAAGAGAACCTCAGTCAAACCGGTATATTTGCAGCCAATCCTATCTCGTGCCGGGCCTTCCTAAGCCATACAGGGTTTTGTTCCATTAAAATACATGCCAAGCAAACTCCGTGCTCGAGCAGGAGCTGCCAGTTGCGAAATGTCCCAAATGAACTTCGCTTCCATAACACTGCGGCCTTCAGATTGTCCGCATCTAAACAAGGAAAAGTGAGATTGAAATGATCGAGGTGTAAAAGATGCAAGGAAATCGCTATGAGTGAGCGTGGGCCTCGCCGGTTGGCGAAAATGGCAACACGGTTGGAGGGGGAAAAAAAGGCAGGCGTCACAATTGCGCCAGCCAAAGTGTCCTTATATACAGGAGAATGTCATACCCAAAAAAAGCGGCCGATAGGCACCGCAGCCAGTTGTCGCCCGCCACAAGCGCCGAAAACTCCGCACTTGCGAGAATCAATGAATGCGGGGAGGGGCGGGGACTTCCACTCTACGGCCATCAGCGCGGCTGTATTGCATAGTCTCCTTCTCCTCCTCATCGTGCTTTGCGTCTCGAGGATCTTCACGAGCACCATTGTGATAGCGGGAGGAGTCGTCGAAACGGAACGACTCGTCCCGAGTGCGCTTCGAGCCCGCGACAGGAGGTACCATGAGCGGATGGATGGCCGGTGGGCCGTTGCTGTTGATTTGTGGAAGAATCTGGGGAAGAACGGTGCCGGTCGGGCTGATCAGCGGCGGCATCATCCTCGAAGATGCTGATCCGGGGGCTGAAGAAGGCGCCGCGGCCTCCAGCGAGCCAATCGGTGGCAGGGTGATCTTGGCACCACGTTCGGCGGGTTGGAGGATATTGAAGGACGGGTAATCAGCATGGTGAGGGCGCGTGGGTGGTGGTGGTTGGTGCCTAGTGAAGTCATCGGACGCGCGCTTGTATGCAGATGGGCGGTGCGGCGACGGATTAGCGGGCGCGTAAGGCTCGGACGGGCTCTGCTCCGGGTGGCTATAAGATGGCTGCTGCGGAGGAGGCGGTGCATAACTTGCTTGATGCGAGTAGGGTGCCGGTTGGCTAGTCTGGTAGGACGGAGACTGTGGGATCGACGGGGGTTGAGGGTATGGCTGCGACTGAGGATATTGGGGGTTTGTGCCCAGGAACTGGAGATGCCCGCCGCCGGACGATGACGGCTGCGATGGGTAATGTGGAGGATACTCCACACCTGACGGCCGACGGGGTGTGTCGACAGAGTAAGGTGTTCGCTCGGCACTGCCGCTCATGGACCGGGCCCTGAAATCGCGGCTCTCTGGGGTTTCGGTCCTCCTCCTCCTCGCATATTCATCCTCGCCAGTATCGTAGTCACCACCAGCCTTCCTGTCACGGCGACGCATGCGGACATCACGTCGAATGCGGACGCGGCATCCTTGCTCGGCCACAACACGGCTGAGCTGAGTGCTCTCGCTCAGGCCAGGGAACTTCTTGGCACTGAAGACGACGAACTCGAGAGACTTGACTTCCATGCGGAAGTCGAAAGAACCACCAGTAGCAACGGATAGGCCCGGGTTGGTAATCTTTGGGTCCGGTGCGTCAGGGTCCTTGTCCTTATCCTCCTTGGTTTCCTCGTAGAGGTTGAAAGTCAGACGATAGCGACCTTCGTGTCGGACGGAGAGGTCGGGGAACAGGAAGTAACCAGCTTCCTGGGGTCGATCAAGGTACGCCATGCCCGAGACGGGCATACCCGTCAGAACGGGGGGCTGGTTGGCAGCAGGCGTCTGGACGCGTCCATGAGCGATGTGGCGAGCATGCTCCAAGGTAGCGTAGAGGAAGAAGTTGGCATTGTAGAGGAAGGTAATGTCCTTCTGCTGGGCCTCTTGCCATGTCTGGCCCTCGAAGATGCGTAGCTCGACAACGGGAGGCGGGTCAACAGGGCGGCGATCAGCCGAAGCTACAAGACGTCGTTAGCAAAAAATACGTTTTGCGTATCTACTAGATACCGGACTTACATTTGGGTCCGGATCCACATGCTCTCGCTCGCTCGGGCTGCTGGATGACGCTGAGCTGGTAGAACAGTTTCCGGCCGCTCTTAGTGAATCGCTCGATGATCGCAGGCTGCTCGTCATGAGCCGGCCTATGCGACGGAGGTGCAACAGCTCCCATGGTGTGCGAAGGCTTCGGGTCGAAATAGGAAAGCGAGTTAAACCACTGAGATCAGAGCACAAGATGCAAAGTCAATGATAACCTAAAATCAAACCTGTCAGCATCTCTCACTCCCCAAGAATGAAATGGCAGTGAAATACTGTGTAAGGAAACCCGAGAGAGAGAGAGAGAGAGTAACGAGTAGCCACCATTGAATCCCAGCTCAGTGGGAGACCCGGCGAAGTGGATGAAAATCGGGGGTAGAGATTTGGCACTCACTCGGATTGAAGAAAATGGCATGCGATGGAAATCGAGGCGGTCGGTCCGAGATGCAGGTGCCCGAATTGATTCTCGATTATGCAAGAGAAGAAAAATGGCGACTTGAAAATGCCACAAGAGCTTTTAGTGTCGAATTGAGGGTTCGAGGGTTTGTCTTTGTTTTGTCGGCGGTAACCGCTGGGTCGGTAGAAGAATGAGAGGAATGGCTCGAAACGACCCAAACCTGCGGACTGGGACGAGCGAAGGGGGTGGGAACTGGAAAAAACCAATGGAGTGAGGCGGTGATTGGCGAGCACGGATCTCCAGCTGGTGTAATCCACTCGCTGAGTCGTTCGCGCGCAAGGTCGGTCGGCCCGTTGGAATGGGGATGGGCGTCTCGCAACCTACGATGGGCCCTCCGGTTCTTGGGAGGATCGTGGAGTTGTCGTCGTCGTCGAGTCGTTGACGACGGGATACGGGCGGTTGGTAGAGGTGGGTGTGGAAGGGGGGAAGGGAAGGGGACGAAGGAGAGAAAAAGGACTGGCTCGAGCCAACAGTTGATTCGAATGCAAAGAAGCTGGGAATCCGGGAGGGAAAGGAGGGAGGGCTAGGGGGACCCCAGCACCAGGACAGGGCCTGGAAATGAAGCAATGTGACAGGTTCGTTAGTGGGTGAACGCCTTCGTCCTGGGTGCTGGTCATTTAGCCCACATCGACTGGTCGGGATGGAGGGTGGCCTGGCTCCGTGATAGGCCCATCCGCGGGCCCTCGTGGGACACACTTGCCTCCCTGGGCTTAGCCTGGGGATCTGGCCCGCTTCTCCAGCCGGGGGGACGAGACGCCGTCCCATCAGTTGGTTATTGGCTCCAGTGCGCGAACGAAGCCGCACCCCCGTT
>Ga0164242_10004721_pt1 | contig 15254 bp, 13 predicted proteins | sample OricomgcompostMG_FD_108783 | JGI IMG/M metagenome (GOLD analysis project Ga0164242, IMG submission 108783) | Miracle-Growth compost microbial communities from Emeryville, California, USA - Original compost - Miracle growth compost (MG) ... | reverse complement strand
CTTATCTTTTTTATTTTGATTATGGTGATTATCGATTATTCGGCAGTAGTCCTGAAGCCCAATTGAAAGTGCATAAGAATGTGGTTGTTTTGCATCCAATTGCAGGAACTTTTCGAAGAACGGAAAACGATGCAGAAGATGAAAAGTTAGCGGAGAAGTTATTACAAGATAAAAAGGAAAACGCCGAACACGTGATGCTTGTTGATCTTGCCCGAAATGACCTAAGCCGTTTATGTAGTAATGTGAAGGTAAACCGGTATGCAGAAGTTCAGTATTTTTCTCATGTTATTCATTTGGTAAGTGAAGTAACAGGAACAGTTGAAAAAAATACAAATCCTTTTGAATTGCTCGCAGTTACTTTTCCGGCAGGCACTTTAAGCGGCGCACCCAAATACAAAGCAATGCAATTAATTGATGAGTTTGAAAATGATCCTCGCGGATATTATGGTGGTTGTATCGGCTTTGTAGGATTTAATGGAAACATTAATCATGCAATCATGATCCGAACTTTTTTGAGTAAAAATAATTGTTTGAATTATCGTGCCGGTGCCGGAATTACTATTTCATCAAATCCGGAAAGCGAACTACAGGAAGTAAATAATAAATTAAATGCGCTGACGGAAGCAATTAAATCAGCAGAAAATATTTAACGCAAGAAAAATGAAAATATTAATTTTTGATAACTACGATTCATTCACGTACAACCTGGTTCATGTTGTTGAAAAAATTATTCATGATAAAGTAGATGTTTTCAGGAACGATAAAATTTCACTGGAAAAAATAAAAGAATACAATAAAATTATTTTATCTCCTGGCCCGGGACTTCCCAACGAGTCAGGATTACTTCTGGATTTAATAAAAGAATATGCGGCTTCCAAATCTATACTGGGAGTGTGTTTAGGACAACAGGCGATTGCAGAAAGTTTTGGAGGGCAACTTGAGAATTTAAAAAATGTTTATCATGGTGTAGCAACAAAGATCAAAGTAAATGAAGGAAGAACAGTTGCTGAAAATGATCTTTTTAAATCGTTACCATCAGAATTGGAAGTGGGAAGATATCATTCATGGGTTGTAAGTAAAAATCATTTTCCAACAGACCTGGAAATTACAGCTGAAGATGAAAACGGATTCATAATGGCGTTGCGGCACAAAACTTTTGATGTACAAGGAGTTCAATTTCATCCGGAAAGTGTATTAACGCCAATGGGAGAAAAAATAATGCGTAATTGGTTGCAGGAATAATTTCAAAAGTTTAAATATAACGGTGAAGTATAAACGAAGTTTCTAATTTTTATGAAAAAGATTTTACAATATTTATTTGAGCACAAAACCTTATCCCGTGATCAGGCGAAGGAGGTTTTATTAAACATTTCAAAAGGAATTTACTCTGATGCTGAGATTGCTTCTTTTACCACAGTATTTTTAATGCGAAGTATAACGATTCCTGAATTATTAGGATTTCGCGATGCGCTTATGGAATTGTGCGTTCATGTAAATCTTGACGAACACAATGTTATAGATATTGTTGGAACAGGAGGAGATGGCAAAAATACCTTCAATATTTCAACATTGAGTTGTTTCATTGTTGCCGCCGCTGGAGAAAAAATTGCAAAACATGGTAATTATGGAGCAACATCAATAAGTGGTTCAAGCAATGTAATGGAAACATTAGGTTATCGTTTTTCAAATGATAATAAAAAATTACTTCATGAAATCGAAGAAGCAAATCTTTGTTTTATGCATGCTCCTTTGTTTCATCCGGCCTTAAAAGTAGTTGGCGCAATCAGAAAAAATCTTGGCGTACGAACCTTTTTTAATATGCTGGGACCAATGGTAAATCCGGCAAAGCCCGAAGTGCAAATGATTGGAGTTTACAATTTAGAAATGGGCCGGATTTATTCATATTTATTGCAACAATCAAATGCAAGATTTATGATTATTCACAGCCTCGACGGTTATGACGAAATTTCCTTAACCGGCGATACAAAAGTGATTACAAACGAAGGTGAAAAAATATTATCTGCGATATACCTGGGAAAAAGGACGGTAAGTGCTTCTGACATCTATGGCGGCAATTCAACAGAGGAAGCAGCGAAAATATTTTTAAAAATATTAAAAGGAGAAGGTAGTTGGGCGCAAAACGCAGTGGTAATGGCTAATGCAGCGATGGCACTTTTTGCGACAGGAAATTTTAAAGATTATGATGAATGTTATAAAATGTCAGTAGAAAGCCTTGAAAGTGGAAAAGCTTATCAACATTTTCAAAAACTAATAAGCCTGCAATGAATATTCTTGAAACAATAATTTTAGAGAAAAGAATTGAAGTAGAAAAAAGAAAACGAGAAAAAAGTATCTCACAATTAAAAGAAATTAGCTCTTTTAAAAGAGAAGCTCTTTCTTTCAAAGACTTTTTATTGAATAAAAAAAAGACAGGAATTATTGCTGAATTCAAAAGGCAATCGCCTTCCAAAGGAATTATCAATAATACTTCAGACATTAAGGAAGTGACAGGTAGTTATGCTAAACATGGCGCCACTGCCCTTTCTGTTCTTACTGATCAAAAGTTTTTTGGCGGTTGCTTAAATGATCTGAAGGAGGCGAGAGTAAATGATATTCCAATTTTAAGGAAGGATTTTATCATAGATGAATACCAGTTAATTGAATCAAAAGCTTATGGTGCAGATATTATTTTATTAATTGCAGCGTGTTTAACAAAAGAAGAAGTAAAACAACTTTCAGGCGTTGCAAAAAACGTAGGATTACATGTGTTATTGGAAATTCATAATGAATCAGAACTGGACCACATTTGTGAAGACATTGAGGTTGTGGGTATAAATAATCGAGACCTTAAAACTTTTAAAGTTGATTTAAAACATTCTATTGAGTTGTGTAAAAAAATCCCTTCTGATAAAATTAAAATTTCTGAAAGCGGAATTGATGAAGTGAAAACAATTGAATATTTGAAAAATAATGGCTTTAGCGGATTTTTAATGGGAGAAAAATTTATGAAAGAAAAGAACCCGGGAAAAGCTTTCACAGAATTTGTAAAAGAATTAAATCAATTTTGATAGGTAGTAGAATGAGTTTTAAAAAAATAAAAAAAATTGTGTTGATAAAAATATCATGATGAAAATAAAAGTGTGTGGCAATACTGTTCCCAGGCAGTTGGAGGAATTAGATGAGCTAAAAATTGATTATGCAGGATTGATTTTTTACGAACAATCGCCTCGTTATGTTTTAAAAAAAATTACAGGAAAAGAAGTTCGTGATTTAAACTTATCGGTTTTAAAAACCGGTGTTTTTGTCAACGCTTCCGAGGACGAAATCAGGAAGCAAATTGATAATTTTGAATTGGACATTGTTCAGCTTCACGGGGACGAAACCGCTTCATTTTGCAATCGCATAAGCGACCATATAAAAGTGATCAAGGCTTTTCGTATAACGGCTTTGGAAACCAATATTGACTGGCTTGTAAAAGAATATGAAGAAGTTTGTGACTACTATTTATTTGATAAAGGATCTGCCGGATTATATGGAGGAACAGGGGAAAAATTTAATTGGGATTTACTTAAAAAATCAAATGTTGAAAAACCATTTTTTTTATCAGGTGGTATCAGCAATAATGATGCAAAAGCATTGAAAGAATTTGACCATCCGTTTTTATATGGTGTTGATATCAATAGCAGATTTGAATTAGCACCCGGAATAAAAGATTTTAAATTGATAAAAAAATTTGTAAACCATTTACGAAAATAAATATTTTAAAAGATGTGGAGTGTAGATGAAAACGGTTACTATGGTCAGTTTGGAGGCGCTTATGTGCCTGAGATGTTATACAATAATGTTGAGAATCTAAAAGAGAATTATTTAAAAATCATGGCAGAGGAACCTTTTCAAAAAGACTTTGATTCTCTTTTGAAAGATTATGTTGGAAGGCCAACGCCATTGTATCCTGCGCTCAGATTAAGTGAAAAATATGGAGCGCAAATTTTCTTAAAACGCGAAGACCTTTGTCACACAGGAGCCCACAAAATCAACAATACTATTGGGCAGATTCTACTAGCCGAAAAATTAGGCAAAAAAAGAATTATTGCAGAAACGGGCGCAGGGCAACACGGCGTAGCAACTGCAACCGTTTGTGCTTTGAAAAACCTGGAATGTATAGTTTATATGGGTGAAAAAGACATTGAACGGCAAGCTCCAAATGTTGCAAGAATGAAAATGCTTGGTGCAAAAGTAATTCCTGCAACCAGTGGAAGCAAAACACTGAAAGACGCTACAAATGAAGCAATCAGGGATTGGATCAATAATCCTAACGACACTTATTACCTTATAGGAAGTGTGGTAGGACCTCATCCTTATCCTGATATTGTCGCCCGTTTTCAAAGTGTGATCAGTAAAGAAATAAAAGATCAATTAAAAGAAAAAACAGGAGATGAATTACCAGGTTACATTATAGCATGTGTTGGTGGAGGCAGCAACGCAGCTGGTGCATTTTATCATTTTTTAGATGATCAGAAAGTTCAATTAATTGCCGTGGAAGCAGCAGGATTAGGAGTGGATACTGGCATGAGTGCAGCCACCACTCAATTGGGTACAATTGGTATTTTACATGGAAGCAAAAGTTACGTAATGCAAACAGAGGATGGACAGGTAATAGAGCCACATAGCATTTCAGCCGGTTTGGATTATCCTGGAATCGGGCCGATGCATGCAAATTTATTTTATGAGAAAAGAGCACGATTTATGAATGCGACTGATGATGAGGCGGTGGCGGCAGCTTTTGAATTAGCAAAAATGGAAGGTATTATTCCTGCACTTGAATCTGCCCATGCGCTGGCGGTCTTAAATAAAATAAAATTTCACAAAGAAGATGTTGTTGTTGTAAATCTGAGTGGTCGCGGTGATAAAGATATGGACACCTATATGAAGAATATGAACAGCTGATTTACCCCCCATTTAAACTTTATCAAAGCATGAACTCAATTCAAAAATTATTTTCAGAAAAGGATAAAAATATTTTAAGTATCTATTTTACGGCCGGTTTTCCACACCTGGATGATACAGGAATAATTTTAAAATCATTACAAATGAAGGGCGCGGACATGATTGAAATTGGAATGCCTTATAGCGATCCTTTGGCAGACGGGCCAGTAATACAAAACAGCAGCATGCAAGCTTTGCACAATGGAATGACGATTAAAATTCTTTTCGAACAAGTCAAAAAGTGTCAAGCAGATATTCATGTTCCCTTGATTCTGATGGGTTATCTGAACCCTGTGATACAATATGGCTTTGAAAAATTTTGTAAGGATGCAAAGGTGGCTGGAATCAGCGGAATTATTCTTCCTGATCTTCCAATTGCAGAATATGAAAAGGAATACAAAAATATCTTTGAAGAAAATGATTTAAGTTTTGTTTTCCTCATCACTCCTGAAACTTCTGAACAAAGAACCAGGAAAATTGATTCTATTAGCAATGGATTTATTTACGCAGTTTCTTCCTCTTCAATTACAGGAAAAAATACAGATATACAGTCGCAACAAGATTATTTTCAAAGAATAAAAAATCTTCATCTAAAAAATAAAGTGCTCATAGGGTTTGGGATTCGTGATCATGAAACATTTATGCAGGCCTGCAAATTTGCAAATGGCGCTATTATTGGAACAGCTTACATCAAAGCGATTGAAAATGCGGTTGATATTAATGTTGCAACGGAAAAATTTCTTAACGGAATTTTACAAGGAACATAATTGCCGCAAAACTCTTTTCACAATAAAAAAATTAAATTTGCTATCATCAAATGAAAAAAATGAAAAAATTATTCTTTTTAATTTTAGCTCTTCCCTTTTTTGCATTTTCTCAAAGTAAAAATGTTTCTTCAAAAGATTTTGAAATTTCAGGTAATGTAAGCGGATACGATGATGGTACTTCTGTTGCTTTTCTAAATCAACAAACAGGCGTTCCGGAAAAACAGACAACAATAGAAAATGGAAAATTTACCATCAAAGGAAATCTGAAAGAACCGTCTTTTATCATTTTGATTTTTGGTGATCAGCCTCCTGCAATTCCTTTATTTATCGACAATAGCAAAATTAAAATTGAAGGCAATAAAAGTAATCTTGAAAACGTTGCAATAACCGGTTCAAAATCCGAAGATGAATTTGCAGAATATTCCAGACAAATAAAACCTTACGAAAAAATATTTACTGAAGGAGCAGAAAAGGATCCTGCATCTGTTGCTACTGTAGAAAAGGAAAGTGAAAGCTTTGTAAAAAAATATCCTGGTTCTTACGTCGCTCCGATTGCAATTATCCGGGTTCTTCAATCTTCCGAAAACATTGCCCTTGCTGAAAAATTATACAGGATGATGTCTAAAGAGGTAAAAGAATCAGAACTTTCAAGATACGTAAATCAGCAACTGGCCCTTGCCAAAATTAATCCTATTGGATCGCAGGTAGCTGACTTTACACAAACTGATACAGCAGGACATCCGGTTAAAATTTCATCCTTCCGTGGCAAATATGTTTTGATAGATTTCTGGGCAAGTTGGTGCCGTCCGTGCCGCCAGGAAAATCCCAATGTAGTTGCTGCATTTAATAAGTTCCATGAAAAAAACTTTACGGTTCTTGGTATCTCTCTTGACCAGGCAAAGCCAGCGTGGCTGAATGCAATTCACATGGACGGACTTAAATGGACACAGGTCAGTGATTTAAAAGGATGGGGTAATGAAGTAGCTGCACTTTTTAAAGTTACCAGCATTCCACAAAATCTTTTGATAGATCCTAAAGGAAAAATCATCGCAAAAAACCTGCGTGGGGAAGCACTTGAAAATAAATTAAATGAAATTTTAAGTAGTAATTAAGTTGCTATCGTAACAATTGTCTTTTATACAATTGAACAGTATTTTCCAAACCAAGATATAATGCATCACAGATCAATGCATGACCAATAGAAACTTCCAAAAGTCCCGGAATATTTTCTGCAAAGTATTTTAAGTTATGCAAGTCAAGATCATGGCCGGCATTGATTCCTAAACCAAGTTCCACTGCTTTTTTTGCAGCTTTTATATAACGTGTAATAGCTTGTTCGCGGTTTCCTTTTTGAAATTCTTTTGCATAATTTTCCGTGTATAATTCTATCCTATCGGTGCCGGTATCTTTAGCAGCTACAATCATTTCTTCAACAGGATCAACAAAAAGAGAAACTCGAATTCCTTCCTTCTGAAAAACATTTACAATCTCAATTAAATACTCTTTGTATTTTGCGGTATTCCATCCGTGATCTGAGGTCAGTTGACCTAAGGCATCAGGAACCAAAGTAACCTGGTCGGGCTTATTTGCAAGAACCAGGTCTACGAATTTTTGTTCATTGCAATTTCCTTCGATATTAAATTCAATGTCATCACAGGAAGAAATTAGTTTCTTTAACTCATAAACATCCGCGTAACGAATATGCCTTTCGTCGGGCCGTGGATGCACAGTAATTCCTTCAGCACCAAAGGTGATAATGTCTTTTGCAGTTTTAATAAGATCAGGATTATTGCCACCACGCGAGTTTCGTAAAGTGGCGATTTTATTGATGTTAACTGAAAGTTTAGTCATAATTGTATTTTAAAAAATGAATCTAAAATCTCTACAAAAATCGTGTTTTTAATTTTATCGGTTATTCTAATCATTTAAGAAAGCGTATTATTAGATTATCAATTTATCCTTTTTATTCAGGCACCTTGCTTTAATTTAGCATTTGATTTGTACATTGTGTTTTGTGTTCAAACAAGCGATTGAAATAATATGAGTAAAAAAACAGGAAAGAAAAAACCTACACCTTCGGTGAAAGGGAAATTAGAAATTACCCGGTCGGGAATGGGTTATGTAATTGTTGAAGGTAGAGAAAAAGATTTATTGGTTCGTCCACAGGATTTTAATAAAGCGATGGATGGAGATATCGTTCGTGTAAAAATTAAAGACACAAATGGTAAGCGTGTAGAGGGCGTAATTGAACAAGTTTTGGAAAGAAAGCAAAGCGAGTTTATCGGTAACATTAATGTAAGTGAAAACTTTGCTTTCTTCATTCCTGATAGTCCAAAACCACTACCCGATTTTTATATAAGCCTGAAAAATTTAAATGGCGCAAAAGACAAAGAAAGGGTTGTTGTAAAATTTTTAAATTGGGACAGTGGCGCTAAAAAACCTGAAGGTGAAGTAGTCTCTGTATTGCAGGCGAAAGACGCAGATGATCTTGCGATGAAAGAAATAATTATTCAAAATGGCTTTTCTCTAAAATTTCCCCAACAGGTGTTGGATGAAGCTAATAATCTTGATGAAACGCTTGATGCTGCTGAGTTAGCCAAAAGAAAAGATTATCGTGATGTACTAACCATCACTATTGATCCGGCTGATGCAAAAGATTTTGATGATGCACTTTCAATAAAAAAGATAGGTAACAATGAATGGGAAATCGGAGTTCATATTGCTGATGTAAGTCATTTTGTAAAGCCAGGGATGGCAATGGACACAGAAGGATATGCAAGGGCAACAAGCGTTTATCTTCCTGACCGTGTGAATCCGATGTTGCCAGAAAAAATTTCAAACGAATTATGTTCGCTTCGTCCCAATGAAGATAAATATACGTTCTCCGTTATTTTTAAAATAAGTAATAAAGGAAAAGTAAAGGATTACTGGATCGGCAAAACACTTATCCATAGTGATCATCGGTTTAATTATGATGAAGTGCAGGAAATTATTGATTCCGGAAATGGAAAATATAGTGAAGAAATTACCGTATTAAATTCTCTTGCAAAAATTTTCAGAAAAGAAAGGTTTAAAAATGGCGCCATTAATTTTTCCTCAACTGAAGTAAAATTTCAACTGGACGAAAACGCGAAACCAATTGGAATTATCGTGAAAGAAAGTAAAGAATCACATCAGCTGATTGAAGAATTTATGTTGCTGGCCAACCGGACGGTAGCTGAGCATGTTTCCAAAATTAAAGTCAATAAAAAACCTATTCCATTTCCTTATCGGGTACATGATACTCCTGATGAAGAAAAGCTGAAACCATTCGTCGCTTTTGCAAAAAAATTTGGTTATCAATTTAACATGAAAGATGAAAAGGAAACTGCTAAATCTTTTAACCAGTTAATGACCGACGTGCATGGAAAGCCAGAGCAGCACGTACTTGAACAATTAGGAATTCGTACAATGGCGAAAGCAATTTATACGACAGAAAATATAGGACACTATGGATTAGGATTTAAAGATTATTGTCATTTTACTTCACCGATCCGTCGTTATCCGGATATTATGGTGCATAGAGTCCTGAGTGAAATTTTAGAAAATAATATTGAACCGGATAAAAAAATGGAAGAGAAATGTGTTCATTGCAGTGAACGTGAAAGAGCAGCAATGGAAGCAGAACGTGCGGGTAACAAATACAAGCAGGTAGAATTTATGATGGACAAACTTGGAGAAGATATGGAAGGTGTTATCAGTGGCGTTTCTTCTTTTGGTTTTTGGGTAGAAACAGTGAATGAAAAATGCGAAGGATTGGTTTCAATAAGAGACCTTTCGGAGTATGATGATTTCCGGCATGATGACGCAGAATACGCTCTGGTCGGCATTCGGACAGGGAAAAAATTCAGGATGGGCGATAAAGTAGAAGTGAAATTAGTGGCTGCAAATCTTGAAAAAAGACAACTGGATTTTGAATGGATTCCTGGTTTACATAGTCTTAAACAAAAAGCGGTGAAATCTAAAAAAAATAAAAAACAGAAGTACTAAATAACCTCTCAGTGGGAATTGATAGATTGAAAAATGTAAAAATGAACAGGTTATTTGAAATGAAAACGATTTGAAACTTTAGCTCTTAAAAATTGTAATGCAACAACCAAACGCACTTCATTCCTTTAAAGAATTATCAGCGCTTTTTGAAGAAAGATTTAATATACGGCATTTCCCCGGATCGCCGGAAAATTTATACGATGCTTCCCAATATCTGCTAACGGTGAAGGGCAAACGAATTCGTCCGGTTATGTGTTTAATGGGAAATGAAATGTTTGAGCAGATTAAAGAAGATGCTTACCAGGTTGCGATCGCAATTGAATTGTTTCACAATTTTACTTTAGTGCATGATGATATTATGGACCGTGCTCCATTGCGCAGGGGAATGCAAACCGTTCATACAAAGTATGGGGAATCAACAGCCTTGCTTGCAGGAGATGTAATGTTGATTGCTGCCTACGAATATTTAAATAAAATCAAAAACGAATACCTTCAGCCAATTCTAACCCTGTTTAATTCTACTGCGAAAAAAGTTTGTGAAGGGCAGCAAATGGATATGGAATTTGAAAAATTGACTGAAGTAAAGTTTGATGATTATGTAAAAATGATTGGATTAAAAACTTCTGTTTTGCTTGCTGCAAGTTTACAATTGGGAGCTATATTAGGCGGTGCAGGCTTAGGCAATCAGCAGCATATTTATGAGTTCGGGAAGAATCTTGGAATTGCTTTCCAGGTACAGGACGATTATTTGGATGCGTTTGGTAACCCTGAAAAATTCGGCAAGAAACCGGGAGGCGATATTATGGCAAACAAGAAGACATTTTTATTATTACAGGCCCTGGAAACCGCTACGCCGCTGCAGCAGAAAGAACTAAAGCAACTGTTGTTAAAAGAGGATGAAAGCAAAATTAATGCGATACTTGAAATCTATAAATCATGCAAGCTGGATGATTGGGCAAGGGAATTAAAACAAAAATATTTCTCAATTGCAATGAATCATCTTGAAGAAATTGCAGTTCTTTCTGTAAGAAAAAAACCGTTGAAAGAACTTTCAGTATATCTGTTGGAGCGTGATAGCTAGCAATAGAAATCTGATTAAAAAAAAGCCAGTTTGATTCAGCAAACTGGCTTTTTACTTTTACACAAATTTTGCTTATAAATTTCGAACCCAAATATTTCTAAAACTTATCGGCTTGCTTTTATCACCGTGGGCTTGTAATTTGATTGGTGAGGCACCATGTGCGGTATAAGAAGGATTACCAATGTAAAGTGTTTTACCTTTTAATTCAACATTATTCTGAATTAAAACTCCATTAAAAAATGCAGTTATTCTTGCCGGCGATTTTAAAGAGCCATCGTCGTTAAAACGAGGCGCAGTCCAGATTACATCATAAGTTTGCCAGACACCAGGAGGAAAATTTGCATTTACCAGCGGTGGAAATTGTTTGTAGATACTTCCCGCTTGTCCATTTACATAAGTTGAATTATTGTAAGAATCTAAAATTTGCAATTCATATCCATCATCGCCTTTTCCGGTAGACGCAAGAAACAATCCGCTGTTTCCCCTCGCCTGTCCTGAGCCTTCGATATCTTTTGGCTCTTTCCATTCGAGGTGCAACTGATAATCCATAAAGGATTGTTTTGTTTGTATATTACCCGATTGTTTATTCACCGTTACAATTCCATCATGCACATTCCAGTCGGCGGCTTTTGTTGTGTCGTTTGTCAAAACCCATTTGCTTAAATCTTTTCCATTAAATAAAACAATCGCATCGGAGGGTGCATCCCCACACGTTTTTCCCGGGGTAACTACTGCGGGAACGGGGGAATAAATTTCAGTGTCTTCAGGCTTCATTTTTTCTTGTGCATTAACAAAACCTATACCAGTTGCAATAAACGCAATAGTGATAAATACTTTTTTTTTCATGTTGGTGTTTTTTATTTTTAGAATCTTGCGAGTAATTTAAAATTAATCAACCGGGGTGTTAACCGGTTTGGAATGCTGAAAGTATCGTTGTTAAAATCTTTTATTAATTGATAGGAAATAATATTTGCACGATCAATCAAATTAAATACTTCAAGGCTTGCCCAAATATTTTCAAAACTCCTAAAGGGAGAATGACTTCTTCTCAATGATTTTTGAGAAAGTAACAATGCACTGAATCCAATATCTACTCTAATGTACGGCTCAATTATCAGTGCATTTCTATACTTTACACTGTTAGGAATATTATAGCTCATGTTACTGCCATAAATCATATTTAAATGTACTTTAAAATTTTTATTCGTACTTAAATAATCCTGCAAAAATAATCCCATGGTGATGAGGCGATCACTCGGTCTCCTGATCCAACCCACATCTGTACGAACACTATCAGCTACCACCTGGTCTGTAGTTTTTGCAGAAATTATTTCTCCTTCGGCATTTTTATAAGTGTAATAAAAATCGTTATCGATGTTTTCTTTTGTCTTGCTGATGCCGATACTAAACCAACTTTCCGCATCTTTTACAAGTTCTGTAAAAATCCTCGTTTCAATTCCCGTCGCGTAAGCACGTGCATCATTTTCACCAAAATAACGGATTCGCACATTATCAATATCGTACGGATCTACATCCCAAAGTGATTTATAATAGGCTTCAGTGGTAATTCGCAAAGGCCTGCTACTATTGGATAAATTATAATCAAAGCCAGCTACATATTGAACACTCTTTTGACTTCTTAAACCTGTATTGACAGTGCCATCATATCTTCTCATTTCCCGGTAGAAGGGAGGCTGGTCATAAATTCCGGCAGAAGCTTTAAAAATAATATCGCGTTTCCAATCAGGTTTATAACTAATTTCTGCACGGGGACTAATTAAAAATTCTTTATTGAGTGAATTGTAATTAAACCTTACTCCTGCCTGTATCGTTAAAGGTGTAACGGAACCCAACAAACGAAAATTATCCTGCAGATAACCACTGTACTTATCAATAGTAAGATCAGCATTTGATTTTAAGACATTATTTAACTCAATAACGTTTGGATTAAATGGCAAAGAATATCCGGCACTATCCTGGTATTGCCATTCATTCAGATGATCGTTAATAATTGTATGATCAACACCGGCACCCCATTGAATAAAGTGCTTTCCCAGCTCATAACTTCCCTTGTGGCTGATATTATAAACTGAAATGTTCAAAGCATTGCGCGCATAATTTTGGAAAACTCCTGCACCCAATGGGTTGGTGATTTTTCCAAAATCAGGCTGTGTCTTGTCGAAACTTCTTTCACCAAAAAGATAAGCGCCGCTAATATCAAAATTCTCATTTTCATTATCTCCATACCGGCTCATCATCCATTTTAATTTTACTTTTTTATTTACAGATTGGACAAGGCTTATTCCAATTAGATTACTATTATAATTATCCTTTTCCTGCCCATCAAAAAATATATCAAGACCGATATCAGCGGTGAACAAAGGAGAAAAAACTGCAGTAGATTTTTGTGCAGACTCAGGTATAAGAGAAAACTTTGAACCGGAAATAATTCCAAGAACTTCTAATTGCAATTTTTTCGAAAGTTGCCATGTTAAATATGCCTGCAAGTCCGAAGCTGAGGGAACATAATTTCCTTTTGTTTCCTGGCTACTTAATAAATTACGGTTTGTTTTACTCCTGGCACCTAATAACCACCTTAGCTTTTTGTTCTTTGAAGCCCCTTCCAGGTTTATACCCTGCTCCAAAAGACTGATATAAACAGAGCCACCAAAAGATTCAGGTTTTTTATATTGAATATCCAAAACACTACTGATCTTATCTCCATATTTCGCCTGGAACCCGCCGGTATAAAAATCAATATTTTTCACCAGCTCAGGATTAATAAAGCTTAATCCTTCCTGTTGCCCGTTCCGAACAAGATAAGGACGGTAAATTTCAAAGTCATTTATATAAATCAGGTTTTCATCGTAATTGCCACCGCGCACTGCATATTGTGAAGTAAGTTCGTTATTGCTGCCTACCAAGGTTTTGATTAATCCTTCAACTCCACCGGTTGCAGCAGGAAGCGCTTCGGCACTTTTAGGATTAATTTTAATCAGGCCGGTTTGGTTTCTTTCTTTATCATTATTGATTACAACTGTTTCCAGTGTCGTATTATTTCGCATAAGGGTAACCGTTATGTGTTCACTTTCACCTTCACTCAAATAAAAACTTTTTTGTACTTCATTATAACCTGTATGAGAAAAGACTAAGGCAAAAGCTTTTTCAGAAGGAACGTTGATATGAAAGGTTCCTGAATCTGAACCAATAATTCCGGTTTGCTTTCCAAGAATAACAATGTTGACAGCACTTACAGGATTTTCATTTTCATCAATTACTTTACCGGATACAGAAGCAGATTTCTTTTGAGCAGAAGAGGCAAGCGATACAAAAAGAAGAAAGATAAAAACCGTAAGTCTCATAGAGTGAAGATAAAATTTTTATGAAATTACATTTATTATTGGCTTCATTTCAATTTTATTATTTTTGAAAAATGCGAAAATCATTCCCTCTACTACTTATTTTCTCAGTCACTTTTTTTTGTAACTGTGTAATGCCCTCGCAAAATAAAAACGAGAAAATTGTTGACAGCGCTCCGAATGTACAAAGAGACACTTTTCACTTGTTGTGCCAATACTGGCCATTAAAGGATGCCGACCATCCTACCCCGAAAGATGTTTCTTTCACAAATGATGATGGGATCGACATGGAATCCGGAATTGTTTTTATCACTGATTCTTCCGTACTTGAAAATCCTGCAGGAGAAATGACTTACGGAAAATTTAAACTTGAGGGAAATACGATTCATGTAAATTATGATGATGGAAGAAAAGCAGATTATACCATCAAACGTTTGCATAAAGACGAATTAATATTGAAACGTGATGAAAATAACCATACTTCTGAATTAACTTATAAACCGACTAATACTTCATGGCCGGATGCAACAAAGAATCCATTTTCAAAAGAAAATTATTCATGGAGCAGAAAGCCCAAAAATTCTGAAACAGATACTCAAATAAAAAAACGGGTGAAAGAAAGTGTATTGTTTTATAAATATTATTTCGATGGTTTTGTGAACGGAGGCGCAGATAATATTGTATTTAAAGGTTTACCTGATTGCCTTAATTGGTACCAGGGAGGCATCACGATTCAAAGCGAAAGTAAACTAGATAAAAAATGGGCCAATTGCTTTTATTCTACAGACGAAGCTTACAAAGGCCGGCAGATGCTGCAAGATGTGATTACACAAAAATATGATTGGGACGTAAAAGAAACAAATTGGTTTAAGCAGACTGCATCGGTATTACAGCAGATTTACAACCGCATGTAATAGTTATTTACAAACAATGAATCTATAATTCTTTCATTTTAGCAATTATTTCCTTTGGATTTTCTGAGCTAAAGATCGCATTACCTGCTACAAGAATTTCCGCACCTGCATGAATAAT
>Ga0164242_10004720_pt1 | contig 15255 bp, 18 predicted proteins | sample OricomgcompostMG_FD_108783 | JGI IMG/M metagenome (GOLD analysis project Ga0164242, IMG submission 108783) | Miracle-Growth compost microbial communities from Emeryville, California, USA - Original compost - Miracle growth compost (MG) ... | reverse complement strand
GTTTTTTTTTTTTTTTTTTTGTTTTTTTTTGCTTTCGGTTGCTCCTCTTTTTTTTTCAAACTTCTTCTCTGGGAATCTAGGGCACCTTTTTCTCTATCTCCTCGTTTCGTCGTTGATGTGTGATGAGGATCGGACGTGCCGCGATTACGGACGAGGGTGACTACGAATATATCATGGTGTGGAGTGCGCCAGTGTCTGCGACGAGGTTTTTGTGGGGGAGAGAAGTGTTTCCTCGGGGAGGGAGGTATTTGAAGGGAGGAGGATCGAACTATGGTCGAGAAATGTGCGATGGTCGAGAAATGTGCGTCTTGAGAGATTGGAGGAAATGATACCTGACTTCTCGCGGTTGCCCGACGTGCTTCGTCTAGAGCAAGTCGAGGAGGGCACGGCATGCATAGTTATGTCACGGGATGGGTTTAGCTAGATGTGGTTGAGGGATACTCTCCCGTCCTGAATGGAAGTGATTTTTGATCATGTTGTTATTGTCGTAGCCCAGTCTCGCGCCCTACCTGTGGTTTGCCCTGCCTCTGTGGTACGAATACTACTCGTCTGTGCCAGGCATCTCACGTAGCGACATCGACACGGTGGTTGCGAAAAATTAAGGTCCTAGAAAGGTGATGATGTATGTCGTGAAGCACCGCGAAAGCAAGTACGTATGTCAGAAGCCCTATTATTACAGATCCATCCATCATGATCCATCCACTCGTGATTATAGGGTCCGTGGTTGTAAGGCAGGTATGTCAACCTAAACGACTAACAGCAAACAGCTTAGAAACTGCTGCTGTGGCTTGTGAAAAAGACCCTAGCAACGACTGGTGTTGCGGGGGAAAAAATGAAGAAGTGAACAAAAGGAAAGCGACCAGCATTAGGTTCGTGGCCGTCCGATGCGCCATGAACCTGAGATACAAGCAACCAGAAACTCCTTGGTTTAACCTAACCGTGTCCCCCCCTTGAACGCCGTCGTTGATTCCACCCGTCAGCGAGTTATACCGCGGAGAAAATGCCGATACACTAGAATTGTGCCAGCTTCCTCCAGTCCGAGAGGTCGTCAAAAAGAAAGAAAATTGTTCGTCATAATCATCGCAATGCCATGCTACCATTCCTCCCGGTCGCAAGTCAAGTTCCAGACGTTTCCGTGGTAGAAATGACCAGGCCTCGTCTGCCTATCCAGGCCACAAGGGGTTCGTCGATCCTAGTCGAGTGGCGGGATATTTCATGTCCCAATTAAACGACGATATGAGTCGAGAGATGCTCCACCGCTTCCTTAATGGTGCGAAGCATCCGCTGGTTGACGCAGAACGGGCATCGAACGGGGCGCTCAGTCATGGAGAGAGGGCCTCCGCTCGGGATGGGAGTGAGGGTGAGGTCCTCGCCCGACGGACCAGCAGTCCCGGTCTGGCCACCGGGGGTGGGCGGGGCAAAGCGCGCACCGCCACCACCGCCATTAGCGCCGACGCTGGCTCGGGCGCCGCCGCTGCCCGGGGTGGTAACCATGGGCCCGCCGACGGCAGTGGTCTGCGCGTAAGCCTGGCCGGCAATAGTGCCAAGAGGGGGGAGGCCGCGCTCGACGCGGTCCCGCTCCTCGCGGACGACGGCCGCCTGGGCCTCGGCCACGGCCTCGTCTTCCTGCAGGGCTCGGAGAGCGTTCTGGAGAACAATGTCGGGGTCCTCCTCGGCGTACATGGCGGCGGGGACGGGGTTGCCATCGGGGTGGCCGACGGCGTTGTTGTTGTTGTTGGTGTTGTTGCCGGGGTGAGGAGGGGCGCCGGCGGGGCCGGGATGTCCGTTGGCTAGTGGGTTCTGATTCTCCAGGCGGCGGATCATCTCGTCGCGGACGAGGGCGCAGATGCCGAGGGGCGAATCGACTCCGACGATGCGCTGGATGGTGTCATGGATGGCGGCCGGGGAGGTCTCGGACGAGACGGTTATGTAGCGGGACACGGAATCGGCGAGGTATGGGACGTCCTCGGCCGGGTTGGGGGCGGTGCCGTGGCGGCGCTGGCGGCGGATGAGGAGGCCGTAGCGCTTCTTGAACCGATGGATCCAGCCGGGCGAGAACTCGGGGGCCTGCTCGTCCTTGTAGCGGGGCAGCTGGGAGAAGATGGCCTTGGCCTTCTCGGCGAGCTCCTCGTTGGACGGGTTGCGGCCGGAGTTGACCATGCCCTGGTGCCAGAGCAGCACGAGCCGCTCGACGTCGGGCCAATTGCCGAAGCGCAGACGCGAGCCCGAGAGCTGCGGGTCGCCGTCGAGACGGGCGTATTTCGGACTGAGCGAGTGCGAAACGGTGGACTGGCTGATGGTCTGGTTGTACTGGGCCTGGAACCACTCGATGCACGCCTTGTGGCTCGGGCGCACCGTCTGCGAGTTGGCCCACCGGCGCAGCGCGCGTCGCTGGTCCAGGGTGAGCGAGTGTCGCTCCCGGACCGCGGTCTGCCCGGCGACAGTGCCGCCGCCGCTGTCGGACATGGCAGTGTCGGACATGACGAAAGAAGGAGAAAAAGAGACCAACAAAATTAGTCCCTTTTTTTTTGGCGCGCGGTAGTACGCGTAATTTTTTTTTTTGGGTATGCGGACGGGGTTCAGGGGAGTTAAGCGGGGATGAGGAATATGCGATGGAAAACTCCCCCGCGTAGCGAGGTTTCCCGCGATGATTGAATTCTCGAGGGAATGATTCAAAATAATGGGCTTTGAGAATCGTTGTAGTGAAGGTGGGAAATTTTGGTTAAGTGATCGGACATCGCGCCGAGAAGATGTGGTGGGGTGAAATCCCGGACACTAGGAGATGAAAAAAAAGAGGGCGGGAAATGGTTGGGTGAAGGGCGGCGGTGGCCGGTGGCTGGTGCTGCATAAATCACTTTCTAAAATTGAATTGAGAAACCCAGCCATTGTTGTCGGCAGTTGGTTCGTGCATAAAGTTAACTGCCGCTTCACAAACCGGATTTTATGCGCCCCGTGTTTCCAATTCCACCCACTGCATTTGTCCCCCTGTACCCTCGCCATACCAAACTCCCCAACAGCGTGCTATGGGTGACATGCTCCATCGACAATAGCGCCCCTGTGCCCTGCAATCGGCAGATTCCTCGTGTGTGCAAGGGGTTTGATCCCTTTCCCTGATTGGTAAATGATGCTAATCTGAGTGGCGTGCACTTTAGCAAGATAAATATGCGCGCTTGCATCCAAACATGTCATAAACGCACACACACTTACTTGGTGGAGGGTCCTTTCGAAGTCCCTGACATGCGACAAGAGAATACCCAATTGCGGTACCGAATCATTCATGTTTCGGTCAATGGGAAGCCGTTGTTGATGTGTACATCACCGGGCCAAGCATGGACTTTCTCTACCATCATGGCCTTTCCCTCGGCTCCTTCAACTCAACATGCCGCCGACCTGCATAGGTGCATATGTCAGTCTCCAGCCTGGCTAGCACCGAAGGAAGTCGGAGAGATAGCCGCCAATTGACGTCTATTTCGGTATACCGCTTTGCGATAATAGTTTGTGCCATCGTTTAGAGCACCGTCCAACCGTTATACCCAGGAATCTAGCAGTTGAACCCTTCTTAAAAGCATATGAAACACGGATTATACCCGATCTATTTCCAGCCACATGTTGGTCCCGTACATTGTACATGTACAGGTTACTTCTTGTGAAGGTCTAACAAGAGCACCCCGATACACCAGCCAAGGAACCCCCAGGGGCTTTTGACTGATGGTTGGCGCTGTGCGCCAAAGCCCAGACGATTTGCCAGATCCCACTATTCACATCGGAGTGCCTGGTGAACGAACCAGGTAGGCCGTCCCGGGAATAGGGGGATTGGCGAGTGTTGGGGCATAGCAATGGACACACTCTGCTTCCTCACTTTGGGCACAGTTATGCCACACATGGTCTTGCTCGTCCTCCTCAGCGTATTTCCCAGAAGGACCATGTAAGGGGCCTGCCTACACCTCCCTTAGATTCAGGCTTCGAATGAACCCAAACCGAGGATTTTGCGGGCAGACAATCACAGATTCAAATATGCGACGAGGATTCAACGGTCCTAACTTGACTCTATACTCAGGGGTGTTGGCTGAACAAACTCAAATGCCCCTTGCCCAAGCTCTGTGCAGTGCCTCGCTCAGCCTAGTCAAGGAAATTTGTTACTTATACTATATTAACATCCGAGTGCAGTAGTCGAACCCAAGATGGGTCCTGCATTAGAAGGAGTCGCTACCATTATCATTATCTGGGTATTATGTTTACTAGAACTCCAAAGTCCCCGAATACTAACCGTCACTCAATACCAACACTATTACCGCCCCACTCCATTCTGGATTAAACATCAGCGTCGGCGCCCCTCTCTACAATACCCCTCATGACCTCGAGGTTCCCCAGCAGCTCCTCCTTCTCGAGTGCCAGCGTCCTAGTAAGCTCCTCGAGATCCTCTATGCGACGCCGCGCCTTCTCCAACACCTCAGCCTTGCTGAGCCGCCGGTCATCCGCAGCCGCCGCAGCACTAGCATCACCCCATCGAGTACCGCCGCCGCCGCCGCTTCGGGCGTCCTTACCGGCCAGCAGCACGGCCAGCAGGCTCTCGAACTGCTGGTTCAGCCGGCTGCGGTACTGCTTCTCCACAAAGTTATGGCTCTCTCGCGCGCGGCGCTCCTCCGGCGCCAGGGGATCGTCGTCGGGCTCCTCCCCATCCTCCTCCGACGCGGGGTGGCGGGCGGGGGCAGCCCCGGACTGCGTCGGCGGCTTAACCCTGCGCTGGGCGGTGCGGAGCTGGGTCCTATTATGGCTCACCCCGCCGCCGGCGCCGGCATTTCTGACCGCGGGCGCCGCCGAGTACGGATTCGGATTCGGGGTCGGCTTCTTCGGCCTGCGCTTGGCGACGCCGCTGGGCGCGGATCTCGACAGTACCGTCGGCTTTTTGATCTCCGGGGAGCTCGGTTGTGCCTTCCTGGCCACAGTCCTCGGCTTGCTCGCCCCGGCGCCCTCCGACGCGTGGGATCGGATTCGTTTCGCGGGCTGCAGATAATCGAGCTCGTTGGAGACTTCGGGGCTGTGATGGCCGGCGCTGCTCCAATCCGCGCTGCCGGTCCTCTTGACCGGCTCGATGCTCGACACCGGGGACACGGGCGAGACTAGGAAGCCGTCGTGGGCCGAGGGAGAGGAGTGTGCCACTCCTCTATTTGCGTCAAGGAACAAGGAGGGTTCGGCCGAGGCCGCGGACCCCCCCATCGAAGAACGGGCCACCGGTGCTGCAGGCCTGCTGGGGTTGAATCCAGTGCGCCACGCATCGTTGCCTCGGCCAAAATTCCTATGGAGGTCCTCGGCCGTGACCCAGTTCCCGAATTCAGGTTGGGAAAAGGTGGGATCATCGTAAATGGCGAGCTCGTCGAAATATGACCCGTTGCCGGTACGAGGAGCTAGCGGATAGCTCCGGATGGGTAGCGAGGACTCGTCGGGTCCCCAGGACATGTAGTCCAACTCGTGAAGGTTGAGCCCGGCGGCTGGTGGGGTCATAGGAACCTTTTGGAACCCGGTATGTTAACAGACAAAGATGAGGATAAGTAGTTAGGTTACAAGGCATGGCGAACCGTTGGTGCCGAGCCCAGCTGGCTCCTAGAACTGGGTGCGTCGGCTCCCCCATCACTCGCGTCTAGGCAAAGCTCGGTGGCAAAAAAAGGGGACTCTTCCATTCTGCAAGCTCGTATGGGTTAGGTAGGGAGCATATGTGTTTTACGCGGTTGAGCCCCTATCTATTCTGAGGAGGCTGCCGTTGATAGAACGTGGTATGTTGATAAGATTGACGGGTCAATCCTGCCCCAGCCCTTATTAGTCGAACCCTCGCGACCCTTTATACACAAGGCAGGCACATCCCTGGCCCGCTCCCAGCGACGACTCAGGCGCAGTGGTCGACATGACGAAATGCAGCCGAGAAAGGCCAAGCAGGCAGAGGGTGCCTCAACTCTGAACCAATAGGCTTTCGCGGAAGTATCGGATACTCGAGAGCGGAGATCAAATACCCATCGAAGGCACGAACCAATGTAGGACTAGGTAGATAGGTAGGTACCTAGGCAGTGAAGTACGGGAAGGGGGGGGGGTTCTTTTACACAATCTAGGCCCTTTCCGCGGACATGATATCACAAAGTCATGGACGAAGGGCGCTGCAGGGTTGAAAGGGTGGGGAAGTAGAATACATGGGGTTCGGGATTTGAATGGGGACGGCGCAGCGTTTTGGGCATGGCTTATGTGGCGTCGGCCCAGCTTTGCTATGCGGATCCATGTGCAAGGCGTCCAAACCTTCATTCTCCGAACAGGCCGCGGGCGATGCCGGGCAGAGATCCTTGGGGTTGGGAAAAGCTAGAATCCATATTCGGAATGTGAGCTACTGCGGCTGTTGTGTCATTACCCTCTCACAACAAGTTGGAAGCGTCTGGCATCGGGGATCGCCCTGATTGATATAGGGAAGGGAGCTATCAAAGTAAGCTACCAGCTACCAGCTACCCCGCGAGCTCTGATCAAGTTCCCTACGCGACGGCTCAACGTCTTCCCCATATTTTCTGCCTTTCCACTCCTTCCTTACCTTAGCCCCAAGCCACAGACCTGTGTAAGTGGCCAAAGACCAGGATGCCACTGGACATTGGCGGCCGGCCAAGCGAGCCGGAATGGTCCCCCAAAGGTTCGTCCATGTACGGGATACAATGCAGCCATGGCTCGAAAGGCTCGTTCCGGCACAGCAAAAGCACCATTGGCGAGTTATGGGGGCGGGGGTGGGTGTCTTGGCTGCGATGATAGTGTATGCTTGGTCCGTACAGCACACGGCTTACATACAACCCCGACAGGAGTACTGTGTAGACGTTTCCGAGGGAGGCCGGTAATATCCTCGTTGCAGAGACCAGGTGTAATGTGTAGCTCGGAGGGGGTAGCTGGGTGTCTGCACTGTACCATTTGCGGGCAACCCACGAATCATTACCTCATCGAGCAAAACATACATCTTTGACGAAGGCGAAGTACATGTACCTTATCAAGGGACAGGTACGGAGCCAGTCTGGCAGCCATCTACGCCATACTGTTCTATTTTCCCCCCTCATCGCCGACCCGTTCGCGCGCCGGCGTACCCATGGATCCCGACTTCGGCGAGGGGACTGCCGGCCGACCCGGGTGGCATAGGGACTCCCCGGGTCAGATAGCGTGTCTCGTGAGCATCCCTAGGGTATGCTGATATTAAATTACCGCGTTGTCAATCTATAACGCCGCGGGATGCCCGAGTGTGCATTGGCGAATAATGGGGAGTAACTTAGGTAACAGGCGGAGAGCATTTCCGCGGCTTAGGACGGGGTCCGCTGGGGTAGGCTCGAGAAAGGAGATGAAGAACTCGGGCAATTCGAGATGTGGATGGCGTCCCTCGTCTTTCTCTCGCCTTTTCCTGCGCCCTGTTTGAGGCCGCTTCGAAGAGGGCTCCGTGAATTGCCGATTGCTTCAGCCCGGTGACCATTCCGTCGTCCTCTCACTGAAGCATCGGGCGAGAGAAGGCTCGAGTAAGCGATCTGGCGAAGGTGTGTAAGTGGATGGAATACTCGGGTTCTGAGCAAGTCCTTCCAGTTTTACGATTTAGTCAGCCACTCGGGCCTGTGGATGGCATTGTCCATTCACCGAACCAGTCATGGGATGTGGTTGTGACTAAACAAAACCGGCCCAGAGGCCCGATTGACAGGCTGTGCCCAACTAACCAGGCCAAGCTAGGGCAACGACGCTCGAATCCTAACGGTCCAATGACCAATTCTAACATCTCAAGCTGTATAGGAGTCGGAAATGCCCCGTTCCTAGAGCAATGCGAATCTTTGGACTGCGTGTATTGGTAAAGCATGAGATCTAGTGCTGACGACTACCATGTGAACCACGCCTACCAAAGGTTTCCGTATATTTCTCAATAGATTCTGGCACAAACATGTTTTTCCGGAGGTGACTGAGCTTCCTCTCAGTCTTCCTCGTCGCCGCCGCCGGCAGCAACGGCTTCCTCCTCGTCTTCTTCGACGGCAGGGGCAGCGGCGGCTTTGGCGGCTGCCTTAGTGGGCAGGCCATTGCCGACGGGTTCGACTATCTCGCCGGGGCCATCGTCTCCGGGCACCTCGTCCTCGTCCTCCTCGTCGAGTGGGACGTCTTCTTCTTCCACTTCCTCGTCCTCCTCGACGAGCTCATGCTTGCCGTTCTCCTCGCCGTTCTTCCCGTTCTGGGCAACCTTGGCGGGAGCATCGCCTGCGGCGGGGGCGGTCTTTAGCTTCTTCTTGGGAGGAGCTGTGTCTATGACTATTGTTAGTAAGGGGCAAATGAATCAAGGAGCTGGCAAGGGCCTCTGCTTACCTGCAACGCCGTTCTCTTCCTCCTTCTCACCATCGTCGCCTTCTTCCTCTTCCTCTTCCTCCTCCTCTTCCTCTACGTCATCTTCCTCGTCTTCTTCATCTTCGATGTACCTGTCGACAACGGCGAGTCAGCGTTGTGTTCCTTCACTTTCGATGACATATTTCGAACACGAGAAGCAGAACCTCGCGAAAACTACCGAGGCTCTTGATGACGGGGGCGGGTGGGCTGGGGCCAACGACAGCAAACAAGGGGGCTTTGCGCCGGAATACACAACTAGGGGAGCTCGATGGGGACTTCTCGGGTACCGTCGCACAAAGTTGGCGACGCAGACGGCCGGGTTCTGGCGGATTGGCAAGAAGAGAGTGCTACTTACTCTTCCTCCTCCTCGGAGCCGCTTGGGAGGGAGACGAGCTCCTCCTCCTCCTCTTGCTTTCTCTTACGGCTTGACATTGTGATGTTGAAGTCAGGGGGGAGTCAATTGACCAAGAAGAGTAGGTCCGGTGGTATATTTTGGTAAGATTTTGATGCTAAGAGGTTGTAGAGTGATGGAGAGAGGAAAAAGGGGGGAGGGAAGGGAAAGGCTGAGAGGAAGGGAGGATTCGGGGGGTGGTGGAAGAGCAAAGGCAGAGAGCTCCAGCCAAAAAGGTACGTACCTACCTGTAAGAGAGGCGAACGGTGGGGGAAAGGGGAGGGAGGACAGGAAAAGGAGGGTAAAATCCGTGGGCGACTGAGACCGGGAGCCATGGGAGGGGGGCGGCTTGTGTCTCTCACCTGGGCTTCCCCGTGGTGGTGTGAGGGGTCAAACAGGGAGTCAAACGGAGACCTGAGGCATCCATCTCTCTCCGTTGGCGTCCTCCACTGACGCAAGTACAGACTGCCTACAACTACTTCGCACCTCACAATTAGGTAGGAGAAGGAGGAGTGGAGGGGTGGAGGGGGGAACTGGATCTGGGCTCTGGGGCTGGGCGTGGTGGCTTGGAAAGCTGGTGTGGAACCTGGATCGTTATCTGGCACTTGCTTGGCTGACTGATGAGGCACTGAGCTCGTCTTCCCAACTCGAGCTTCCAAGTGGCTGACAAGCGAGAGAGCTCGGGCCTCCGCTAGCGAGTACGCTAGGCTGGGTAATCCCTGTCACAATCCCTGACGGTGCGCCGCACTTCTCCCACCTATCCCGAGCTTATTTGCAAGCGTCATGGCGCGACTTGAGAAAAAAGAGAGCGATCGGAGCTAAAACGTCATGGTTGCACTCGCCCGAGCCTGCCTGCCGCCCCCTCCCTTCCCCCCAAGTGGATTGAACGCGATTCCCATCTGGGGCGCGCTGCCGTAGACCGTTTTTAGAAAAGCCACTCGAACTTTTATGGTTGACAACGGGGACGGCGAGGGGTTACCTTGTTTGTGAGGGCGTCCGATTTTGAACCAATAGCAAAGGATGAAGGAACACATGGTTGTTTGTGAGCTTGGAGAAAAGGAATATGCTTCCTGTTCAGGACCAAAAAGACCGTGATGGAACCGGTAATTTGCGAGTAGGTGAGATGGATGGATGGGCGGGATGGGAAGACGCGGGCGAGGGAAATATGGGACAAACAAAATCAAAATATGGAACTGCTGCGTGCCCAACATCTAGCGCAATTAACTAGTGTAGATGCATCTCGACGCGGTTTTTAGTGGCGGCGACGCGTTTTCTGCGAGACCGCGAAATGCAACACCCCGCAAATGACCATCCCACTCCGATCGACGAGGACAGCTAGTTCTGGCCCAATCCAGGTTTTGACAAACGCCCATGCCGTACGGATGTAATTAATATTAATATATTGCACCGCCACCAGAGTTGGGAGGCACTGTGTAGGATGTGGAGGATGTGGGATGAATCCTCCTGGTATCTATCTGCCTTACCTACCTTTGGCATACCTTTGGCATGTGGAGTACAATACCTGGGTCGGCATTTGGCCATGTCACAGGGGGATGCCTTGACTGTGGGATATCTACGCTGTAAACTACTGTCATCTCACAAAAACGAGGGTCTTCTGGAGCGGCGACTCGCTACTCCTTCTACTACGCAATCTACCTACATTACGCAGTACGGGTTATACACATGGTAAACCTTTGCGAGTTTAAACGGGAACCCTCACATCTTCCAAAAATAACCCTTCAGTCCAGGATAGAAACTTGCACTGTTGCCCATAACCTGCATTACACCAAGAAACAAACCAACAACCCCTGAAGCATGAATCATAGATCATTTCAAAACATTGCCGACGATGGCACACGCCAGTCGCTAGTACAGTCTTTCATCCAAATCCAAGACCCTGGACCTTACCATGCCGCCGTTGTAGACTTCATAAACGAAGCCGCAGCGAGGGTGGAGCTAGACGATGCTGCTCAGCATTTCCATCAGCCAGACTCCGATATTTAGCATCAATATTTCCAATTTGTCGAGAAGGAGACGTTTGTCTCTGGAAGCTCAAGAAATGATGTGCTAAGTCCCGCGGGCTCTCTCAAGTCACGGCTCCATATCCGACTACACTGGCCAAGCCGGTCCGGCAAAGTATCCCACCAGGGAGCCAGCTCTGTCTCTTTTTCCGGCGACATCTCGAGCCCGTCTATGCACCTTCTTTCACAGAGAGGTGTATTCGGCAATGGGGTATTGATCAGTGAGGCTTCTCATCGCCGCGAGTGGATCATGAGGGATGTGTTAGACACTATGACGAGGAAGCCGACACGCCTCGTCCTAGGCGGCGTACGACGTGCTGGGTTGATGGCTGTGAAAAGTATCGCCATTACGACCAGGTTTGTGCCCTTCATTGGAAACAGCGACATCCTGGACAATCTTATCCTCGTCCAAGAACTTGCCGGGCTGGTGGCTGTAAGAAAATAGGATGTTTTCACAAGCTTTGCCGAATCCATTGGAGGCAGAAACATCCAGGGCAGCTTCTTCCGCATGGAATCTGCAGAGTCAGCAATTGTACGCGTCTCATCCAGCTCAATCAACTTTGTAACTTCCATTGGAGGGAGCATCATCCAGGCCAGCAATATCCTTACCGACGACATTGCAGATTCAGTGGCTGCAAACGCTATCCCAAACACACGATCACCTTTGTATCTCCCATTGGAGACAACAGAACCGGGGAATGCCGTGTCCTACTAGCCAGACCAGTCGATGTGAGGTCGGTGGTTGTACCCGGGACGGTCATTACAACCGGCTATGTGTCTCTCACTGGAAGGAACAACACCCCGGACAACCGTCTCCAGCTCCGTACCGGAAACAGATCTGCTAGAAAGAGGGTTGCTCTTCCTGGACAAGACTCCACGGTCTTTGTAATAGGCACTTGACAGAACATATGGGCAAATGCTACAGAAGACCATGCGATACCTGTCGAGTAGAAAGCTGCCAGAAAAAAAAAACATGTTCGGCGGCTATTGCAGGTTCCATATGAGAGCCATGGGACTACAGTTGCCGGCGTCCAGGATTTGCAAATTCGACGGATGCCAAAGCGTACGGACCGGCACATTAGGCGGCTACTATGTAGCTCATTGGAGGAGGGAAAACACGGATGGCATTTTGCCAGCACCTCGGAAATATTTTTGCCAAGAACTGGGCTGTGAAAAGAGACGACAAGCAAACTGTGAACGTTATTGCATAGCACATTGGCAACAAATCACCGGAAAACGAGCCGTTAGAAGGGATTGTCGGATCTGCAAATGGTACAGGATGCTAGAAATGGAGAACAGCTTGCAAAGACGGCTTTTGCTCCTCCCACTGGAGAGAAAAGCATAGTGAGGAAAGTCGGAGGGATGGACAATGTCGACAAGAATAGTTGCCAGACGAGTGTGGGAAACGATATAGCTGGATATTGCCAGGCCAGTTGCTTGCAGGTTTAAAAGGTACCACTTTTGAAATCGAGCAACAGAACCTGTAGGGTTGGCGAATGCAGAAGTGGACAGCAAGGATGGCTTATACACTAGGGCCATGCAGAGAGTGATGGTGCATCTTGGTATAGCATGCAATCGAAAATGTAGCGCATTATCATATCTTCATCAATTTGCCCATGCACCTCGTCTTCTACTCCAATGATGGTTCTATGTTTCCATCAACTGTGACCTTCAGTCGCCGCTGTTCGCCTCCAAATACACGACTCTTTGACTTTGGGGTGATGGAATCGGTTTGGATCATGTCACCCTCCTCAATTTCCATCTCAGTGTTTGTATCTTTCGCACTCTCTGCCGCCAGGCGTCGCAACTCGCTTCCACGGAGGCGCGGCAGCAAATGCTCATTTTCAGCAACCAACTTGCGAGCCTGAGCGATCTCTCTAGCCCGCTTGCCAACCATGCGCTTCTTATAAAACGCACGCTCTCTTCTTGCTCGGATCTCACTGATATGCCTGATGGCATCAAGCGTCTTGTTAACTAACTCGCGGTCGTATCGTTGTGGCACATTGCGGCGGGCGCCAAAGAGCAAGGTGGTGTCGCAGGTCATCTCCTTGCCGGCCTGCATGCGAGAGGCCTTGGTCCATTTGAGGCGGCGAGGGTTGCGACGCAACTTGAAGTTCTTATGGCATTTGGAGCGACAGAATCGGAGGGCTCGTCCTGTAAAGGCCGCAAATGTCAGCATCTATCTACATACAAGAATCGCAAGAATCGCAGGAGGCCCTACCGTCATTTCTGACGAAGGAGATACCCTTCGAGGGATATGTTGGGCGGCTACAAAAGTAGCACGGATCGATCCTGGTCTTGTTAGATACTGTCACCACGATCTAGAGAATAGTGTCGAGACCAACCTCATGGTGTCTTTTGTGGTGTTGATCGTGCTATGGTGTGCATCTTGAAAATTCTCCGATGGCGGTTTTCCAAGATACTAGGTGGTGGGGAGGGCGATTAAGTCAGGTGACCGAGGATAAGATAAGAGATACGCCCCACTGCATCGGTACCATGAGATAAAGATTGTCAGCTTGTATGTATGTACCCCACACTACAGTAACAGGTGGAGGTCCTGATAGAGGACGAGGACCGAGTACATCTCAACCACTAGCTGCGGCGCACCCCACTACCTAAGGTCTACATAGAAGGTAGAGAGTTTAACAGTGCCTACTTTCTTGACTCATTCTGTAATACTTTGTTATGATCCAGACAGAGAGAGCGGGGAAAGGGCAGAGTCAAAAGATGGGGAGGAAGGGTCAAAGAATAAAAAGCAATAATAAAAAAGTAACAAGCAAAAAGTGAGAAACACCAGTCAGAAACACAAAAAGAGAAACTCACACAAAGTAAAGTTGAAAAAGTAAAATCACAGACAAACACTGACAAGGCAAAGGATCAACCACCGTCTGAATTGCTCAATGCAGGCACAGTAGGCAGAGTTACACCCAATAAAGGCCCTGCCAAGTGCGGGCTAGCCCGCAGGGGAAGCAACCGGAAGGGAAGTTGTCACTTGTCACAGACTTTCAATGTCTGGTGCAGGGATTTGGTGTGGGCTGCCGCACCTCTCCAGGGCTGACCGTCATGCTGGGAGTGACTTTTTTGGGGGGACCGGGGGGAACGGGGGGAGATGTCGTTTGCATGTTTGATCCCTTTTTTTCTTCTTTTTTTGGCGGCGGCGGTAGCCAGCTTCACTCAAATATTATGTCAAGGCAGCTAGCCGACAGCTGAATCAGTATCGGTTTGTTAGTACCCGAGTAAAAATATACCGAGTAATTTGTGTCCTTTGGTAGAGTTCGGGTATGCAGAGAGGAGACAAATGTCCCGGACAAATATCCCGTTGGGTTCAGTAAAATGAGCCTGCAAGGTATGCCGCAGGTAGCGCGTCATTCAACGTCCCTGGCAGTGAACCTACCCAAGAGTCTGGTGCTTAACCCTCCTAGCGCGTTATGAGGGTACATAGTACCTAGGTATGCATCCGTTTGACGCGTGCCTGGCTAACTAATTCCCGCGACCACTGACACTGCCCACTGCCCTGACCCACACCACCACCCCCATCTCTTCCGCTCCCCGGCCATCAAAGAAGTCAACACCCGGAGTGGGCAACCAGGGCGACCAGGGGTGTCGCGTTTCTTTCCTGGAAGGCCCTGTTCTTGAGCCCTGCCCGTTCTCGGGGCCCTGTTCTTTGGGAATTGCACACTGGCGATCTCCACTGCGACATTAATAATAATAAATAACAGGAAAGCAATGTTAAAATAATAAAAAAAGGAAAGGAATTCAGCTCTTTCGCTTCTGTCTCTTGTTTTCCCGGCCATGGCTGAGACATAATAAACCCTTTTCTGTCCTCTCTCAATCGACACTGGCGGGACCCCAACACACCAGCCATAGATAATATGGCTGACGACCCGTTCTCAGACCCCTTCTCGGGCGAGTCGCCTACTAGACGCCCAGGGTTTTCGAGCGTGATGCAACAGCGCAGCATGAAATACCGAGAGCTCGGCCTCGATCCTCGTGCGAGGCGACAGCACGCCCAAACACAGCCATCTCCGAGGCGTACCAGCCCCGAGTTGAAACACAGGGCAAGCGAGGCCTCGAATTTGGGCCACCACCAGCACCACCGCCAACAGCAGTACCCGCGACACCACCAAAATCCTCATCCATATCCGTACGCACAACCGCACCAGCAGGAGCACCACCACCACCACCAGCAAGACTTCCCTCCTTCCCCTTCCTCACCCTCCTCCCCTCTCAACGACTCGATGCCACTCTCCCCCACAGTGCCGCAGCTACCTGCTCTCCTTTTCCCGCCAATATCCCCCCGATGGGACTCGTTATCGAGCACCAACCACCCTGACTCCGCCATCAATCTGTCGGGCAGGCCGCCCCTGTCGGCATTCCCCGGCCTCTCCTCCCACCCAGTTTCCCCTGAATCCCTTCCTCGTCATCCGCAGCAACAGCAGCAGCAGCAGCGAGAACCCCCAAGCCCTCCCTCAATTCACGAAT
>Ga0164242_10004719_pt1 | contig 15260 bp, 15 predicted proteins | sample OricomgcompostMG_FD_108783 | JGI IMG/M metagenome (GOLD analysis project Ga0164242, IMG submission 108783) | Miracle-Growth compost microbial communities from Emeryville, California, USA - Original compost - Miracle growth compost (MG) ... | reverse complement strand
TGCAGGAGGGCGAGGGCGGCGAGCGGTGGGAGGAGGCTGTGGGCGAGTTCCCGGAGAACCTGCAGGATATCATCGTCAAGGGTGGCCTACCGCAGTGGATCCAGCACCAGATCTCAAAGACGGGGGTTTAGATAAACCTGTATATATGGTCAAAGGTCTCAGTTTCAAGTAGTAAGCTGTAAAATAAGCAAGACATGGTTCGCAATAGAGCATGTACGCGATGTAGCAAGCAGTGGTGGGCATCCGTCGGACTCGTGATATCCTGGGCCGGATGTCGCCGGTGCCGGCCCTTTCATTGCGGACTGGAGTGTCCGGCATGAAGGTATGGAATTACAGATGTGCAATAATCCGTACTCTACGGATACCTAATCTTGGAATGCCCAAGGTGATATTGACTTGGACTGTCATCTACACATGTATATCCATTTCCCTGCTACCTACAAAGGCCATACCATACAGTACCCGAGCCCAGCCGCCCGTAGCCCGTTGGCCAACAAGGCAAAGCATTACAGACCTGACGTGAGGTTCAAAGTTCTGGGTTGCTTGAGAACCTCGGCGGGCCCACATTTGGTGCCGTCAACCCCACTACTATTATGGGGTGGGGCCAACAGGGAAACCGGAGCTACCCCTCCTTCTGCCGCCTCCCGTTTCTCTACTGACTCCGAGCCGGAAGAAGAGACGAACCCGAAAATCACCAGCCCGAGAGTATCACGCTCGGCCCCGCTATCTCAACTCTTGTTAGAGGCAGCAGCCCCTCTTCTTGAGATCTGCGCCTCTTTCGCCGCCATGACCGTCGAGACTGTCCAGCTCGAGCATGTTCCCGCGACCCATACTGTCTTCGCTTCCTTCTTTAGGAACGTGGACAACGCCGGCTTCCTACAGTCGCAGCTACTCGCCCGCAACGGCGAGTTCGAGTATGCATTCATCGATGCATCCTCGGTGAGTTTTGGCGTTGGGCGATACTCTGGGCCAGTCTCCCGGCTGTCTCCCGCCCAATCTCTACTGTTGCCCCTGCTGATCCGACGCCCCTGCTCGCCGAACAGGTCCTGTCCCGATTCCAAGTTCTCGCCGCGACCTTCAAGGCCCTGACCGTGCTCCTCGACGGGACACTAAAGACTCCAAACGTCCATTCCGAGATTGTCTACTCATTGAGCGCTTCGAATAATGTACGCATCTCCGTAACTATGTTTCTATAGCCAACCCTCGTGGTCTAAACCCTGAACTCTCTTCATCTTCCTACAAGCTACAACATACAACCCCGACTAACCCACACCCTCCATCATAGATCTCCGACGCCTACCGCCGCTACGGTATTACCACGGCCACGCGAGACCTCATCATCATCAAGATCGCCTCGCCAACCGCTCCGCGAACGGCCGCAGAGGTCGCGGCCCACCTAAACGAACACGTCGCCGGCACCCCGTGCGCCCTAGACGATGACCAGATCCGCGAGTGCACCGACTGGGCGCGCGTGCGCAAATCCTACAAGCTGAACGGAGCTCCCGGCCTCGAGGCATTGCCGGATGGGCCATTGCGGCAGCGGGAGGCGGAGATGCTCGTCATTGAGACGATGGCTCTGCGCGGGCTGTGATAGCGGTCGGCTGAGCAAGGACTTTGGTTAGATTTAGGGTTGGGCGTGGTGTCCGGTGTAATAAAAAGTCTATGGTATCTATTTGGGGGACTGGATACCCACCTAGAACAGAGCATACCAAGAGCACGATTCCTGTCTTGTCTTGATATAGATATATTTGTCTTTATTATAATTATCTCCCGTTGTCATAAAGTCATTCCGCGTACGCTCTAGGAAGTCTCTAGTCTATCTACACACGCCCTCGCAACGACGCCCCAAGTGGTATAGCCTTCTTGCCCGAAAGCCAATATCCTAGTCCTCACATGCCGCAATAACTCTTGATACGCCTCCACAGCTCAGCGCGCATGGCATCCCTCCCGCTCCTCGTCCTCTGCACCGCGTCGCGGTTCTCATGGGCCCGGCGCAATAGATACTTCATGCACTCTCCCGTCGACCCCCATACAAGGTACTTGTAGGCCTCGATCTCTCGGTGTCTCCTGGAAGCCGCAGCAGAAACAGGTTTGGCCGCCGCCCCCTTATCCGAACATACTAGCTCACAGCTGATCTCGTCGGCCATGCCCTGTAGTTGCGCAAACGCAATCTCGGTACCGTCGGGGCTGTCTCCGAGCACGTCACGCGCCCTGCGGACGGATTCGCGGTTATGCGACGCCAACACTAGGCTCACGTCCGGAAATGAGACCACTGCCGCGCTCGGGTCCTTTGCGTTCCTCTCGACGATTGGCTGCGTCCATCGGCGTCGGAGCAGCGCCTCGGCGATGCCGTCGTCGGCGGCGTCCGTGTCCGCCTTGGTGTCGTGGATGAGGTGGCGCGGGTCCGAGCCGAGATAGGCGCCGCGTACCAGCTTCACGCCGAGGGCGAAACCCTCCTCGAGTGCGGTAGTGAGGTGTCCGGATAGGATGGCCGGCGTGGCTTTTAAATACGCCTGATACGTGCCGAAGACAACAGCCTTGCCGGTCGCGTTATATTTACGCATGTAGTTGAGGGTCCAGTTGTCGATGCCGGCTTGAACAGCTTGCTGCTCTGCGTCAAACAGGAGGCGGACACCCCGCGAGGCCGCGAGCTGGCAGATGCTGTCTATCGCACTGGCGAGGGCTGGGGTGGGTGGGAGGTCTTGGGCGAGGTGGAAAAGTGCCTGGCTGCCAGCACCGGTGAACTTCAAGGCAACGAAGTCGCCTGGAGCGGCCAGAAGTACGGTCTCTATGGTTCCGGTAGCCCAGGATTCGATCTCTTTCCGGATACCCTCCTCGGCGGCAGCGTCTTGGCCACAAGACGCCAAATTCTCGGTTTGGGCCTCGGAAAGCACGACTTCCTTTGCGTAGCCAAGTATGACGCCCTTGAAACCGATGTTCTTGAGCGAGTCGATGGTTTGGCGGACCTCGGTAGCGCTCTCACCTGCGCAAAACTGTGCGTAGAAAGTGTTCTTAAGGATGAATTTGAGAATCGGGTTTCTATCAGGATTCAGGAACGGATTGGTGGTGTTGGCCAGCACCGACATCATGACTAGTGACGGTGGTAATAATAAAGGAGAAGATGATATTGTTGTGGTCATTAGTGACCGGATGATTGTAGTCAGAGGCAGCACAGCTAATGCGCTGGGTTGTTCTGCCTCCGAGAGCTGGGCGGCGGGGAGTGTTGACATTGTGGAGGAGATAGAGTCAAGGCTGACGCTTGCCGGCGGCAAGGATCTGCTTGAGGACGAGTGAAGACTCCGGGTTGATATCGTCCTGATATATCCACAGCTGGCTTGGTGTTGTTGTAATTGAAGCTCGAGGCCGTGTGTTTTGAATGGGGCCCTGGGCACGACTCTCCTCGAAATACCAACTCCTGGATGTATGGCTAGCAGGCTCCTAGTAAAAACTTGCCGGCCAGCAAGCACGCCGGGGGCTGGAGCCATAGTTGTCAGCATCTACGACTCCTCTCACGGGTTGCGACGAAGATAAAGTAGGCGTAGGTAGGATACGGAGGTAGGTAGGAAGGTAGGTAGGTTAGAGAAGTGGTAGGCAAGGCAGGTGGTAGGTCATGACGATATTGCAACATTGGGAATCTACCTCAGGTTAAAGTACTGACTACAGCTAACATTGGGTCCTCTTTTGCAGCTCCGAAGGTCGCATAGATGCACGATAAACGTCCATTGAAGCTTCCGGTAGTGGTAAAGTTTACCAGGTGCGCTTATCAGTGGGTCACGTGGGGGTTGTGACAAGCCGGCGTTAGCCGACCTTTATCATGGCCATGCCATGTCGCCATCAACTAAAGGGAGGTCTGTGGGATGATGTGGGGTCAATCAGCTGCAACCGGCGGGCATTGTCCCATCTCTGGCCGACATTTTGCCTTTCATGCTCGGCTTATAGTGGATTGTTCCTGACCCCTGGGGAGCGCTTTGTCGGTGGCCAACTCGGCGCTATCATCGAGAGCTGCCGTTGGGGGCCTCGAATCGGCTTGACGGGCCTGCTGAAGGTGGGCGCCGAGATTAGGAGCCCAATTTCTTCATGCGGCTCAAGTCGGCGTTGGCGTAGTGGAGATAGCGATGTCGGGAATTTGGTCGTTGGGTCATCTTGCCGATGGTCATGCTACCGATGGCCAAGGTCCCGAGCGACGGGAGTGAGGGATGATAAGAACTGCCACACCTTGTCGCCCCACCACTTGTCTCCCGCCTAAGCCCATTCCCGCCGCAACAGCCCAGGGGAGGCTGCCGCACCTTGTGCCTGACCGGCAGGGGCGCGGCGCAACCTTCACCGAACAAATGCCCTTGCCAGCGTCCTCACGAGTGTAGTGGTGGTGTGGCGGCAGCAAGCCACCCGCAGTAGCCGCAGCTAAAGAAGGAGATGAAGGATTGGCCTCGGAATGCGATACCGGCTTCAGTTCTTCCCATATGTCCGGGGCAGCCGCCGCCCCACAGCACACACTAATGGTGAAGCCGGAATGCCAAAAAAGGATACTGGTGAGTGTGCATCTGTGACAACCACTCCAGTTCATCCGGATGTCATAGTTTCATCCTTCCGGCCTCCCACTCGCCGTTTTATAAACTCGACGTATCCGATAGGCCGGCCTCGGGCAGCGCCGGCCAAGTCTTGTAGCCCTCCGTAGATGAACCCTACTACCAGGGCAGTCTTTGTAGTCCGGGCAGCCATTGGCAGAGAGAACCTGTCTGTGGAAGAGAGGGCTAGTTAGTTACACCCGGCGACATTGACGCGGCGGGAGAACGGGAAGGATGGTTACGCACTCCATAGGCTGAAGCCCCCGGCCACCGTCACGCAGGCGAGCACGGTATTGATCAGATCCTTCTGGCCCCGGGAATTGTCGAACATGTGCTCAATGCCGAACATTGTCGTGGTCCAGAAGCAAATCTTGGTCCCCATCCTAAGTCCCTCCTTTAGACCGCCATATGCCACATGGTAGTTCTTGCTCTTGTGGTAAAGGAACCAGCCGGTTGTGGTGGTCGGGAGCTTGTGAGCATGCTCGGCGCGGAATCGAAGACCAGCCATCTGGCTTCCCTGGGTTGTTCCTAGGCCAAGACCAATCAGGAAAGACAAGCTAGATGCCAGCGGAATCCGCAGGGGAGCTGGGAACCCAAGACGCGAGTTCCTGTACAACTCGTCGATTTGGGCCTGGGTTGGCAGAGCCGGCTCTTCCGTCGGTGTTATCGACTCCATTTTGGAAAGGTCAGGTTGCGGGCTGGGTGCTGATAAACATAAATAGGGCCTCGCGTGTAAAAAATATGCTTCCTAGGATTGACAAAGGGTTGAATGGTGGACTGCCCGGCTGAGGAGTTGCATGAAAGCCTGGATCATGATAGCTGACCCTGAAGTTTTCCTCGGTTGACACTTGACAGTGCTGAGGTGGCCCAAGCTCCTGCTGCGAGCATCCCTGCTTCGGCTCGGCCTGCTTAACTTCCTGGCGACTTTCTGTAATTATTGCCCCGCCATCCATCCCACTTCACAGTCAGCTTGGCCAGGTCACCTCTTCGACGGCGGTTCAGCCAAAGCACAAACAAAAGCGTCGAGCGGACCAAAACGATTAAAAGAAGTTTCACGGTGTGGCTTGTCTAGTTTGGGACTAAAGAACAAAATGGTATAACTTCCACTCATTTTCCACGTCCAAGGACCCTCTCCCTCCCCCACCGTCGACGCGATAGGCACAGATGCGCCGCAGCCAGTCATGCCCAACTCGCAGCTTCGATCTCCCCCGGGATCTCTCTCCTTGTCTAACTGCTAACTCCGTCTTTGGTATAGGCGAGTAAAAACACCAAGAATCAGGATGACGTGGACATCACAATCCGACTCAAACATGGCATCCACACCATCTTCCTCTTTGTCGACCCGCTTGCGCCGTTTTCCAAGATCACCAGCGAGCTACTCGAGGTTCTACGAGAACGATACCCAGAGGGCCTCACAACGTCAATCGCCCCTCCAAAGACCACACCTGTCCCGGACGCCGGCAGCGAGAGTATCGAAATCTACTACGCCGTCATGAAAGCGCCCAGCGACCCCTCGCAGGGCTGGCGTAACCTGCACATCTCAGCAAACGACCGACCTGTCGATACGGGCTTGAAGGACAATTCTGCGGTGGCTTTTGCTTTCCAGGATCCAGATAACATGGAGGACGATGTGCGGTTCGAGGTGGAGTGGCCGGAGCTGGACGACGACGTTGGCGATGCAGAAGCTTGAGTGCGTCCCGGCCAACGGATCGCAACGCATTGTTTGCATTATACTGCTTTAGCCACGGCGTCTGGAGTTTTGCGATCAGTGAGGCGCTACGGAACCGCAGCCTGTCCCGCCATAGCTTCGTTACTATTCCACGATACACTCGAGGAAGCCATTCCGTCTATCCTTGCTCTATTGCCCCCGAGCCAACACCTGGTTGGCCACACTAGCAAAAGACACCATACCTACCTACCTAGCAACGCGCAGTGATAAGAGTCAGAAGGGCAACCTTCCCCGGTCAGCCTAACAGCTGAAACGGTTCATAGCAAGTACAAGTCGTTCGCTCCATTGGAGCTGACCTGGAAGCGTGCTGGCAGAGGAGGTGACATGGGAGGAGAAGTGTAAGATAATACGGGCTACGCTTAATGCGGCTTGTTTTTAACAACCCGGAATATCGAACGCGCCGCCCGACGAAGAAAAAGATATACATGGAAAGGATGCTCCATGACGACAAGATTCAGCGTCCCTCTTAAAGGCCGGCATGCAAATGACAAGTAAATGCAAGCAAAGGCGGCTCTCCGCGCCGCCGATTGCAGCTGGACAGTACTTAGATACTTAGGTACCTAAACCGAATTCCTCGCGAATTGAACCCTTGTAGATCCTGGGGCGCTGCCCCGGTGGCCGGAGCCGCGCATCACATCCCGAGAAAGTATCATAAGCCCGGCCGTCCGGGGGGCGTATTCGTAAATGACGAGATTGGTATTCCGTATCTCTCTCCTATTGGATATTCTCGGTGGCAGGGTCACTTTTTTCAGGGGCAGTTTAAGGGGTCTAGATGCGCCCGCGCGACCCCTGTCCGTGCATCCTCTCACATGTTTACCTCCGCGAAACAGCGTAAATTTTATCGGCCAACCTTCAACGATCACCCTCTCGCCGAAGCATTTCTTCAACAACGGCACAAACGGGAGGGGAGGAATCTCGCCTCATGCAGCCATCTACATGACCCAAGTTTCCCCCGCCGCGGTTCTTCGCCATGGCTTGCGAATCCTTGCGCCGCTGTCGGTAGCGCTCACCGTTTACCTCTACCTCTTTCCTCTCTTCCAAACATGCGCCTTTCCACTCCCTACCACCGACGGTGTCGATACGGGCTTGGCCGCCTTCCTGGAGACGGCGGCATTACATTCACCTTTTGTGCCGACTCCGCCGACTCCGCCGAGCAGCAACAGTGGTAATGGTACCGCCAATGACGGAAAGGGCTCGGCGCGGACGCCTCTCGCCCCCTTCCGTCTCCTCGCACTCGGCGATCCCCAACTCGAAGGCGATACCTCCATTCCCAACGCCTATAGCCGGTCGTTCCCGCATCTCCGGGCTCTCTTCAAGCACGTGACATTCCAAACCCTTCATTCGAGCTTGCGCCAGCGAATACGGCAGAGCCTGCACGACACCGTTGATTTCTACCTCGAAGATATCCCAAACTCACTCGAGGCGATTCGCAAGCGCATTGACCTATTCGGCAACGACTTCTACCTCGCCCAAATATACCGTACGCTACACTGGTGGACGCGCCCCACCCACGTTTCCGTCCTCGGAGACCTGGTCGGCAGTCAGTGGCTGGACGACGCCGAGTTCGACCGCCGGAGCGAGCGCTACTGGACCCGAGTCTTCCGCGGCGGCGACCGTGTGCCCGACGACGTGGCTCGCTACCCGGCCGACGATTACGACCTCGCGGGTATCCTCGGTGAAGGGTCCCCCGAGAACGATACGGCGGCGTGGGCACGGCGAGTCATCAACGTCGCGGGCAACCACGACATCGGTTATGCTGGTGACATCAACCACGAGAGGCTCGGGCGCTTCGAACGTGCTTTCGGCAAGGTCAACTACGAGCTGCGCTTCGAACTCCCCCTAGACGACGAGGCACTGCGCGCAACAGTGCATGATGCTGTCACGAACCCGGACTCGGACCGCCTCACCCCAGAGCTCCGCATCGTCGTCCTGAACGACATGAACCTCGACACCCCGGCCCTCTCACAGGAGCTTCAGGACGCCTCCTACCGCTTCATCAACTCCGTCATCAACACGGCCTCGGCTGTCGAGTACAGCGGCCACTTCACCCTCATGCTGACCCACGTGCCTCTCTACAAGCCCGCCGGTGTGTGCGCCGACGAGCCCTTCTTCGCCTTCCACGACCACGATGGCACCCTGCGCGAGCAGAATCAACTCAGCGTCGATGCCAGCAAAGGCTTCCTCGAGGGTGTATACGGTATGAGCGGCAACCCCGGAGCACCCGCCGCGGGGCGCGGTCGCCCGGGTGTCATCCTCAACGGGCACGACCACGTCGGCTGCGACACGTGGCACTTCATCAACCAAACGGCCACCGTGAGGCCGTGGGAGGTCCGGAACTGGGACCAGGCGCAAGACGAGAAACTAGTCGGGTTGGAGAGCCATCCTGGGATCAGGGAGATCACGGTGCGAAGCATGATGGGAGACTTTGGCGGAAATGCCGGGCTGCTCAGCATGTGGTTTGACTACGAGTCATGGCAGTGGAAGTTCGAGTACGCGACGTGTCCTATGGGCACGCATAACCTATGGTGGGTGGTCCATATCCTGGACCTGATCACCATTATTGCCGTGGTTGTCCACGGCGTGATCACAGTCCTCTCAGCCCTAGGATTTGACGTCGAGAAGCGTCTGATGTTCGAGATTAAGGATAAGCAGGTACAAGCTGCCGGCAAGGCGGAACGGGTGGGGGATGGTGATGTGAAGAAGTTAAAGGTGCCTGTACCATCATAATCATGCGCATACCCTCATTTTCAATCCATCTTGTATAAATGGCTTCCTTGGTGTTTTGTCAGTTCATTACGAGAAGACATATATATACGCGTGTACTCCAAATTCCAACCATGTAAACCCTTGGAGGCTCAAATCGCGCAGGTGAAAACCTAAAGCATTAAACCAACAGCGCGAAGATAGTAAGAGAAGAATCGAAGGCGGTTAACACATTGTTGTTCTCCCCAAATGCCGAACCACGCCCTGTGACAACTCAGCACACCCCGTCACCACCGTTCCGCTAGTGGCAGCCCAGCGCCTCGCACTTTGCGTTCGTTGCACATTGGAATAGACTAGAAGGGGCAACGTTAGCTTAGCCCTCCAGCTTACACGCCTTATCCTAGTTTTTGCGGGCTTCGAGAAAGGGGAGAGCCATGCATGGGGCGGTCCTTACCCCTCAGGATCGTCCTTGTATTTAGAACAGTCGCAGTAATCCGGGCAGCCGGGAGGTAGATCGCTCCGTGGGACTACACTCCCCGAGGGCTCCTGAAGAAGAACCGGGCCGGCTGCAGCTACGATGGCGAACATGAGGGCGAGGATGGTGCGGAGGAGATGCATTGTTGATACTGAGGCGCAGTGCTTATTCTGAGGAGGAACGGTGCCGGGTGAACGGGAGGATTGACTCGAAGCTGGCTGGAATGGAGCTATCTTGCCTGTACATAGACTTGCTCAGCGCAATCTAGGATCAGAGGTAAACTTATATAGCGCAAGTTGGTTGTCACTTTATAAGTGATACTCTCACTCCTATCTCGTTGGCTCTTGCTCGGCGACGTAGGCCAATGTGGCGCCCCTTCGCGCCCTTGATAGTTGAACAAATGCATTCTCCAGCTCCGGTCTTGCGGCCAGAAGACAAACAATATGCTGTGGGCCGGTAACGTAAAGTCCAAGAAGGCCGAGGAATGAGCCTGTCGTGCGCTGCTCTGCGATCTCCCCTGACGTTATCATCTAACTCCCGAGCGAGTAGGATGGCGCACCGAAAACCTCCTCCCCAAGTGGCTCTGCCGTTACCCGGCGGGAGCCGACGGTTTCCATACGATCTATCAGGTTGCCGAACGACGTCGCAGGTAGCCCGCCTTGGCCCCGGGCTATACTCGGTCGTGGAACTTCAACCGTAATCACATGGGATAAGTCCGTGGAAGAGCAAGGGAGAAATGGCTAGGAAGGCAGGCTCGGCTCTCATCGTAGCCTTTATAACATGGTCGTGGTGCTTTCAGTTGACCGAGGCCGATGCCGAGATCGCACTTGTGAGCGAGGGTGGCACCCAGGTGAAGGCCTTTGAGGTCTGAAGCCTTCCGGAAACTATTAGGGTCACTCTTAGGGTCGTGCCTGTGTGGGAACATGGCTAAGATCGGTTGGAGAAGTTAAGAGTCATCTGGTACCACGAACAAACACCCCGATACAAGAACAAAAAGGATATCGTCCAATTCCTATCCCCAGCTGTCTATTCTACAGGTCCCCAGCAGACCGCCAATCTGAGACATTATATATGGAAGCTTTTATGTAGCCCGATCACCGTCCCCACCGTATGCTCCCAATGCAAGTATTGCCAACGAACCGAAGAGGGGATTGTAAAAAGACAAGAGGCACCGCAATCCAAGACATGCCGGCCATTTCTAGAGAGGAAGGGGAGGAGAAACAGGAACGGGACAGTTTGTAGTAGTGGTGATACATACCCGACAAAAGCGACGGGTAGGAAGCGATTAAAGCTTCTTCTCGGATGGAGGCGGTTGTGCCGAGCCGGCCTCGTCACCCTTCTCCTGCTGGAGCCCGAACCAGCCGGTGAAGGAGGACTGCATGCTCTTCATAGCCTCTTTCTGGGCCTTCTCCTGCATTTCGGCCTCTTCCTTCAGCCACTTCTCTCCGTTCTCGCGGATCTCCTTCTCTAGGAGCTCGTAGTTCCGCTGGCCGCGCTCCCGAGCAAGGTCCTGCAGCATCTTGCCCTTGGCGAAGGCCTCGGTAGGATTCTCCTCGCCCTCGGGCGCCACCATCAAGCTCAGGTTGCTGGGCTTCAGCCCAAGTAGGCTGCTGAGCATGCCTAGGCCGCCACCCTTACCGCCCTGGGCTTCTAGCTGCTTGTTGAATTCCGCCCTGGCGATGGCTTCCCTACGTGCGAACTCTGTGGGGATGTGTTTACCTTCGAAGGACTTGATAATCTTGCGAACGTCGCCGTATTGCATTGTGTAAATGTACTCGAGGAAGGGGATGAGGCCAACAAGGTTGTCGTCCTTGGCTTCACCCTTCCACTTGGGTAGCACGATAGCGTTCTCGGGCTGGCCTCGGACGTGTGCCGCGTTGGTGTCGATGATGATGACTTTGGAGAGGTCGCGGTTTAGGTAGGAGAGATCCTGTTACGCAGGGAGGAGTTAGCAGGCAGTCATCATGGGGGTTATCAATGGTCATCCAAAATCAAAATGGGCATTACCTTAATAATCTCGCCATCCTTGTACTTGGTGGCTTCTCGATAAAGCGGCCACATGATGAAGCGGAATGGGTCGAGCTTGCGGACCAACGGCTCCCCAATAGCGAACGGAACCGTGGTGAAGAGGACCAGCTCGTAGTACTGGCTAAGGTAACGCAGGAAGTAGTCAACGCCAGGTCGCTTTGCCACACGCCAGCCATGCTCCCGCGACCATTCGCTATGCACAAGCAGGTCCTCCAAGCTGATGCACAGAGTGTAGGGCCTCTCAAAGCTCGGGTCCGGATCGGGCAGCAACTTCTCAAAGGCGGGTTCTTGGTAGTAGCTCATCGTCTCGCCGAGGCGAGTTGTGACACGGTTCCACCACAAGCCAAGGCCCCAGCCGTTGGGCACGTCGGGATGCCTCTTCTGGTCCGGCTCGTCCCAATCTCGTCCCAAATAAATTGTGCCGCCAACGATCGATAGGCCCATAGCGGCAAACATGTAGTTTGCGAGCTTCTGGCGTCTCTTCTCAGATGAGGAGATGTATGCCGAGGCCGGAAGCTCTCCTTTGCCTCGGCCGCCACCTGAGGCGCCCTCATCGACCGTGGCTAGAGACTCTCGGTTGGTTGCGCCGGTGGTTTCGTACTCGAGGGTCGAAGGAATGCCTTGGGTGAGGTCGGGAAGCTTGGATAGATCTGGTTCTTGGTCGGCCGCAGTTTCCTCGCCTCTCGCTGGGGCGGTTTCCTGGCGGTCCGCGCCATCTGACCGAGACTCTGGTTGTCCCGCGGCAGATCCTGCTTGCGGAGACGACGGCTGTGACGTCTTCTCCGAGGGCGGGTTATGTGGTTTGGCGAAACGGGACGATCGTGACCTGTCACCGCTTGCCATGCCTCGACTCCATGTCGCTGGCAGGGCACTTCGGGGAAGGGCAGCTGATCGTGTAAGAGAGGCAGCGCGGAGGCTTTGCGCCGAGCGTGTCACTGCCCGGAGCAGCATGGCGACCTCGGGCTCTTGTACAGAAAAACGGAAGCAGAACTACCGATACAGAAGAATCCCAACCGGTGACCTATTAGTGGGATGCTGCTTGGGTGAGCTTAGCGGAGGGTTGTTTGACTTGCTTCCCCCAGATGCGTCGCGAGAGCTCCTCTGAAGCCGAAGGAATTCCTCGTCCGATTCCGTCACCAAAAACGAATTTGCTAGAAGCTCGGACGCTCCAATTTTGCAAACCCCCAGTGACCCCTTGTCGTTGCGGTCCCACCGCACAGACCACCTGCGCAGTCTCTGGTCTGGTATTTCGTCATTGGCCCGGAATCATGCAGGGAGAAACTCAGGCTGTTAAGGCTCACGTGCCCCTCCTTCTTGCCGTGTCGCGAAAGCGGCGATGAGTGGCAGGCGCATTCAACAGACTCGTTTCTCCTCCCCGACTCCTCCCCCTCAATCCCACTCTCCCACTCATTCCATTCAATTCCACCCTCCTGCGCTCCTCCCTTTCCCACCCTCAGCACTACTTGAGGCAATCAACAACATCACGCATGAACTGCGAGCCCACTCTGCTGAAATATCCAATATGGCCGTTCCGAGTGCCGTATGCTAAGGGTGGTTCCAGTCGTCGAAGCTACTAGCACTCACGATGGGACCACCCTCAGAGTTCTCGTCGTCTTGTCAATCTAAGCCTATCTATTATCTACTGAATTAAACACTTGTCCCGTCTCTACGGCCAATATCCTTCACTACCAACTGCAATTGTGTTCCAACTCAGGTTGCCTCACCAGCTTACCGTGGCTTTCCAGCCCTAACAGTTTCCGGTTCGTACCAGCTCACGCGACCCGCGTCGTTCTCCCCACCCCGTTGCCGATGTTTCTAGACATCTCTCTAACCTCGTAATGGCGCGTTAGGCATTGGCGAGAGTGATTGAGCCAACCGATTGCCACAACATGCGTCGCCGTCAAGCCGGCGCAGCGTCTCGCAAGGCGTCTCGCGCCAATGGCGCGTCCGCCCTCCCGACTCCCATTCACTCGACCTTTACGACTCCCCTCAGCTCGGCCTACCCATCCACTTACGCCTCTGAGGTAGAATGGGATCCAGAGGACGAGATCGCCCGGATCCCCATCAGCGCACTGACGCTTGAAGATTTCCCCACTGGTATCGATACCGCCACGTCTGGGAAGGCGAAGGCGCGCAAGCCCTTCCGTTTTATGGACCTGCCGCCTGAGCTCCGGCTCAGGATCTACGGCTTCCATTTCGCTATGGATGGCAAAGTAATCGACCTTGAGGCAGACAACTACAAGCGTGTGCACAAGCAATTGGCAATTTTCCGGACTTCCCGGGCCATCTACCGTGAAGCCTCGCACCACTTCTACAGCAGCTACACCTTCCGCGTGTTCCCTACGGAGCCCGGTCGTTTCTTCAAGACCAAGAAGCCCCTCCTAGCCCGTCTGACCCCCAGCCAACGGGCTTCAATCACCTCGCTCGAGCTGCGCCTCGGACCCGGCTGGAACAAGCCTCCGCGGGGCTGGGTTGTGAACCCGGCGCTGGGCCTCGCGGACTGCGTCAATGTGCGGTTCCTTACCGTGTTCGTTCAATGCGACCCGAGCGACGGCGTCTTTTCCGGGTTCCGAAAGGCCGATGGGTTTTACGAGGCCTTCTCTAGCGCCCTCTTGAGCGGTGTTCTGGCTGAAATGCCACACCTTAACAGGGTCTATTTTGACGCTTGGTCTAGTGTTAAGAAGACCGGCGCCATGATGAGAGGCCTCTTTGAGGTAACCGTCGCGTCAGGCCGGACTATCTGTTGGGGACCCGAAAGGGGTTGGACTGATGCTGACGAGAGGGAGGACTTCAAGCTGCCTACAGCAACAATGAGGCTACCCTCTGGACCGACGGCTGTCGCTGTCGCCGCGGCTTAGCAGCCCTAGCCCAGAGTGTATGGGAGGAAAGTTGAGTGTAGCTGTTCGATTGTGATGCTTTTCCTGTACTGGGTATGAGGATAGGTTTTGGGCTTCTGCTTTGGGTCTTCTATGTGTTAACGTCTTGATGATCGCTACTCATTTCTAATGCAACGGGACTTCGTGTATCAACCAATTGCTTGTTACCGCTCTTCGGTATATCCACAGGGCATATGAAGCACACCTTGCTCATCCCTTCTGCTTATTAATCGTGCCGCTTCCAGTGATTTAACTGTTCCTCCGTCTGGCGGTTCCTCCCCTCGACGTTCCAAGGTCTTCACCAGCACAGAAAACTTGGAAATGGCTAGCAACGGTTCACTGTTTCTCAGTTACATTGATTCCATTAATCAGAGTCAATGGGCTCAACTTGGTCGTTTCTTCCACCTGCATTTTCGCGACAATGACCGTCACGTCGACCTGGACAACTACATTTCCAATCTAGTGAAGTCGGCTTCGCTCCCGGCCGTCAAGAAAACTGTGGACATCATGGTCGAAGACGACAAATCAGGCCAACTAGGGGCAAGACTTATCACAAGAAAGGGGGGTTTTGAATATCCCGAGCACGTCCTCTGTAGGTTCGAGGATGGCAAGATCAAGGATGTCAAATCGATTACGGACATGGACGTTTTTCGCGACCACGTCTCACATATCATGTTATCGCCCGGCGCCTGCTCAAATCCGGCGGACACGGATACCGACTTAGCTCAGATGTACACCTCTTACATTAGCTGCATCAACAACCAGACGATGGGTGCGAACCTGCACAAGTATTGTCACCCTCATGTAACCTGGTGTGGTCGTCAGCTGCCGCTGGATGAGTATCGGATGTTGATGGAGGACAGCTTTTCGGCGATACAAGGTTT
>Ga0164242_10004718_pt1 | contig 15262 bp, 19 predicted proteins | sample OricomgcompostMG_FD_108783 | JGI IMG/M metagenome (GOLD analysis project Ga0164242, IMG submission 108783) | Miracle-Growth compost microbial communities from Emeryville, California, USA - Original compost - Miracle growth compost (MG) ... | reverse complement strand
TGCTCACCGACATCTCCTCGATCGCGACTGCTTGGCAAGAAGTATCCCCGTTCCCGCCAATTAGCGCAGTTTCTCGCCCGCAACACCTGCAACCGGTCGCTACGGCCCCCGTCATGGCGGATCGTAGTCGGGCGGCTCGCTGAGGGCCACGCCGCCGTTGCGCGCGGATCCCGGGTCCCGACTCGATACGCTTCGGACCACCGTGACGCAAACCCACACTCCTGGCGAGCGCAACCGGCGGCTGCCACGCTCGGCCCGGCGGGAGCAGCTGCTCGGCGCCGCCCAGGAGGTCTTCGTCGCGCACGGCTACCACGCCGCCGCCATGGACGACATCGCGGAGCGTGCCGGCGTCAGCAAGCCGGTGCTCTACCAGCACTTCCCGAGCAAGCTGGAGCTCTATCTGGCGTTGCTCGAGCACCATTCCGACGCCCTCGAGCGCCAGGTGCGCCACGCGCTGGAGAGCACGACGGACAACCACGACCGGGTGTTCCGATGCGTCCAGGTGTACTTCGACTTCGTGGATGAGCCGGGCGGCGCCTTCCGACTGGTCTTCGAGTCGGATCTCCGCAACGAGCCGATGGTGCGGGAGCGGGTCGATCGGGCCCTGCAGCGCTCGGTCGAGGCGATCGCCGACACGATCGCCCGCGACACCGGCTTGGACCGGGTCCAGGCCGAGCTGCTGTCCTGCGGCCTTGCGGGCGCGGCCGAGATCAGCGCCCGGTGGTGGCTCGACGCGGGCGGGCGGGTCGAGAAGCAACGCGCGATCGAGCTGATCCAGGCACTCACCTGGCGAGGGATCAGCGGCTACCCCCGGGTCGGCTCTCCCCCCGGCTAGGCCGAAGCAATGTGGCATCGCCCCAACGATTCGCCGCGAAATCGGCCAGATCGCCAAGGCAATGCGCCATTGCTTAGGGGCGTTCGGCTGCTTTCGAGCTTCGGGGCGTTCGCCTGCTTTCGTGCGTTCACCCACGGCAGAGCGGTTTCCGCCGCCACAGGCTCGGCCAGTCCGTTAGCCTGACCGCCGTGGAGGTTCGCATCGGGGTCAAGGGCGCTGCCCGGGAACTCATCATCGAGAGCGCGCAGAGCGCCGACGAGATCCAGCAGGCGGTCGAGGCGGCTCTGGTCAAGGGCGAGCCGATCGTCACCCTCGTCGACGAGAAGGGCCGGCGGGTGATCATCTCCGCTGACAAGCTCGCGTACGTCGAGATCGCCGACACCGACTCCCGCCGCGTCGGCTTCGGCGCCGTCTAGCTCGAAAGCCGCTGCACCGACGGCTCGGGGCAGAACTGCTAGGCGTGGAGACCGAGCACTTCCATTCGCTCACCGTGGCGGTGGGTGAGCCGAGCCAGTAGCTCACCCACCGCGGTCAGATCGCCGGCTCCGCCGACGATCAGCCGGGCAAGCGAATCCCGGTCGACCGCGACCCGCTGGGCCTGCACGAGCGCTTCGCCCACCAGACGGCGCGCCCACAGCGCGAGGCGGCCGGCCACCGCCGGATCGGCTTCGATCGCCGACCGCACGTGCGCCACGGCGAACTCAGCGTGGCCGGTGTCATCCAAGACATCGCCGACCAGCGACCGCGTCGCCTCGTCCATGAGCTCGGCGACCTCTCGGTAGAAGTCGGCGGCGAACCCGTCACCGACGTACGCCTTCACCAGGCTCTCCAGCCAGTCCGCCGGCGTCGTCGAGTCGTGAAAGGCGTCGAGCGGACCGACGAACGGCGTCATCGCGGCCGTCGGCTCCACGCCGATCGAGGCGAGGCGCTCGTGCAGCACCTCGTAGTGCCCGAACTCGGCGACCGCCATCGCGCCGAGGGCCGCCTTGTCGACCAGGTTGGGCGCCAACGAGGCGTCGACGGCGAGCCGCTCGAAGGCCGTCAGCTCGGCATACGCCAAGAGCCCGAGCAGGTCGACGCTGGCCTGTTTCCGGTCCGCCTCGCTCATCGGATCGGTCCACTCGGCCATGCGAGGAACCATAACGGGGGTTCGTCACTACACTTGACGATGCAAGATCCGAATCACCGCGGAGAACCGTGTGGTGTGTCGGCCCCCCGCGCGGATCGCGGGCGCGGGCCCACCAGGGAAGTTGACGGACTCCGCACGAAGCCAGGAGTCCGCTCACCCATGAAGACCTTCGCCGAACTCGGCGTCGCCGACGACATCGTCACGACGCTGGCAAGTCACGACATCACCGCCCCGTTCCCGATCCAGACGCTCGCCGTACCGCTGGCGATCAAGGGCCACGACCTGATCGGTCAGGCCCGCACCGGCACCGGCAAGACGCTGGCGTTCACCATCCCGCTGCTGCACCGGGTCACCCCGGGCGCCGAGAGCGGCAAGCCGCAAGCGCTGGTCGTCGTGCCTACCCGCGAGCTCGCCTCGCAGGTCGCGCGCGATGTCGAGCTCGCCGGCGGGCCGCGCGGCACCCGCGTCCTCGTCATCTACGGCGGCCGCTCGTACGAACCGCAGCTCGAAGCGCTGCGCAAAGGCGTCGACATCGTGGTCGGTACGCCGGGGCGCCTCCTCGACCTCGCCAACCAGAAGGCGCTCGACCTTTCAGAGGTGAAGGCGCTCGTGCTCGACGAGGCCGACGAGATGCTGGACCTCGGCTTCCTGCCCGACGTCGAGCGGATCGTGTCGTTGCTGCCTGAGACTCGCCAGACGATGCTGTTCTCGGCAACCATGCCCGGTCCGGTGGTGACGCTCGCGCGGCGCTACCTCAAGCATCCGACTCACGTTCGCGCCGAGTCCGACACCGACACCCTCACGGTTCCCAACACCAGTCAGTTCGTCTTCCGCGCCCACCACCTCGACAAGCCCGAGGTGCTCGCGCGCGTCATGCAGGCCGAAGGGCGCGGCCTCGCCATGGTGTTCACCCGCACCAAGCGCTCGGCCGACCGGATCGCCGCCGACCTCAGCGAGCGCGGGTTCGCCGCGGCCGCCGTGCACGGCGACCTCGGCCAGGGCGCAAGGGAGCGGGCGCTTCGCGCGTTCCGCAACGGCAAGGTGGACATCCTCGTCGCAACCGACGTCGCGGCTCGCGGCATCGACGTACAGGGCGTCACTCACGTCGTGAACTACGAATGTCCCGACGACGAGAAGACCTACTTGCACCGGATCGGGCGCACCGGCAGGGCCGGCGAGACCGGATCAGCGATCACCTTCGTCGACTGGGAAGACGGCTACCGCTGGGGAATGATCAACAAGGCCCTGGACCTGCCGTTCCCGGAGCCGGAAGAGACGTACTCGACCTCCGACGTGCTCTACGAAGAGCTCGACATCCCCCGTACGGCGACCGGCCGGCTCACCGCCGCCGAGCGGACACGGGCCGGGTTGGAGGCCGAAGAGCTCGAGGACCTCGGCGAGACGGGCCGGCAGCGCCCGCCCGCGAGGTCGTCGGGCAGCCGGACCGGTGCCGGATCCGGTACTGGTGCCCGGAAGAGCGGCGGCAGCGGGAGCAGCGCACCCAGGCAACGGCAACGCACCCGTGGCGGCGCAAGTCGCGACACCGGCGCCGCGGAGCCGGCGGCGCCAAGGCCGCGCCGCACCACGACGCCGAGCGTCGCGGTCGAAGGCGAGGACGCTCCCCGCCGGCGCCGGCGCCGGCGGCGCTCGGGAGGTGGCGGCGGGTCCGCCGCTGCCGAAGGAGGGTCGAGCCCAGCCGCCACGTGAGGCACACTCGTACAACTGAGCCCACGCAACGCGAAGGGAACCCATCGTGAGTCTGCGGTCAGTCGGTCCTCGCCTCATCAGCGAGAACGTCGACGACGTCGTCGAATGGGTGTCACGCCTCCAGAACTGCCCGCCGATCACGCGCACCAAGGTCGCGCTCTGCCAGAACCCGAGCCACGGCGGCGACCCGGCGAACTGGTTCTACGTCGAAGCCGACGTGGAAGAGGGTGTTGCCCGGCTGCGCTGCCTCGCCGGCGGACACGTCAACGACGTACTCGACTCCGCCGAGCACTGGACCTATCCCGGTGTCTGGGCATGTCCGGCGTGCGGGCAGTCGATCGCCGAGGTGGTCTTCGGGATCAACGAGGCGGACGGGTCGGGGCGCTGGATGGTCATCGCGGTCCGCTGCGTCGAGTGCGGCGAGGTCGCCGGTGTCACAGACATGACGGTTGACGCAATGCCGATCGACGAGCTCCTGTCGAAGCTCTAGCTCAAGGACAAGCGCCCACCCCCCAAGGGATCCCGCTCCCAGCCGCAGGCAATGTCACATTGCCCCGGCATTTGGCGACCTTTCACCACGTTTCACGGTGGCAATGTGACATTGCCTACTGCTAGGGCTAGACCTGCCAGGTGAAACGCACCCAGCTCGGGCGGTTGCAGGCCGGGCAGCGCATGTACGACGGGTAGTCACGATCGCCCAGGCCGAGTGAGCGCACGTCGTCACCGTGACCCACTCGCACCGCGAGATGTATCGACGGGATCGAGGCCCGCAGCGCCCGCAGCGGGCCGAGCACGGTGCCCGCGCCGCAACGCGAGCACTCGACGAGCGCGGACCCGACACTGGGTACGACCATGTCGCTCGCGGCGGAGAACAGCGCCCGTTTGCCTTCTGCGTCGACCGTCGCAGGGGGTGTCGCCGGGCGCGGAGCGGTCCGGGGCCGGACCCGGTCGAAGCTCGTCACCTGGGCTCCCCGCCGGGCAGGCCGGCCTCGGCGAACGCGGGCGCCTCGTCGTCGGGCGCCTCGTCGGCGGGCAGCTCGATGGTGCTCGGCACCGGCTCGGCGGGCGGCAGCCCGACCAGCGACCGGGCGAAGCTTCGATAGGCGGTCGCCCCCGGGCTGCGCCGCCCCGCCCGCATGATCGTCTTCCCCGCTGCGGGGGCTTCGGCGAATCTCACCGACCGCGGGATCGGCGGTTCGAGTACCTCGACGCCGTACCGCGTCGCGATGTCGCCGAGGACCGCCTTCGCGTGCAACGTCCGCGCATCGAACAACGTCGGCAGCACTCCGCGCACCGTCAGGTTCGGGTTCGTCAACCGCTGCACGTCGTGAACGGTGTCCAGCAGCTGACCGACCCCGCGATGCGAGAGCGTCTCGCACTGCAACGGCACGATGACCTCGTCGGCAGCCGTCAAGGCGTTGAGCGTCAGGACGCCGAGCGTCGGGGCACAGTCGAGCAGCATGACGTCGTACTCCGAGCGGACCTCGTCGAGCGCGTGTCGCAGGACATATTCCCGGCCGGTCCGCATCAACAGCTGCGCCTCACACCCGGCGAGGTCGATCGTCGACGGCAGCAGGTCCGGGCCCTCCGCCGTCTGCTGCAGCGCCATCCGCGACGAGACCCGGCCCAGCAGGACGTCGTGGATCGACAGCTCGATGTTGTCGGGGTCCAAGCCGAGCGAGAAGGTCAGGCACGCCTGCGGGTCGAGATCGACGACGAGCACCGACTTGCCGAGCTCGGCGAGCGCAGCCGCCACCGACGCGACCGTCGTCGTCTTCGCGACGCCGCCCTTTTGGTTGGCGACGGCGTACGTACGGCAGTTCGTCACCACTCCCTGCCCGGCTCGGGGTCGGTGGACCGCGCTCGTTGCACCATCAGGCTACCGGTAGCCTGCCGCCGTGCCAGCAGGCGTGAACAGCCCATGAGCGTGCCGAAGCACCTCGACGCGGACCCCCAGGTGGCCGTCGCCAGGATCCCCGCCCCCTCGGGCGAGCTGGCAGCCCTCCTCGCCACGCCACCGGCCGATGCCGCCTCCCAGCGCGGTGTTCTGCTCGTGCCGGGCTACACGGGAAGCAAGGAGGACTTCTGGCATCTCCTCCCGTTGCTTGCCCGCGCCGGGCACCGTACGACGGCGATCGACCTGCGCGGGCAGTGCGACTCGGGCGGACCGGAGGACCTCGCCGCCTACACGATCGACATGCTCGCGGCCGACATCAGCGCACTCCTGCATGCCGCGAGCGAGCCGCTCCACCTGGTCGGGCACTCCTTCGGCGGGCTGATCTGTCGCGCCGCCGTGCTGTCCGGAGCACCGGCCCGCTCGCTGACCCTGCTCGGGTCCGGGCCGGGACGACTAGGTGGTCACCGGGCCGCGCTGGTCGAGGCGATGCGCCCGATGCTCGCCGACGGCGGCGTACCGGAGGTGTGGGCGGCGACCGCCGCTCTGAACGCCGCAGCAACCGCCACTCAGCCACCGGCGGTTCAGGCGTTCATCGAACGCCGCTTTCTCGCCTCGCCGGCGGCCGCGCTGCTGGGCATGGGCGAGGCCGTCACCACCGCTTCCGACCGCACCCACGAGCTGGCGCAGACCGGCGTGCCGGTCCTCGTGGCATGCGGCGAGAACGATGACGCCTGGTCGCCAACCGAGCAAGAAGACATGGCGCAGCGACTAGGTGCGAGCTTCGTGAAGTTCACCGACGCGGGCCACTCCCCGAACGTCGACGCGCCCGCCGCGGTGGCCTCGGCACTCGCAGCGTTCTGGGCAACTCTCGACTGACTACTCGACGACGTCGTCGACGGTCGAGCTGATGTCTGCGGCCAACCCGGCCCACGAGGTCTTGCGTTGCGGCGCGGCTTGCTTGCCCGAGTCGCAGTGATCGCGAAAGTCGCACCAGCCGCAGTGCGGACCTGTTCGCGGCGGGAACAGCGACTCGAGCGCCTCCGTGCGGTCGGCCGCCGCCGCAAGAGTGGTGTGGGTGTCGGCTGCCTCGACGCCGATCGACTCGATCCGGCGGAGCTGTCGCGCCAACGACTCCTCCGTGTACTCCCACTCGACGACATCGCCGCTCGGCAGGTGATGCAGCTCGACCTTGACGCAAGGCATCCGGAACATCTGCGCGGATGCGGCGGCATAGACGGCCAGTGCCATCGACCCTCGCGCGTCATCGGTGCTCAGCAGATGCCGGCCGGTCTTGTAGTCGACGACGACCAGCTCCTCGCCACGGCGGTCGAGTCGGTCGATCCGCCCCGACAACGCCAGCCGAGCGGTCTTCATGGCCACGGTTCGCTCGACACCGAGCGGCTCGTCCGTCGGGTCAAGGGTCTCGACATAGCGCGCGACCATGTCGGCCGCCCGCTCCCGCCAGTCGTCGGCCTGCTGATCATCCCGAAAGCCGATCGGCGCCCACTTCCCGTGAACCAGCCGGCGTGCGGCAGCGACCGTCCGATCCGCCAGTGGCAGCAGCCACCACGAATGAAGAGCGGCGTGCACCGCCGCGCCGACCGTGTTGTGCGCCCATCGCGGGCCCTTCGGCGGCATCGGCCGGTCTACGTAGGAGAACCGATACCGCCGTGGACAGTCCAGCCAGCTGTCGAGCCGCGACGGCGTCGCGGCGAACAGCCGCGGCGGCAGCTCTACTGCCAGCTCGCCCTGCGTCACTCCGCCAGTGTCGCGGGAACCTCCGACAATCGCGGGGAGACGCTCCCGAAGTCGATGTCGGGCTGGTTCTTCACGTCGCGCAGATCGGTGAGGATGACGCCGTCGTACATCAGGACTCCGGCGGTCTCCGGCCACACGAGCGCCCACAGCCACAACCCTTTGGCCTCGCCCACGAACACCGCCCCGTCGCGCGCCTCGGGCAGGCACCACAAGGCGGTGGGATGAGATGCAGCGATGACCTTCGCATCGGCAGCGCCCGCGTCGAACCCGTCACCCGGGTCGGTCGCGGCCAGGCCGGCGTGCCGCGACCCCAGACCGACGCCCGGCTCCTCCGCGATGATGAAGAGCTCTGCCGGTCCACCCAGCGGGCTCGGCCCGGACATCGCCGTCACGGTGGCTCGCGCCCCGGTCCGGTCATCTCCCGCGTACGCGAAGCCGCTGCACACCCAGCCCGGGGGCAGTCCACTCGCCAGCCACAGCGGTGCACCGGAGCGGCTGACCACGTGCGCGACGGCGTCCGGCCCGGTGTGCGCGAGGACGTGGTACGGCGCGACGGCGCCGTGTGTCGGACACCGCCACGCGCTGGACCACAACCCCGGCTCGCGGAGCTGGCTGCCGCAGCGTGGGCACGTGGGAAGGGCGTGCACCCTTGAACAGTCCTCACCCGGAAGGGACAGAGTCAATACGTGAGTTCCCCTGAGTCCGAGAATGAATCCGGCGAACCGGTCATTTGCGCCGGAGCGGTGGTGCGCGACGCCGGCGGCCGGCTGTTGCTGGTGCGCCGAGGGACACCGCCGGCCCAGGGGTCATGGACGTTGCCGGGCGGCCGCGTCGAGCCAGGCGAGAATCCCGCCGCCGCCGCCGCGCGCGAAGTGCGGGAGGAGACCGGTCTCGACGTCGACGTCGGGCGGCTGCTCGCCACGCTGCCCGTTCTCGGCTATCTCGTGCACGACTTCACGGCAACCGTCGTCGGTGGAACGCTGCAAGCCGGCGACGACGCCGCCGACGTCGGCTGGTTCGGCGTCGACGAGCTGGCGAGGATCGAGCTGTCGCCAGGACTTCTTCAAGCACTCGGCGACATGGGTGCCCTCTAGCTATGACAACGAGTCACGACGCTGCTGCTGGTTGCTCAACGGTGCAGAAGGCGCAGCGCGACGCATCGTGCGGGATCGAGCTCTTGCACTCCGGACACGTCTTCGTGGGAGTCGCTTCCTCCGGGCTCGGCTTGAACCGCTCCATCAGCACGTTCACCGGCCGCACGACGAAGTAGTAGACGACCAGGCCGATCAGGATCAGCGACAGCAACGAGTTGAGGAAGTCGCCGTAGAAGAACTTCGCGCCGCCGAGCTCCCAGTGACGATCGGCGAAGGCAGATGCCTGGCCCAGCGGGATGCTCACGAGCGGCGTGATGAAGTCCTTGACCAGCGACTGCACCACGGCGGTGAACGCGGCGCCGATCACGATGCCGACCGCCAGGTCGACGACGTTGCCGCGAAGGATGAAGCTGCGGAACCCAGAGAGATCGAGCCGGCGTACGCCGCCGCGAACCGCGCTTTCGAGTCGGTCGATCGGAGCAGGATCAGTCATGGCCCGCAGGCTATTCCGTGCTCGTGCCTGACGCGACGCCTCAGGTGATCGTCACCCCACCGTCGACTGCAAGTGTCTGGCCCGTCACATAGCCCGCAGCGTCCGACACCAGCCACACCAGTGTCGCGGCGAGCTCCTCCGGGTCGCCCATGCGCCCCATGACCACGCGGCTCATCACGGACTCGATGTAACCGGGGCGGTACTGGTCGCTCATCTCCGACTTGAAGAACCCCGGCGCGATGCAGTTGACCCGGATCCCCTTGCGGGCGCTCCACTGCTGGGCGAGATCACGCGTCAGGCCGACGAGTCCGGCCTTCGAGGCGGAGTACGCCGCCTGGGGCAGGCCCGCGGTGGTCAGTCCGAGGATGCTGCTGATGTTGACGATCGAGCCGCCCCTGGTCGCCGCCCGGGCGAACGCCTGGGCCATCCAGTAACAGCCGTTCAGGTTGACGTCGATGACGCTGCTGAACTCGGCCGGTGTCTCGCGGGTCGCCGGCACCGCCGTGCCGACGCCGGCGTTGTTGACGAGGATGTCGATGCCGCCCAGCTCCTCGACCGCAGCGGCCACCAGTCCTTCGCAGTCCGCCGGCTTGGCGACGTCCGTGGCGATCGCGATCGCACGCCGGCCGAGGGCCTCCACCATCGCCCTGGTCTCGTCGAGCTTGGCCACCCGCCGCGCGCCGAGCGCGAGGTCCGCACCGGCCTCGGCCAGCGCCTTGGCGAAGGCGACGCCGAGACCGGAGGACGCACCCGTGACGATCGCGACCTTGCCGTCGAGGGAGAACCGATCCATCACGTTCATGGCGCTGAACCCTATTGGGCTTCGCCGAGGCCAACGATCTGGGCCTAAATCAAGCCCGCCGCGATTGGCCTTCTTCGTTGGCCTCGACGTCCCCGATCTGAGCTGCATACAGCGGTAACCTCCGGATCATGGCGACGGGCACGACCACTCGGGTTTTCCTTGCCCGCCTGCCGGATCTGACCGTGCTGGATCCGAATGCCGACCAGGTCGGCCGGGTCCGTGACGCCGTGATCGCGTTGCGCGGCGCCGGCGTCCAGCCCCGGGTGCTCGGCCTGGTCGTCGAGGTCCAGCCACGCCGTCGGATCTTCGTCCCGATCGGCCAGGTCACGAGCATCGACGCCGACGCCGTGATCGTCCGCGGCCGGATCAACCTGCGTCGCTTCGAACGCCGTGCCGGGGAGACGCTTGCGCTGACCGAGCTGCTCGACCGCAAGGTCACGCTGGTCGAGGACGGCAGTCAGGTAACGGTCGTCGACGTCGCGATGGAGCAGAGCCGCACTCGCGACTGGTTCATCACCCGTGTCGCGGTGCGATCGCCCGGCTCCGGCCTGCGCCGCCGCGGGCCGCTGCGCACCGTGGACTGGGAGGCCGTCACCGGGTTCACCCAACCCGAGGAGGAGCAGGGCGCAGCGAGCCTGCTCGCGGCCTTCGACCAGCTCTCGGCGCCCGACCTCGCCCACGTGCTGCACGAGCTGTCCGAGAAGCGCCGAAGTGAGGTCGTCGCCGCACTCGACGACGAGCGGCTCGCGGATGTCCTCGAGGAGCTGCCCGAAGACGACCAGGTCGAGATCCTGGCGAAGCTCGAAGGCGAGCGCGCCGCCGACGTCCTCGAGGCGATGGGTCCCGACGACGCCGCCGACCTGCTCAGCGAGCTGCCCTCGGACGAGGCGGAGCGACTACTCGGTCTGATGGAACCCGACGAGGCCGAGCCCGTCCGTCGCCTGCTCACCTACGCCGACAACTCCGCCGGCGGCATGATGACGACCGAGCCGGTGATCCTCTCGCCCGATGCCACCGTCGCCGAAGCACTGGCACGGGTGCGCGCCCCGGAGCTGAGTCCCGCTCTCGCAGCGCAGGTCTACGTCTGCCGACCACCGACGGAGACGCCGACCGGCAAGTACGTCGGCATCGCGCACATTCAGCGGCTGTTGCGGGAACCGCCGTCCTCCCTGGTGTCCGGCATCGTCGACTCGCAGGTCGATCCACTCGGCCCGGACTGTCCGCTGCAGGAAGTCACGGCGTACCTCGCGACGTACAACCTCGTCGCGGTGCCGATCGTCGACGACGCCGATCATCTGTTGGGCGCGGTGACCGTGGACGACGTCCTCGACCACCTGCTGCCGGCAGACTGGCGCGAGCGACCCAGCGGTGAGGCCGGTGTCGTCGATGGCGCGTGACCGCCGCGCCACGCCGCGCCTGGACCAGCCGCAGGACACCCGCCGCGGAATCGCCCTTCCCCGCTACAACGCCGAGTCGATGGGTCGCATCTCCGAACGTGTTGCCAGGTTCCTCGGCACCTGGCGATTCATCGGTTACATGTCGTTCTTCATCGGCGCGTGGATCCTGTACAACCTCGTCGTGCCGCACGCCTGGCAGTTCGACCGGTACAGCAACAAGTTCACGCTGCTCACGCTGCTGTTGTCTCTGCAGGCGTCGTACGCCGCTCCGCTGATCCTGCTCGCCCAGAACCGCCAGGCCGACCGTGACCGGGTGCAGTACGAACAGGACCGAGCGCTGTCCGAGCGAGCCGTCGACGACACCGAGTACCTCGCTCGCGAGATCGCCGCAATCCGGGTTTCGCTCGGCGAGGTCGCCACCCGCGACTACATCCGCGGCGAGTTGCAGCGCCTGCTGGACGAGCTTTCACCCGACGTGGAGGAAACTCGTAGCAGCGACGCGTAGCCTGGGCTTGTCATGAGCGAGTCCCCCCTGCCGAGCGTCGAGGCAGTCACTGCCGCCCTGGCGACCGTGAAAGACCCTGAGATCCACCGGCCGATCACCGAGCTGGGAATGGTCGACGACGTCGCGGTCGCCCTCGACGGCAGCGTCGAAGTGAAGATCCTGCTGACGACAGCCGGTTGCCCGTTGCGCGACCGCATCACCAACGACGTCACGAACGCCGTGCAGACGGTCCCCGGCGTGACAAGCGTCAAGGTCGCCCTCGATGTGATGAGCGACGAGCAGAAGCAGGCGCTTCGCAGCCACCTGCAAGGCGGGCGGCCACAGCGGGAGATCAGCTTCGCGAAGGCCGGGTCGCTGACCCGCGTCTACGCGATCGCGAGCGGCAAGGGTGGCGTCGGGAAGTCGTCCACGACGGCGAACCTCGCCGCCGCAATGGCCCAGCAGGGATTCACCGTCGGCATCGTCGACGCCGACGTCTACGGCCACTCGATGCCTCGCATGTTCGGCATCGAGACGCCGCCGTCGATCGTCGACGGGATGATCGTGCCGCCGGAGGCGTACGGCGTCCGGGTCGTCTCGCCCGGGATGTTCGTCGAGGGCAACCGACCGATCGCCTGGCGCGGCCCGATGCTGCACCGCGCACTCGAGCAACTGCTGGCCGACGTCTTCTGGGGGGACCTCGACATCCTCCTGCTCGACCTGCCGCCGGGTACCGGCGACATCGCGATCTCGACCGCGCAGCTGCTGCCGGGTGCCGAGGTCGTCATCGTGACCACACCGCAGCTCGCCGCGCACGAGGTCGCGGAGCGGGCCGGCGCCATTGCCACCCAGACCCGGCAGCGGCTCGCCGGCGTCATCGAGAACATGGCCGGCTTCGCGTGCCCGCACTGTGGCGAGCTGATCGACGTCTTCGGCTCCGGCGGTGGTCAGGCCGTGGCCGAGACTCTCACCAAGCTGATCGGCGCCGACGTACCGCTGCTCGGCTCGGTGCCCATCGAGCCGATCGTGCGGGAAGGTGGCGACCTCGGCAAGCCCGTCGTTCTCAGCCACCCGGAGTCGGCCGCCGCCAAGGTGTTCACGGAGATCGCGGCGGGTCTCGCCGGCAAGGCTCGAGGCCTGGCCGGTCGACCCCTGACCCTCACCCCCGTCTAGCCGGGCGGGAGCGGCTCCGCTAGTCGCGCTAGGTCGCGTCGGCGTCGTACGGCGGGCGCTCGCCCGGCTCGAGAGCCACCGTTGCCGCTCGACGTTGCGTCCCGGCCGGCTCGTCATCACCGAACAGCGCGTCCTCGACGAACCGCCGCGGATGCAGTCCACGCAGATCGATGTCCGCGAGCTCCGGGCCGAGCTCGGCCTTCAGCTCGCTCGCGGCGCCACGCGCCATCGCACGCAGCTCGCGCAGCATCCGGGCGGCATCCGACGCCGCCTTCGGCAGCCGGTTGGGGCCGAAGATGATCAGCCCGAGAACCGCCAGCAGGAGGAGCTCCTCCCAGCCAAGGTTCCCCAGCACACGTCCTCCGCCCCGCCGCCCGACCACGGTGCCGACTGCACCGATTCCTGGTGGTTCAGCGTACGCCGCGAGGAGGCCCCGGTTAGCTGCTGCGTTGCGAGCCGAGAACCAGGCTGACGGTGGTGCGGTGCCCGCTGCGCAGGTAGGTCAGGTCGATGCGCGCGCCCGGAACCTGCCGCCGGATCGCGACGATCAGCTCATCCGCTGTGGTGATGCGCTCGCCGTTCACGGCGACGATGATGTCGCCCGGCCGAATCCCCGCCTTGTCTGCCGGCCCACCCGACGTGACGTTGTCACCACCTGTGTTGCTGGTGCTGACCTTGGCACCTTGCCCTTGGTAGGTCGCATCGAGCCGCACCCCGATGACCGCATGACTGGAGTAGCCGCGAGTGATGATCTCCTCGGCGATCCGCTTCGCTTCGTTGATCGGGATGGCGAACCCCAGGCCGATGCTGCCCGACTGCTGGGTCGTGAAGCTCGCTGCCGACAGCGAGGCGATCGCGGAGTTCACGCCCACCACACGCCCTTGACCGTCGACGAGGGGCCCACCCGAGTTGCCCGGATTGATCGCCGCATCGGTCTGGATCGCGTCGATCACGTCATCGGCGACCCCCTGGACGCCGCCCGCCTCGACCGGACGGTTGAGCGCGGAGACGATGCCGCTCGTCACCGTGCCCGCCAGGCCGAGCGGCGAGCCGACCGCGACAACCAGATCACCGACAGCGAGGTCAGCGGAATCGCCGATCGCGGCCGGCCGTAGGCCCGCGACGCCGGCGACCTTGATCACCGCGATGTCGTCGACCGTGTCCGGCTCACCGACGACCGTCGCGTGCACTTTCGACTTGTCCGGGAGGGTGACCGAGAGCTCCCCGCCCCGCAGCGCGCCGGCAACGACGTGGTTGTTGGTCAAGATGTAGCCGGAGTGGCTGATCACGATCCCGGAGCCGGTGTCGCCGTTCGCGCCCTGCCGGACCTGGACCGACACGACGCTCGGCAGGATCCGGCTAGCGGCCGCGGCGACCGAGTCGGTCCCGCGGTCCGAGCGAGCGGTCGGGGCAGCCGTCGCGCCGATGGTGACCGACTTGACGTGGGCATCGTCGCCGCCGCTGCGACTGACGAGCCCACCGATCGCCCCGCCCAGGACCGCGCAGATCAACGCCATCATCGACGCGGCGGTCCAGGACACGCCGGTCGCTGGCTGTCGCGGGCCCGGCGCGGGCGGCGACCACCACTGTGGCGGACCGGGCGGTGGCGCTGACGGCGCTGCCGCCGGTACCGGCGGTGGCGGCCAACTCTCCTGATCGGTCATGCCTACATTGTCGGCTACGCCGCCCCGACCTCGTTACGCTGACGCCTGTGACCGAGCGCAGCGACGCCGACATCGCACTCGCCAACTGGCAGTACGTCGAAGCCTGGCTCGAGGAGGACGCGCCCGCGACCCAGGCTCGACCGAAGGGCCAGGGCCTCGGGGCGGTACCCGTCGGGGCCGGCGGTGGGGCGATGCTTCGCTTCCTCGCCGCGAGCATCAACGCGCGAGCAATCGTCGAGATCGGCACGGGCGCCGGTGTGTCCGGCACGTGGCTGTTGCGAGGAATGGCGCCCGACGGGCTGCTCACGTCGATCGACCTCGAACCGGAGCACCAGCGAATCGCGAAGCAGACATTCATCGCGGCGGGCTTCCCGCTGTCTCGGTTCCGGTTGATTGCCGGCAACGCGCTCGAAGTACTGCCACGGCTGACCGACGGCGCGTACGACATGGTGTTCGGCGACGCGAGCAAAGAGGAGTACGTCGGGTACTTCGACGAGGCCATCCGGTTGCTCCGGCCCGGCGGCATCATGGCGTTCGACAACGCGCTCTGGCACGGCCGGGTTGCCGATCTTGCCAACCGCGACGCGGCAACGGTCGCGGTGCGCGAGCTGCTGAAGCGAGTCCGCGACGACGAGCGACTCGTCCCGTTGCTGTCGCCGAACGGCGATGGGCTGCTGGCAGCGGTCGTCCGCGGTGAGACCGCGGCTACGCCGTCAGCAGAGCCAAAGCCCGCATCACCAGAAGACCCGGTGTAGCAATGTGGCATTGCCCCTCGAAATCGAGCCAAATCGGCCCGAATCACACAGGCAATGCCACATTGCCTAGGACG
>Ga0164242_10004717_pt1 | contig 15265 bp, 15 predicted proteins | sample OricomgcompostMG_FD_108783 | JGI IMG/M metagenome (GOLD analysis project Ga0164242, IMG submission 108783) | Miracle-Growth compost microbial communities from Emeryville, California, USA - Original compost - Miracle growth compost (MG) ... | reverse complement strand
TGAGTCGGGAGTAGATGGTTTCGCCACTGGGAAGTTTGATGCCAAACTCTACTGTGCCGTTTGGAGTGGCGCCATTTTCGATGACCGTGCCATTGAAGTACTCAGCAATCTCTCCTGCGTTCAGATCCGTCCCATAGTAATACACAGAATTAGGTGCCGAATCAAACCCAAATATATTCCCATAATCCTCTTTCCCTAAATACTCCATCTTATCCCCTAGCGGATGTGGCATGAAGCTTGCATATGCCCACCATAGGCAGAGCACGATTACTAAAGCTAAAATAACAGATAGCGTTTTGTTCTTTTTAACAAAGCCTGTGAGTTTTGTTTGGAGGTTTTTCATAGATTCTGAGAGCCATCAGTACTAGAGGTTTTTCTTGAGCGCGGCATAATGTTCGTCAAGTATGCCAATGAAGTACTTTTTACTAGTTTTAAGGCCGGCCTTGGGTGCCCTGTAATATGTAATCAGAACTGTTTCTTTGTTACACGTAAGCCATACGCTTGCATATTCATCAGAGAGCTGACCTATTTCTTTTAGTTTACAACCTTTGAAGTATTTAGACATCTCCTGCGGCGTGATGTCTGTTCCGTAGTAGTACTCCGAATACGGTTGTGAATCGAATCCTAAAATATTACCGTAATCTTTCTTCCCTAAATATTCCATTTTACTCCCGAGCGGATGTGGTGCAAAAGCGCCCCACGCCCACCATAGGCAGAATGCAAAGATTAACCCTAAAAATATAGCTAATATCTTATTACTTTTAACAAAGCTCGTGAGTTTTGCCGGGAGGTTTTTCATAGGTCTATAGTAGCATAGTTGATTTTTATTAGTTAAGATGTTAAAGTATTTTTGCTCGAAGAGCACAAATGCTTGAGTGGTACCTTTTAATTCTAGTTTCGAGAAGAGGTGTTCCGCATGACTCGTAGGGTCAGGATTGGCGTCGTGACCGTGATGGTAGCCCTGCTTGTGGCGGCTGCGATGTGGCTGGTGCTTGGGCGAAGCGGCGGTGCGCAGGCTGTGAAGCCGACGACACCCTCCACGCAATCCAGCGTAGTGCCGCCTGCGGTGAGTGCTACGCCAAGCCCGAAGGAGCCGAAGATGATGCTGACGGCTGATGAGGCCGCCACGTTGGCTTCGGATCTGGTGAGTGCCGACACGACGAGCTACCGCTCGGCGTGGTACGACACCGCTATGACGCCGCCCGAGGCTCCGGCCGGTACCAAGCTGATGATCGACACCGGGACGTTCCAATCCCAGGCGGCCGCTGGCAAGGTGAACGCGGTTGTTACGCTCCCTGGTAAATCCCCGGAGACGTGGCGACTGTTGTTGCTCCGTAAGAACAACCACTGGCTCGTTTACACTATGGAAGAGGTGAAGTGATGCGACGCATCATCACCGCGATGCTCGCCCTGGCGGTTCTGTTGGGGCTGGCAATCGCGGCGCCTGTGACGGCTACAGCCGACAGCGGACAGGGCTGTGCTCAAGATCTTGGTTTTCAGCGTCCGAGCAGTAGTGATGCTGCATCCAAGACACCGGTGATTTTGGTGCATGGACTCGGATCGAGTGCTGGAACCTGGTCTAAGGGCAAGTCTCCTATGATTAGTGCCCTTTCGGATGGTGACGTCGTAGTCAAGACTTTCGATTACGAAAGCGCAAACGAGCGCTGGGTGACCGAGGGTGACACGGCAAAGCGATTCGCGAAAACCATCGTCTGCTACTCCAAGCTGTACGGCGGTAAGAAAATCATCATCGTCGCCCACTCCATGGGCGGCCTGCTGACGCGAACCGCACTGAGCTGGGAAGCTTATGGTGTTCCGGTCGCCTCGCGTGTCGGTCACATCATCACGATCGGTACGCCCCATAAGGGTGCGGGGCTCGCTGACGCCGGCGTCATGCTGGGGGGTGCCACTTGCCTTGATGTAGGTTTGTGGTATGGTGTTCCGGCGGGTCTTGCCTGCGCGGCGCTTACGAAGCAGTGGACTGCTGTTCCGGGGTTGCGCTTGAACTCCCCTGAGCTGGCGGCACTGCCTCGCTTCCCGGCTGACATCACCGTTAAGGCGATTGCCGGCAGTGTGACGTGGCGGTCGTGCGCTCCTTGGGGCTGTACCGATGCCTCTCGTGGCGGCGACCTGATCGTTCCGATCTCGTCGGCGACCGATGAGTTCACGTCTACGGGCGACGGTGACGGAAAGAACGTCTTTAACTGTTCTGACCCGATCGCGCTCGAAATCGTGAGCCAGCCCTGGTGTGAACACGGAAACATGCTCCAGGCACCTGAGGTGCAGGCCGATGTGAAGGCGTCGATCCAGGCGTATCTCGCATCGCTGAAACCGAAGCACCTGCCGTTGCCGCCGCACACGATGTACGACTTCTTCTCTCGCTTCAAGCTGCCGTTCCTCAACACCTGGGGCACGGGCATGAGCGAGCCGGGTTCCGTGCTGAATGTCGTGGACAACACTACGTGTAACGAGCCGGATTACCTGTGCCCGCACATTTACCTGTCGACTGCGTCACCTGGTGCGGGCTCGTTCGCGAAGCTGTGTCCCGGGGCCGAGTCGAAACAGGTGGCTACGAGCTGGATGATCGGCGGCGAGCCTGCCGAGCATTACGAGCACGTGGTGTGCCCGGGTACCGGGACCGGCGAGGCGAACGTATGGTACGCGCCACGCCACGGTCTTCTCGTGACGGTCTACGACAGTCCGTCCGGCAAGGTCGACCTGCCTGGGCTGCGTGCCGTGCTCGACAACATCGAGTGGGTCTCGTGATCTGATCGTGTGCGTCGCACCTCTGAACCACTCAAAACAACGTAATATGCTCCACCCGAGTACCCCGGCCAAGTGGCGAGAAATCGCTGCAGTGTGCCGGGGTATTTCATTTGCTATGCGTTTTGGGATGGTATAATAGGTTATATGAAAATTCTCATCGCTGCCGACCTCCATTGGCCGGTACTCAACGGCGTTGCCACCTTTAGTCGTAATTTAGCTCACGGTATGGCGGCTCGCGGCCACGAGGTTGTGGTGATTGCACCAAGCCAAGATGGTAAAAAATCTGTTGAAGTCGACGGTAATTATACGATTTACCGTGTGCGTTCGACGGTGTTTCCGTTTTATCAGAACTTCCGTATCTCCCCTACCCCTCAGCTTGAGGTACGTAAGATTATTCAGGAATTTCAGCCAGATATTATTCATATCCAGATGCTTATGTGGATTGGTCAGGCGGCGATGTTCTTCGGGCGCCGAAACAACATCCCGATTGTCAGCACAAGCCATGCGATGGCTGAGAATCTGCTTGATAACCTGAAGCGCGTGGCGCCGCTATCGAAGCCGATTAACTATATGCTGAGTGATTATGGCCGCAGGTTCCACTCACGAGCCGATGTGATTACCTCGCCGACCGAATCTGGTATTAAAGGCTTTGGTAAGCAAGTCGAGAAGATTGATAAGCCGATTGAGATTATTTCAAATGGTATTGATTTAACGGAATACAGCCCAGCGGAGCCTGATCCTGAGATCTATAAGAAATTCAATTTGCCAACGGACAAGCCGATTATTACGTATATTGGGCGCGTGGATGCCGAAAAGCATTTGTCGGTGCTCGTGAAGGCGTTTGAGATTGTTCGCGAATCTGTGGATGCGCACCTTTTGATTGTTGGTGATGGTGTAGACCGTGAGAACCTGACCTGTATGGTGCAGGACGCGAATTTGTCAGAATATGTTACCTTTACTGGCCGTGTATCTGATGAAGATAAGATTGCACTTGAGCACGTCGGTGTGCTGTATGCGATCACCTCGCCTGCTGAGTTACAGAGCATCGCAACCCTTGAGGCGATGGCCTGCGGTAAGCCGGTAGTAGCGGTTGACGCGGGCGCACTTGCTGAACTTTGCCATGACGGTGAAAACGGGTTCTTGTTTAGCCTAGATAATAGCGAAGAAATGGCTGAAAAGCTTGTGACGATTCTAAAAGACGAAAAATTGCAGGATTTGTTCGGTAAAGAATCGCTGAAGATTGCTGCGAAGCATGATCTTGAGTTTACGCTTAAAGAATTCGAGGCACTCTATAATCGAACGATTATGTACAAAAAAAAAGAAATCGCCGAGCGCCCAGCTACATGGCGGGATCGTATTTTGGAGAGTGATTTGTTTGATTATCTTCGTGAGGCACGCGATATTGAAGATAGCGAGCTCAAAGATTATAGCGACGAAGATCTCAAGAAACTGTAGAAACATACCGGCGATTGTAGCCGGTATTTTTATTTCATCATTCGTGCGTGCTCGCGTTCGATGTCGCGACGTTTGATGGTCTCGCGTTTGTCGTAGCGCTTTTTACCCTTACCCAGGGCAATAACCACCTTAATAAACTTGCCTTGGGTGAGGAGCTTGGTTGGGACGATCGTCATGCCCTCTTTTTTGCGCGCGGATAGCTCGGCAAGCTGCTTGCTGTGAACGAGGAGTTTGCGCGGTGAGGTATCGACACTGCGCGCGCCTGGGTTGCCGCGCTCGTTGATTTTGACGCTGAAACTGGCGTTATTAAGCCAGAGCTCGTTATTGCGGATAGTGACATAGGCGCCTTTTAGCTGGATGTGGCCATCACGGGCAGCACGCACTTCGAGGCCGGTAAGATTAAGGCCGGCAACGATTTCGTCACCAAGTTCATAATCAAAGCGAGCCCGGCGATTAACAATCGGAGCAGCTGGCTTTGACAATGATTTCTTATTTTTTGCCATATAGAGTATTGTACCAGATATAAAACAATCCTCCAGGGCAGCCGCGTGTAGCAGCCACCCCGAAGGATATCGACCCGCGCGTCCGAGGACGCATGAGGGGTCGGCTCATGCGGCGGCTCCGCTGATGAGGTGGAGTTCGCCGCGGCCCGGCACGGACGCGTCACCGCTGCTGTCGACGTCGGCGATCAATGTCGACAGCGAGATGACTCCAGGGGCGGCGCGGTGGTCGATTTTCTGACCGACCATGCCGAGCCGCTGAGCCATCTTGGCAATGAGCGCGTCGAGCGAGTGGTTGGCTTCGTACATGAGCTCCTTGAGCTCGGGCACGGTCACCACGCTGAGGACTCCGTCGCTGTACGCAACGGCGATCGTCCACTGCGTGGGGCTCACCGCCAAGGCGATGATGCACCCGTTGTCGGGGTGCTGCTGACCGTAGTACTGCGTCTTTTCGATCGCAGGCTCTCCCATGGTACTGCCCTCCCTGGGCGTTGATGCAGGGTAGATTATTTATAATTGCTGTGGTGGGTTTTGTCAATATGTTTGGTCAAGGTTTATAAAAGTCTTGGAGCCGCCTTTCGACGATCCAGGACAGAACTTGTCTAGATGGGAGAATTGCCCGGCATGTGGGCTAAGTAATAAGCGGCTACTAGTGGTACAATAACTAAGATATGATTGCCGATGTCACGATTACAGAGAAATCGTTCGGCCCCAAGACATTAATGACTGGGGTGAAATTTAGTATTGACGATGGCGAAAAAGTTGGCGTAGTAGGCAGGAATGGAATTGGTAAGTCTACCCTTTTTGGTATTTTGGCGGGCACCGATAAAGACTTTACAGGCGAAGTGATTTACCGACGCGGCGTCACGGTGGTAGCGACAGCGCAAGAGCATTCGCATGTGGGTGATCAAACCGTGTTGCAATATGTGTTAAGCGGCTTGCCGGAGTATACCGAGCTTTCGCGAATCATTGAAACCTACCCCGAAAAAATGGGCGATGATATGAAAATGATTGAAGCCTACAGCGCGGCGCTGGAACGATTTGACCAAAAAGGTTTTTATCAGATCGAAGAGAATATTGAACGCGAGCTTGATAATTTTCAGTTGGACGGAGTGGCGCATCGACCATTCGCTTCCCTTTCAGGCGGTCAGAAACGACTGGTTGAAGTAGTTAAAATTATGCACTCCGGCTCGCATCTGGCGCTGATTGACGAGCCGACGAACCACATGGACTATGTAGCGAAGAAGCAATTTATTGACTGGATGAAATCTGCACGGGAATCGATGCTGATTATTACCCACGACCGCGATGTACTGGCGCAGGTTGATAGGATTGTTGAGCTGAAAGACGGTGGCAGCGTGAGCTATCGTGGCAACTATGATGCATATTTGAAGCAAAATGCTGAGCGTACAAGCGTGGGTATGAATGACTTTGAAATGATCGAAAAGCGTATTGTGAATCTGAAGCAGAAAGTGCTCGATTACCAACGCTTGAAGGAAAAATCGCGTAACCCTGGGACTATCCAGAAATTTAAGCGGCTGGAAAATGAATCGCGGGCTGAGCTTGCCGAGCTTGAAAAGATGGAAAAGCCGACGTTCTGGATTGACCGGGATAGTGTTGAGAATTTGGACTACCGTGCTGCGGGACGTTATGAAAAGTTTAAGACGAAGAATATTCGTATGAGTATTCGTAATGAAGAATCACGCAGCAAACATGTGCTGGTAAGTGCACGCCAGTTGAGCCTTGGGTACGGTGAGCCTTTATTTGAAGGGGTTGACATCGACCTCCGCGAAGGCGAAGCAGTTGAGCTCCGTGGGCGGAATGGTGCTGGTAAGTCGACGGTGATTAAAGCGCTTCTTGGCGATGATACTGCCACCCGCTATTCTGGCGACCTTATACTTGATCCACAAGTTCGTGTTGGCGTGTATGAGCAAGAAGTTTCTTCTGATCTTTTCGATATGAAACTACACGATGCGATCGAATCAATTTATCTGAGTCAGAATCTATCGATTACGGAAACGAAGATTCGCCAGCTGATGAGCGACTACTTATTCCTCGAAAGTGACGGCCAGGTGCCGGTTGGACGATTAAGTGGTGGACAGAAAGCACGTTTGCAGATTATTAAGATGCTCAGTAATGACCCGCAACTTTTGATTTTGGATGAGCCAACCAACCATCTGGATTTGCCGAGTATTGAAGAGCTTGAGGCAGCGCTTGAAAAATACAGCGGCGCGGTTTTGTATGTGAGCCACGATAATTATTTCCGTAACAAGATTGGTGGAGAAGTGGTGCAAATTGGTAAAAAATAATCCCTTCATGTCCGAAGGGATTATTTTCTCGAGTAGAAAGCCTATACGAGTGCTTTTTCTTTGAGTGTGGTATCGATCTTAAGGCGATCAAATCCACGAATGATAACGCCGTCGATATCGGTGACTGGCACGGCCTGTTGGTTTGATTTTGCGATGAGCTCTTCCATGGCGTTTGGGTCTTCTTCGACATCTTTAACGATGTATGAAACGCCGAGGTGGTCAAGGTATTGTTTTTCAGTTTTACAGAACGCGCATGTAGGCGTGCTGTAAATGATGACTTTAGTGTCGGTAGCTGTTGCTGTTGACATGGTGTTCCCCCTTTTATTGCTAGTGTCTATTATATCAATGGGTACACTAGGATTCAAGCCATAATCGTCATAGCTAAATGGTTTTTCGTGTAGTAAAATGAAAGCATATGCGGATATTCAGGGCGCATCAAGGCTTCGCGCTGCCAACGGTAGTTATTACATCGGTCGTGATGTTTGCGATTCTTACTGCTGCTACGGGAGTTGTCGCGAGCACGAGCAATAGTCTTGACGTCCAGTATTATGAAAGCGTTGCAGCTGATGCGGCAGAATCTGGGGCTGCGCATGCAAATGATTGTTTGCAGGCGAATGGATATGTTAGCTCATGGGGGGTAAAAAATCTTACTCCCGCAACGAACTGTTCAGGTACTGTAGTATCTGGCCAAGCGGCGTATGTGATATCAACTCCAACCTACCGTACGTCGTATAGCGTGAGCCCGGTTACGAGTTCGAATGTGGGGACGCAAACGGCGACCGTTACGGGGACAACCTCGATGCTTCGCTCGTCTGGAGCGGTATGGAAGACATATACCAAAACGCTGGTTATTAAAACGGGTGGCCAGGTTAGTACGAGCCAGGTTGTATTGGGCTACTATGGCGGTACCGGTGCATTCTTCGGGACGGTTGGTGCGGATGGTGTTATGCGTACGGTTGGATTTAACTCGTATGGTCAGCTCGGTAACGGAGGTTATGGCTCGCTGGTGACGCCGACGAAATTCCAAACACCAGCCGGCGCGCGTATCGTTGCAGGATTTTCAAGCTTCCTTTCGCTCGGTGTGCGTATGTATGCACTAGATAGCAACGGTAATGCCTATGGCGCTGGTTGGAATGGATTTGGTGGTGAGATGGGTGTAGGATTACCTAAAACGACACAATATGTACCGATCCCCCAGAAGGTGGTTTTGCCGGCGGGTAAGCAGATCCGCTATATCGTGGTTGGTCTGGAGAATGACTTCTTTATAACGACAGATAATAATATATATGCAGCTGGCGCATGCCATTATGGCATGCTGGGTAATGGCGGAACGACGAGCGGTTGTTCTGACCAAGCTACGCCGGTGCGTGTTAACCTCCCTACCCCGACAAGCAGCGATCCTAACACTATCCCAACCAATAACCTTACCGTGGACCGTGACAACGTATATATACGTATGGCTGGAGGCCGTGTGTATGGATGGGGCGTGAACGACTGGGCTCAGCTGGGTACTGATTCATTTACATGGTCAACTAGTCCGATACAGCTTGGCACATATGGCAACAGTGGTAGCCCGAAAGCCACACAGATTAGTACTGACGGTGCATCGTTATATGTGCTCGATAACACCGGACATGTAAACAGTATTGGCCGTAATGACTTTGGCCAAATGGGTACTGATACGATGTCGCTTCGCCTTGATGGGGCTGGTAAATGCTTGGACAATAAATCGGCTGATGGTGTGACGTTGCAGTTTTATACCTGCAACGGTTCGGATGCGCAGGTGTACGAGTATCGTATAGCCGATAAGACCATCTACAACACGAGCACAGGTAAATGTGTTGATAATAAGAGCCAAGATAAAGTAACCCTACAGCTGTATACCTGTAATGGATCGGTAGCTCAGCAGTTCGTATGGGATCCAGATGCGGGTACATTCTTTAACGCGAACGCAAATAAATGTATTGATAACAAGAACGGCGACGCCTTAAATATACAGCTAGCGACGTGCAATGGCGGGTCGTACCAGAGCTTCATGGGATATAACGGGTCGTTTACGTCGTTTGATATGAGTGGGTTCACGGGTACGATTACTAAAATGTGGACTGACCAAGGATCGCTTAGTGTCTTAACGACTAAGGGTGAAATATGGAGCGCCGGGTATAATACGAAGGGTCAATTTGGCAATGGATCAACGTCTGCGTATGTGCCTACTCCAGTGAAATTTAACATGCCGGTTACTGCAACCGACCTGTACGAAGCGCTTGGAGGTGATAGGTCGCTCTACCAGAATCTATACGCTGTTGGATCAAACGGAAAGGTGTACGGCGCGGGTGCTAACACATTTGGACAAATTGGTAATGGTACCACGAGCTCTGCGGTTACAACGCCTGTAGCAATGTCGGTGATTGATGGAAGCTCGATCGTGGCGACACAGGTACTCACTGGCTATGGTACGACCATTATCTTTACAACAAACGGATCAGTGTATACTGTTGGTCATAATGACTGGGGGCAGCTGGGCGATGGTACTAAGGTAGATAAATCGACGCCGATTAAGGCGCAATATATTAACAACCTCACCCCTGCGACATACTAGTAAGATACCAGCCACCGTCAACTGGTGACTGGTATGTGGTGAGCTCAAGGTCGAGGTGATATTTTTGCAGTTCTTTTATAGCATTTTGGGCAGCTTGCTTGCTCGGGAATCGCTTTTTCAATGGCGCCGCTGCTGTTTTAGGCTCATAGGGTGTGTGCTTTGGGGAGTTATTGCGGCGTGGCATTTTCTTAAAAGTAGCTCTTACATTAGTGGTGGATATCTGGTACAATAATATCATATGAGCAAGCTGCCAGATGACAGCACTAGTGCCGGTGACGGTGACAAACGATCGCGACGATCTGACGGTCTTTACCTCATCACATCTATGGCAGATACAACATGGCGCCTGTTTATACCAACCCTTGGGCTTTTGCTCGCTGGGAATGCGCTCGATGACAAGCTACACACTCACCCGTGGCTGATGCTTGTCGGGGCAATACTCGGCGGTTGGATAGCAGCGGTATTAATAAAGCGACAAATTGCAAAGGGTAAACGATAGTGCTAGATAGTTTCGCAGCCAGTGACATTCATGTAAATCTCCCGGTGGAGCCGATTTTTCATATCGGACCGCTTCCTGTAACTAACTCCATGATTTTGGGCGCATTCGGCATTGCTGTGATGCTTGCCGTGTTTGCTTACACCGTTTCTGCATTGAAGCGTGGTAAACACAATCATTTCGTGGGCTTGGTGCAATGGGCTGTTGAGGGAATGTACAGCTCAGTGCTCGATATCATCCCCGACCGTAAGGTAGCTCGTAGTATTGCGCCGCTTGCACTTGGCATGTTCTTTACGGTGCTATTCACCTACTGGTGCGCAATTTTGCCTGGTGTAGCATCGATTACGTTTGATGGCAAAGAGCTTTTCCGCGAGCTGCCGAGTGATCTTAACTTTACCTTTGCACTCGCGATCATTTCACTGGTTGCCGCGCAGTACTATGCGATTAAAACGCATGGTGTTGTCGGTAATATTAAGCGCTACGCAAAAAACCCATTCAAAGACCCTATCGGCTGGTTTGAAGGCTTGCTCGAATTTATTGGTGAGTTTAGCCGCTATATCGCGCTGAGCCTACGTTTATTCGGTAACGCATTTGCTGGTGCGGTGCTTCTGATGATTGTTGGTATTTTGACTGGCTGGCTTGCTGGCCTTACCCTACCGTTCGTGATGATATTCGAGCTGTTTATCGGCTTTATCCAGGCGTATGTATTCTTTGTTCTGACCGTTATCTTTACCGCCCTCGCCACGGCGTCACATGGCGACTCTCATTCTTCTGATCATTCTCTTGCCGAACCTAAACTAGCAGAGAGTGACCGTACATAAGGTTTATTAATAAATAAGGAGATTTAATAATTATGAACGCATTGTCATTTGGTTTGACTTACGCACTTCCAGCATTTGGTGCTGCAATCGGTGTTGGTTTGATCGGTCTTGGCGCGTTGAACGCGCTTGGTCGTAACCCAGAGAAGCTTAGCGATATCCGTACTCTTATGATTACTGCTATCGTGTTCGCTGACTCACTTGCGATCATCGGTATCATTGTTGCCTTCATCGCAAAGGCGTAAGGGTAATTTATGGCAAGTTTTATTGGACAATTTGCCGCCTCTGAAGGTAGTTCTGATATCATGACAGGTCTTGGTATTGACGGGAAACTGCTTGTTTTTCAGTTGATTGCCTTCCTGCTTTTGGTATTTGTTCTTGCGAAGTGGGTGTTCCCTATCTTTTTCAAGATTATCGACAAGCGCCAGGAAGCAATTGAAGAAAGCAACCGCGCGGCCGTTGAAGCGTCAAAGCACGCTGAAAAGGCGCAGGAAGAAATTGCAAAGCTTCTCAAAGAGGCGCGAACTGAAGCGAAAGAAATCGTGGCAACTGCCAAAGAAGAAGCGACTGCAATGGTGCAGGATGCGGAATCTAAAGGTAAGGCACAGGCTGAGCACATTGTAGCTGAGGCCCACGACGAAATCGCGAAGGAAGTAATTGCCGCTAAGAAGGCGCTCCACAACGAGACGATTGATCTTGTGGCATCTGCGACCGAGAAAGTTATCGGTAAAACGGTGACCGAGGGCGTTGATAGCAAGGTTATTAAGACCGCCCTTGAGGAGAGTAAATAGTCTATGCAGGGTAAAATCTCTCGTCGCAAGCTCGCTCTCTACGTTGCTGATGCAGTTGAGGCGAAGCGCAAGCTCGGGACTGTACTTTCAGAAGTGGCTGCATATTTAGTTGATAGCAAGCGAACGCGCGAAGCGGAATTACTCGTACGTGCTATCGAGGATGAGCTTGCGGCGCGCGGCATTGTTATCGCACATGTGGTAACTGCGCGACCGCTTGCGAAAGAGCTTGAAAAGGCTATCGAAACACTGATTGGCGCCCGAGAGATTCACCTTGACGCTGATGTTGACCCGAGTGTTATCGGTGGCGTGCGTGTTGAGACGCCCGGCAAATTACTCGATGCGACCATTAAACGTAAACTCCTGGCATTACACCAGGCTAAGATATAAGAAAGGCTGACTGATGGCTGATATAGCAGTGACAGAATTATCAAAAGGCCTGCGTGATGCAATTGCTAAGTTGGATGCGAGCGATAATCTCGAATCAGTTGGCGTTGTTACTCGTGTAGGCGACGGTGTTGCGTGGGTTCATGGCCTCGCAGACGCTGGCTACAGCGAAGTGCTTCAGATCGAGACCAAGTCTGGAATCATCGAAGCGTTCGTCCTTAACCTTATGGAAGATGAGATCGGTGCCGTACTCCTCGGTAGCGACCAGACAGTTTCTGCAGGTGACAAAGTAACGCTTAAGGGTGAGGTACTTTCTGTACCGGTTGGCCCTGAGCTTCTTGGCCGTGTAGTTAACCCTCTCGGTGAACCACTTGATGGTGGCCCAGCAATCAAATCAAAGCAGCGCGGCCCTGTAGAGCGCGAAGCAATCGGCGTAATGGGCCGTAAGCACGTGCACGAGCCAATGATGACCGGTATCATGGCAATTGACGCTATGTTCCCTATCGGCCGTGGCCAGCGTGAGTTGATTATTGGTGACCGTCAGACTGGTAAAACCGCAATCGCAATCGACACGATGATTAACCAGGCTCGTGAAAACACCGGCGTGGTCAACATTTATGTCGCCGTTGGTCAGAAGCTTTCTAAGGTAGCTGGACTTGTCGAGCGTCTTAAAGAAGAAGGTGTGATGGACCAGACGATCGTGGTCGTAACTGGCCCAAGCGACCCAGCATCACTCCTCTACCTTGCGCCATACGCTGGTACGGCTATGGGTGAATACTTCCGCGACAACAAACAGCACGCGTTGATGATCTACGATGACCTTACTAAGCACGCGGTAGCCTACCGCCAGATGTCGTTGTTGCTTCGCCGCCCACCTGGACGTGAAGCGTTCCCTGGTGACGTGTTCTACTTGCACTCACGCCTTTTGGAGCGTTCAGCTAAGCTTAGTGACGACCTTGGCGCAGGTTCATTAACTGCCCTTCCTATTATCGAGACGCAGGCTGGTGACATCTCTGCCTACATTCCAACCAACGTGATTTCAATCACCGACGGTCAGATTTTCATGGAAACTGATTTGTTCTACCAGGGTATTCGCCCGGCGATCTCTGCCGGACTTTCAGTGAGCCGAGTTGGTGGTGACGCGCAGACAAAAGCTGTTAAATCAGTGTCTGGTCACCTTAAGCTTGGCCTGAGCCAGTTCCGTGAACTTGCAAGCTTCGCGCAGTTTGGTAGCGACCTTGATGAAGCAACCAAGGCTCAGATCGAACGCGGTCAACGCCTTACTGAGCTTTTGAAGCAGCACCAGTACCAGCCAATGAGCATTTGGCAACAGTGCGCAAGCATCTTTGCTGTGAGTGAAGGTTTGTTTGATAAGGTTCCTGCAAGCAACATTAAGGATGCGCAAAAAGCACTCCTTACCCGTCTTAACTCTGAGCACGCAAAAGAGATGGCTGAACTTAACAAGGGTTCAGAAAAGCTCGAAGCAAAGAGTGATATGGGTAAGCTTATCGCTAAAGTTGCAACCACAGTTGCGAAAGGATTTGAGGGCTAATGGCCTCTCAGCGACAGCTAAAAACGCGTATTCGCTCGGTTAAAAATACCAAGCAGATTACTAAAGCTATGCAAATGGTAGCAGCCTCAAAAATGCGCCGGGCACAAGATGCCACTAAGGCATCTCACCCGTACGCTGAGGCCGCAAATGAACTGCTTGCGTATCTTGCAAGCCAAGGTGAAACGCGTGACCACAAGTGGTTCGTTGAACGCCCCGTACAAAAGCGTCTTATCATCGTTGTCGCAAGTGATCGTGGACTCGCTGGAGCTTATGATTCAAACGTCCTCAAGAAATACCTTAGCTTGCTGAGCGAGGACGAGAAAGTGAAGATTGGTAACGCCACGATCGCTATCGGCCGTAAAGTATCGCGATTTGCAGCTCGCCTGAAGACGGTGGAAGTTGTCGGATCGTACGGCGATATGTCGGACTACCCGGACGGCACTGAATTCCAGACGATCTTGAGTACTGCAAAAGATATGTTTGAAAGCGGCGAAGTTGATGCGGTCGACGTAGTGTACACGCGATTCGTGACGAGCATGACACAGGTCGCTGATACAATCCGCCTCTTCCCTGCTGGGTATACAGAAACGGAAGTGAGTGATTCTGTTCGTGTATCAATCTTTGAGCCATCAAGCGAAGAAGTGTTGAACGATGTGGCCTACCGATTGATTGGTTCGCGCTTGTTCCAAGCACTACTTGATGCACGCGCAAGCGAATACAGTATGCGTATGCTTGCGATGAAGAATGCGACTGATAATGCAAGCAACCTGATTGACGATTTGACGCTCGCTATGAACAAGGCACGTCAGGCGGCAATTACCCAGGAGCTTAGCGAAATTAGTGCTGGTGTAGAGGCGATGAAATAATGAAGGAGAATGTAATGAGTAAACAAGGAAAGATTATCCAGATCATGGGTGTGGTCGTGGATGTCGAGTTTGCCGAAAAGGATCACCTGCCGGCTATCTACGACGCCCTCACGATTGCTCATGGGGATAAGACAATCACTCTTGAGGTTGCGCAGCACCTCGACGAGTATACTGTGCGTGCAATTAGTTTGCAGAGCACCGATGGTCTCAAGCGCGGCCAGGCGGTTACTGCGACTGGCGCACCAATTAGCGTCCCTGTTGGTAGCGAAACCCAAGGTCGCATGTTTAATGTAGTTGGTGATCCAATTGATGGCCGTGTGATCGCAAAGAGCGTCAAAAAGGCGTCGATTCACCGTGAACCACCTGCCCTTGAGGAGCAGACTAACAAGACCGAAATCCTCGAAACAGGTATTAAGGTTATTGACCTTATCGCGCCTATTGCGAAGGGTGGTAAGGTTGGACTCTTCGGTGGTGCTGGTGTTGGTAAGACAGTCCTGATCCAGGAGCTTATTAACAACATCGCGAAGTTCCACAGCGGTAACTCTGTATTCGCTGGTGTCGGTGAGCGTACTCGTGAAGGTAACGACCTTTACCACGAAATGGAAGAAGCAGGTGTGCTCGATAAGACTAGCCTCGTATTCGGCCAGATGAACGAACCACCTGGGGCGCGTTTGCGTGTTGCACTTGCTGGTCTTGCGATGGCAGAAGCATTCCGTGACGAAGGTAAGG
>Ga0164242_10004716_pt1 | contig 15266 bp, 9 predicted proteins | sample OricomgcompostMG_FD_108783 | JGI IMG/M metagenome (GOLD analysis project Ga0164242, IMG submission 108783) | Miracle-Growth compost microbial communities from Emeryville, California, USA - Original compost - Miracle growth compost (MG) ... | reverse complement strand
GCGCATGACCCAGCGTTCGCTGACATCTGTGGGGCGCTCCGGCGGTGCATGAAGAGCAGGGCAAGTATGCTTCAAGGAGCGAATATTCCTGCTGCCACCCATGCAACGAGGGGAGAGGGTCGATCAGCAGGATCTCGGAGGGAAACGCGGTCATCGGAGCGGTGTACGTATTAATTCAGTAGTCCTCACAAAGGCTGGTGCTGATCAACCCTCGTAGCTCTCAATGAGACCGAGAAATCTTGCATGGAGCTATTCAGCCGGTTTGATATCGCCGATTATAGGAACGCTCTCCCGGAACCAGTAGCCGGCACTTGTCGGTGGATCCTGGCTCACCCAAAATTCTCATCCTGGCTGGACCAGACCACGAACGCCCTCCTCTGGCTCACAGGACATTCGGGGTGTGGTAAAACCGTGCTTTCGTCGTTCCTGGCCAAACACTTGGAGGACGCGCAACCTACACACAGTAAGACAGTGGTGTGTGCTTACTTCTGCGACGATAAGATATCCGTCCAGAGAGACGCTTTATCCATCCTCAAGAGTCTCATCTACCAGATCGTCCGTCGTCACCGGTCTCTAGTAAGACATGTAAAGAAGGTCTTCGAGATCCAAGGCCCAAGCCTGTCTCAATCATTTGACTCCCTCTGGAACATCTTTCTAGCCGTAGCATCGGATGCAAAGTCAGGCTCAGTATATATCATCATTGATGCCATTGACGAATGCGGAGAAGCCAGCCGAGGATATTTCCTTAAGGCTATAAGGCACTTTCTCCAACGGGAGACGACATCGGACGTCCCCAATAACGGCGTCAAGTTTCTCATCACTAGCCGGCCCAACCTCAGTTACTCACACGATTCGTACTGGTCCGTATCTCACCAACTAGCTATCGACCAGGGTCAGGGGGCATATAGCGACGACATACGTCGCGTCATCCAGCACAAAGTAAGTGAGATTGTGGAGCGACGCGGTTACTCTAGCAAGATGAAGGAATTTCTCGAGCAGACCCTCTACTCCAAAGCCGACCGAACCTTCCTCTGGGTGCACATCATCCTCCAGGCCCTGGAGAAGAGCCTGGTGGCGTCGCCCCGAGAATTTGAAAGCATTATCGACCGGCTCCCTAGCGATCTAGAATCGACGTATAGGAGTTTCTTGGACGGCATACCTCCGGAGAACCACATCCAAGTTTCAAAGTTGATCCATCTAATTATCGGGAGCTCGCGCTATATGACACTAGAGGAGATCAACCTCGCATTCGCAGTGAGCGCAGGCGACAAGACTGCTGAGGTTGTCAAGTCGAATTGCTCGCCGACCATGGAAATAACTCTACAGGGTTTCTTAGGGCCCCTAGTACGCATCTCCGACTCGAAGGTATCCCTTGTTCATCAGTCCGCAAAGGAGTTCTTTATTCAACTCGGCCAGCAAACGGACGACAAACATTCTCGGTTATATGGAGTGAATGAAATGGAGGCTGCAAAGACCATTGCGTCCTCTTGTATATCTTACCTACTGCTTAACGATTTTGCCACGGATTGGTTTTCGTACGCAAGCTCACCCATCGACTCCAGCGATAGTTCCAGTAGGCTTAGTGATGGGCCTCTAGTTCCAGATATGCTTATGGAATTCGACCCGCTGAGCCTTGGGGATGGACTGCTGTTCGCGGATAACCAAGTCCTAGCTGAAGAGACATGCCGTTCCATGGCAGATCGACATAGGTTTTACAGTTATTCTGTTCTCCATTGGGCGGAACACTACTCGTCGTGTCTTGAGCTAGCTGCCCCGGACCTGAAGGATGCTGTGCTCCGCCTTCTCGATACAAAAAGCCCCCACTGTACGAACTGGGTGACATACTACCAAGTCAACTCGAACACGGACGACGAAATCCCATCACTTGCCGATTTTGATTCAGTCTCTCTGGCAGCATACTTCAACCTCTACACTATTCTAGTTGAGCTTCTAGAGAGAGACAGCTCCTACCCACAGTCAGGCAAAGATCGCGCCCTCTACCGGTCCTCGAGAAGGGGCTTCTGTGAAAGCATTCGAGTGCTTATCGCGGCAGGAGCAGACCCCAACTCACAGGTGCTGAACATGGAAACCCCCTTGATAGGAGCAGCCCAAAACGGCCATCTAGACGCTGTTAAGCTCCTCCTTGCCGATCCCCGAACTGACATAAACCTCACCCAGCGATCCGGGCGATCCGCTCTCTCTTTTGCTTGCGCGAACGGCCACCTTGATGTCGCTGAGGCACTCCTCAACCGTCAGGGATCCCTACCCAACCAGCCCGATAACTCGGGCTCGACGCCGCTGTTCCGCGCCGTAGGGGGCGTACACGAAAATATCATCAAGATGCTACTACGGAACACCACCGTGGACGTAAACCACCGCGACAAAACGGGCCGGACTGCCCTGTCCTGGGCCGCAGGCGATGGTGCGACCAAACCCGTTAGACAGCTCCTCAAGGCGGCGAATATCAATCCCGGCCTAAGGGACAAAAATGGCCGCTCTGCACTATCATGGGCAGCGGGAAATGGCCAGGAGAAGGCTGTTCGGGTCCTCCTCCATAGGGCTGGTAGTGCGCCGGAAGTCGAGGTCGATAAGGACGGGAGGGGGCCGGTGTCATGGGCGTGTGGAGAAGGGCATGCGGCTGCTCTTCAGGCACTGATTGACGGCGGATGTGGTGGACTCGACGATGTGGATATTGATGGGTGGAGCCCGTTGGCTTGGGCTATCCAGAAGAATGAGCCGCGAACTGTTGAGATGCTAATTGCGACCGGGGTGGTGGATATCGAGAGGAAGGATCACGGCGGGGCGACTGCGTTATCGTGGGCTGTTGAGTATGGGCATCTAAGCGTGGTGAAAGTTCTACTGCGGGCTGGAGCGCAGATACGGTCAAAGAACTCTCGGGGGAACACACCGCTTTCGAAAGCAAGGGTTTACGGCCGGGATGATATACTCAATGAACTCGTCGCGTACGAAGATGCCCTGGCGAGAAAGGAGAGCGAGGATATCAAGACGTAGGTACATAGCCGGATGTCCGCTCGGAAAAGGTCTATTCAGGGGCAGAGCTTTGGAATTTGAGGCGATCGGGGCCATTACGATCAAACAAGCCCATAAAACAGTATGGTGACGGTCATTTCATCCCGTTCCCATTACGATGTCAGTGGTCGGCCCAAATAGTATTATTTCTCCCTTGATCCGTCGTCCCTGTCACCGCCTCGGCTGGACAACTTACCACTACCCGGCTATTGACGGATGTGACGATAATCTGTACCCTACAGGAATGTGTCTCTAGATCCTGCTAGCTGAAATACTCTTTTTAGTATTAACATCTTGCGCTTTCGTCGCAAAGGCTCACATACCATTCTCGCTACCCAGTACCACCCGGCATTCTGGAAAAGGTGATGCCCAAACTACGGAACTTCTCACATGGCTTACCGAGATGCAAATTAGAAAAAAATTGCCCATGTGTCCGAAAGAATCAACAACCACTACGACTTAGACACGCCTTTCTTTACCAACGACGCAACCCAAGACATCGTACGGCTACGTAACCATCTGACAACTGGCTTGAAATTAGGAGACAACCACGTCATATGTCAATGTACTGTACAGTGATCTGGATGGCATCGGCGTCGACAGACCCATGGAAATAGGAATTTTTCTCTTCCTACAGAGATAAGTCGGATCTGGAGGCGGGCATCTCAGTTCTTAATAGGCCCCTAGTGTTTCTCGAAGCGGATGATGTAAGTCTCGTGTCCTTCCTGTAACCGGAAACATCGGTACAGCAAATCCGTAGTGCCCTGCTGGCCCCGACAACCCGAAGAGTTTCAACCCATAATATAATTGTAGGGACCATGCAGATCATTTCCAATGTATGAAGGCTCGGATTGTGACTAGTTATAAAGACGTAAAGGCTGCGGTAAGGATGATTATCTGCAAATTGTTTTGTTGCAACAAACCTCACCTCCTTTGCCCGCTAGTTGTAAAGGTGCCCAAAATTATCCGTACCTTACTAATTGGCCGGTCTTCCACACATGCACGCTAACTCGCCAGTCGACGACGATGGCTCTTGTGGCTTTACTTGTGCGCTAGACGAAATATGGGTCGGACATAACTGGCGCAAGTTTAGCCCCTGGACTCCCCGTATAACATCTCGTCAACAGTGTCATGCGGGCATCGCACTCTACCAGGTCCACTTTTCCTGCGTTGCCTGTTTTTTTCCCCTTTTACTCTCTGCCCACTCGTCCATCTGCCTTAATGGGAGAGGATTGTTTGTGTTGACAAAATCTCCCTTTCATTCTGTCAAGCAACGGTTCTCACCACACAGAACAGCATGTCAGGGTCAGACGACACTATGAGGTTTCACTCCTCGCAGATAAAATACGGCAGGTCGATGCTGGAACACTTTCTTTTCGATCCATCATACCGCAATCTCAATCACAGTAGCGTGCCCCTTGCCCCTTGATTGAATCACTCCTCGAAGCTAATCCAAGCCACTCTCCCTTAATCCAGGTTCTTTTGGGAGTCACCCACGGGAGATCCAAGCCAAATTGCGCCACTACCAAGATCAGGTGGAGGCGATGCCGGATCCCTTCATTCGTTATGAGTACCCAAAGCTGGTCGATGAGTCTCGACAGGCTGTTGCTGACTTGCTCTCTGCTCCTGTCGAGACCGTTGTGTTTGTTCCCAACGCCACCAATGGTCTCAATACAGTTCTCCGGAACCTACAGTGGGCTAGACACGGAATGGACGAGATCCTCTATTTCAGCACCATTTACGGAGCTTGTGGGAAAACAGTGGACTACATCGTCGACTCCTGTTATGGGCTTGTTTCGAGTCGCCGCATCGATCTTTCGTATCCGTGCGAAGACGATGCCATAATAGCTCGCTTCCAAGCCGCTGTACAAGACAGTAAACAAGAGGGGAAGCGACCTAGGATCTGCATTTACGACATGGTATCCTCGCTACCGGGGGTTCGGTTCCCCTTTGAGGCCATGACCAAAACGTGCAAACAGCTGGGGGTGATCTCTGTCATTGATGGGGCCCAGGGTGTTGGAATGATCGACATCAACCTTGCCGAGCTTGATCCTGATTACTTCTTCAGCAACTGCCATAAGTGGTTACATGTTCCTCGTGGATGTGCAGTATTCTACGTCCCTGCCCGGAACCAAAACCTCATGGTCTCAACGCTACCAACATCACATGGCTACGTGTCGAAAGCAGCATCCAAGTCTACTCCGCCGGGTGGTAAGACAGCATTTTCGAGCAACTTCGAGTACACGGGCACCCTTGATAACTCGCCTTATCTCTGTGTCAAGGATAGCATTCAGTGGAGGAGAGAGACCCTAGGCGGCGAGAAGAAAATCTACGAATATCTGGTCACGCTTGCGAGAAAAGGCGGGGAAACAGTTGCCCGAATTCTGGGCACTACGGTTCTGGACAATAGGGCACATACTGCTACGAACTGCGCCATGGTCAACGTCAGGTTGCCCCTTACGATTCGAGACGCCTCCAACCAGGACGAAACGGTCTCGCTACGTGACCACCAAGACGGCCCAGCCGAGAGAGTTGTTCAGTCTAAGGATGTTGATAGAGCCTCGCAGTGGATGATGAAGACGCTTGTGGATGAGCACAGGACTTTCATCGTCGTCTACGCTCACGGGCAGCATTTATGGACAAGGCTCAGTGCGCAAATCTATCTGGAGGTTGGTGACTTTGAATGGGCTGGAAGGATATTGCTTGGTCTTTGCGAGAGGGTGGGAAGGAAGGAATATGATGGTGGAAACGACGAAAGCAGCGATTATTGAGGGCATACGGGAAGTAGCATGGAAGCAGAATATACCAGTCCAAATCTTGTTTGAGGGTCTAGAACCCTTGAGGATTGAATACATGACGTCCTTGCATTCCTTGCTTTAGGAAGCGTATAATTACAACTATTCTTGCCTATCGAATGGAGATGGCCTCGGTAGTTGAGTTAGTGTTTCACCAAACCTTGCCCAGCATATAGTTTCGGGTGCGGTGTTATTTCCCGTAGGGTAAATTCCGAGGGTTGGGTCAAGTGGCTCTGCACGTAAAATAATTGTCTTTCTTTATTCGGAGCTAATAATTCTTCAATCAATGTGGTTTTTTTCAGCTTTGGGCTGAGAAGGAAATCAAATATGCGAAGGAACTCGGAAACCGGTACCCGGCAACTGGTCGTGTGGGTGGAGAAGGGATTGGCAGCGGCAGTTACCGGCGCCATGTGTTGAAACTCCGCCAAGTACCGCTAGACGATATTCATGCTTTGCCTCCTCCCGACGGCATTCCAGTTACAATGGGAATCATCCGACGTGGCGCCTTTGCTTCGCCTAGTTATGTTTTGTCAGTACTACAACGACCGTGGGACCAAGTCCCTTCCCCTAGATAACCCCCCTGAATTATCCACATGTCCAACACCGACTCACGGCAACACGCGTCGATGCTTGTGGGCAGTTAGGTACCCTGTGTTTCAAGTCTTGAGATGTAATAATATCTATCGAAGTACGAATTACATGTATGCTACTACCTGCCTCTCTCTTAGGTACCTAGATACGGTGTACAATCTCCTTGGTCGCTCTCGGTGTAGGTGTAGAGAAATCGTAGTCAACCCAGGGACCTAACATAAACCTAACCTGGTCAATCAAGACTTCGTTCTTCTTGTCTAGGGAAGCGCGCCTAGCTGTTTTTACGTTCGCTTCCAGATCCGACAACGAACTGATTCCTGTGGCCGTCGTAACCGTAAATCCTGGGCGTGAATTCCGATGCGCTCTCGCTATGGCGAACCGTAGGGCAAGAGAGGATAGAGATTCTCCTTGCGCTTCAACCCACTCGGCAGCCTTCTGCGCAGCAGCGCGCAGTCCGTGGGGAGCGGGATGCCAGTCGCCCGTCCGACCAACAGGAATTCCGCCGTATCGGAGCAGTCCCACTGCCAAGGGACTTGAACACACCACGGCCTTGACGCCAGCCCCATGAAGAGCGTCAAACCCGCCCTGCTCTAGCCGGGTGTTTTGGAGCGTCAGCTGAGCCCAGTTCTGCACGACGTCCACGGGACGGCCGTACCGCTCTCGCGCCAGGGTCGCAACGCGGGCGAGGGTCTCGATCTTGTAACCCGATATGCCGACACTCCTTATAGCACCCGTCTTGGCGATCTCGAAGAGCGTGCCGACGGCCTTCACAGCTTCTTCTATGCTCACGAATTCGATGTCGTGACAGAAAACAACGTCCAGATAAGAGGTTTGAAAGCGCTGTAGCGATCTGGCTACTGATCTCCGGATCCAGTCTGGCGAGTAGTCGAGGTGATTCTCGGCAATGCGACCTGCCTTGGTCATCAGAACGTAGTCGCTTCGTTGATACTTGGTTGTGACTTCGGGATGGGACAAGGCAGCGCCCATCAGCTGCTCCGAGGGTTCATAATAAGGAGAGGTGTCGATAGTCCGTAGACCAAGCTCAAAAGCGCGTAAGAGGATCTGGCGAACGGGTAGCGACTCGGGTTCAGGATGTAGTTGGTAGCTGAACCCGGCGCCGCCCATTACCAAGGGGCATAGCCGTTGCAAAGGAGATTGACTCTCTTCGGGTGTAGAAGCTGTCGCCACCACCTTGGAAGCCATCCTGTGCTTTTGGAAACAGTTGCGTGTTGAATTCGTGAACGTCAGTCAAGTCGGTTGACTACGAAGGAGACACCAATATGCAGTTCAAGGCACTGTGGCCACTTTTCAACACCACGCCACTCTTGCAGCGAAGGAGGGAAGTTACAAGTGGGGACTCTTTTCAGGAGCCCAAAGCCTTTGCGGATCTCGACTAACTCAAATTACAAGAGGAGGTGTAAACGGATATTTCTCTCTTTTCTATTCCCTTAAGACACCCGTCGGGAATATGGGGGTGTATTGCTTTGGAAGAGACTAAGGAGTGGGTCAAATGGAGACAATGTTGAGCATTACGGGGAAGGTGCTGGGGTAATCATTAATAGCTGCTTTCTCTTCCCCGCAACGCTAGTGGTAGGCAAATAAACAAGGGATTTTGCAAAGTAAATGATTTTATCACAAGTATCAACCTTCTGCCATCCATTTGGGTTTGGGTTGTTCTCTCGAGTCGCCGTGTACCCCTATCTCTCAGGTGGCTTCTACCGCAACCCAGGAGCGTATAACAACCCACCTCCCCTCACTCGACCTTCTCTTCTCTTTTTCACTCTATCACCACTCGTCTTTTCTTTTACAGTGCAACAAAGTCTTAAAAGCCATCAGAGAACCTTGAGACAGCATGGCCTTGACAGAGTCAAAGGCTGGGAGTGCGGCCGAGTTGGAGTCCGCCGGCAGCCCCGAGAAGCAGCTCCACGATGCCAGTGCCACCGGCAAGATGGACGCCATCAATGAGCAAATGGCCTTGGACGGCGCCCTCGCTGAGCATCATCTCACCACGTGGCAGGCCCTTGTCAAGCACCGCAAGGCTGCGGCCTGGTCTATGCTCGTGTCCATGTCCGTCATCATGCGCGCATACGATATTGAGATTACCGGCAACTTCTACGCCCTTCCCGCCTTCACGAAACAGTTCGGCGCCCCAGTTCCCGGCCATGGAATGCAGATTGAGACCGAGTGGCAGGTTGCCATGTCGATGGGTCCCATCGTCGGCCAGGTCGTCGGTGCCTGGGCCGCCGCCGTCCCCATGGATCGCTGGGGTCGGAAGAAGACCTTGGCTATATACCTCCTGTTGACCACGGCCTTGGTTTTCATGCAGGTCTTCGCGCCTAACAAAACCGTCCTTACCGTCTCTATGTATCTCAGCGGCATCATCTGGGGTGGATACCACGTCCTTGCCCCGACGTACGCATCCGAAGTCCTTCCGCTCCGCCTCCGTGGTTGGTTTACTGGCTACGTTAGTCTGTGCTATGTCATCGGTCAATTCCTGCAGACTGGCATCACCCGTGGTTTCGTCAACTGGGATAACGAATGGGCGTGGAAGACCCCTTACGCAATTCAGTGGGTATGGCCCGTCATCATCCTTGCGGGTCTCTACTGGGCACCCGAATCCCCTTGGTGGTTGATCCGGCAAAACCGCATGGAAGATGCCAAGATGGCACTCGACAAGCTCTCGAGCAAGGAATCGCACGCTGACAACACAAACATCCTGGCTATGATGGTCAAGACGGATCTATACGAACAGGAATTGGAAGTTGGCTCCACTTACAGAGATGTATTCAAGGGCTCTAATCTGCGCCGCCTTGAGATCTGCTCCATGGCCTTCGTCGTCCAGAACTTCTCGGGGAACTCGGTTGGTTTCGCCACGTACCTGTTCCAGCAAGTTGGACTAAGCACAGAGAACGCGTTCAACATGGGTATTGGGCTCAACGGCGTTGGATTCGTTGGTGTTGCTCTCAGCGTTTTCGTCATCCAGTGGCTGGGTCGCCGACGGAGCTGGTTGATTGGCATCTGCTACTGCCTCGTGGTGTTGTGGGTTGTGGCATTGTTATGCCTTGCTCCAGACTACAGGACCAACGAGGCATACTCGTGGGCCCAGGCCACGCTTCTCATCACCATGCAGCTAATGTACTCTCTCACCGTCAGCCCCCTTGCCTTCATCATCTCGTCCGAGACACCCTCTACAAAACTCCGGGCAAAGACTCTCTCGATTACTGCCACCATCAACGGCGCCACTTACCTCGTCATTACCATCGCTGGCCCGTACCTCTTAAATCCCGGAGCCAGCAATGCTGGAGCTAAGATTGAGTTCCTGTGGGGTGGACTTACGCTCTTCAATACTATCTGGAGTTATTACAGACTTCCTGAGGTCATTATTGCATCTTTCGTTGTACCTGGCGTGTCTTGGTTTATTGTTCATTTTTAAATTGTTACTAACTCGCCCTTTGCCGCAGACTAGCAACAGGACATACGAAGATCTCGATATTCTCTTTGCACGTGGCGTGCCTGCCCGGCAATTCAGGGACTACGTAATTACCGACGAGGACCATGAAGTAACCCAAGATGAAGTAGCCAAAGAGTGAGCCCCGCAGCGGTGTCATGGAAGCATAAGAAGAAGGGCATAAAACAATGTCCACTTAGAAATAAATGTGATGGAACAGGCCGCATGGAGGTGGGGATGCATCTAGGTCATACCTTCTCAATATTAATTGGCTGAATAATGTCGTGGGAGTGATGCATGTGCATGTTTACCGTTGATGCCTAAGAGTTATACCAGCAGTGCAGCCATGCGTACCTAGGAAGGCTCAATAGGGCTATACAGATTGCCACTGCTGCAGGGCTTGGAAGGAAATGATTCACGGCCTGATAATATTGTATGATTCTGAGCTAAGCTTAGTGCTCCCATCCGTGGTGGCGGAGGAAGTATGACCGTTGAAGTCATGTTGATCTTCTGAACACCAAGTGACACGATATGCAGTCGGGACAATAAGGTAGAGTGATCAATTTACTTTCCGGGTAAAACAAAATAACCAGTTAGTTGTATGAACAAGGAAGAATGTCCAAGTCTATGCCCATAACAACTTTGTTGGAGAACCTGGTTCAAGAGTGACGCTAATCTCTCCGTTCCCGGACACCAATCTCTCGGGGGCAATTCGCAAGACCCTGGTCTGAGGAATCTTGGAGGACACCGTGACCTCCAGCAGCTTACCGTCCTTCCAGCTAAGCGAGTCAATGCCTACGCCACCCCGTGCCCTCAACCCCTTTATGCTTCCCTCCGCCTCCCAGCAAGGCAGCAAACACGGGAGCAGGTCGATGTAATCCCCATCAAAGCTCTGAAGCAGCATCTCAGACACGGCAGCAGTGAACCCAAAATTGCCATCGATCTGGAATGGTGGGTGGTTGGCGAACAAGCTATCCAGCACCGCCCCGCTCAGCATCTTCTGCACCCCTTCCTGCGCCGCCCGCACATCACGTAGCCGCGCGTATAGGCACAGGATCCACGCTAAACTCCAGCCCGTATGACCACCTCCCCCGGACAGTCTCCGCTCGAGCGTGCGTGCCGCCGCCGCGTGCAGTTCAGGCCCGCGGATGCTCTTTCCAGGGAAAAGGCCCCACAGATGCGAGATGTGGCGGTGACCAATCTCGACCTCGTCCACGTCATCTTTCCACTCCATGATCTGGCCATGCTTGCCGATCTGGGGCTTCGGTAACTTGGCGAGCACGGCCTCGTACTCGGCGGCGGGCAGATCCAGCACCTTACATCCCTCGACGCAGGCAGAGAAGAGCTCTGTCAAAATCTGGGCATCCCATGCCGGGCCGGCGCAGATGGAGCCCACATTGCGTGTGCCGGGGATGTAGTACGAGTTCTCCGCCGACGAGCTTGGTGAGGTGATGAGCTTTCCGTCGCGCTCGACGAGGAAGTCCTGGAAGAAGAGGGCCGATCCCTGGATGATGGGGAATACGCGACGGAGGAAGTCGACGTCTCGGCCAAACACATAGTGCTCCCACAGGTGGGTGCAGAACCAAGCGCCGGCGAGGTTCCAGTATGTGGCACAGATGGTTGAGTCCTGAGGTGCTGTGTCGGCCCACAGGTCAGTGTTGTGGTGGACCACCCACCCACGGCACCCGTACATGTCCCGGGCGGTCTCGGCCCCGCGCTTGGCAACTTGCTCAAGCAGCTTGAACAAGGAGTCGTGGCACTCGGCGAGATTGGTGACTTCAGCCGGCCAGTAGTTCATCTGGATGTTGATGTTGATGGTGTACTTGGATCCCCACACCGGCATGAAGTCGCCGTTCCAGATGCCCTGTAGGTTCGCCGGGAGTCCCGAGAGAGACGAGCTGATAAGCAGGTATCGACCGTAATGGAAGAGTAGTGCGGTCAGACCGTTGTCGATGACGCCTTCCTTTACCTTCTTGAGTCTCTGGTCGGTTGGAATGTCCGATTGACTCTCACTACCGGGGAGTGTGAGCTCAACCCGCTCGTAAAGATTGGAGAAGCGCCTGACATGAGGAGACAGTAGATCAGTCCATGATTTGCTTGCCGCAGCGTCAAGTCGGGCCTTAACTGCTTCAGCAGCATCTTTGTTGCGGAAGGTTGTCTCGCCAGACACCAGGACGATGACTGTTCCTCGCGCTACCACCTCAATATTAAAACCATTGGCATCAACGGTACCCTCTCCTCCCTCTATGATCACCTTCACCCCCATAGCAAAGGCAACTGCACTTGCACCTCCGGCTTGACCGCAGAGCAAGTGCCCATCTTTGATGGTTTCCAGTGAATCGAAATGCTTGTTAATCCGCCGATCCCACTCGGGATGGTCGCCACGGCTCAGCGAAATGGAGAACCGGATCTCCTTGTCTGAAGAGATCCTCGCACAAATAACCTCGTCCGCTGTGCTAGAGAATACCTCTCTCGAGTGCCGGGCGCCATCGTACGAATACTCGACGCTTGCGACACCGGTGCGCAGATCCAAACCGCGACGGTAACCATGACACGGCTTGGTGGCGTCACCGGTGAACTGGTTCTCAAAGGGTGTGATCCCGCTGGTGCGACAGTAGCCACCTGGGGGATCGATGCCGTGACCAAAGGTCAGAAACACGTCGCCGAGGGGCTCGTAGTGCCGCAGGGACTCGGGCATGCCTGTAAAGGTGCGCGTGATCTTCTGCTCCGCCTCGGCGATGCGGTTCTGGTCGATGAGATCGCGAATCTCGGGGAGGCTATCCCGTGCTGCCGGGTTGACGCGCTTCTGAGGGCCGCCGTACCATACCGAGTCCTCATTGATCCACAACCGTTCAACGTTGGTAGTGCCGCGGACCATGGCTCCTAACCTGCCATTGCCAACGGGGAGGGCATCCTCCCATAAATTCGCAGGCTTGTTGTAGAAAAGCACATGTTCAGCCATAGTGGAATAAGGTATGAAAGTCGAAAATGTTTACAAAATGGAAGGCAAATTATTGCCGAGGGAGTTGAGTCGTCGGGGACTTGGTAGTTCACGACAGGCCAGACAGGGACGGGAGCTGAATTTAGATGTGAAGGAATGGGCTTTGTGCTTGGGCATGATGCGCCTGACATTAAAGAGCTATCCAGGCTGAGAATGCGATGGCATTATCACGTAGGTTTAACGTTTGCTGTCCCTTCGGTGAATTAATTTAATTACCGGTGGATGGCCGCCAGGCGGAGGAGAGAAGGGAAAGGGAAATAACCGACGCTTGATTCTCGATCTTGTGCGACAGCAAGTGCCGGCGTGTGGGGGCGCTACTGCGAGGCCCTTGCAAATTATGTGCAGCCTACAGGGGCACAATGAACAGATTCGCTGCGGAGAGCAGCGACTGGCCCCAGGGGATTTTCCTTGCCCTTTTCGGACCCGAGCAAATCCGAATCCGTACTCCGTTACTACCTCTGGCCGCGTCGGCCCTTGTCAATGCACATCGGCCAGATCCCCACAAAACTCTCCGGCCGTGCGATTCCCCGGAGTAATTCTCGGCTAACTACCTTAGGCAACATTTCTCCATGCTGATGCAAAAGCACACAGCACCTTGTGCGATCATGTCCATACGAGTATAGACTTTGAGAGAGGGCAAGGGTCGGCATATACCAACCTGCTAAGGCTCGATTAGCCCAAATGGCTAAAATTAGAAGAGGAAGCGCGGGAATCGGCCCATGGAAGAGGAAAACTATTGTGCTTATGCTGTCGTTCTTAGATCTTGCTATTCAGAAAGCGTGCAAAACTGATCGTTGCCATCTTTGCCTGAGTATGCACGGATATAGAGTATTGTGCGTAAGACATCGAAGGTTTCGGTGGCGTCACGTCTCCGTGATGGCCGAGTTCAAGAACTTGACCTTGCTAGGTAGATGGTACTAGTTGTACTAGAATAGGAAGAGTGAGGATATCATGATATATAGTCACCTTCTTCGGTACGAGAAAGTACCCGTCGTCCCCACAATGCCAGACATAAATATCCCTTGAAGAATGTGGGGTGATGGGGTGCGCATTGATGTTCCTCCAAGTTGATATTCGTTCAATCTCGGACGTCGTGACTATTTTATTATCGCCACTCCTTTCGATTCCATTGCTCAGCATGTGGAACTTTGACGTCTTCCAAGCGGCCTTCCGACGCTAACTTTACCTAAAGCCATCTATTTCTATCGAATACCTCATTTCTACCACACAGACATCCTAAGGCAGACCCCACCCTTTACTCAAAGTATCTCTGACCTCGCCCTCCAACTTGGTAATGTTCGAAGCCAATGCGCCGGGACCTAGTGGTCCCGGATCGTTGTACGGGGCCACGACGCGCACGCCCCCACCGGTAACCTCGAGGATGGTTCCGCCCCTGATGGGCACGTCTAGCGTGTCATACTGGCCAATACGAGAACCCATGGCGTTTCTCTCAACGAGAGCAATCATGACCTCCGCAACTTCCTCGGGCTCCGACCACGAGTCCTTTGTCATATCAATGGAGGCTAACTTATCCGGATTCTCCAGATACATGGGTGTGCGCATGATTCCGGGGGCAACTGCGGCAACCCGGATGCCGTAGCCCTGCTCAAGCTTCGCGAGGGACCTCACGAAGCCGTTGATGGCATGTTTGGTGGCAGAGTAGACCGGCGTTGAGAAAGATGCCTGTTGGCCATTTGTGCTTGAGACGATTAGAATCGTCGTTGGCCCATGTCCGCTGTTGAGAGCCCGCGAAATAGCAAGCTGCGTAGTGCGAATAGGGTGGACCAGGTTGATGTCTATCTGAGCATAGCGATCACCGTAAAGCGCATCACGGCTTTTGCCGGTGCCTGGAGGTACCCAGAAACTGCTGAAATCCTAGATAAATTCTCGTTAATTACTGAATTTCGCTTGGCTACGAAAATGAGAAAGTTGTTTGTCTCACTGGTTCAAATACGCCGGCCCCAGCAACCACAATATCAAACCCCCCAAACTCTTTCTCAGACGTAGCGAACATGTCCTCAAGCTGTTGCCAAGATGTCACATCGGTTTGTTTGAAGATTGCTCTGCCAGCAGCATCGGTTGCCTTGGAATGTGAGTTGACGACCTTTTCAGCCTCGGGTCGCAGATTCAGATCCGCGAGGAGGACATTGCAGCCCCTCGCCAAAAGCATGGTTGCCAGCGCTAAATTGAGGCCGCTGCCGGCGCCTGTAATTATGGCCGTTTTGCCTTGCACTGGTTGCCCCATCATGAACGTAGCTTCGTTGTATGTACGTGAAAGGCGGGTGCCGAAGAATAAAAGTATTAATGAACGAAGAGGCGATGATATGAAAGTTATCTGTTGCGATGGTACCGGATCAGGCATATATATTGTTGAGCGATGGAGGTTACAGCGAGAGATAAG
>Ga0164242_10004715_pt1 | contig 15267 bp, 18 predicted proteins | sample OricomgcompostMG_FD_108783 | JGI IMG/M metagenome (GOLD analysis project Ga0164242, IMG submission 108783) | Miracle-Growth compost microbial communities from Emeryville, California, USA - Original compost - Miracle growth compost (MG) ... | reverse complement strand
GCCTGCTCGGCCTCGCCGAACGCCCCAGCGAAAAGCAGACCCGCGCGCTCGCCGAAAGCTGGCGGCCGCACCGGGGCGCGGCGGCGATCTTCACCTGGCACCATTACAACACGAACGCCGGCGCGCCGCTGTAAAATCCTCCCCGAGCTTGCTCGGGGAGGGGGACCGCTCTCGAAGCGCGTGGTGGAGGGGAGCGCCACAAGGGTTTCGCCTGGCTTCGAGCCCCCTCCGTCACGCGCTATGCACGCGCCACCTCCCCGTTCCGGGAAGGATTGCTTACGCCTTCAAATCCACCTTCGGCGCTTCCGCCGCGCCGGATTTGGCGACGCCCACCATCGCCGGGCGGAGCAGCCGGTCCTTGATCATCCAGCCGGACTGCATCTCGTGAATGACGGTGCCGGGTTCGGCATCGGCCGATTCCATCTCCATGATCGCCTGATGCTTGTTGGGATCGAGCGGCTGGCCCATCGCCTCGATGCGGGTGATGCCGTTCTTCCTGAACACGGTTTCCAGCTCGCGGCCCGTCATCTCGATGCCGGTGACGAGCGCCTTCAGCCTCTCGTCATCGTGCAGCTCGGGGGGAATCGCGGCGAGCGCGCGGGCTAGATTGTCCGCCACCGAAAGCAGATCGCGCGCAAAGCCGGTGGTGGCGTAGGCGCGCGCGTCGGCCATCTCGCGCTCGGTGCGGCGGCGCAGATTCTGCATCTCCGCCTGGGTATAGAGCACCTGGTTCCTAGCTTCCTCCAGCTCGGCGCGGAGCTGGTCATGCTCCGCCACTTCGGGCGCGGCCTCGGCCGTCTCGGTGCGGAGCGTCTCGTCGGTGTCGTTCTGGTTCTCGTCGGTCATGCCATCAACCTGGAAAGCGCGTGGGCGGTGAAATCCACCATCGGGACGACGCGCGCATAATTCAACCTCGTGGGCCCGATCACCCCGACCACGCCCACCACCCGGCCTTCGCGGGCGCGATAGGGTGCGGCGATAATGGACGATCCGGACAACGCAAAGAGCTTGTTCTCCGATCCGATGAATATCTTGGTGGCGGAGCCGGCGCGCGCCGAATCGAGCAGGCGGGCTATCTCCTCCTTGCCTTCGAGCTCGTCGAGAAGCCGGCGGACGCGATCGAGATCCTCCGCCGTCGCCGGATCGATCAGATTGGCCTGGCCGCGCACGATCAGTACCGGCCGCGCCGCGCCGTCGGTCGACCAGACGGCGAGCCCGCGCTCGACCAGATCGCGGCTCGCCCGATCGAGCTGGGCGCGGCCGAGCCCGATCTCGGCCGTCAAGCGCGCCTGAGCCTCGCCCAGGGTCAACCCCACAAGCTCGCGGCTGATATAATTGCCCGCCTCGACCAGCGCCGAACCCGACGTGCCGCGCGGCACCTCCACCACCCGGTTCTCCACCGTCCCGTCCGCGCCGACCAGCACCGCCAGCGCCTGCTCCTCGGCCAGCGGCACGAAGGCGAACTGGCGGAGTACCGGCTCATGCTTGGGCACCAGCACCAGCCCGGCGCAGGCGGACAGGCCGGAAAGCACCGCCCCCGCCGCCGCCAGCGCATCCTCGATCGGGCCGCCGCCCGCGCCGATGCCGCGCTCGATCGCGGCGCGCTCCTCGATCGAGGGCTCGTCGGTCTGCATCATGCCGTCGACGAACAGGCGGAGCCCCGTCTCGGTCGGCATCCGCCCGGCCGAGACGTGCGGCGCTTCGAGCAGCCCCGCCTCCTCCAGATCCTGCATCACGTTGCGGATCGAGGCCGGCGACAGGTTGAGCCCGGAAAGATGCGAGATGGTGCGCGATCCCACCGGCGCGCCGGAGCGGAGATAGCTTTCCACCACCACGCGGAAAACCGCGCGAGCGCGATCGGAAAGCTCGGGGATAGCGGGGCCCATGACAGGCCGAATGTAGGCGGCCCCCGCCAACCGCTCAACCTGCATCCGTCGCCCGACACTTCCGTCATTCCCGTGCAAGCGGAAACCCACCTCCTGACCGCTTCTCCAGGCCGAACGCGAAGGAGCTGATCCCGTTTTCGCGGGGATGACGTGAAGGGGAATAGAAGCCGAAGGAGGAAGGGTGACGTCCGCGACGCCAACCGCTACAGCGCCCCCACCTTATCACAGGAGCCGTCATGCGTCCGTCCGGCCGCGCGCCCGATCAAATGCGCGCCATCACCATCGAGCCCCACGCCACCCGCCATGCCGAGGGGAGCTGCCTGATCGGCTTCGGCGACACCCGCGTGCTCGTCACCGCGTCCGTGGAGGAGCGGCTGCCGCCCTGGCTTCGCGGCAAGGGCCAGGGCTGGGTGACGGCGGAATACGGCATGCTGCCCCGCGCCACCCACACGCGCGGCAACCGTGAGGCCGCCAAGGGCAAGCAATCGGGCCGCACCCAGGAAATCCAGCGGCTGATCGGCCGCTCGCTTCGCGCGATCACCGATCTCGCCCTGCTCGGCGAACGGCAGATCACGCTCGATTGCGATGTGATCCAGGCGGACGGCGGCACCCGCACCGCCTCGATCTCGGGCGCGTGGGTGGCGTTCCGTCTCGCGGTCGACAGGCTGATGACGGAAGGCAAGCTGGCGGCGGACCCGATCACGGCCCAGGTCGCCGCCGTCTCCTGCGGCATCCATGAAGGGACGCCGGTGCTCGATCTCGATTATGTCGAGGATTCGGCCGCGCATGTCGACGGCAATTTCGTGCTGCTCTCCAACGGCCATTTCGCCGAGGTGCAGGCGACCGCCGAGGGCGCGGCCTATGACGAGGAGGCGCTGCTCCGCATGCTCCGCCTCGCCCGCATCGGCTGCAACGACATCTTCGCCGCGCAATCGCGGGCGGTCGGCCGGTGAGCGGCCGCAAGCTCGCCCCCGGCCGGCTGGTGATCGCCAGCCACAACCGGGGCAAGATCCGGGAGATCGCGGCGCTGCTCGGCCCCTACGGGATCGAGCCGGTCTCGGCCGGCGAGCTGGGCGTGCCCGAGCCCGAGGAGACCGGCGCCAGCTTCGCCGCCAACGCCGAGCTGAAGGCGCGCTTCTCCGCCGACCTGACCGGCCTCCCCGCGCTCGCCGACGACAGCGGTCTGTGCGTCGAGGCGCTGGATGGCGAGCCCGGCATCTTCTCCGCGCGCTGGGCGGAGCCCGGCTTCGAGGTCACGGCGACGCGCAGCGTCGATGGGGGCCGGGCGGAGGGGGGAGATAGCCGCGATTTCGGGCTGGCGATGGAGCTGGTCGAGAAGAATCTCGCCGCAAAAGGCGCGGATGTCGGGCGCGACGCCCATTTCGTCTGTGCGCTCTCGCTGTGTTGGCCGGACGGCTATATCGTGACGGTCGAGGGCCGGGTGGACGGCCATCTCGTCTGGCCGCCGCGCGGGGACCGGGGCTTCGGCTATGATCCGATGTTCGTGCCCCACGGACACCAACTCACCTTCGGCGAGATGGACCCGGACGCCAAGCACGCCATGAGCCACCGCGCGGACGCCTTCCGCAAGCTGGTGGCGGCGGTGGTGTGATGCCCGCGAAAAAAGCCCTCTCCCTCTGGGGGAGAGGGTTGGGTGAGGGGCGCGAGGCGAAGCCGAGCGTCCGGCGCTCACCTCAGGCCGAGCCGCTCGCCCTCTACGTCCACTGGCCCTTCTGCGTCTCGAAATGCCCCTATTGCGATTTCAACAGCCATGTCCGCGCCGAGATCGACGAGGCGGCATGGCGTGAGGCGTTGCTCGCCGATCTGGCGCATGAAGCGGCGCTGACGCCCGGCCGGCGCCTGGGCTCCATCTTCTTCGGCGGCGGCACGCCCTCGCTGATGGCGCCCGCGACCGTCGCGGCCGTGCTCGACGCCGCCGAGCGTCATTGGGGCTTCGCGGACGACATCGAGATCACGCTGGAGGCGAACCCTTCCTCGGTCGAAGCCGCCAATTTCCGGGCGCTGGGGTACGCCGGAGTCAATCGGGTTTCGCTCGGCCTTCAGGCGCTCGACGACGAGGCCCTCGCCTTCCTCGGCCGCGCGCACCGGCTGGACGAAAGCCTCGCCGCGCTGGACGCCGCGCAGGCCGCCTTCGCGCGCGTCAGCCTCGACCTGATCTACGCCCGCCCGGACCAGAGTGAGACGCAATGGACGGACGAACTCCGCCGCGCGATCGGCTTCGGCACGGAGCATCTCTCGCTCTACCAGCTCACCATCGAAGCCGGCACCCGCTTCGCCGCGCTCGCCGCCAAGGGCGCGCTGCCCACCCTCGGCGCAGATGAGGCCGCCCGTCTGTTCGAGCTCACCCGCGCGATCACGGCCGAAGCCGGGCTTCCCGCCTATGAAATCTCCAACCACGCCCGGCCTGGCGCGGAGAGCCGGCACAATCTCGCTTACTGGCGCTACCGCGATTATTGCGGCGTCGGCCCCGGCGCGCATGGGCGGCGCGGGCAGGCCGCCAGCTTCCGCCGCAAGAAGCCGGAGAACTGGCTGGCGGCGGTCCGGCGCAACGGCCACGGCATAGAAAGCGAGGAGCTGCTCTACGCCCCTGTCCGCGCCGCCGAGGCGCTGCTGATGGGCCTGCGGCTGGACGAAGGCGTCGATCTCGCCCGCATCGCCCGCGAAAGCGGCATCGCGCGGGAGCGGCTGGTGGACGCGGCGGCGGTCCAGCGCCTCGCCGGACATGGCCTGCTCACCTGCGAAGGCGATCGCCTCCGTATCCGCGAGCCCGGCATGCTGTTGCTCGACGCCATTCTCGCGAAGATCGTGGCGATCTAGAGTCGTAGAGATGAAACTTCCCTGTCGTCATTGCGAGGAGCGCAGCGACGAAGCAATCCAGTCCCGGTCTGGATTGCTTCGCTGCGCTCGCAATGACGATTGAGCTAAGATCTGTCCTGGCAAGCCCTCCAGCTATTTCTCCCCGAATCCCTGCGGCGCGGGGGAGATGATCGCCACGCCGCCCTGGCCGATCTGCTTCACCTCCAGCATCCGCTGGGCGACGCCGTCCTTGCCGAAACGGAACGCCCCGTCGACGCCCGCGAAGCCGCCCTTGTCGAGCAGGCGGCGTTCGGGGAAGACATCGCCCGGCTTCCAGTCCTGCGCGATCCGCACCGCCAGCAGCACCGCGTCATAGCCGAGGCTGGCCAGCCGATAGGGGCTCTTGCCGAAGCGGGAGCGATATTTGGCGGCGAACTGGTTGTAGAGCTGATCGGAAACGGCGGCGAACCATGAACCGCTCATCACCTTGGCGAGCGGCGTGTCGGTATTCCAGAGCTCGGTGCCGAGCAGCCGCGCGCTGCTGCCGCTCTTGCGCACCAGCGGTGCGGCGATCAGCGCGATGCGGCCGCTGTCTGCGATCAGCAGCGCGTCATAGCTCTTGGGGTCGCCCAGCCGCTTGACCGCGGCGGAAAGCGAGGCGGCGCTTCGATCGTAACTCTGCATCGCCACCACGTTCGCGCCCGCGTCCTGCGCGGCGGCCAGCAACGCGCTGGAGGCGCGGCGGCCGTAGAGCCCGTTGGGGATCAGCGCGGCGAAGCGCTCGATCCCGCGCGAGTGCGCATAATCCACCACCCGATCGATCGATTGGGCGGGGGTGAAGCCCATCAGGAAAACGCCGTCCCCGGCGACGTCCACGTCGTTGGAGAAGGAGATGACCGGCACATGCGCGGCCGACGCGATCGGGGCGACCTGCCGCACATCCTCGGCCAGCAGCGGGCCCAGGATCAGCGCGTTGCCCTCGGCCAGCGCCTTTCTCGCTGCGGCGGCCGCGCCCGGGCCGGTGTCATAGGTGGTGATTCGCACACCCTGCCCGCCCGAATCGATCAGCGCCATGTTGGCGGCGTTGGCGATCGACGCGCCCACGCCCGCGTTCGGGCCGGTCAGCGGCACCAGCACGGCGACGCGATCGCGCGCCTCGGTTGGCAGGCGGCCGGTCTGCGGCGGGGGAGCCTGCTCGCGCGGCGGAGGCGGCGCGGGGCGGGTGCGCGGCACCACTGCGCCGCAGCCCGCCAGCGCGATGGTGAGCGCGAGCCCCGCCGCGCGCAGCCATCCCGAAATCCCCTTCGCCGGTTGCGGCAAACACGCGGCCTCTGCCATGAACAATCCCTTATGCTCGAACCTCTCCCCCCCGGGCTCTACATCGTCGCGACCCCGATCGGCAATCTCGGCGACCTCTCCCCCCGCGCCGCCGATACGCTGCGCCGCTGCGCGACGGTGGCGTGCGAGGATACGCGGGTGACTGCGAAGCTGCTCCGCCATATCGGCAGCGATCGGCCGATGCTGCCCTATCACGATCACAACGCCGATCGCGTCCGCCCCCGGCTGATCGAGCGGCTGGCCGGGGAGGCGATCGCGCTGGTGTCGGATGCCGGCACACCGATGATCTCGGACCCCGGCTTCAAGCTGGTGCGGGACGCGCGCGCGGCGGGGCGGCGCGTCACCACGCTGCCCGGCCCCTGCGCGGCGGTGGCGGCGCTGACGCTGGCGGGCCTGCCCACCGATCGTTTCCTGTTCCTCGGCTTCCTTCCGACGAAGGAGAAAGCGCGCGCCGAAGCGATCGCCGAGGTGGCGGGCGTGCGCGCCAGCCTCGTCCTCTATGAAAGCGGCCCCCGCCTCGGCGCGGCGCTGGCGGCGCTCGCGGCGGGGCTGGGCGCGCGCGAGGCGGCGGTGGCGCGCGAAATCAGCAAGGCGTTCGAGGAATGCGTGACCGGAACGCTCGCCGAGCTCGCCGAACGCTATGGCGAGGGCGGCCCCAAGGGCGAGATCGTCATCGTCGTCGCCCCGCCCGGCGAGGCCCCGCCGCCGGGCGAAGCGGACGTGGACGCATTGCTCAGCGAAGCCCTCTCCCGCCTGCCGGTCGCCAAGGCGGCGGGCGAGGTGGCGAAGGCGACCGGCTTGTCCCGCCACGATCTCTATGCCCGCGCGCTGGCGCTCAAGGAGGCCCGGTGAGCCGCCAGGCGGCCGAGGCGAGCGGCCGTCTGGCCGAGACGATCGCCGCCAACTATCTCCGCCTCAAGGGGTGGACCATCCTCGATCGCCGCGTCCGCACGCCCGCCGGCGAGGTGGATATCGTGATGCGCAAGCCCGGCCTCCTCGCCTTCGTCGAGGTCAAGAGCCGCAAGACCGCCGCCGCGCTGGATCTCGCGCTCGACCGCCGCCGCCTGCTCCGCGTCGCGGCGGCGACGGAAATCCTGATCCCCCGCTACGCCCGACCCGGCGACGACATCCGTATCGACGCGGTGCTGATCGCGCCGGGCCGCCTGCCCCGGCACCTCGAGCATGTGTGGCAGGGGTGACAATCCTCCAACCGCCGCCTAACTCCCCGTTCGTGCCGAGCGAAGTCGAGGCACTGTATGGACCAGGCCCCTCCACTTCGCTCGGGGCGAACGGAAAAGGGGAAAACGGGTGAGCCTCAGCGTCGCCGTTCAGATGGACCCGCTCGAACGGATCAACATCGCCGGCGACTCCAGCTTCGCGCTGATGCTGAAGGCGCAGGAGCGTGGGCACCGTCTCTATCATTACGAACCCGGCGAGCTCAGCTATCGCGACGGCCGCGTCGTCGCCCGTGCGCGGCCCGCGAGCGTGCGCGCGGTGGCCGGGGACCATTTCACGCTGGGCGATCCGGTCACGCTTGATCTTGTCGACGATGTCGACGTGGTGCTGATGCGGCAGGATCCGCCCTTCGATCTCGCCTATATCACCGCCACCCATCTGCTCGAGCGCATCCAGCCGCACACGCTGGTGGTCAACGATCCCGCCGCGGTGCGCAACGCGCCCGAAAAGCTGTTCGTGCTCGATTACGCCGAATATATGCCGCCCACCCTCATCACCCGGCGGCTGGACGAGGCGCGGGCCTTCCGCGAGCAGCATGGCGAGGTGGTGGTGAAGCCGCTCTACGGCTTCGCAGGATCGGCGGTGTTCCATGTCGGCCGCACCGACGCCAATCTGGCCGCCTTGACCGAGATGTTCGGCCATGTCTGGCGGGAGCCCTTCATGGTGCAGGCCTTTCTTCCCGACGTGGCGAAAGGCGACAAGCGCATCGTGCTGGTGGACGGCAAACCGGCCGGCGCGGTCAACCGCCTGCCCGGCGCGGGCGAGATCCGCTCCAACCTCGCGGTCGGCGGCAAGGGGGCGGCGACCGAGCTGACGCCCCGCGAGCTGGAAATCTGCGCGGCGCTAGGTCCGGAGCTCGCGCGGCGCGGCCTCGTCTTCGTCGGCATCGACGTGATCGGCGGCTTCCTCACCGAGATCAACGTCACCTCGCCCACCGGGATCGTCGCCATCGATCGCTTCAACGGCACCGACACCCCCGCCCTCATCTGGGAAGCGATCGAGGCGCGCGCGGCCGCGCAAGGCTGATTTTCTGCGCCGGTCAGGCGTCGGCGGAACCGTCGCCGGGAAAGGTGGCCGCCACCATCGCCTCCGCGATGGCGTTCTGGTCGATCGGATATTGGCCCTGCGCTATGAGCTGGCGCAGGCTTTCCACCTTCGTGCCGTCGATCGGCGGCGAAGAGGCGGCGAGCAGCGAGACGATCTCGCCGAGCCCGCTCGCGGCCGGAGCCTCGGCGTCCGCCGACGCTTCCGCCGCGCCGCCCTTGACGGCCCGCAACACGGGCCGAAGGCGCGCGACATTGCCTGCCGCCGTCATTTCGATGCCGTCCATCACCCTGTCCATTTCCGTGGCTGTCCGTCGTTCAGAACCCATAACGACAAAATGCGCGCGACTTTAAGCCTTCGTTGATATTTTTCGAAAGCGCCGGGGAATGCCGCCTCAAGCGCGCGGATGCGCGGTGCGGTAAACGTCCAGCAGATGCGCCGCGTCGACCGCCGTGTAGATTTGCGTGGAAGACAGGCTGGCGTGACCGAGCAGTTCCTGCAACTGGCGCAGATCCGCGCCGCGCCCGAGCAGGTGGGTGGCGAAGCTGTGGCGCAGCGCATGCGGCGTGGTGCGCTCGGGAAGACTGAGCCGCGCCCGCGCGCCCCGCATGACGCGGCGCACGATATCGGCGGAGAGCGGCCCGCCCTTCGCACCCCGGAACAAGGGCGCGCCGCGCGTGAGCGGCCAGGGACAAAGCTCTGCGTAGCGCGCGATCGCCTGGCGCACCTGCGGCAGCAGCGGCGCGACCCGGGACTTGCCGCCCTTGCCCATGACCGTGATCGCCTCGCCCGGCGGCAGCAGCCCGGCGTCGAGCCCCACCGCCTCGCCGACGCGCAGACCCGCGCCGTAGAGCAGCAGCAGCACGGCCCAATCCCGCGCCGCGATCCAGGGCTGGCCGGCCGCGTCGGCGGCGTCCTCGGCGAGCGCGATCGCCTCGGCGGGCGCGATCGGGCGCGGCACGCCCCGCTTGACGCGCGGCCCGCGCAGGCGCGGCAACGCCTCGCCCTCGCCGCGCGCGAAGCGCAGGAAGGCGCGCACCGCCGAAAGCTCGCGCGCGGCCGAGGCGTTGGAGAGCCCTCCCTCCCCGCGCCGTCGCGCCAGATAGGCGCGCAGATCGGCGGCTTCGACGCCCGCCAGCATCGTCCGATCGACCGCTTCGCCCCGATGTTCGCCGAGAAAGGCGACCAGCCGATGCGCGGCGGCAAGATAGGCGCGGACCGTATGGGGCGAGCGCATCCGCTCCCGGCCAAGATGGTCGGCGAAAGCGGCGGCGGTCTCGCGCGCCGGATGATCGTCGAGCTTCAGGGGAGCGGCCATCGCCCCACATTACGCGCCAAAGTCGCGCCGAGGAAGCCGAGCAGCTCGGAGCCGTGGCGCGTCTCGAAGCGGGTGGCGGCGCGCTGGCCGAGCGCGAGCATCCCGCACGGCAGCGGCGCGGGGTTGTCGAGCACCACCAGCGCCTCGGCCCGGATCAGTGAAGCGGCGGGGCCGAACAGCGGATGCCCCCGCTCCACCCCGCGCAGCACCACGCCGTCCACGCCCCGGATCGCGCGCGCGATCACCCGACGATCGACGAGCTGGAGTCCGTTCGCGTCCGCCCACAGGCCGGTTTCGCCGACGCGCAGTGCCAGCGCCACCGCATCGACGCCGAGAATGTCCGGCCAGTCCTGCGTCACAATATGGATCAGGTGATCGAGCCCCTCCGCCTCGATGGCGGCGAGCACGGCGGCATGGATCGCCGACACCGCGCCCGAATGGCCGCGGGCGAAGGCGATCAGGTCACGGTTCGCCTCCTCCACCTCGGCGACGCGCGCCCGGAGCGTGGCGACCGCGCGATCCTGGAAATTGATCACGCTGCCCATGCGATGGAGCTTAGCGCGGCAGGGTTAAAAGAAAATGGCTTCCGACGAGGGCCGTCCATTCGGCGCATCCTGCCGCATGGATTTCGCAGGCCGCATCGGGCATCCACCGAACCCCGACGAAGCCGGAGAGGATATCTTGAAAGCCACCATCTATCATAATCCGCGCTGCTCCAAATCGCGCGAAACGCTCTCGCTGTTGGAGAATGCGGGAGCGGACGTGACCATCATCGAATATCTGAAGACGCCGCCTTCCCGCAACGAACTGGCGCGCCTCTACGCCCGCGCCGGCATGAGTCCGCGCGAGGGGCTGCGCAAGGCGGAGCCGGGCGCAAAGGCGCTGGCCGACGCTTCGGACGAGGTGATCCTCGATGCGATGGCGGCGGACCCGATCCTGATCGAGCGGCCGCTGGTCGAAACCGAAAAGGGCGTGCGCCTCGGTCGCCCGCCCGAAAAGGTCCGTGAAATCCTCTGACGCGCATCTTGCGGCCGGGCTGTGGCAGGCAGATATTGCGAAGGGATGACTCGGTCCTTGCCCCTGTTGCTTACTCCCGCCCGCCTGTGGCGGCGCCCCGGCTGATGCTCGGGCGCGGGCGAAAGGCGGCCGCCGAGCCGATCGACCCCGAGCTGCTGCTGCGCGCCTATTCAGTCGGTGTTTTTCCGATGGCGGACAGCCGCGACGCACAGGATATTTTCTGGGTGGAGCCCAAGCGGCGCGGCGTGATGCCGCTCGATCGCTTTCATCTTTCGCATTCGCTGCGCAAGAAGCTGCGTTCGGACAAGCTGGTCGTCACCGCCGATCGCGCCTTCGCACGCGTTGTCGCCGCCTGCGCGGACGAGACGGAGGAGCGGCCCGAAACCTGGATCAACGAACAGATCGAGGTCGCCTACGGCCTGCTCCATAAGCGCGGCTACGCCCATTCGATCGAGGTCTGGCGCGCCGGAGATGTGGGCGGCGAGCTGGTCGGCGGGCTCTACGGCGTGTCGCTCGGCCGCGCCTTTTTCGGCGAGAGCATGTTCAGCCGGGAGCGAGACGCCTCCAAGATCGCGATGGCGCATCTCGTCGCCCGATTGCGGGCGGGCGGCTATACCCTCCTCGATTGCCAGTTCCTCACCGATCATCTCGCTTCGCTGGGGGCGATCGAGATCGGCCGCGCGGATTACAGGGTGCTGTTGGACGAGGCGCTGACGCCGTTGCCGCTGGCTGCTGCCGGGCTTGTCGCAGGCGGGGGCGTGGTTCCGGAGGGTTCCGAGGGAGAGGCTTCGGGCGATTTCTTCGCCGTCGAGCGCGCTCCGCCCGAATCGACCGCACCGGCGGTGAGCGTGTCGGGCCCCATTTCCGGATGCGTCATCGCGCAGCTCTTGGGCCAGACGTCGTAAACAGGATCCTCGACGACGTTGAGCGAGGGCGATTCCTTGTAGAGCCAGCCGGAGAAGACCCGCTTCCAGCTCTGGTTCGGCTGGCGCACGTCGAGCTGGACGAAGGCCCCGGTGAGCTGCTCCGGCTCCCACGGCGCGGTCGTCTCGCAGGCGCGTAGCCGCACCACCACGTCGCCGACGCGGACCGCTTGGCCCGGCTTCATCGTCAGATCGCGCATATGGCCGTTACGTTTGTTGAGCAGCCCCAGCACCGCGACGCGCTGGGCCATCGGCGTTTCCTGGCGGCTGATCGCGTCGTTGCTCGCTCCTGCGGCCGGAGCGGTCGGAGCAGGCGATGCATCGGATTGACCTTCCGAACCGTTGCCCAGCGGCAAGGCGGGCTTCTCGGCCGGCGTCGATTCCTGGAAGGCGCCCGCCTGCCAGGCGAACACGCCGCCCAGCGCGGCGACGCCGATCACCGCCGCAGCGGTTGTGATCGTGCGCTTCACGGCGTCGGCGGAGAGGTTGGATTGGGCGAACTCATCGTGCCGGAGCCGCCCGAACCTCCCGAACCGCCGCCCGAATGGTTCACGAACTGCCCGATCATCCCCATCAGGTCGACCGAACCCTGGGTGTCGACGATGGTGTCGCCGTTCTTCAGCGGGGTCGAGTCGCCGCCCGGGATCATGGCGATGTAGCTGCCGCCGAGAATGCCTTCGGAAGTGATCGCGGCGGCGCTGTCGGCGGGCAGCTTGACATTCGGGTTGAGCGCCAGCGTCACCTCGGCCTCATAGGTCTTGGGATCGAGCCTCTGCGCGCTGACCTGCCCGATTTTGAGCCCGGCGACGCGCACGTCGGTGCCGACGTTGATCCCGGTGGCGTTGGGGAACAGCGCGGTCACATGGATGGCGTCCGCCCGGCTCCCGCCGCCGGTGCGCTGCCAGGCGAAGACCACGAACCAGATGGCGAGGATCACCACCAGCAGGCCAATCAACGCTTCCGCGCCATGCTCCTTGAGCACGCTCTTCATGGCTCAGTTGGGGCTCCAGGCCTCGTAATCGCCGGTGGCGGCGGCGCGCTTGCCGCCCGCCTCCAGCGCGCCGGCGGGGCGATAGGCGTCATGCGTGCCGGTCATGTTGGGCTTGGGCGGGGCCTGCCAGGGGCGCGGCGGCGGCAACGCTTTGTCCGGCGTCTGCTCGAAGGTGTTGTGGAGCCAGCCGTGCCACTCGGGCGGCACCCGGCTCGAATCGTTGGAACCGGAATACATCACCCAGCGGCGGGGGCGACCATGTACGTCCTGGCCGCCTTCATAATAGACATTGCCGAACTCGTCGTGCCCCACCTTGTGGCCCTTGCGCTTGGTGAAGAGCCAGGTGCCGAAGGTCGCGCCGTTCCACCAGGTGAAGATATTGCTGATGACGCCCATGCGCCCGCGCTTAGCGTGGCGGCCCGGCGGCGGCAAGCGTGGGAGCGCGGGAACACATGAAATCGGGCCGGGCCGATCAAATCTCCGCCGCAAGCCCCGCCTCCGCGAGCCGCTCGGTGAGATCGTCGCGCAAGGTGACGAGCGCGTCCGGGCTCCAAGCTTCGATGCGCGCGGTGAGCTTGGGTTCGGTGCCGGAGCCGCGCAGCAGCCACCAACCGGTGGGGGTGGTGACGCGCAGGCCGTCGGTACGGTCGATCGCCGCGCCCTCGCGCTCCAGCCGGCCGGCGACGGCGGCGAGAATCGGGGCCTTGGCCTCGTCGGGGCAGGCCATGCGCAGCTCGGGCGTGGCGAAGCTTTCGGGCAGCGCCGCGCGGAATTCGGCGAGGCTTTGCCCCGATCGGCCGATCGCGGCGAGCAGCCGCATCGCGACATGCAGCGCGTCGTCGGTCCCATACCAGCGGTCGGCGTAAAAGATATGGCCGCTCATCTCGCCCGCCAGCGGCGCGCCCGCCTCGATCATTGCCTCGCGCACCCGCACATAGCCAGAGGGCGAGAGCAGCGGCCGTCCGCCCGCCGCGGCGATGCCGTCGAACAGCACCCAGCTCGATTTCACGTCGCCGACGATCGGCGCACCGGGATGGCTGCACAGCGCGTCGCGGGCGAGGAGCAGCAGCAGTTGGTCCGCCCAGACGATCGCGCCCGTTCCGTCCACCACGCCGATCCGGTCGCCGTCGCCGTCGAAGGCGATGCCGCAATCCAGCCCTTCGGCCCGGACCAACGACTGGAGATCGGCGAGATTGTCAGGAACCGAAGGATCGGGGTGGTGCGCGGGAAAGCGCCCGTCGATCGCGTCGTGGATCAGCCGGTGCTCGCCGGGCAATGCTTGCGCGAGACGCCGCACGACCTCCCCGGTCGCGCCGTTGCCCGGATCCCAGCCGATGCGGAGCGGGGGCGCGCCCTCGGCCGCTTCGAGCAGACGGGCGACATAGGCGTCCTCGATCGCCAGGGGCTCGGCGCGGCCACCCGGCGCGTCCTCCGCCTCGCCCCGCACCAGCGCGGCGAGCGCCTCGCCATGGACGGGCTCGCGGCCCAGCAGCAGCTTGAAGCCGTTCTGATCGGGCGGGTTGTGCGATCCCGTCACCATCACGCCGCCGTCGAGGCCCCGTTCGTGGACGGCGAAATAGAGCATGCCCGTCGGCCCGCGCCCGATCCGCAGCGCCTCCGCGCCGCCCGCGATCAGCCCCGCGACCAGCGCCGTTTCGAGCGCGGGGGAGGAAAGCCGGCCGTCATAGCCGACCGCGACCCGCCGCCCGCCGCCCCGCCGCAGCGCCGTGGCGTAACGGCGGCCGAGCGCCTCGGCGTCGGCCTCGGTGAGTTCGATGCCGACCCGCCCGCGCAGATCATAGGCGCGCAGCAGGCCGGGATGGATGCCGGACATGCGCCCGCCCGTTCAGGCGTTGTCGCGCTGGACGAACTTGTTGAAGCGGCTGGTCTGGCCGCCTTCCGTCTTGTCCTGATGCAGAAAGGCGAGGTCGTTCTCGTCGAAGATGCGGAAGAACTCGTCCCATTCGATCGGATCGAGCGACTCGTCCGGCTCGCCGAAATCGACGCGCAGCATGCCGCCGCCCCGGCCGTTATTCTCCGTATCCTTCACGACCGTCGGCCGGCCGCCGCGCTCCTCGATCCATTTGCGGATCTCGTCATGATCGGTGGTGGTGGTGCCCGAACTCATCGCATCCTCCTTCACCCCGCCCGTGCCGCCAACCCGGCGGCAAGGAGATTGGTTCCGCTTCCCTTCAGGGGAGGGGTTTGAAGATCCTCCCCGTCACGGAGGTGGCGCGCGCGGAGCGCGTGACGAAGGGGGCTCGAAGCCAGGCGAATCGCTTGTAGCGCCCCCTCCACCATCGCCTGCGGCGGCCGTCCCCCTCCCCGTTCCGGGGAGGATCGGGCATTCGCCCTTCAGGCCAGCTCCAGCGCGAGCTGGGCGACGGGGGCGAAGCTGCGGCGGTGGAGCGGGGTCGGGCCGAGCCGGACCAGCGCCTCGCGGTGCTCGGGCGTGGCGTAGCCCTTGTTGTTCCGCCAGCCATAGCCCGGGTGCAGCGTGTCATATTCCGCCATCAGCCGGTCGCGCGTCACCTTGGCGATGATCGAGGCGGCGGCGATCGAGCGGCACAGCGCGTCGCCCGAGACGATCGCGCGGGCGGGATGCCGCCATTTGGGCAGCGCGTTGCCGTCCACCAGCACCATCGCCGGCTCGATCCCCAGCGCCTCCACGGCGCGGGCCATCGCCAGCATGGTGGC